>Ga0308160_10000181_pt1 | contig 159403 bp, 146 predicted proteins | sample PhyFR1_FD_201036 | JGI IMG/M metagenome (GOLD analysis project Ga0308160, IMG submission 201036) | Phyllosphere microbial communities from UC Gill Tract Community Farm, Albany, California, United States - DLSLF.R1 | ecosystem: Host-associated > Plants > Phyllosphere > Unclassified | place... | reverse complement strand
CCGTGCGGGTCCGCATTACGTGATGGTAGCCAGCGCCAAGAACGAAAAGGAAGCCGGTCTGCAGCGCAAGCTGGCCGTCGTCAATGCGCTCGGCCTCACTGCCGACGGTGCCAGCTGCGCGCGCCTGGACCGCCTGCTGCACCGGGTGCGCTTCCAGGTGCAGGTGAAGTTCGCGCCAGAGGCAGGCCACGCCTGCACGCTCGAGCTACAGCCGCAATACCGGGTCGACCTGGCCGCGCGCGACGCCGCGATCCTGCAGGGCGCCCAGGCCAACCTGGCGGCGTACGGCTTGCAGGCCGATGCGTCGGCGTGCCGCAAGTACCCGGCGGCGATCGGCGCGGAAGCCTTCCCGTTCCGCTTGTGCCCGGTGAGCAGGAAGTAAAAGACGCTTAATTTTTCGTTTTGGAAACCATCAACGAGCGGCGTGTCACGCATTAGGATTGCCTTGGATCATAATATTTCTTGACATCAATAAAATCTTGCGAGGCGGTGTCGGGCACCATGCGTTTATTCAACTTTCGGAGAACGACATGACCTTCCTTTGGCTCGACAACGATGGCTTACCGCGTCGCCCGCTGCGCCAGCAGCGTTTCGAGCGCCGCGTCGACGACCGTACCGCGGCCGACATCGCCGATGCCTTGCGCGCGCGCGGCGTGCAGGCGGCGGCGCTGGCGATGGATCACCTGAAGGTCGACATGGACGTCGCACTGCGCGTGCTGGCAGGCCCGAATACGCGACGCGGCTCATTGATGGGCATGCCGTCGCCGTACTGGAAACAGCGTGGCGCGCGTCCAAAGCCGCTGGCGATTGGCATGAAGGCCGAGCTGGCCGACGTGTGAAGCGTCATTCATGGCCAACCCCGCTTTATCAACGGGGCTGTTGTCAAACAAGTTTTCCGCTCTCCCGGTCGAGTCCTAACGCGGTAAAATGACGGCCCTGGCCACCTTCCCGGCCTGCCGTCCCGATCTCGACCACATGAACGTTCCACGCGAAATCAATCCCGCCGCGGCCAAGGCGCTTGCCACCGCCGAGAAGCACACGCCGATGATGCAGCAATACCTGCGCATCAAGGCCGATTACCCGACGATGCTGGTGTTCTACCGCATGGGCGACTTCTACGAGCTGTTCTTCGAAGATGCCGAAAAGGCCGCGCGCATCCTCGGCATCACGCTGACCGCGCGCGGCACCTCGAACGGCAATCCGATCAAGATGGCGGGCGTGCCCTTCCACGCGCTCGATCCCTACCTGGCCAAGCTGGTGAAACTCGGCGAATCGTGCGCGATCTGCGAACAGATCGGCGACCCGGCGCTGGCCAAGGGGCCGGTCGAGCGCAAGGTGGTGCGCGTGGTCACGCCCGGCACGCTGACCGATGCCGACCTGCTGCCCGAAAAGGCCGAGCGTCCGCTGCTGGCGCTGTGCACGCTAGTGAACCGCAAGCAGGTCACGACCGGCCTGGCCTGGCTGTCGCTGGCCAGCGGCGCACTGAAACTGATGGAATTCGCGGCGGACGCCAAGGCCGCCGCCGTGCGCCTGGTGCAGGAACTCGAGCGCATCGCGCCGGCCGAGGTCTTGCGCGCCGACCTGATCGATAGCGAGGACATGTTCGAGGCGAATCCGATCGGCCACACCCAGCGCGTGCCCGAATGGCACTTCGACGTCGTGCACGGCCACAAATCGCTGCTCGACCAGCTCGGCGTCTCGACTCTGTCCGGCTTCGGCTGCGACGGCCTGGGCGCGGCTTTCGGCGCGGCCGGCGCGCTGCTGCGCTATGCCCAGTCGACCCAAGGCCGCGGCCTGCAGCATGTGAACAGCCTGGCGGTCGAGTCCGAAAGCGAATTCATCGGCCTGGACGCGGCCACGCGCCGCAACCTGGAGCTGACCGAGACCATCCGCGGCTTCGAATCGCCGACGCTATTTTCGCTGCTCGACGGCTGCCGCACCGCGATGGGTTCGCGCCTGCTGCGTCACTGGATCCACCACCCGCGGCGCGACCAGCGCGTCGCGCGCGCGCGGCACGAGGCGATCGCCGCCCTGGCCCAAAGCGAAGCGTGCGACGGCTTGTCCGCCACGCTGACGCACGTGCCCGACGTCGAGCGCATCACCACGCGCATCGCGCTGCTCACCGCACGCCCGCGCGACCTGGCCAGCCTGCGCGAGGGCTTGAAGCAACTGCCGGCCCTGCGCGAGCAGGTGGCGCGCTGCTTCATCCCGGGCGACTCGACGCTGCTGCGCGAGATCCACGGCGCGATCGACATCCCGCACGATTGCTTCGACCTGCTGCAACGCGCGATCGCCGAAGAACCGGCGACGATGGTGCGCGACGGCGGCGTGTTCGCGCGCGGCTTCGACGCCGAACTCGACGAACTGCGCGCGCTGTCCGAGAACGCCGGCCAGTTCCTGGTCGAGCTCGAGACGCGCGAGCGCGCCCGCACCGGCATCGCCAACCTGCGCGTCGAATTCAACCGCGTGCACGGCTTTTACATCGAGGTGACCAACGGCCAGGCCGACAAGGTGCCCGACGACTACCGCCGCCGCCAGACGCTGAAGAACTGCGAGCGCTACATCACGCCGGAACTCAAGGCCTTCGAAGACAAGGCCTTGTCCGCGCAGGACCGCGCGCTCGCGCGCGAGAAGCTGCTGTACGACCAGCTGCTGGGCGACCTGGCCCCGCACATCGCTTGCCTGCAGCGCGTCGCCGGCGGCATCGCCCAGGTCGACACGCTGGTGGCCTTGGCGGCGCATGCGATCCGCCACAACTGGTGCGCGCCGCAGCTGGTCGAGGCGCCCTGCCTGACCATCGCCGAGGGCCGCCATCCGGTGGTCGAAAACCAGATCGAGCGCTTCATCGCCAACGACTGCCGCTTCAGCAACGAACGGCGCCTGTTACTGATTACCGGCCCGAACATGGGCGGTAAATCGACCTTCATGCGCCAGGTCGCGCTGATCACGCTGCTGGCCTACGTCGGCAGCTACGTGCCGGCGGCCAGTGCGACGATCGGCCCGGTCGACCGCATCTTCACCCGCATCGGCGCGTCCGACGACCTGGCAGGTGGGCGCTCCACCTTCATGGTCGAGATGACCGAATCGGCGACGATCCTGAACGGCGCCACCGAGCACTCGCTGGTGCTGATGGACGAAGTCGGACGCGGCACTTCGACCTTCGACGGCCTGGCGCTGGCCTGGGCGATCGCGCGCCACCTGATCGAGACCAGCCGCAGCTTCACACTGTTCGCGACCCACTACTTCGAGCTGACCCAGCTGCCCGAGACGCATCCGAGTGCGGCCAACGTGCACTTGTCGGCGGTCGAGCACAAGGACAGCATCGTGTTCCTGCACGCGGTGCAGGACGGCCCGGCGTCGCAGAGCTATGGCTTGCAGGTGGCGCAGCTGGCCGGCGTGCCGTCGACGGTGATCCGCGCCGCGCGCAAGCACCTGGCGCGGCTGGAATCGCAGGCGCTGGATGCGACGCCGCAGCTGGACCTGTTCGCGGCGCCCGCAGTTGAAGTCGCCGAGGTCGACGTTGCCGATGCCGAGGTGGATGACGCCGCGCCGGCCGCTGCCGCGACGGCGAGCGAGCCGCCGCAGCCGATTGAAGCGCCTGCGGCCCTGGCCTTGCTGGACACGATCGATCCGGATGCCTTGAGCCCGCGCGAAGCGCTCGAACGCCTGTACGAACTCAAGCGCCTGGCTTCGACGGTCGCACCGGTATAATTCGCAGCACCATGCTGCGCATCCGTCCGCTTGCCGCCCTGCTCTCCCTTGCCCTGACCGCGGCCGCGCTGCCGGCTGCGGCCGACGGCCAGCCCGACGACGCTTACCGCTTCGCCATCATCGGCCACGGTTTCGCCGATACCGGCGAGACCCACTTGCAGCGCGCGATCGAGACCACCGCCGACAAGATGGTGGCCTTCGTCGTCGTCACCGGCATCAAGGGCGGCCAGGAAGCCTGCACCGACAAGCTGTACCAGAAGCGTTTCCAGCTAATCGCCGAGGCGCCGCGCCCGACCATCATGCTGCCGGCCGGCAGCGACTGGACCGAATGCAAGAACACGGCCGGCCGCTCGAACGCGATCGAGCGCCTGAACCGTCTGCGCGAATTGTTCTATGGCGAGCCGAATTCGCTCGGCAAGGCCCAGGTCGCGCTGACGCGGCAGTCGATGAGCCCACGCTGGCGCAGCTATGCCGAGAATTCGCACTGGACGGTGGGCAAGGTGCTGTACGCAACCGTCAACGTCCCGGCCGACAACAACCACTACCTGAACGAAGCCGGCCGAAATAGCGAGTACGAAGACCGGCTGGTGGCCAACCGTTTCTGGCTGCATCGGCTGTTCGCGATCGCACGGCGCGACAAGCTGGCGGCGGTGGTGCTGTTCACCGAGGGCGATTTGAGGGCGCTGACGCAGCCGACCGGCCTGCGCGCGCTGCTGCGCGAGGCGCTGCCGGAGAACGACGGCTTCGCCGAGACGCGGCGCGAAGTGCTGGCGCTGGCCCAGAAGTTTCCGGGCAAAGTGCTGCTGGTGGACAGCGCGCGCATGGCCAAGGGCACGAAACCGGCGATCGAATGGCGCGGCAACGTCGGCCACATGTCGGCCGGAGGACAGGCGCTGGAGATGGAAGTGGATGCGGGGGCTAAGACCTTATTCAAGGTCGAGAAGGCGGGGAAGTAAACCGTAGTCGCCCCGGCGCAGGCCGGGACCCATGCTGACTTTCCAAATTCGCAAACGGTCCATAGACCCCGGCCTTCGCCGGGGCGACAGGCATCTGCCGCCGGGCGACCGGCGTCTGCAACTGAATCAGTTCAGCGGCTGGCTGCGGAAGTGATCGCCTTCCTCACCGTCGTCCTCGTCGCCATGGCCGTGGTCATGACCGTGGGCGCCGTGCACGTGACCGTGCGTGATTTCTTCCGGGGTGGCGGCGCGCACGTCGATCACCGACAGATCGAAGCGCAGGGCCATGCCGGCCAGCGGATGGTTGCCGTCCAGGACGACCTTGTCGTCGGCGATTTCGGTGACCGTGAAGATGGTCGGCTCGTCCTCGGCGCCTTCGGCCACGCCTTCGAACTGCATGCCGACTTCGAGCGGCTCCGGCAGGCGGTTGCGCTCTTCGACCTTGACCAGGTTCGGGTCGTAGTCGCCGAACGCGTCTTCCGGCTCGAGCTGAATGGTCGACGTGTAACCCACGTCCTTGCCGTCGAGCTCTTCTTCGATCTTCGGCAGCGTGTTTTCGTAGCCGCCATGGAGGTAGACCATCGGCTGGGCGCCGTCTTCGATCAGGTTGTTCTGGGCGTCGGAGAGTTTGTAGTTCACCGACACAACCGTGTTCTGGGCAATCTTCATTGCGCAATCCTTTCGTGGGTAAGGTGCCGATTATAACCTTATCATCGTCACGGTCCGCTGTGCGCAGCTTAGTGCGCGCTTTATAATGGTTGGATGCAAAAACTACAGCTCCTCGGGAACATTACCCCTGCCCAGTTCCTTCGCGACTACTGGCACAAGAAACCGCTCCTGATCCGTCAGGCGGTTCCCAATTTCAAGCCGCTGCTCAAGTTCGAGAAGCTGGCCGAACTGGCCAAGCTGAACCACGTCGAGTCGCGCCTGGTCACGCTCGCCGACGGCCACTGGGACATGCAGCAAGGCCCGCTGACCGAACTGCCGCCGCGCAGCCAGCGTGAATGGACGATGCTGGTGCAGGGCATGAACCTGCACGAGCCTAAGATCGATGCGCTACTGCGTCAGTTCCGCTTCGTGCCGGACGCGCGCCTGGACGACCTGATGATCAGCTATGCCAGCGACGGCGGCGGCGTCGGCCCTCACTTCGACTCCTACGACGTTTTCCTGCTGCAGGCGCAGGGCCGCCGGCGCTGGCGCATCGGCGCGCAGCAGGACCTGTCGCTGGTCGAAGGCTTGCCGCTCAAAATCCTCGCCAACTTCGAGCCGGAGCAGGAATTCGTGCTGGAGCCGGGCGACATGCTGTACCTGCCGCCGCAGTACGCCCACGACGGCATCGCCGAGGGCGAGTGCATGACCTATTCGATCGGCTTCCGCTCACCCTCGTTCCAGGAGCTGGGCGAGGCCTTCTTGCAATTCATGGCCGATTCGATCGACTTGCCCGGCCGCTACGCCGACCCTGGCCTTCAACCCGCCAAGAACCCGGCCGAAATCCCGCGCGACATGCTGACCACCATCACCGAGGAGCTGAACAAGGTGCGCTGGGACGAGGAAGACGTCACCATCTTCCTGGGCGAACACCTGTCCGAACCGAAGCACAACGTGTTCTTCACGCCGGTGGCCAAGCCGCTGCCGGTTGGCCGCTTCATGGAGCAGGCCGCCAAAAAGGGCCTGAAGCTGTCGCCCAAGACGCTGATGCTGTACCGCGGCAAGCACGTGTTCATCAATGGCGAATCGTTCGCGGTCGGCCGCGCTGATAAACCCGTGCTCGACGTGCTGGCCAACACGCGCACGCTCGAGGGCGCGATGCTCGATCAGGCCTCCGACGACGTGCTCGATGCGCTCTACACCTGGTATCAGGACGGCTGGCTGGAGCTGGGCTGACGCCGTCCGCCGGACCAGGGACATGCAACGCATGGACGCACCTTCGAGCATCGCCTTCGACACCCGTGCCGGGTTCCAGCAGCAGCTGCGCGGGCTGCTGGTGCGCAGCTTCGTCACGCTCGACCTGTTCGATCCGGACTTCGCGCTGTTTCAGCTCGGCGCGCCGGACATCGATGCCGGCCTGCGCCGTTTCCTGCATACCGGCGGCTTCCTGCGGCTGGCGATGCACACCGGCGCGCACCTGGAACGCCATGAGCCTCGCTTCCCGCGCCTGCTGCGCGACTACAGCCATCGGATCGAATGCCGCGTGACGCCGCGCAGCCTGCGCCAGCTGACCGATTCCTTCGCGATCGGCGACGGGATGCATGTGGTGCGGCGTTTCCACAGCGCTCATCTGCGCGGCATTGCAGCGTATGACGCACCGCAAGAAATTGAACTGCCGCGCGCACGCTTCACAGCGATTTGGGCAGACGCAGAGCCTGGTTTACAGCCTAGTATTTCTGGCTTGTAACAACGAAATTTTTGTTATAAAACAGAGACTTGCGTAGTAGTCACATCTTGTAACAAAATAAAGCTTGTTTGGTCAGACAATAGTTACAACTTGGCACGACTTTTCTATTGCGATTCAGTAAATTTGGCTATAATATCGGGTTAGGAAGGTTCCGTTGTTGTAGGCACTTTTTCCAAGTTAATAAAGCTACGAGAATTCCTAACGAGCGATAATTACCGGTAATTATTCATCGCACCACCTTTCGAATTAATTAAGGAAAAAACCATGAAAAAATCTCTGCTGATCGTTTCCCTGCTGGCTGTTGCCCTGGCTGCTTGCAGCAAGAAAGAAGAAACCACCGTGACCCCGGCTGCTCCGGCTGCTGAAACCGCCGCTCCGGCTGCTGCTCCGGCCGCCGCTCCGGCTGCTGACGCTGCTGCTACCCCGGCCGCTGCTCCGGCTGCTGGCGCTGACGCTGCTGCTCCGGCCGCTGCTCCGGCTGCTTCGACCACCGAAAGCACCACCACCACCACGACCACCCCGGCTGCTGCTGCTCCGGCTGCGTCGAAGTAATCAGCGCGTTTCGCCTGATTCGAAAAACCGGCCTTCGGGCCGGTTTTTTTTCGTCTCGACAAACGTGAAAGGAGTCGCCATGCAAGGTCCCGATGCCAACAACCCTTATCCGATGCCCGGTTTTCCGCAAGTCTGCTTTCTCAAGAACATGATCATGCGGCCTAACATCGACGTCCGTGACTTCACTTACTACGAGCCATGAAAAAACCCCGACAAGCCGCTTCCGGCTTTCGGGGTGTCGAGCATGCAGTCCGGCGCGCTGCCGGCTGTGGGACGAATACGTCGGCGAATTACTTCAGCTCGCCCACCAGCAGATTCAGGATCTTGGCGCCGGTCGGCGAGGTTTCCGGCTTGCCGTCGTTGGTCTGGACCGTCACATCGCTGCTGGTCGCGCCCTGGGCGGCGGAGACGATCACGCGGTAGCGCTGGGCTTCCTTGTTCTTGTCTTCGTTGCCGAACAGCTTGCTGAAGAAGCCCGGTTCCTTGACCGAATCCGGATCGACGTAGCGCACGAAGTAGATACCCTGCACGCGGTCGCGGTCTTCGACGGTGAAGCCGACGCGGTCGAGCGCCAGGCCGACACGGCGCCATGCGCGGTCGAAACCTTCGTCGACGATGACCTTGCTGCCTTCCAGCTTGGCATGCTGCACTTCCGGCGTAGCGTCGGCGGCGGCGACCGTCGCTTCGGCCTGCTTGACCTTTTCGCCGTTCAGCTTGGCCATCAGGCGCGCCAGGAATTCGGCTTCCAGGCCCGGGTCGTTCGGACGCACGGTCCAGGTCGTGACTTCCTTTTGCGGGCCGGTCAGCACTTCTTCGGCGCCGCGGTGGCTGATGTAGATTTCGGTCGAACCGTCGGCGCGGCGCTCGAGGCGGGTGCGGAACTTGTCGCGCTCGCCGGTCGAGTAGGCCGAATCGAACACCTTGCCGATCGTGCGGCGGATGATGTCCTGCGGGATTTTGGAGCGGTTCTCGGCCCAGTTGGTTTCCATCACGCCGGTCTGGGCGTTTTCGATGTCGACCGTGAAGCCGGAGTCATGCCAGAACTGTTCCAGTTGCGGCCACAGCTGTTCCGGGGTCTGGGCGACCACCAGCCAGCGCTCGTTGCCGGAACGCTCCAGGCGCACCTTGTCGGTCGAGACCGGGCCGACCTGACCGGATGCCGGCGCACCGGCCGCGGGAGCGGAACCCGGTCCAGGCGCTGCAGCGGCGTTGCGCTGCTGGGCGAAACCCGAGGCGGTGGCGACGCCACGCTCAGGCACCGCGTAGCGGTTGTCCTTTTCGAGCTGGGTCAGGTCCGGCGGCACGTCCAGCGGCGCCGCTTTCTTGGTCGTGGCCGACTGGTAGTCCACCTTATTCGATTCGAAAACGGTCGTGCAGGCAGCCAGGCTGAGCGCCATCGTGGTCAGCGCGGCGGTGCGGGTGATATTCTTGCTTTTGATCATATTCGCTAAAGCTCGTTCATCAAAGGACGCCGGCTTCGCGCAATGCGGCGCGAACCGTGTCGTGGTATTGCGCGGACAGCGGCGCCAGCGGCAGGCGCAGGCCAGCCGGCATCTTGCCCATTTCGGCCAGCGCCCACTTCACCGGCACCGGGTTCGGCTCGACAAACAGCTTGCTGTGCAGCGACAGCACGCGGTTGTTGATTTCGATCGCGCGCGCGATCTGGCCCGACATGGCTGCCGCGCACATCTCGCTCATCGCGCGCGGGGCCACGTTGGCGGTCACCGAGATATTGCCAGCGCCGCCGCACAGCATCAGCGCCAGCGCGCTCGCATCGTCGCCCGAGAACACGCCGAACGGCTTGTTGCCGGCGAACGAGCGGTCGAGTTCGCGCAGCAGCTCGATGCCGCGCGCCAGGCTGCCGGTCGCGTCCTTGATGCCGATGATGTTGTCGATCGGCGCCAGGCGCAGCACGGTCTCGTTGCCCATGTCGGCCACGGTACGGCCCGGCACGTTGTACAGGATCACGGGCAGGTCGACCGCTTCGGCGATCGCCTTGAAGTGGCGGTACATGCCTTCCTGGCTCGGACGGTTGTAGTACGGCACCACTTGCAGCGAAGCGTCGGCGCCGACGTCCTTGGCGTGACGGGTGAGCGCGATCGCTTCGGCGGTCGAGTTGCCGCCGGTGCCGGCGATGACGGGGATACGGCCCGCGACGTGCTCGACCGCCAGCTTGACCAGTTCGCAGTGTTCGTCCGGGCTGACGGTGGCCGACTCGCCGGTGGTGCCGACGATGCAGATCGCGTTCGTGCCTTCCGCAATATGCCAGTCGATCAGTTTGCGCAGGCTGTCCTTGTCGACACTCCCATCCTCAAACATCGGCGTGACGATTGCTACTATGCTGCCCTTAATCATAATCTGTGGACCGTGCCGTTAATAAATAAAAAGCTGATTGTAGCGGATAGCCCGAGCTTATGGTTCATTCCAGCCCAAGATTAATGGCCTGGCTATGCCACTGTTACAGCTCATTTACAAATCGTTCAGCCATCCAGCCGGGCCCCTGCCATATCGAAATCCGGCGCCGCCGCGCACAGGCGCTGCACCCGCGCGGCCCTGGGCTGTGCGTTGGCGCCGTCTTCATACGCGATGACGCGCAAGCCTGCCTGGCGCGCGAGCTCGAGCAGTTCGCCCGGTGCCAGCAGGAACGCAGGATTGGACGGCTTGCCGAAGGCTTCGTTCCCTTGGGCGAAGGTTTCGTAGACCAGTACTCCGCCCGGCGCGAGCGCGCGCGCGAGCTGCGCCATCAAAGGCCGGTGCAGGTAGTTGGTGACGACGATGCCGGCAAAGCGCGCATCGGGAAAAGGCCAGGCCGCGCCGGGCGCTTCCAGGTCGAATTCGAAGGTGGTGATGCCCTGCCCCGGCGCGTCTTCCTGGACACGCGCCAGCGCCTGCGGGTCGCGGTCGAGCGCGACGACCGCGTGGCCGAGCGAGGCCAGCAGGCGCGCATGGCGTCCGCCGCCGCAGGCCAGGTCGAGCGTCTCGCCGGGCGGGATCAGGGGCGCGAAACGCGCGACCCAGCTGGAAGGCAAATCAAGCGTTGCGTGCATGGACTTTCCAGATCGGGGAACCTGGACTCAGGTCAGCAGGAAATTCAGCGGATACAGGATCAGGGCCAGCAGCACGCCGACCAGGCGCTCGAAGAATCGCAGCCAGATTCCGATGAAGGACGGCAAACCGATGATGGGCGCCATGTACAGCACCAGCAGGATGATCATCCCATACGGCTCGATGCGCGCGTACTTGTAGGCCGCCTTGTTCGGCAGCAGGCTGAACACGATGCGACCGCCATCCAGCGGCGGGATCGGCAGCAGGTAGAACGCCATCAGCCAGATGTTGGTCATCACGCCGGCGTTTGCCACCAGGTGGGGGAAGCGTTCGCTGACCTGGAAATGGTCGAGCAGGACCGACAGCAGCGCCCACACCAGGCACATCACGAAGTTGGCGGCGGGGCCGGCCAGCGCGACCCAGGCCATGTCGCGCTTCGGATTGCGCATTTGACCGTAATTGATCGGCAGCGGCTTGGCGTAGCCGAACACGAATCCGGTGGCGATGTAGAACACGGCCGGGATGATGATGGTGCCAAAGGGATCGATGTGCGCCAGCGGGTTGAAGCTGGCGCGTCCGGCCGCATAGGCGGTCATATCGCCGAAACGGCGCGCAGCGAAGGCTTGCGCGGCGTGGTGCATCGTGATCGCGAACAGGATCGGGAGTGCGAAGACCGCAAGGTTACGTATGTTTTCATCCATAACCAGCGATTCTAACAGAGCATGCGGCAATAAACCGCCAGAAACGAGCCGCCCCGCAGCAGGTCCGGCTCAGAGAAAGCTCAGCCGCACGTCACAAACCGAACGCAGCCGGATCGCCGCGGCCGGCGCGCAGCAGCACCGGCTCCTGGCCGGTCAGGTCGACGATGGTGGTCGGCTCCAGCGTGCCGGCGCCGCCGTCGATGATCAGGTCGATCTGCTTGCCGAGGCGCTCGCGCACCTCTTCCGGATCGGACAGCATGTGGTCGTCGCCGGGCAGCTGCAGCGTGGTGCCGATCAGCGGCTGGCCCAGCTCGCCCAAGAGCGCCAGCATGATCGCATTCTCGGGCACGCGAATGCCGATCGTCTTGCGCGATGGATGCGACAGGCGGCGCGGCACCTCGTGGGTGGCGTCCAGGATCACCGTGTACGGCCCCGGCGTGCTGGCCTTGAGCAGGCGGTACTGGCGGTTGTCGACACGCGCGTAGGTCGAGATCTCGGACAGGTCGCGCACCAGCAGCGTCAGGTGGTGCTTCTCGTCGACGCCGCGGATCCGGCGCAGCTTCTCGACCGCCGATTTATCGTCGAGGCGGCACACCAGCGCATATGCGGAGTCGGTCGGGACCGCGACGATCCCGCCCGATTCGATGATCTGGGCGGCCTGGCGGACCAGGCGCGGCTGCGGGTTCTCGGGATGGATTTCGAAGTATTGAGTCATGGCGCGGACATATGGGTGCGATGAGGATAGTTCAAGCCCAGCCCGCCATCGGATTCAGAACCAGTCGTGCCACACCGGCGTCAGGCCGGCCGGCAACGGCGGCAGCTTGTCGAATTCGACGCGCGCCTCGCCGGGCGCATGGAAGTCGGTGCCGCGCGAGGCCAGGAAACCGTAGCGGCGCGCGATCTCGGCATAGGTCGCGTACTGGTCCGGCGTGTGACTGCCGGTTACCACCTCGATGGTCTTGCCGCCCAGGCCGATGAATTCGTCGAACAGCACGCCTTCCGCGGTGCGGTCGAAGCGGTAGCGCCCCGGGTGGGCGATGACGGGGATGCCGCCGGCGCCGCGAATCCAGCCGACCGCCTCGGCCAGCGTGGCCCAGCGGTGCGGCACATAGCCCGGTTTACCCTCGGTCAGGTATTTGCGGAACACCTCGGAGGTGTTGGCGCACACGCCGAGCTCGCACAGGTAGCGCGCGAAATGGGTGCGCGACAACAGGTCCGGATTGCCGACATAGTTGAGCGCGCCCTCGTAGGCCTGCGGGATACCGGCCTGCTCCAGCTGGACTGCGATCTCGCGCCCGCGCGCATCACGCCCGTTGCGCGTGGCAGCCAGGCCCTGCGCCAGCGCGGCATTGTTCTCGTCGATCTGCAGGCCGACCACGTGCACGGTCTCGTTGGCCCAGGTGACGGAAATCTCGACGCCGGCCACGAAGCGCATGCCTTGTTCGGCGGCGGCGGCGCGCGCCGCCTTGATACCACCGATCTCATCGTGGTCGGTGAGCGCCCAGACATCGACACCGCCCTTGCGGGCGTAAGCGGCCACGGCGGCCGGTGCGAGCACGCCGTCGGAGACGTTGGAATGGCAGTGGAGGTCGACTTTCATGATGAACGATGCGTGGCGTCTGATTATAGGCTGTGTGAGCGTCCATTGTACGCGGATCGCAAAGCTTGCGAAGGGCTTGCGACGGGCTTGCCAAGTTGACATTTGGTAAGTGCCATATGTTCGCTAGCGCACTGTCGGTGGCTTTTACATATGCGCTGCGCATGAGATTGCAAATTTTGAGCTTCCTCAATACTAACAATGAGTTACAGGACATGGCCCGGGAATTGCTTACTAAAAGTTTCGTGAAGTACTATTTCCACCGGTTAAAAGGAATCGAGAAATGCGCGCAATGATCAAAACCCTGGCAGGCACCGCAATCACCGTGGCCGCCATGTCGGCAGCCCATGCAGACAGCCAGCTGTTCAACTGGAACCTGAATCTGCCAAGCGGCCAGACCATCACCGGTATCAACCAGCTGGGCTTCAACGGTGAAAGCTTCATCCAGAACCAAGGCTTCGGCAACGGTGACAGCTTCACATTCACCGACAACGGTATCTTCAACATCACCACGAAGAACGCCGGCACCACGCTGTTCGGCGGCAATGGCCAGCTGACCGGCGACTTCCAGGGTGGCACCGGTACCGGCAGCGTGTCGGGCCGCTCGATCATGTTCAACGAAGGCGGCGTGCTGAACATCTACTTCAACACGGCCCAGACCTATGACAGCGCTGGCGCCACTGTCGCCAACCGCGATGGCGCGGCGACCGGCACCCTGATCGCCAGCTTCCGCCAAACCGCCGGCGGCGGCGGCGCGATCAATGCGGACGGCACCCCGAACAGCAACGGTCAGCTGACGCTGAACTTCGTGTCGACCTACTTCGCACCGGGCGTGTTCACTGATTCCAACGGCAACTCGCTGATGGCCGGCTCGACCATCGGCTTCGTGACGGCCAACGCGTCGCAGGACCTGGGCAACGCCTCGAGCGCCACCGCCCGTGAAACCCTGACCGGCTCGGCCAACACCATCAACAACCCGCCGGCCTACTTCTACGTCAACAACGGCGGCCAGCTGAAACTGAACATGAGCGCCGCCAACGCCGTGCCGGAACCGGCATCGCTGGCGATCTTCGGCGCCGGCCTGATGGGCCTGGCCTTCCTGCGTCGCCGCAAGTCGTAATCCGCGACTACGTCAGTGGCATGAAAAAACCGGCTCCGGCCGGTTTTTTTACGTCGAACCGATACCCGACCGAGCCCGGCGTCAATCCGGCCCGGCCAGGAAGGCCTCGATCATCTGCGCCAGCAATTCCGGCTGGTCGTGATGCAGCATGTGCCCCGCCTGCGGCATCATCTTCGGCGTGACCTTGGCGATCTGCGCCAGGCGCCGGTCGACCTCCGCGCGCGCCTGCGCCTTCGGCCCCATCCAGCGCCACATGTCGGTGTGTTCGGCCTCGATCCACAGCACCGGCGCCGTGATCTTGCGCCAGCACGCCAGCACCTCTTCGGCCTGGTACAGCAGCGGCCCGGTCATCTTGTGGGCCGGATCGCCCAGGATTTCCCACAGCCCCTCGGCATTCTTCGCCGCCCAGTGCTCGGCCAGGAACGCCGCGCGCGCGTTGGTCAAGCGAGGGTTGGTCTTCTGCAGCCGCGCCGCCACCTCGTCCAGGCTGGCATAGCCGCGCATCGCCGGCGGATGCTTGACCTCGTCGAGCCATTTGGCATACCGCCCCGGCGCCTGCTCGGGTGTCGTGGCCGGCAGCCCGAAGCCCTCCAGGTTGATCAGGCGCGCGATGCGTTCCGGCCGTACGCCGGCATACACGCTGACGATATTGCCGCCCATGCTGTGGCCGAGCAGATTGACCGGCGTATGCGGCGAGTAATGGTCGAGGATCGCCTCCAGGTCGGCAAAATAATCCGGGAACCAGTAGGTATCGCTGCCCGAGCGCTCGGACAAGCCGAAACCGCGCCAGTCGGGCGCGATCACGTGCCAGTCGCCCTGCAAGGCGTCGACCACGAACTGGAACGACGCCGACATGTCCATCCAGCCATGCGCCATGAACAGCCTGGGCGCTCCCTCCCGGCCCCAGTGGCGCATGTGCAGGCGCAGGCCGCGGATGTCGAGGAATTCTGAGCGGGACGGTGTCATGGGAGTCCTAAAAAAATAGTACGATCGTTCAGATTATAGCCCAAGCTTGATTTCGCGCAGCGCGTCCCCATCTGCCGGGCTTGCCGGACGATGGCGGGCGCAGGGCGTACAATGACGGCTGTTGCAACGCACCCTTTCACCACTCCCTTTAGCGAGCACATCCATGGCGATTTACCAGTTGGGCGATGACGCGCCCGAAATCGACGCCTCGGCTTACGTTGCCGAGTCAGCCAGCCTGATCGGCAAAGTGACGATCGAGGCCGGCGCCTCGGTATGGTTCGGGGTGACGATCCGCGGCGACAACGAGCGCATCACGATCGGCGAAAACAGCAACGTGCAGGAAGGCACGGTCATGCACACCGACATAGGCTATCCGCTCGTGGTCGGCAAGAACGTGACCATCGGCCATCAGGCGATGCTGCATGGCTGCACGGTCGGCGACGGCGCGTTGATCGGCATCCAGGCCGTGGTACTGAATGGCGCGAGGATCGGCAAGGGTTGCCTGGTCGGGGCCGGCGCCGTGGTCACCGAAGGCAAGGAATTCCCGGACAATTCGCTGATCCTGGGCGCGCCGGCCAAGGTCGTGCGCACGCTCACGGAACAGGATGCACAGCGCCTGCTCGCCAGCGCCGCCGGTTATGCGGCGCGCGGGCAGCGCTACAAGACGGATCTCAAGAAAATCGGATAAAGAATGACGACTGATACCAGCAAGGACATCCTCCAGAAATTCATCTTCGACAACGCCGCCGTGCGCGGCGAGCTGATCGAAGTCTCCAACGCATGGCGCGAGATCCAGTCGCGCCACGCCTACCCGAAGGCGGTGCGCAACATGCTGGGCGAGATGGTCGCCGCGGCCGCGCTGCTGTCGGCCAACCTGAAGTTCAACGGCTCGATCATCATGCAGATCCATGGCGATGGTCCGGTCAAGCTGCTGGTGGTCGAGTGCGACGCCAGCCTGCGCCTGCGCGCCACCGCCAAGCTGGGCGAAAACGTGACCGTCGCCGACGATGCGACGCCGGTCCAACTGCTCAACCAGAACGGCCGTGGCCGCTTCGTGATCACGCTCGATCCGCAGGACAAAGTGCCGGGCCAGCAGCCCTACCAGGGCGTGGTGCCGCTGGACGGCGAGGACATGGCGACCATCATCGAGAACTACATGCTGCGCTCGGAACAGATGGACACCAAGCTGTGGCTGGCGGCCGACGAGAACGTCGCGCGTGGCCTGCTGCTGCAAAAGCTGCAGCGCAACAGCAGCATCGAAGGCCAGGTCGCCCAGGCCACCGAGGAAGAAGACCTCGAGACCTGGACCCGCGCCACCATGCTCGGCCAGACTCTGAAGCGCGAGGAAATGCTCAGCACCGACGTGCAGACCCTGCTCAAGCGCCTGTTCTGGGAAGAGACGATCCGCGTGTTCGATCCGCTGCATCCGGAGTTCCACTGCACCTGCTCGCGCGAAAAGGTCGGCAACATGCTCAAGATGCTGGGCAAGGAAGAAGTCGATTCGGCCCTGGCCGAACTCGGCCGCCTGGACGTCAACTGCGACTTCTGCGGGAAGCACTACGGCTTCGACGCGGTCGACTGCGCGCAGCTGTTCGCCTCCGGGCTGTCGGCCGACGCGGTGGCGCAAGCCTCCAGCGTCAAGCACTGAGCGACACCGCAGCAAGATGCGCGACGCGCCCCGCTCCGCCTTCGCGCATTTCTGCGCGATCCCAACGCGCTGGATGGACAACGACGTGTACGGCCACGTCAACAACGTCCATTACTACAGCTACTTCGACACGGCGGTGAACCGTTTCCTGATCGAGCGGGGCGTGCTCGACATCCAACACGGCGACGTGGTCGGCTTCGTCGTCGAGACCGGCTGCCAGTATTTCGCGCCGGTGGCGTTTCCGGACACCGTGCACGTGGGCGTGCGCGTGGCCAAGCTGGGCACTTCCAGCGTGCGCTACGAGATCGCCTTGTACCGCAACGACGATCCGCTGCCGGCCGCCGCCGGCCACTTCGTGCACGTCTATGTCGACCGCACGAGCAACCGGCCGGTGCCGATTCCCGACGGGACACGTGCCTTGCTGGCGACCTTGCAGCTGACCTGACGGTGGCGACGCGGCCACACATGCATATCCATTTTTTGTTGCTTTAAAGATCAGCTCATCGGCATACTGATCCGGTCCCCCTACCGGAGCCCGTCATGCCTATCCTGCGCCGCCTCGTTCTTTCCCTCGCTGTTTCCCTTGTTCTCGCCAGCCTGGCTGCCACCGGCCAGGCCGAGGTCAAGAACATCCAGAACATCGACGTCGGCACGCCGCTGGCGCGCTTCGCCCTGCTCAAACCCGGCACGCACCGCTACCTGCGCTACCTGAAGACCGGCGAGGTTAGCCAACCGGTCGACATCTGGACGCGCGAGATCCGATTCGAGCAGCGCGACGGTCAGCCGCAGATGCATATCGTTCAGCGCTGGGACGGCGTGTTCCCTAGCGTGACGACGCGCACCTTCGATTCCTGGTTCGACCTGCAGACCTTCCGCCCGCACACGCACGCGCGCACCAGCGAGAAGGACGGCAAGCGCACGGTGGAGGGCTTCGTGTTCGCGCCGGACCGCGTCACCGGTATGCAGGACCTGCCCGGCAACACGCAGAAGGACTTGAACGTGGCCTCGAACGAGCCGACCTTCAATTTCGAGACCGACATCGAATTCCTGCAGGCGCTGCCGCTGGCCGAGGGCTACGAGGCGCGCGTAAACTTCTACCACCCGGGCGGTTCGACGCAGCCGCAGCGCTACCCCTTCAAAGTGACCGGTTCGGAGACCATCGCCGGCCCGGCCGGTCCGGTCGATTGCTGGGTCGTCGTCACCGACTACAACATGGCTGGCGAGGACACGAAGATGTGGTTCGCCAAGGGCAGCCAGCTGATGGTGCGCGAGCTGTCCGCGCCGCATGGCGGCAAGGTGTTGGTCAAGACGCTGATCGAGTAAGAAGTTCTCTGAATTACTCTGATTTACGCTGTCGGCCGCTACCCACAGAAGCGATCAGAAAACACTGAATTCATCCGATGCCCATAATCAACTTGATTAGAATCAATTGGCATAAATCAACCGTGCGCTTCAATAAGCACCGGTGTACGGATTCGTACCCGTGGCCTCGGGACAATGTCGTTTAATGCATACAAGGAGCGGCATTCCCCGGTTGATTCGCAGACCATGGAGGAAAGCGTGAACAGCATGAACCAATCCAGCAGTATCCAGCTCCCGGGCGGCGCCCAGCCGCGCAAGATCATCGCCCGCTACCCGATCGCCACGATCGGCTCGCGCACCCGGCGCGGCGGCCAGGTCGTCCGGGCCGACGGCAACGCCGACGACTTCTGCGTCGCCTGCGTCGGCGACCGCGTGCGTTATCCGGACGGCAGCGAAAGCGTAATCACGTCGGGCGCGGGCCACGCGTCGACCTTTGCCAACCGGCCGGTCGCGCTGGTCGGCAGCCACATCGCCAACGGCGACCGTATCGTCGCGCCCGCGCAGAGCATGGGCGAAATCATCATCGTCGAGGGCGAGCAAGTCCCCGGCCTGCTCGAACCCGGTTACAAACCGCCGCGCCTGGCCGTCCCCGTCTAAGCGCGGCGCAACATCTCCTTCCCAACGCGCCGTTCGCTCAGGACTTGCGGCGGCGCGCCGCGGCCATCGATGCCGGTCCGACCGGCATCGCTGCCATGCCCCCGGCTCCGGTACGCTCGACGTGCCGGCGGCCGGGGCAAACGCACTCCCCTGAAGCTGGAATCGACCTGCCGAGCGACCCGGCCGATCAGGATCGCGGCTGCGCCTGCGCCGGGCAGGACGCGCCGGCGATCTGCGCGCCGCGCACGCGGGCGCCGTCGAAGTCGGCGGGGGCCAGCTCCTCGCCCCAGCGCTGGCGCAATTGCTGTTCGCTGAGCGGCTTGTTGCGCGCCGCGTTCGAGGCGATCTGGTAAGCCATCGCCAGGGCGGGGTCGCGCGCGCCGAGCTGGCCGGCATCGTAGGCGTTCGACAGCAGGCCGAGCGCGAACTGGTCGCACTGGGCGCCGGCGCCCTTCAGGTAGGCCAGCGCCTGCTGCTGCCATTGCTGGACCTGCGGGTCGCTGGCGTCGGCCTCGGCCAGCGGCTTGCCGTTCGGGCCTTCCATGAAGAAGTCGACCTGGGCGGCGCGCTCGCCGGCGTCCGCGGCGCGCGTCAGGAAACGCATGCGCTCCTGCAGCTGGGCCGGCGACACGCGCGCGCATGACGCGCGTACATGCGCGCGCTCGCGCGCGGCGGCCTCGCCCTCGTGCGGATCGAGGAATTCCGGCAGCGGGTCCTCGGCCGCGGCGCAGGCCGACGCCGCCTGGTAGACCTGGTAGGCCGCGCGCAGGTCGCCGCTGCGCGCGGCGGCGGCACGTTCGTCGATGTAGGCGCTGGCATCCTTGCCGCCGAAGTCGATCGCGCGGCCGTTGCGGCCATAGATCGGGACGGCCGGTGCGGTGACGAAATCGCTGCGCTCGGCCGGGACCGGCCCGGCGCGCAGCATGGCGGGGTCGAACCAGCCGCCGCGCTCAGGCTGGGCGGTGGGGCCGGCATGGGCCGCGGGCGCGCTTGGTGCGGCCTGGCGCGGGCCGAACGCCAGCCAGGCGCCGGCTGCCGCAGCGGCAACGGCAGCGGCGAGGATGGCGGCAAGGCTGGCGCGGTACGGCGTCATGGCAGGATCAGGCGCTCAGTTCAGCTCGGTTCCACCTCAGTTCCATAAATAGCAGTAGCTGGTGCTGCGCTCCAGGTTGGCGCTCACCGAACCGCTCGACGCGATCGTCTTGGTCCAGCCGTTCGGCGTGCTCGTGCTCGGCGTGTCGCCACAGTTGTTATGGACCCAGTGGATGCCGCTGCCGTCCGAGTATTTCTCGCCGCAGACTTCGATCCGGGTGCCGGCCTTGAGCGCGGCCAGCGACGCCGGCATCGAAGTCGAGTTCTTGACGTAGTCGGTAGCGTAGACGTTGTCCATCGCGACCTGGTAGGTCTTGCCATCCTGGTCGGCTTTCATATAGAGCACGGTGTGCGACAGCTGCACGCCGGAGAGGGTTTGGCTGGCGGCCTGGAATTTCGGGCTGGTGGTAACCGGGCCGGTCAGGAACGCGCCTTGGTTGGCGGTACAGGTGGTTTGTTCGGTTGCGAAAGCGCACAGCGGGGATAGCAACAACAGGGCGAGCAAAGTCGGTTTCATGTTCCGTTTTCCTCTGTCTTGGTTTATGTCCTGTGGATACAGGGGCGGCCCCACTCTGTTCGCGACGAATGTCGAGCCCGGACCGTCAGGGAATTTTATTCCCGCTCATCCTTATGAAGACACAATGTTACAAAATTATTAGCGACGTGAATTTGCCACATGGAAATTTGACACGTATGGATTGATTGCGCGCTCTGCCCTAAGATAAGCGCCTCATCAAAAACTGCGTAAACATCGGCACCGGAGATTTCATGGCAGAGCACGACGTAACATTTGACGCGATCCACGAGGCGGCCGAACGCCTGGCGGGAGAAGGCCGACAGGTCACCATCGACGCCGTGCGCGACGAGATCGGCGGCGGCAAGCTCGGCGAGATCGGTCGCTCGCTGGCGCAGTGGCGCGCAGGCCGGCTGGAAGCGGCACCGGCGCCGGACCACAGCATCCCGGCGCCGGTGGCGGCGGCGCTGGCCGGCTGGCTGCAGCGCTACGCCGAGGAATCGGGCGCGCCCGCGCGCGACGCGCTGGCGCAGTCGCAGGCCGACATCGACGCGCTGCTGAGCGCGCACGGCGAGCTCGAAGACGAGCGCGAGCAGCTGGAAATCGCCAACACCCAGGCCCAGACGACCATCGCCGACCGCGACGAGACCATCGCGCGCCTGGACGCCGAGCTGCGCAACGCCAAACAGGTCGCAATGGACGCGCTGGTCAGCAAGGCCAAGGACCAGCTGGCGATCGAAGGCAAGGACAAGCAGATCGACAAGCTGCGCAACGAGCTCGAGCGCAACGTGACCGAGTCGGCGTCGGTCTCGGATGCGCGCCTGGCGGCGGAGATGGAACTGGTGGGCGCGACCACCGCGCGCGACAGCCTGGCTGGCGAAGTCAAGGACCTGCGCGCCCAGCTCGACGCGCTGCACGCCGACCGCAGCAGCCTGCGCGCCGAGCTCGAGATCCTGCGCAAGCGCGGCTGACCGCGTTCAAGCGCGGCGGCGGGCGCGGCGCAGTCGCAGCCAGGCCCGGCGCACGGCCGCGCTGACGAGCAGCCAGAACAGGCTGCTGAGCGCCAGCCGCGGCTGCAGCAGATCATCTTCGCCGACCAACAGGGACAGCGGGTCCCTGTCCACCGAGCCGACCGGCGAGATGCCCTGGTTATCTGCCAGAAAAGGCAGCGGAAAGCCGTAGGCGAGCACCGGGCAGTAGACCGGCGTGCCGAGGTTGCCGCACACGGCGACGACGCTGCCGGGCAGCGCCAGCGACGCGTATGTCAGAGCGGCCGCGGCCAGGCCGGTCAAGGCAGTGGTCCGGATGCGTGAAACGATCGTACTCAAAGGGCCCTCCCCGACATGATGCGCGCGACGTCAGGATCGAGTCCGCAAAGTGCCGACCCGGTTCAGTGCTTTTCCTTGTTAATCTGCTGCAGCAAAACGAATGCTTCGTGATCGATGGCCGGCTGGGCATCCGCCAGCTGCTTGCTGGCCTGGACGTAAGCGGCACGCTTGCGCTCCTTCTTTTCCTCCGGCGGCACGGCCGCCACCATGCCCGGCATCATGATCCCGCCGCGGTTGTTGTACTTCTCGTAGATCACCTTCTTGCCGTACGGCGTGTTATAGAAACGCGTCATCTCGACCGCGGTGTCGGTGGAGATCACGCGCGCCAGCGGCGCCGCCATGCGCTGGGCGACCTCGGCCGGCGGTGTCTTGTCGATTTTGGCGAACACGGCTTTGCGCTGATCCTCGCTCGGGTAACGGCTGCGCCCCGCCACGCCTTTCAATACGTTTTCGACCTGCATCGCGCCCAGCAAGTCCTGCACGGCTTTTACGTGGGCGGGCGTGACGGCGTCGACCGGAGCGGGGGCGGACGCAGAGGCGGCGGCGGGCGCGGCGAATGCGGGAGCGGCGAAGGCCAGCGACAGGCCGAGCACGACTGGGACTGCAAACTTCATGGATGTCCTTTCGGTAGAGACGGAATCGTAAACAGGATCAACTCGTTGAGTTCCTACAGCACCCTGGGAGGTGTGCCTACAAAGTCGTTCAAGAAAATCAATATTATCAGCCTCACGCATCGCCAACCAAAGGACAACAAGAAATTGTAATCAGGAATTAATGATTCTTGTTCGCCTGTCGAATCGGTTGGCAATGATTTTAGTGATGACACAAGCAAAAACACAAATGGAGAACAACTGATGGCAAACCCGAACGATCGAGGCGACGGCGCACCGCCAAGCCATGTCCACGTTGGCGCAACTCACAAAAAAGGCTGGCTGCCCTGGCTGCTGCTGGCGCTGGGCGTCCTGGCCGCGCTGTTCGCCCTGAGGCGCTGCAGCAGTCACGACAATGATCTTGCCCGGGTCGCACCGACGACCGGAACGGTGACGATGGCGCCGCCAGCCAGCGCGCCCGCTGCTGCAACCGCTGCAGCACCGATGGGAACGTCCGGCGTCGGCACTTATCTTGCCGGCACCGAAGCAGTGCCGCGCACCTTCGTGTTTGAAAAGCTGAATTTCGATACGGCCAAAAGCGACATCCGCGCCGAAGATCGTAACGAGGTGAACGAACTGGCCGCCGCCATGAAGCAATACCCGAACGCGCGCATGCGCATCGTCGGTTATGCCGATGCGCGCGGCACCGCCGCCGCCAACGCGACGCTCGGCAAGGAACGCGCCGACAGCGTGAAGGCTGCACTCGTGGCCCAAGGCGTGGACGCCGGCCGCCTCGAGACCGCGTCCGGCGGCGAGAGCAATCCCGTCGATACCAACGCCACATCGGTCGGCCGCGCCGAAAACCGCCGCACCGAGCTGATCGTCCTCCAACGCTAATTTCTACTGAACTCCAGGAAAGGAAATCCCATGTCACGCACCATTACCGCACTGTTCGATACCCGCGCCGATGCCGAGGCCGGCCGCCAGCGACTGCTCGACGCCAATCTGCACGCCGATCACGTCCACATCCACGACAAGTCGTCGGTTGGCGACGCCGGCTACTCGTCGCACCAGGAACTCGGGCTCTGGGGCTCGATCAAGAACGCCTTCCTGCCCGACGAAGACCGCCATACCTACGAGGAAGGCGTGCGCCGCGGCGGCTTCCTGCTCACGGCCGACGTCGATGAACACCAGGCCGACGAAGCCGTCCGGGCGCTCGACGAGGCGCACTTCAATACCGTCGATATCGACGAACGCGCCGGCCAATGGAAGTCGGAAGGCTGGACGCCGCCCGCGGCCGCTACGACTGCGGCCACGACTGCTGGCACGACCGGCGCGGCCACCGCTGCCCTCGGATCGGCAGCCGCCGGCGATGAAGCGCGCTTCAAGGTCGTCGAAGAACAGCTCGTCGTCGGCAAGCGCGAAGTCGATCGTGGCGGCGTGCGGGTGCGCTCATACGTGACCGAGACGCCGGTGCATGAGCAGATCAGCCTGCGCGACGAGAAAATCCGCGTCGAGCGCCATGCGGTCGACCGCCCGGTGGGCGAGGATGCTTTCCGCGAACAAACGATCGAATTGACCGCAACCGGTGAAGAAGCGGTGGTCGGCAAGACCGCGCGCGTGGTCGAGGAGGTCGTCGTCGGCAAGAGCACCGAACAGCGCGTCGAAGACATCAGCGACACCGTGCGCCGCACCGACGTCGTGGTCGAGAAACTGGACGAGTCGGGTCAGGCCCTGAAGGTGGACCAGCCGGGTTTCGATAAACGCTGAATTGGATGCCTGGCGGTGGCGCGGCACGGCCGCCCACCCCGGGCAATCGCTTTCACGGCGCCCCTGTAGGCCCCCTTGTGCCACACTGGAACCATCCCGAAGACAAGGAGAGCGACATGAGCAACGAACAGAAATCCCAGGACCCGCAGCAAGGACAGGAAGTGCAGCAAGGCCAGCAGCCGGCCCAGCAACATACGCCGCCCGACTTCGACGGTTTGAAGGACAAGAAACCCGAAGAGCTGACGCCGGACGAGCTGCGCTGGATGGCCGATACGATGCCGGGCGAAGGTCCGGGCGACTGAATCGAAGTCCTGCGCAAGCACAGCGCAGGACTTCGACACCCTCAGATACGGCAAACGAAACTCTCGGCCCGCTCAGGATCTCCCTTGCCGTCATAGCGCGCGACAGCCGGGTAAGCGCACACTGGGCGCGTGCGTCCCGGCCAGGGCGATGCCGGGCCGGCGCTGGCCTTCAGGAAGGCAGGCGCCTGGCCATGCTCGACCCACGCCACCAGCGCAGAAAAGGCATCCACCTCATCGGTGCTTTGGCCACCACCGCAATGGCACATGCCCGGCACCGGGAAGACTCGTACGAAACTCGCCGCCGCACTACCGGCGCGCGCATCGACAGCGCGGTACCAGTCGAGGGTATCGTTGAGCGAAAAAACCGGATCGGACTCGCCGTGCGGCACGATCATACGGCCCCCGCGCCTTCTAAACGCCGACAAGTCCGGCGAACGCGCGCCGATGTCATCCCAGGCCGAGCGCGCAAACGGCACGGCCACGGCGTAGATACGCGGCGCGTCGCGCTCGAAGTCGAAGCGCATCTGGTAATCGGCGAGCGCCTGCGGCGCCGGGTCGAGCGCAAGCGGCGGCGTCGTGAACACCGCGGCCAGGGATGCGGCGCCGAGCACCACGTTCAAAGGCGGCACGCGACCGTCCGCCGAACCCATCTTCCAGACACGCCAGCCGTCGCCCTCGATGCCCGACGGCCATGGCCAATCGGCATACAGCGCGGCCCCGCCGGCGTTGCGTGGGCCGCCATGCGCACGCAACAGTGCGGCGACCTGGGCCTCGCTCAGGCAGGCGTCGGTCTTGCCGGCCGGGCAAATGCGGGCGCGCAAGCGCGGCACGACCTTCGCGTCCGTGCAACGCAGATAATCGCCGACGATCCCGTCGCGCAAGCCGTCATCGGCATCGCACGCTTCCAGGATGGCGCTGCGCACCAGCGCCAGATCCTGCGCACTGAAAGCCTCGTGCAGGCGCGTGACGTCGAAGGTGGCCGCTCCTGCCGGCTTGACGAGCGCGCCGAAGGTCTGCGTGTCCCATGCCTCGGCCAGCGCGGCGCGCGGCAGCGCGAAGCCCGGCGCAGCGGCGATGATCCCGTCGAACACGGCCGGGTAGCGCTGGGCGAACATCATGCCCTCCTGCCCGCCTTTCGAACAGCCGACGAAATACGACCGGCGCGGCCCTTCGCCGTAGTAGCTTGCAACCAGCGCCTTGCCGACGTCCGCCACCGCCTTCAGCGACGCATGGCCATAGTTGGCGCGCGCCTGCGGATCGAAGCCGAATGCCAGCTGGCCATTGAAGGCGGCGTCGGTATTGGTGGCATTGTCGTGCCCGGAATCCTGGCTGATGACCGCGTAGCCACGCGCCAGCGCCGACGGCTGCGCGGCGCCGAGCTGGCCCAATGCGTCGCCGATGTCGCCATTGCTGCCGCCGCCACCCTGGAAAAAGAAATCGCGATTCCATGCCGCCGGCAGGCGCAGGTGGAACCGGATCGCGTAATGCTGTCCATTGCGGCCCTGGCGTTCTTGCATGACGCCGACGACGTCGCAGTGGGCCGGCAGTGCGCTGCCGTCCGGTCCCTTGCTCCCTGCCGCGACGAATCTGGCCGATACCAGCCGGGCCGACGGGTCGCCGAGGTGCACGGCGCCTTGCGCCAGCGCGCGGCAATTGGTCGGGTCGGCTGCATCGACCGGCTGGGACGGCGGCAGCGCTGCGGCCGCGCCGGACTGGGCCGCGCTGATCGCGGCGAACAGGAAAGCGGCGCGCGGCAGCGATCGGATCATCATTGTGGTAAGTGGCATGCGTGACGCTCCGGACGACGGGTCATGAATCGTGCTTGTTGGAATGCCATCATACTGCCTGGCGCGCGCGAAGACGACCCGTCCGCCACGCCATGCGCGTTCGCAGGCGTCACACACGCGCGCACACGCGCGAGGGCGCGTCAGGCGTGCCCTGCCCCGTGCACGGACGGATCGCCGCCCGGCATGTGCAGGTCGATGACTTTCATGATGGCCAGGGTGGCATCCAGGCTCATCTCGCCGGCGCGCATGGCGTCGGCCAGCTGGGCGCGCGGCAGGCTGGCGGCGGCGGCCAGGTGGGCCAGGCCGGCGGAATCGGCGACCGCATGCAGCGCGGCGCCCACCTGATCGGCGTCGCCGCTCTCGAAGGCGGCGGCCAGGCAAGCCGCGACGGCTTCCAGCGTGTCGAGCGAGGTGGAGTTGGGAGTGGAGTCGGCCATGGCGGTTCAGTCGTTGGCGGCGTGCGAAGGCGCGGGCATCTTGCCCGCCTTCTTGCCCTTGTCTTTCTGCAGCATCGATGGCGGCGGCGGCACGGTCATCATCACGGCCGGCTTCTCGTCCTTCTTGAGCACCTGCACGAAGATCTCGTTCTGCTTGATCATACCGAGTTCGTAGCGCGCGCGCTCCTCGACTGCCTCGGTGCCGTTTTTCAGGTCGTTGACCTCGGACTCCAGCTTGGCGTTACGCGCCTTCAGCTGGTCGGTCTTGGCATGGCTTGCGGCGAGCTGGTTTTCCAGGTCGGCGACGGTGAGCCAGCCGCCCTTTCCCAGCCATAGCGGGAACTGGATCAGCAGCAGCAAGGCGACGAGAGCAAGGGTGATGAGGCGCATTTCGGATAAAAAAAAGCCGGCCGATGCGAACACCGGCCGGCGTACTTCTCGATTACTTCAGGTTGTAGAACGCGTCGCGGCCCGGGTAGGAGGCGATGTCGCCCAGGTCTTCCTCGATGCGCAGCAGCTGGTTGTACTTGGCCATGCGGTCCGAACGCGACATCGAGCCGGTCTTGATCTGCAGGGCGTTCATGCCGACGGCGATGTCGGCGATGGTCGAGTCTTCGGTCTCGCCCGAGCGGTGCGAGATCACGGCGGTCCAGCCGGCGCGCTTGGCCATCTCGATCGCGGCGAAGGTCTCGGTCAGGGTGCCGATCTGGTTGATCTTGATGAGGATCGAGTTGGCCACGCCCTTCTGGATGCCCTCTTTCAGGATCTTGGTGTTGGTGACGAACAGGTCGTCGCCAACCAGCTGCACGCGGCGGCCCAGCGCCTGGGTCAGCGTTGCCCAGCCGTCCCAGTCGCCTTCGGCCATCGCGTCTTCGATCGAGATGATCGGGTAGCGATCGCACCAGGTGCTCAGCATGTTGGTGAAGTCCTGGGCCGACAGTTTCAAGCCGCCTTCGCCTTCCAGCACGTACTGCCCGTCCTTGTAGAACTCGGAGGCGGCGCAGTCCAGGCCGATCGCGATGTCCTGGCCGGCGACGTAGCCGGCTTGCTCGATCGCCTGCATGATCAGCTTGATGGCTTCTTCATGGCTGGCCACCGACGGGGCGAAACCGCCTTCGTCGCCGACGGCCGTGCTCAGGCCCTTCGAGTGCAGGATCTTTTTGAGGGTGTGGAACACCTCGGCGCCGTAGCGGATCGCTTCCTTGAACGACGGGGCGCCGACCGGGATGATCATGAATTCCTGGATGTCCAGGTTGTTGTCGGCGTGCGCGCCGCCGTTGATGACGTTCATCATCGGCACCGGCATCTGCATCGCGCCCGAACCGCCGAAGTAGCGGTACAGCGGCAGGCCGGCTTCTTCAGCGGCGGCCTTGGCCACGGCCATCGAGACGGCCAGCATCGCGTTCGCGCCCAGGCGGCTCTTGTTCTCGGTGCCGTCCAGGTCGATCAGGGTGCGGTCCAGGAACGCCTGCTCGTTGGCGTCCAGGCCCATGATGGCTTCGCTGATCTCGGTGTTGATGTTCTCGCAGGCTTGCAGCACGCCCTTGCCGAAGTAGCGCTTCGGATCGCCGTCGCGCAGCTCGATGGCTTCGCGCGAACCGGTCGATGCGCCCGACGGGACGGCGGCGCGGCCCATCACGCCCGATTCCAGCAGCACGTCGCACTCGACGGTCGGATTGCCGCGCGAGTCGATGATTTCGCGGCCGATGATGTCAACGATGGCACTCATGGTTGTTCAGTCTCCAGAAGGTAAAAAAACGATGGTAGCCGTCTCCCCGGCGCAGGCCGGGGGTCCAGGTGTCGACGGCGTAACCCGGGTCCCGGCCTGCGCCGGGACGACAGCGCTAATGGTTCTACGTTCTTATTTGAAGTCGGCCTCGATGAAGCCCGCCTTCTTGACGATGCGGTCCAGGTCGACCAGCGTCGTGAGCAGCTCCTTCATGCGACCCAGCGGCACCGCATTCGGGCCGTCCGACAGCGCGCAGGCCGGGTCCGGGTGGGTTTCCATGAACAGGCCCGACACGCCCGCGGCCACGGCCGCGCGCGCCAGGACCGGCACGTGCTCGCGCTGGCCGCCCGACGAGGTGCCCTGGCCGCCCGGCAGCTGCACCGAGTGGGTGGCGTCGAACACCACCGGGCAGTTCGATTCGCGCATGATGGCGAGCGAACGCATGTCCGAGACCAGGTTGTTGTAGCCGAACGAGGCGCCGCGTTCGCAAGCCATGAAGACATCGTCGGGCAGTCCCGCTTCGCGCGCGGCATTGCGCGCCTTATCGATCACGTTCTTCATGTCGCCCGGCGCCAGGAACTGGCCCTTCTTGATGTTGACCGGCTTGCCCGAACGCGCGCAGGCGTTGATGAAGTCGGTCTGGCGGCACAAAAAGGCGGGAGTCTGCAACACGTCGACGACGCTGGCCACTTCCGGGATCATTTCTTCGTCGTGCACGTCGGTCAGGACCGGCACGCCGATCTCGCGGCGCACGTCGGCCAGAATCTGCAGGCCCTTTTCCATGCCGGGGCCGCGGAACGATTTGCCCGACGAGCGGTTGGCCTTGTCGAACGACGATTTATAGATGAACGGGATGCCCAGGCCGCTGGTGATTTCCTTGAGCTGGCCGGCGACGTCCATCGCCATCTGACGCGACTCGATCACGCAGGTGCCGGCGATCAGGAAGATCGGCTGGTCGAGGCCGACGTCGAATCCGCACAGTTTCATGCTGCATCTCCTTGCAGGGCCGCAGGGTCGAATTTGTTCACATTCGCGGCTTGGTTGTTGTTGGCCGCCTGGTGCGCCAGGGCCGCCTTGATGAAGGCGGAAAACAGCGGATGGCCGTTGCGCGGGGTCGACTTGAACTCCGGGTGGAACTGCACGCCCATGTACCACGGGTGCACGCTGCGCGGCAGCTCCATGATCTCGCACAGGTCTTCGTTCGGGGTGCGTGCCGAGACCACCAGGCCCGCCGCTTCGACCTTCGGCAGGTAGTGGTTGTTCGCTTCGTAGCGGTGGCGGTGGCGCTCGGTCACGAGGTTGCCGTAGACTTCCGCCGCCAGCGTGCCCGGGTTGACCGCGCAGGTCTGGGCGCCCAGGCGCATGGTGCCGCCCAGGTCGGAATCATGGCTGCGCTGCTCGACCTTGCCGTCATGGTTCTGCCATTCGGTGATCAGGGCGACCACCGGCTGGTCGGTTTCCGGATCGAACTCGGTCGAATTCGCGTTCGGCAGGCCGGCCATGTGGCGCGCGTACTCGATCAGCGCGACCTGCATGCCCAGGCAGATGCCGAGGTAGGGAATGCCGTTTTCGCGGGCGAAGCGGGCCGCCATGATCTTGCCTTCCACGCCGCGCTTGCCGAAGCCGCCCGGCACCAGGATCGCGTCGTACTTGCCCAGGTGGGCCGCACCGGTGCTCTCGATCTCTTCCGAGTCGAGGTACTCGATGTTGACGCGCGACTCGGTGTGGATGCCGGCGTGGCGCAGCGCCTCGGTCAGCGATTTGTAGGACTCGATCAGGTCGACGTACTTGCCGACCATGCCGATGGTCACTTCGTGCTTCGGATTCTCCAGCGTGTGGATCAGTTTCGTCCACATCGACAGGTCGGCCGGCGGCGCGTCGATGCCGAGCGCCTCGAGGATGATGTCGTCCAGGCCCTGGTCGCACAGCACCTGGGGCACCTTGTAGATGGTGTCGACGTCCCACACCGAGATGACGGCCTGCTCTTCGACGTTGGCGAACAGCGAGATCTTGGCGCGCTCGTCGTCGGGGATGCGGCGGTCGGCGCGGCACAGCAGCGCGTTCGGCGAGATGCCGATCTCGCGCAGCTTTTGCACCGAGTGCTGGGTCGGCTTGGTTTTGAGTTCGCCGGCGGAGGCGATGTACGGCACCAGGGTCAGGTGCACGAACGCTGCGCCCTTGCGGCCCGAGCGCAGCGACAGCTGGCGCGCGGCTTCGAGGAAGGGCAGCGACTCGATGTCGCCGACGGTGCCGCCGATCTCGACCAGTGCCACGTCGACGCCTTCGGCGCCGCGGCGGATGTAGTCCTGGATCTCGTTGGTGATGTGCGGGATCACCTGCACGGTCTTGCCGAGGTACTCGCCGCGGCGTTCTTTACGGATCACGGACTCGTAGATCTGGCCGGTGGTGAAGTTGTTCACCTTCTTCATGCGGGTGCTGATGAAGCGCTCGTAGTGGCCCAGGTCGAGGTCGGTCTCGGCGCCGTCGTCGGTCACGAACACTTCGCCGTGCTGGGTCGGGCTCATGGTGCCCGGGTCGACGTTGATGTACGGGTCGAGCTTGAGCATCGTGACTTTGAGGCCGCGCGATTCGAGGATCGCGGCGAGGGAAGCGGCCGCGATACCCTTGCCCAGGGAAGACACGACGCCGCCAGTGACGAATACGAATTTGGTCATTGTGCTGAAGGTGCCGAACGGCACGCGCGGGAAATAGAAATTATACCTTAAACCGGCCAAAGCTTCCTCAATACAACTTGGCAACATCGCGCTGAACGTGGTGTCGATGCCGATTAATGAACAAACAAGCGCCAGCCGTGGCAGGCCCCCAGAACTGTGGCGCGCATGCAATAGGTAGTTTCCGCAAATCTATAACATTTCCACATGGTAACTGTAAAATTCAGCGATTAATGGTAACCGTCACGGATTAGAAGGATAGTCGATGAACTTTCTCACCAATATCAATATCGGAAAACGCCTGGGTATCGGCTTCGCACTGGTGCTGTCGCTGACGCTCTTGATCACCGGCGCCGCGATCTGGCGCATGAGCGCGAACGCCGACGCCACCAGCGCCATGATGGTCGCGCCGCTGGCCAAGGAACGCCTGATCACCGAATGGCACACGCAAACCTATGCCGCGGTGCGCCGTACCGCCGCCATCGTCAAGAGCAGCGACCAGAGCCTGGTCGACTTCTTTAAGGAAGACAACCTCAAGACCTCCGGCCGGACGTCGGCGGTGATCAAGCGCATCGAGCCATTGCTCGAAGGCGAACAGGAACGGGCCCAGTTCAAGCACATCAACGATCTGCGCCAACGCTATACCGAGGCCAAGAACAAAGCCGTCAAGGCGCGCAGTACAGGCGACGCCGCCGGCGCCGAACAGATCCTGAACAGCGAATACATGCCGGCTGCCGACGCTTACGAAAGCGCGGTCGCCGACCTGGTCAAGATGCAGCAGAACAATATCGATGCGACCGCCAACGGCATCCGCGACAGCAACCGCGCCAGCATGCGCCTGCTGACCGCGTTGTCGCTGGGCGCCGTGGCGCTCGGCGCCGCCTGCGCCTGGCTGATGGCCAGCAGCATCACGCGGCCGATCCGCGCCGCGGTCGAACTGGCCGAGACCGTTGCCGCCGGCAACTTGACGCGCACGATAGACGTGCAAGGCAAGGACGAGACCGGCGCCCTGTTGCGCGCCTTGCGCCAGATGAACGACAATCTGGCGCGCATCGTCGGCCAGGTCCGCAGCGGCACCGCGACGATCGCGACCGCATCCGCGGAGATCGCGGCCGGCAATCATGACCTGTCGAGCCGCACCGAACAGCAGGCCGGTTCGCTGGAAGAGACCGCCGCCGCAGTCGAGGAGCTGACCTCGACCGTGCGCCAGAACGCCGACAATGCGCGCCAGGCCAACGCGCTGTCGCTGGTTGCCTCGCGCGTCGCGGCCGATGGCGGCGCGGTCGTGGCCGAGGTGGTCCAGACCATGGGGTCGATCCACGCATCGTCGAAGAAGATCGTCGAGATCATCAGCGTCATCGACGGCATCGCTTTCCAGACCAATATCCTGGCCTTGAACGCGGCCGTGGAAGCGGCGCGCGCCGGTGAACAGGGGCGTGGTTTCGCCGTGGTGGCGGGCGAAGTCCGCACGCTGGCGCAGCGCTCGGCCGCCGCTGCCAAGGAAATCAAATCGCTGATCGACGATTCGGTTGGCAAGGTCGACGCCGGCGCCCGTTTGGTCGACCGCGCCGGCGTCACGATGGAACAGGTGGTCGACAGCATCCGCAAGGTCACCGGCATCGTGGGCGAGATCAGCAGCGCCAGCGTGGAGCAGAGCGCCGGCATCGAGCAGCTCAATGGGGCGATCGCGGACATGGACGCTTCGACTCAGCACAACGCGGCCCTGGTCGAGCAATCGGCGGCGGCGGCCAGCGCACTGCAGGAACAGGCGGCCAAACTGGCGCAGATGGTGAGCGTATTCGAGACCGGCGCGCCGGCCGCGGCGCATGCCGTCGCCGTACCGGTGCGAACGGCCGCGCCGGCCGCGCGTGTGCGCGCCGCGCAGGCGCCGGTTCAGGCGCCGGTTCGGGCGAACATGACGCGCGCGGGCACGCCCGAGCCGGAGTGGGAAACCTTCTGAAACCGGAGCGGGCGCCGATGGTGCGTGCCCGAACCGAACTTCGCCGTACCCGCGTTATCCTTGGCCTTCCAAGAGAAAGGCCAGGGAGACCACGATGTCCTATGAAGAACGCGACGACTACGGGATGTACAGGAACAAGAACGGCAAGGGGCCGGGCCCCGAGCTGATGGGCGCCAACACGCTGATCGGCGACCACGTCCACAACCTGCAGAACGAGCACCTGGGCGTGATCAGGGAATTCATGGTCGACATGCGCACCGGCGCCATCGCCTACGCGGTGATGTCGGCCGGCCGCTTCCTCGGCCTGGGCGAAAAACTGTTCGCCGTGCCCTGGCAGGCGCTGACGCTGGATCCCGCCAACAAGCGCTTCACGATGGACATCCCGAAGGCGCGCATCGATGGCGCGCCCGGCTTCGACACCGACCACTGGCCGGACATGGCCGACCAGGGCTGGATCGGCGAACTCCACACCTATTACGGCACGCGGCCGAACTGAAACGTCCGGCCGCTGAGGCGGATCAGCCCTTCGGCGGCATCAGGTCGAGCAGGATCGCGGTCTCGGCCTTGATGGTGTTGACCACGGTCGGCTTGAAGTCCGGCGCCCATTGCGGCGAGTGGGTGCCCGGCAGCGGTTCGCCCGCCTTCTTCGCCGCTTCCAGGCGCTTGGCGTCGACCGCGCCGACGTGCAGCAGGATCGCCTTCACGCCGTCTTGCTGTCCATACTGCGAAAAGTCTTCCGACGTCATCTTGGGCGGCATCTCCTTGACGAACTCCGGGCCGACCGCGCCCTGCACCGCCTTGACCATGCGCTCGAGCGTGGCCGGATCGTTGTAGACCGAATCGGTGCCCGGCTCGACTTGCACCAGCGGCTCCTTCGGCGCGCCGGCGGCCATCGCCTCGCCACGGGCTTCGCGCGCGATGCTGGCCAGCACGCGCTTGCGCACTTCCGGCTTGAAGGTGCGCACCGACAGCGACAGCTTGACCTGGTCGGGGATGATGTTGGCCTGGGTGCCGCCATGGATGCTGCCGATGGTGATCACGACCGGATCGATCGGGTTGTTTTCGCGCGAAACCAGGGTCTGCAACGCCATCACCAGGCGCGCCGCGATCACGATCGGGTCGCGTGCTTCATGCGGCACGGCGCCGTGGCCGCCCTGGCCGAACACCGTGATGTTGACCACGTCGGACGACGCACGGAACGGACCGGCGTGGTACATGATGGTCCCGGACGGCATGGTGGCGTCGTCGTGCATCGACAGCGCGTAGTCGGGCTTCGGGAAGCGCGTGAACAGACCGGCCTTGAGCATCGCTTCGGCGCCGTGCACGGTTTCCTCGGACGGCTGGCCGATCAGCATCAGCGTGCCGCTCCAAGCCTTGCGGTTGTCGGCCATCAGCTTGGCGGTACCGTACCAGGCCGACATGTGCAGGTCGTGGCCGCAAGCCTGCGCCACCGACACGGTCTCGCCGGCGGCGTTCTTGGTCGTGACCTTGCTGGCGTACGGCAGGCCGGTCTTTTCCTGGACCGGCAGCGCATCCATCTCGGTGCGCAGCATCACGGTCGGGCCGGGGCCGTTCTTCAGGATCGCGACGACGCCGGTGCCGGCCACGCCGGTGGTGACGTCGTAGCCCAGCGCCTTGACACGCTCGGCCAGCTTGGCCGAGGTCTGGTGTTCCTGGAAGCCGAGTTCCGGGTTGCGGTGCAGGTCCTGGTACAGGCTTTCGATCGCCGGGTAGTTGGCATTCAGCTGGGCGGCGAACGGGGCCGGCAGCGGGGCGGCGCCGGCGCTCGAGGCGGCGGCTGCGGTGGCGGCGATGGCGGCCGCGGACAGGGCGCGGCGGAGGAAAATACGGGATGGTTTCATGTGCTTCACATTGTTCGGGTGAGACGAAAAAGTGGCCGCCGGTGCAGGCAACCTTTTTCAGCCTAACAGATACGTCGCGGCGCAACAATGTTCAATTTAACAATCTTGTATTCTGCACTGTCGGCTAAACCCGACAGAATGTTGTCACAATGTTTTGTTCAGGGATTTTTTAGTTCTACATGGAAACATCATTCGCTACAATCCTCGCTCTTCCGCCTGCCGCCCAAGCACGTGCCCATGCTCCTTCTCGAGCCGGTTCCTTCACGCGCGGCCGGCCATTCAGTCAAAAGGAAACTCGATGGGATTCGTTGCAAACATGAAGATCGGCAAACGCCTTGGCCTTGGCTTTGCCCTCATCCTCGCGATGACGATGGTGATCGCGCTGATGGGCGCCTGGCGCTTGACCGAGGTCGCCAGCGCGACCAAGGCGATGATGGCGGTGCCGCTGGCCAAGGAGCGCCTGATCACCGACTGGTACAGCCTGAACTTCGCGTCGATCCGCCGCACCGCGGCCATCGTCAAGAGCAGCGACGCGTCGCTCGGCGCCTACTTCAAGGAAGACTCGGCCGCCTCGGTCAAGCGCGCGGCCGAGCTGCTCGACAAGATCAAGCCGCTGATCGCCGCCGACGGGCCGGAACAGGCGCTGTTCGCGCGCATCCTCGAGCAGCGCAAGGTCTATAGCGCCTCGCGTGACGGCGCCGTCAAGGCCAAGGCCGACGGCAACGCCGAGGAAGCCGCGCGCATCCTCGAACAATCGTTCACGCCGGCAGCGCAGAAATACCAGGACCTGTTGCAGGAACTGGTGACCCTGCAGCGCAGCAGCATGGACACGACCGCCGAGGCGATCGACGGCAAGGCGGTCGGCAACAGCTGGCTGATCCTCTCGCTGAGCACCTGCGCGCTCATCCTCGGCATTGCCATCTCGTGGCTGCTGACGCGCGGCATCGTGCGGCCGATCCGCGCCGCCGTGAAGGTGGCCGAGACCGTGGCCGGCGGCGACCTGACCCACCGCATCGACGCCGACAGCCGCGACGAAACCGGCGCCCTGCTGCGCGCGCTGCGCCATATGAACGACAGCCTGGTCGACATCGTCAGCCAGGTGCGCGGCGGCACCGACACCATCGCCACCGCCTCGCGCGAGATCAGCGCCGGCAACCTCGATCTGTCAAACCGCACCGAGCAGCAGGCCGGTGCGCTGGAAGAGACCGCGGCTTCGATGGAAGAGCTGACCTCGACCGTGCGCCAGAACGCCGAGAACGCGCGCCAGGCCAACCAGCTGGCCATCGCCGCATCGGAAGTCGCGGCCCGGGGCGGCGCGGTGGTCGGCGAAGTGGTCACCACGATGGGTGCGATCAACGCCTCGGCCAACAAGATCGCCGACATCATCGGCGTAATCGACGGCATCGCCTTCCAGACCAACATCCTGGCGCTCAACGCCGCGGTGGAAGCGGCGCGCGCCGGCGAACAGGGCCGCGGCTTCGCGGTCGTGGCGAGCGAAGTGCGCAACCTGGCCCAGCGTTCGGCCGCGGCGGCCAAGGAAATCAAGGAACTGATCACCGCTTCGGTGGCCGACGTCGGCGCCGGCGCCAAACTGGTCGACCAGGCCGGCGCGACGATGGGCCAGGTGGTCGGCTCGATCCAGCGCGTGACCGACATCATGGCCGAGATCACCAGCGCCAGCCAGGAGCAGACCGGTGGCATCGAGCAGGTCAACGGCGCGATCGCGCAGATGGACCAGGTGACCCAGCAGAACGCGGCGTTGGTCGAGGAAGCGGCGGCGGCTGCCTCGTCGATGCAGGAGCAGGCCGGCAAGCTGGCCGAGGTGGTCAGCGTGTTCAAGCTGGATCGTGCGCACGTGCTGCATACGGCGGCGCCGGCTGCGGTGCCGGCACCCGCACGTGCGCTGGCTCCCGCGCCCGCGCGTACGCCTGCCCCTGCGCGCGCGCGCGTGGCGGCCCCTGTGTCCAGCGCCACGGCCGCCAAGCCGGCCAAGCCGGCCAAGCGCGTCGAGCCGGTGGCGGCTGGGGATTGGGAAGAGTTTTAAGCGATAACCTGGCATGCCATGCGATGGCACGCGTATCGACAAAGCGCCGCCGCCGAGCGGCGCTTTTCATTTGCCATATCGTTCATGCCATCATGGATCTCCACCGAGTCGACTGAATCGCCATGACCAGCAACGCAAAACTCGCCGTTCTCGTCTCCGGCCGCGCATCCGACGACGAGCCCTAACAAAAATCCCTGCTGCGCGTATCCAGCTCCCCCAGCAGGTGCGACAGATCCACCAGGCGCTTGGCCACCAGGTGCCTGACCTCCCCTTCCCTTTGCCACACGCCGTACACGCCCAGCAGGTGCGAGTTCAAGACTTCGCGCCGCTGGGACTCCACCAGCGTCGGCCAGACGATCACGTTGACGTTGCCGGTCTCGTCCTCGATGGTCAGGAACAGCACGCCCTTGGCCGTGCCGGGCCTCTGGCGCACGGTGACGATGCCGCAGGCGCGCGCCAGCTGGCCGTTTTGAAAGTCCATCAGCACATCGGCCGGCAGGAAGCGCTTGGCCAGCAGCTGCGCTCGCAACAGCGCGAGCGGATGGCGGCCCAGCGTCAAGCCTTGCGCGCGGTAGTCGCCGACGATGTCCTGGCCTTCGCTCGGCGCCGCCAGCACCGGCGTGTCCTCGCTCAGGGCGGCCGGACGCAGCAAGTCCTTGCTCGGCGCCGCGCCGACCGCTTCCCACAGCGCTTGACGCCGATGCCCCGCCAGCTTGATCAGCGCATTGCCGCTGGCCAGCACCTGCAGGTCGCCACGATCGAGGTCGGCGCGGCGCGCCAGGTCCGGCACATCAAGAAAAGGCCGGATCGCGCGCGCGAGTTCGATGCGCTCGGCGGCTTCTTGCTTCAATCCGCGTAGCATGTGCAGACCCAGGCGTACGGGCGGCTGTGCGCGCGTCGTGTCCTCCAAATCCTCGAGCACCGACTCCCAGCCGCTGATCGTGACGTCGGCCGGACGCACTTCGATGCCGTGGCGGCGCGCATCCTGCACCAGCTGCGAAGGACTGTAGAAACCCATCGGCTGGCTATTCAATAGCGCGCATAAAAAGGCGGCCGGTTCGTGACACTTGAGCCAGGAGCTGGCGTAGGCCAGCAGCGCGAAGCTGGCGGCGTGTGACTCGGGAAAGCCGTATTCGCCGAAGCCCTGGATCTGGCTGAAGATCTGCTCGGCGAAGGCCTGGTCGTAGCCGCGCTCGAGCATGCCGCCGACAATGCGCTGGTAGTATTTTTCGAGCCCGCCCTTTCGCTTCCAGGCCGCCATCGCGCGGCGCAGCTGGTCGGCTTCGCCGGGTGTGAAGCCGGCCGCCAGGATCGCCACCTGCATCACCTGCTCCTGGAAGATCGGCACGCCCAACGTGCGTTCGAGCGCCAGCTTCATGTCCTCGCTCGGATACGTGACCGGCTCCTTGCGCTCGCGCCGTTGCAGGTACGGGTGCACCATGCCGCCCTGGATCGGACCGGGGCGAACGATCGCCACTTCGATGACGAGATCGTAGAAGCGGCGCGGCTTGATCCGCGGCAGCATGCTCATCTGCGCGCGCGACTCGATCTGGAATACGCCGACCGTGTCGGCCGCGCAGATCATGTCGTAGGTCGCCTTGTCGTCGACCGGGATGTCCTGCATCTCGAACACATTGCCGTGGCGCTGGCCGACCCATTCGAGTGCACGGCGCAGCATCGACAGCATGCCCAGCGCCAGCACGTCGACTTTCATCAGGCCGAGTTCCTCGAGGTCGTCCTTGTCCCACTGGATCACGCTGCGCTGGGCCATCGTCGCGTTCTCGATCGGGACCAGGCGCGACAACAGGCCGCGCGCCATCACGAAGCCGCCCGGATGCTGCGACAGGTGGCGCGGAAAGCCGAGCAGGCGCTGTGCCAATGACGCCCATTGCTGCGACAGCGGCGCCTGCGGGTCCAGCCCACTCTCGGCCAGGCGATTGAGCAGGTCGGCCTTGCCGTCGAACCAGTGGTGCTGCTTGCAGACCTTTTCGATGATGGCCAGGTCGACGCCGAGCGCACGCCCGCTGTCGCGCAGCGCGCTTTTCGGCCAGTAGCTGATCACCACCGCCGCCAGCGCCGCCCGGGTGCGCCCGTATTTTTTATAGATGTACTGGATTACCTCTTCGCGCCGCTGGTGCTCGAAGTCGACGTCGATGTCGGGCGGTTCGTTGCGCTCTTTCGATATAAACCGTTCAAACAATAAGTTGGCGCGCGACGGGTCGACCTCGGTGATGCCCAGGCAGTAGCACACCGCCGAATTGGCCGCCGAGCCGCGCCCCTGGCACAGGATGTGTTGCGAGCGCGCGAAGCGCACGATGTCGTACACGGTCAGGAAGTAGTGCTCGTAGCGCATCTCGGCAATCAAGCTGAGCTCGTGCTCGATCTGCGCCTGCACCTTGGCCGGGATGCCTTCGCGGAAGCGCCGGTGGGCGCCGGTCCAGGTTTCCAGGCGCAGGTAGCTGGCCGCGGTGTGGCCGGCAGGGACCACCTCGTCCGGGTATTCGTAGCGCAGTTCGTCCAGCTTGAAGGTGCACAGGCTGGCGACGTGCAGCGTCTCGGCCAGCGCCATCGGGCTGTAGATGTTGGCGAGGCGCAGGCGCGAGCGCAGGTGCTGCTCGGCGTTCGGCGCCAGCTGGTAGCCGCATTGCGCGACCGGCTTGCCAATGCGCGTGGCGCTCAAGGTGTCCTGCAAAGGCTTACGCGAGCGCACGTGCATGGTCACGTGGCCCAGCGCGACGATCGGCAAGCCGTGCTGCCACCCGACTTCGTCGACGGTAGCGCGATGGGCGTCATCAAAAGCGCGCAGCAGCAAGGTGAGGCCGATCCAGGCGCGGCCCGGAAAGGTGGCGGCCAGCCAGGCCGCTTCACGGTGCAGGCGGTCGACGTCGTGCGGCTCGTGGCCGGGATAGCGCGGCAGCAGGATCGCCAGGCAGTCCGGCATGCCTTTCAGGTGGGCCAGGTGCTCGGGCGGGTCGTCCAGGTCCGAGGGGCGCAGCAGGTAACTGCCCTTCTCGCTGCGGGTGCGGCCCAGCGTGATCAGTTCGGACAGGTTGCCGTAGCCGTTGCGGTTCTGCGCCAGCAGCAGCAGCGATGGCGCAGGCGAACCGTCCGCGTGCTCGAGATGAAAGTGTGCACCGATGACCAGCGGCAGGCCCTCGCGCTTGGCCACGCCATGCGCGCGCACGACGCCGGCGAGCGAGCATTCGTCGGTGATCGCCAGCGCTGCGTAGCCCAGCTGCACCGCGCGCTCGACCAGTTCCTCGGCGTGCGAGGCGCCCTGCAGGAAAGAGAAATTCGACAGGCAGAACAATTCTGCGTAGTCAGGGAGTCCTGTTCCTGGAGGCGGCGGCGCGGATGGCATGGGCGGATCGGTCTAAAATAGTCTGGAAAACAGACAATACTGTATAAAAACACAGTATAGCTGATCAATCTGCCAATTGCGAAACATGCACGTCCATTCCCTGCTCTGCTTCGGGGCCACACCCACTGACGGCAACCCGGCCCTGGTCATCGAAGGCGATGACGCCGATACGGCCGCACGCCAGTCCTTCGCGCGCGCGCGCAACACGACCTGCGTCTTCATCGACGACGGCCTGGAAGACGGCACGCCGCGCGTCGACTTTTTTTATCCGCATATGCGCAGCCCGCTGTGTCTGCACGCGACACTAGGCGTGGCCGCAGTGCTGTTCGCACGCGCGCCACACGCGCAGACGCTCGCCGTGCGCACCGCCGTGAGCGGCCAACACCTGCAGCTGTCGCGCGACGGCGCCGACTACTTCGTGCGCATCGCCGCCCAGCCGGCGCCGGAGGTTGACATCGACGCTGCCGCGCTGGCGGCCCTGTTGAACGCGCCGGGTTTCGTCGCGCGCACGTGCGCGCGCGTGGCGTCGGTCGGCAGTCCCAAGCTGCTGGTCGAAGTGGCGGACCTCGATGCGCTGTATGCGCTGCGCCCCGACCTGGCCGCGATCGCCGCCTGGGGCAAGGCGCACGGCGTCAATGGCTTGTACGTGTGGTGCCGCCGGCCGGACGGCGCATTCGAGGGCCGCAATTTCAACCACCTCGACCCGGCACTGGAAGACAGCGCGACCGGCGTCGCGGCGGGCGCGCTGGCGCTGGCATCGGGCCAGGATCTGGACCTGCGCCAGGGCCGCATGAGCGGGCGCGATTGCCTGATCCGCGTGCGCCGGGCGATCGACGACGTGGATGGCGACGCGATGCTGGTCGGGGGCGCCGCGGTCTTCGCCTGAGCCAGGACGGCGCAGGCGTCATTCGGGCCTCATTCGGGCGTTTGCGACTCGTCCGCTTCATTGCGGTCCTGGTTGCGGTCCTTGACCGCCCAGCGCACGATGGCCAGCACAACCAGCGCGCACAGCGTGCTCACGAACGCGGTCGCTTCGCGCCCCATGCCGGCGGCCAGGCCGATGGCGGCGGTCAGCCAGATGTTGGCCGCCGTGGTCAGCCCCTGGACACGGCCCTTGTCGCTTTGCTTGAGGATGGCGCCGGCGCCAAGAAAGCCGATGCCCGCGGTGAGTCCCTGCATCACGCGCGACACACCCTCCAGGTCCATGCCGGCCTGCTGCGGCACCAGCACGAACAGCGCAGCGCCCAGTGCCACCAGCATGTGCGTGCGCAGTCCGGCCGTCGCCTTGGCCGATTCGCGCTCGTAGCCGAGCAGGCCGCCCATCAGCATCGCCATCAGCAGCCGCACCAGCACGCGTGTCACGTCGCCGGCATCGCCCAGGTCCGCGAACTCCGACCGGATCGCGTTCCAACATTCCATCCACACCATGTTTTCTCCGTCGTTCGATGCCGCCATGATGCATTGCCGACCGCGCGCATGGCGCACGTTTTTATACAAATGCATATATAAAACCGATGGCGGATGGATGAGCTGCCGTGCCAGAATGACACGTGGTCCGGCGCCCGGTGCGCGCCGGTGTAGCGGAAAGGTCCGACATGAACGAGAATGCCGCCGGCGTGCAGGTCGGCGCAGCCCTGCGCGGCAAGCGGCCGGCGCGCCTGGTACACGTGGCACGCGCAATCTACACGCTGGCCCTGCTTGGCGCCACCTTCAACCACGCACGCATCGTGCTGGCGCACGGGCTTGCCTGGGACTACGGCGGCGTCCCAAGCTTCGTCAGCGGATTCTGGAGCGCGCTCACCTTCGTCGATCCGCTCGCCGTCGTGCTGCTCTGGGCAGCGCCGCGCGCCGGGCTGGCGGCCACCGCTGCGATCATCGTGGCCGACGTGGTGATCAATGTCTGGGTCGGGCTGATGTACGGGTTCGATTGGGCGGCGTTCGCGGCCCAGTGCATTTTCCTGGTGTTTGTGTTGTGCACGCTGCCGCCGATGTGGCGCCATGGAAATAACCAGCACGTCTGATGGATTCGCCACAACGCACGCCAGAAAAGCCACAGCGTTTTTTGTAAGGATGTGTAAAAATAGTCATCGGCCGGCCTGTTTCGCCATGCCTGCCACATCCATCCGACGATAGCCCAAGGAGAAAATCAAATGACTTTTTTCCAGCGCAACTTACGCTTCATCGCCCCCTTGCCCTGGCTGCTGCTGGCAGCCATGAAGCTATGGCAAGCCATCCACGTCGGCGGCACCGGCCATTACGCCGTCGTGGTCATGTTCATTGCAGTAGCCGCCGTGTTCTACATCGGCCAGCGTCACGTCTACCTGGAGCGCCGCCAGGGACACTTGACCTGACGCGCAGGACGCTTGCCGGACTGGTCGCGGGCGGTGCCGCGGCATTTATCGCACCACCATCGCCGCCAGCACCAGCATGGTCGCGCCGGTAAACGCCTCGACCGCACGCCACACCGCTGGGCGGCCAAGCACCGAGGCGCAGCGCCGCGCCAGCATCCCTAGCAGCGAGAACCACAGCAGCGACGCCGTCATCGCGCCGGCCGCGAACGCCGTCCGGTGACCCAGCGCCAGGCTGCTGCCGACCGCCCCCAGCAGCACCACCGTATCGAGGTAGACGTGCGGGTTGAGCAGCGACATCGCCAGCACCGTGCCGAGCGCTTTGCGGCCACCGCCCGCCTGCACCTGATCCGACACGGCCGGCCCCGCGGCGCCGCGCCAGCTGCTGGCCAGGCAGCGCAGGCCATACCACAGCAGGAACAGCGCACCGCCGTAGCGCGCCAGCGCCAGCAGCAGCGGCGAGGCTTCGACCAGGGCGCCGAAGCCGGACATGCCCAGCCCGATCAGCGTCACGTCGACCAGGATGCAGGTCGCGACCGTCAGTACGACGTGGCGGCCGCGGATGCCGGTGCGGATCACGTACGCGTTCTGGGCGCCAATTGGCATGATCAGGCTCGCGCCCATGCCCAGCCCCTGCATGAATATCTGTTGCGAAAACATCGCTGTGCTCCTGCTGTTCGTTGGAACACGGAGCATGCGCGACCGCCGCTCATTCATCAATTATATTAACGAGATCTACACTTCCTTAAGCAGAGCTAATCCATGAAGATCGATCCGCGCCGCAGCGAAGCCTTCGTCGCTGCCGTCGATAGCGGCAGCCTGGAGGCGGCGGCCAGCCGGTTGCGCATCACACCGTCGGCGGTGTCGCAGCGTATTGCCGCGCTCGAGCAGGAGATGGGCGCGCCGCTGCTGGTGCGCACGCGCCCGTGCCGGCCGACCGCGCCGGGCATGCGCCTGCTGCAGTTCCTGCGCCGGCGCGCCTTGCTCGAAGACGAATTCGTGGCCGACCTGGACGCGGATGCAGGCCCGGTGCGGGTGGCGCTGGCCGTCAACAACGACACGCTGGCGACCTGGCTGCTGCCGGCGCTGGCCCCGACGCTGATCGACGAACGGCTGCTGGTGGAGTTCGTGCTGGACAACCAGGGCCACACCTTTTCCCTGCTCGAGCGCGGCCAGGCCGTGGCCTGCATCTCGACCGAATCGGCGCCGATGCGCGGCTGCGCCGTCAGCCCGCTCGGCCTGATGCGCTACCGGATGGTGGCCGCGCCGGGCTTCGTGCAACGCTGGTTCCCGGATGGCCTGCAACGCGACGCCGCGCGCAATGCGCCGGTGATGGTGTTCGACCGCAAGGATACGCTGCAGACTCAGTTCCTGCTGCAGCAGCTCGGCCTGCCGGACGGCGCCTACCCTTTCCATTACGTGCCGTCCAGCGAAGCCTTCGCACAATCGGTCCGCCTCGGCCTGGGCTATGGCATGCTGCCGCTCGAACAGTGCGCGGGTCTGCTCGCATCCGGCGAGCTGGTCGACCTGGCCCCTGGCATGCACCTGGACGTGCCTTTGTACTGGCATGCCTGGCGCATCCAGCCGGCGCGGCTGGAACGCATGGGAACTGCGCTGGTGAAAGCGGCGCGCGCCGCCCTGCTGCCGCTGGCTTGACGCGCGTTCAGCGGCGTCAGCCGAGGCGCCGGTGCGGCAGGTGCGCGGCGTGGGCGAAGCTGCCGGCCAGGTCGCGCAAGTGCTCGCTGTCGAAGAACACGCCGTCGCACACGACGAAGGCGGCGATCCAGGCTGCGGCGATCACGATCAGGTCGCAGTGTCCGCTCTTCCACCATTTCAGCGAATGGCGCCCCAGGATCCACGGCACGCCCATCGGATTGGGCCAGTCCGCCAGCAGGTGCATGATGCCACCGGCGGCAAAACCGAGGACCAGGGGCGCCCAGGCAATCGTGTCGAGCGCCATCCAGGCCCCGAGCGCCAGGACGAACCAGCCGATCCCCCAGTGGGTCCAGCTGCGATGGGCGATCCACAGCTTGCGCTTGCGCGACCACCACGCCACCTCGAGCCAATCGGGCGCCGTGCCGCCCAGGGTGCCCATCAGCGCGGCAAGGGCACTCCACACGTGCAAGGGCCCGCCGGCGCCGGCCTGCTCGACGAGCGCGGCAGCGATCACACCGGCGGCGATGCCGGTGACATGATGTGCATGATGGGAAGCCATGGTTTTGAGCAATATCCGTACTGCATAAACGGGGTATCGCCACAATAACCTTTTCGCATCCGGCACAACTTAGGCTGAAACAACTTCTTGCAAATCAGCTGTGTTTATTCACAGCTGTTCACTGCTGCTCACTGCTTGGCGGCGCTCGTCACCTGTGCCGCCACCTGCGCTTCCGGCGCTTTTTCCGGCGCTTTTTCCGGATCGAGGACGACCTGTACGTAATTGCTCATGTCAAAGTAGCGCTGCGCCGCCTTCTTCACCTCGGCCGCGCTGAGCGCATCGACTTCCTTTTCGATGGTCACGATGCGCGCCGGGTCGGTCCCGTGGATCACCGAGAACAACAGGTTGCCGAGCCAAGCGCCGTTCTCGCGCAGCGCGCGCGCGTGGCTGACGTGCCAGTTGCGCTTGTACTTGTCGACGTCGGCCTGGTCCGGGCCCTGGGTCTTCATGCGCTCGATCTCGGCGAACAGCGCCGCGATCGCCGGGTCGACCTTTTCCGGACCGGTCGGCAGAGCGGCGCTGATCGAGTAGTGCTGGTAAGGCACGTCGTCCAAGACGCCCTGGATGCCGCCGGTGTAGATCAGCCCCAGCTTCTCGCGCAACACGTCCATGATGCGCAGGTTCATGATTTCCATCAGCGCCGACATGCGCAGGCTCTCGGCCGGCGACCAGGCCGCCGGGCCGCTGAAGGTGATCGAGACCGTGCTCTTCGGCTCGCTGCCCGCCTGCACTTCCTGCTTGATCACGCCGCGGGCGGTGCGCAAGCCGACGTCGCGGTACTCGAGCGGCAGGTCGGGCGTGGGCAGCGTGCCGAGGTAGGCCGCCAGCAGCGGCTCGATCTTCTCCACCTCGAAATCGCCGACCAGCACGAAGGTCATCCCCTTGGCGCTGGAAAAGCGCTGCCGGTAGACGCCCAGGCTGCGGTCGAGGTCGACCCGGTTCGCGTCTTCCAGCGTAATGGCGTGCGGTTCGTACGGGTGACGCGCATACAGCGTGTCGACCAGCACGTCGTTGAAGCGCGCCTCGGGCGTGGCCAGGCGCTTACGCAGGATCTCCTGCTGCTTGCCCATGTAGGACTTGTACAGGCCCTCGTCGCGGCGCGGCGGCGCAAAGCGCAGCCACAGCAGCTGGAACATGGTTTCCACATCGAGCGCGCTGCTGCCCGACACGCCGCTGGCCGAATCGGCATATGCGCCCATCCCGACCTGCGCATTGGCGCTGCGGCCGGCCAGGACCTTTTGCAGGTCGACCGGCGCGAAGTCCTTCAAGCCCATCGTCGCGGCCAGCGTGGTGGCGTAGCGCACGTTCGGCAAGTCCTTTTGCTCGAACAGGGTCTGGCCGCCGCGCCGGTAGCCGGCCAGGATCACCTGGTCCTTCTGGAAGTCGGTCGGCTTGAGGATCACCTTGACGCCGTTCGACAGCGTCAAGCGCGTCACGCCGATGCGCTCGTCCTTCGATGCCTCGACGACCGCGCCCGGCCTGGCGGGACGGGCCATCAGCTCGCTGGCCAGCTTCTTTTCCGCGCGCGCGCTCACCGGCGCGCGTTCGGCCGCGGCCGCCTCAAGCAGCAGCTGTTCGCCGCTCGGAGCCGCAGCCGCCTTGTCCTCGCCGCCGACGTAGAGCACCAGCTTGCCGGCGTCCGCCGGGATCGTCTTGCGCGCGAAAGCGTCGACTTCTTCCAGCGAGATCGCCGGCAGGATCGCCTGCGCCAGCTTGTACTCGGCCTCGATGCCGCCGATCGCTTCGCCGCTCAGGAAGTGGCGCGTGTACTCGTCGACGTATTGCGACGAGTCGGTCGTGTTGCGCTCGTTGTAGGCGCGCTCCAGGCCGTGCAGGATAGACTTGCGCATGCGCTCGAGTTCGGGCGCGGTGAAACCGTACTGGCGCACGCGCTGCTGTTCCTGCAGCAGCGCGGCGATGGCCGGCCCGGCGCCGCCCGCACCCAGCGACGCGCTGGCGGTATAGCCCTTGTAGCTCGGCGTCAGCGCGCTGACGCCGGCGCCAGCGCCCATGAACGGCGGCGCCGGCTGCTGCGCCAGCTCGCCCAGGCGCTGGCTGAGCATCAGGCCGAACATGCGCTCGACCATCTGCTCGCGGTACTCGCCGTAGGTGCCGTGGTCGGGCGCGTAGCGCACCGGGTAGCGCAGCGACACCGAATTGGCGCCGATCTCCTTGTCGGTGACGACCAGCGCCTCGGTGCCGGCCAGCGGCGCGATCTCGGGATAGGTGCGTGCGCGTTCCTTCGCCGGATTCTTCAGGCCGGCGAAGTGGGCCTTGATCAGGCGCTCGGCATCAAGAGGCTCGATGTCGCCGACCACCACCACCGCCATCAGGTCGGGCCGGTACCAGTCGCGGTAGAAGCGGCGCAGCGCCTCCGGCTTGGCATTGCGGATCACGTCTTCCTGCCCGATCGGCAGGCGCTCGGCGTAGCGCGAGCCGTTGAACAGCTTCGGCAGCAGCACCTTGCGGATGCGCTCGCCGGCGCCCTTGCCCAGGCGCGCCTCTTCCAGCACCACGCCGCGTTCCTTGTCGATGTCTGCGTCAATCAGGTTCAAGCCGTGCGCCCAGTCTTCCAGCACGGTGAAGCCCTGCTCGACGTTGTCCTTGTTCTCGGTCGGCACCGGGAGCATGTAGACGGTCTCGTCGAACGACGTATAGGCGTTCAGGTCGGCGCCGAACTTCACGCCGATCGACTGCAGGTAGGACACCAGCTGGTGCTTCTCGAAATGGGTCGAGCCCTGGAACGCCATGTGCTCGAGGAAGTGCGCCAGGCCGCGCTGGTCATCGTCTTCGAGCACCGAGCCGGCCTTGACGACTAGGCGCAGCTCGAGCCGGTGCTCGGGCTTGCCGTTCTTTTGAATATAGTAGGTCAAGCCGTTGTCCAGCTTGCCGACCTTGACCTGCGGACCGACCGGAATCACGGCGGATGGGTCGATGGCGGCGGCGGCGGGCACGGCGGCCGATGCCGTACCGGGCGCAGCCTGGCTCAGCGGAAGCTGGGCGAGCAGCGCGGCCAGTAGCGCGGGGAACAACGCTGCGCGCAGCGGGCGCTTGTGAAACTGACGCATTAGAAATGTCCTTCAGGTTATTTTCCCGAAGGATAGCACTCGTGGCCCGCGACAAATGCGTGGATTCTCACTGGCGATGTGGAACTAAATCGCCGCCTGCCCACTCTGCTGTCAAGGGACAGCCAAACGGAGGACGGCATGGAAGGAGCGGGGCAACTCGCCGGCAAGCGCATCGCCGTGCTGGCGGCGGATGGCTGCGAGCAGTCCGAATTCGAGAGCGCGAGCGCGGCGCTGAAGGCGGCCGGGGCGGCCTGCACCGTGGTCGCGCTGCGCGCCGGACGCATCCGCGGCATGAACGTGCAGCAGCCGGCCGACCTGCTGCGGGTCGGCTTGGCGATCGAGGACGCGCGCGCCGCCGACTTCGACGGCTTGCTGATCCCCGGCGGCTACATCGGTCCCGACCTGCTGCGCCAGTCGGCCGCGGCGCGCGCCTTCGTGCAGGCGTTCGACACCGCCGCCAAGCCGATCGCCGCAATGTCGCATGCTGCGCTGGTGCTGGTCTCGGCCGGCCTGGCCAGGGGCCGCACGCTGACCTGCTGGCCGGGCGTGCGCGACGACCTGGTCAACGCCGGCGCCACCTGGATCAACCGCGCCGTGGTGCGCGACGGCCGCTTCCTGTTCAGCCGCGCGCCGCAGGATGCAGCCGCCTTCGCGCGCGAGCTGGCGCCCTTCCTGGCCGGCGAGCCGCAGGCGGCGCTCGACCCGCTGGCCGACCTCGACGAATCCGACCCGGCCCAGCAGGCGGCCGCCGAGTTGCCCGAGCAGTCGCTGCGCTGGCTGGCTGCGCCTTCGCTGGGCGCGATGCTGAGCCTGGCGATCCTGGGCGTGGGCGTGGTCGCGGCCAATAGCCGGCGCAAGCGCGGCGATCCGGACAGGATCGCGGAGACGCCAGCGGATACCGGCGCTCCATCCTCAGGAGGCACGTCCCCACCGGCATAGGCAGCGTTAAGATGCCGCACGGATCTGTTCGCGCAGATATCAAAGAGATAACGTATGATGGTCGCAATCTTGTAAATACGAAATTGAAATTCATGACGCCTCCTACCTCCCACTACTCGCTGCAGCAAAAAACCTTTCTCGTACTTTTGACCCTGGTGACCATCGGCTTCGGCTGGATCCTGCTCCCCTACTTCGGCGCGGTGTTCTGGGGCGTGGTGCTGGCCATCCTGTTCAACTCGCTGTACCGGCGCCTGCTGCGTGCGACGGGGCACAAGCCGACCGCCGCCGCGTTGCTGACCCTGCTGACCATCGTCGTGATGGTGATCTTGCCGCTGTCGCTGATCGGCGCTTCGCTGGTGCAGCAGGTTGCCGGCATCTACCAGATGGTGAGTTCAGGCCATATCGATTTCGGCCTGTACTTCCGCCAGATCATGGGCGCGCTGCCGCACTGGGCAGTCAGCCTGCTCGACCGCTACGACCTTACCAGCCTCGCGGCCCTGCAGCAGAAGATGTCGGAGGTGGCCGCCGACGCCAGCCAGGTCGCCGCACGCCAGGCCCTCAATGTCGGCCGCAACACGATGGATTTCCTGGTCGGCATGACCATCATGCTGTACCTGCTGTTCTTCCTGCTGCGCGACGGTGAGTCGCTGGCGGCGCGCATCAAGACCGCGGTGCCGCTCAGCCGGCGCTACAAGACACGCCTGTTCAGCCATTTCACCACCGTGATTCGCGCCACCGTCAAGGGCAACGTGCTGGTCGCACTGGCCCAGGGTGCGCTGGGCGGCCTGGCGTTCTGGTTCCTGGGCGTGCAGGCGCCGCTGCTGTGGGGCGTCGTCATGGCCTTTCTGTCGCTGCTGCCGGCCATCGGCGCGGCGCTGGTGTGGGCGCCGGTCGCGATCTACTTCCTGGTGACCGGCTCGATCTGGCAAGGCGTGGCGCTGATCGTCTGGGGCACGGTCGTTATCGGCCTGGTCGACAACCTGCTGCGACCGCTGCTGGTGGGCAAAGATACCAAGATGCCGGACTACATGGTGCTGCTGTCGACCATCGGCGGCATGGCGCTGTTCGGGCTGAACGGCTTCGTGATCGGGCCGGTGATTGCGGCGCTGTTCGTGGCGAGCTGGGATCTGTTCGTGTCGGCGGAAGAGTTTCATCCGGATTGAAGCCCGCCGGCGAAGGCAAGTCCGCCGAATGCTGTGGCGGACTTCCTTACACTGCGGCAACGAGTTTTCCGGTTCGCGAAAAAACGATGTGCCCTGGATTGTATACACATGTGTTGTATTTATTGACTACCAAGTATCAAATCGATAAATTGCTTGCCTGCAATCATATTCATCAATATTCTTAAGGTATTTCCCTAAAGCACTATAAAGGACTGTGCCAGCGCCCGTCGCGCGACGCTGATGGCGCACGCGGCTTCGGGACCAAAACCAAAGCGCACGTTGAGTCATCGATGATCTCCCCTTCCCTCCTTTGCGATCCGCTCGACGGCGAACGGCGCCGGCTCTCGGCGCTGCATGCCACCCGCCTTCTCGACACGGGGCCGGAGGAGATGTTCGACTGCCTGACCCGGACGGCTTGCGATGCCTTGTCCATGCCGATGGCGCTGGTGTCGCTGGTCGACAAGGAGCGTCAATGGTTCAAGTCGCGCTGCGGCCTGGACGTCGCCGAAACGCCGCGCTCGTCCTCGTTTTGCGCGCATGCGATCAGTGCCCAGGACGTCATGGTGGTGCCGGATGCGCTCGCCGACCCGCGTTTCGCCGACAATCCGCTGGTCACCGGCGAGCCACATATCCGTTTCTACGCAGGCGTACCGCTGTACGGTCCCGAAGGGCAAGCCATCGGCTCGTTTTGCGTCCTCGATCGGGCGCCGCGCGTGCTGACGGACGCACAGCTGCGTGTCCTGAAGAACCTGGCGGCGACTGCCCAGGAACTGATCCAGTCGCGCCAGATTGCCCTGGTTGCCAGTGCGCTTTGCTATTCGAACGGCGATCCTCACATGGAAGGCCTGGCCGGCGACCTGGTTCGCCTGCTGGCGCGCGATCCCCTGACCGGATTGCCGCCCCGGGCCGAGCTGGAAACGCGTATCCAGCAATCGATACCGGCCTGGCGCGATGCCGACGTGCTGGCGACGGTTGCGATCGTCGACGTGGACAATTTTGGCGGCATCAATAGCGCGCTGACCTATCACAACGGCGACCAGGTCCTGGTCGAGCTCGCGAATCGGCTGCGTGCGGCGGTCGGCGCCACCGACGCGATCGCACGGATCGGCGGCGACGCCTTCGTGGTTTTGCTGTGCGAAGATGGCAACGGCGACGACATGGCGACGCGCCTCGAGCGCTTGTGGCAAACGGCCCAGTTCTCGCTGCCGTCGCAAGCACGGCAGCTCGACGTCACCTGCGGCATCGGATTCGCCCGCTTTCCGGCCGATGGCGAAAACGCGGATGCGCTGATCAACGCGGCCCGCATGGCGCTGCAAAACGCCAAACAGGCCGGACGCGGCACCTTGCTGCCCTACTATCCGCGCGCGCAGGCGGCCAACGATTACCTGCTGGAGAACGATCTGGGCCGCGCCATCCAGAACAACGAACTCGAACTCCACTACCAGCCGAAAGTCGACCTGACGAGCGGCCGCATCGTCGGCGTCGAGGCGCTGGCGCGCTGGCGCCACCCCACGCGCGGCATGGTCGGCCCGGCCGAATTCATTCCGCTCGCCGAGCAGACCGGCAGGATCGTCGGCTTGAGCGCATGGATCATCGACAAGGCCTGCGCCGAGCTCGCGCACTGGCGCGCCCACGGCATCCAAGACGTGAGCATGGCCGTCAACCTGTCGAGCCGCCTGTTCTCGGCCGTCGGCCTGGTGCAGATGATCGGCGACAGCATCGAGCGCCACGGCTTGCCGGGCAACGCGATCGATCTCGAAGTCACCGAAAGCGGCTCGATGGCCGACCCGGCGTTGGCGATCCGGCTGATGAAGCAGCTCAAGCGCCTGGGCGTGACGATCAGCGTCGACGATTTCGGCACCGGCTACTCCAGCCTGAGCTACCTGAAGGACTTTCCGATCGATGCGATCAAGATCGATCGCTCGTTCGTCGTCGACGTACTGACCAGTGAGGGAACGCTCGCCATCATGCAGGGCATGATCGCGACCGCGCGTCGCCTGGGCCTGCAGATCGTCGCGGAAGGCGTCGAAACCGTCGAGCAAAGGGATCTGCTGCTGCGCGAGCAATGCGACATCGTCCAGGGCTATCTGTATAGCCGGCCGCTGCCGGGCGCCAGCTGCCTTGCCCTGCTCGAGACCGACCAATCGCCCGCCACGTGTCGGTGGAGCGAAATCGCGTAGCAGCCGTCGCGCCGTGAAGCATGAGCCAGGGTTATGACTTTACGGTGTTGCAGTTATACCACGCGTCATTTGTTGCATCCGGGGAAATTGATTAGCATGCGTTTTTCCCTGGAGCGCACCATTTTGAAACACACCCCGATTTACCGATCCATCCTGCTCGCTCTATACGGCGGCACGGTTCTCGCCGCCCTCGCCCCCGCCGCCTTCGCGCAGACCGCCGACAACGGCATGCAAAGTGTCAGCATCGTCGGCTCGCGCCGCGTCGGCAATACCTCGTCGACCGATACCCCGGTCCCGGTCGACACGATCCCGATGACCAAGGTCGCCGAGCAAAGCGGCCAGTTCGACCTGGCCCAGGTGCTGGCCAACGTCTCGCCCTCGTTCAACTCGACCCGCCAGACCGGCGCCGACGGCGCCGACCTGATCGACTCGGCGGCCCTGCGCGGCCTCGGCTCGGATCAGACCCTGGTGCTGGTCAACGGCAAGCGCCGCCACACGGTCGCGCTGGTGAACCTGTTCGGCGCGCGCAACCGCGGCAATACCGGCACCGACATGAACGCGATCCCGGTCCTGGCCATCAAGAACGTGCAGGTGCTGCGCGACGGCGCCGCCGCCCAGTACGGCTCGGACGCGATCGCCGGTGTGATCGACATCGAACTCAAGAAGAGCCTGGGCTGCGAAGCGGTCACCGGCTTCGGCGAATACTCCAAGCACGACGGCAAGAACTGGCTCGCCTCGGCCTATTGCGGCGTCGCCCTGGGTGGCGGCGTGCTCGGCATCACCGGCGAATACTACGACCGCGGCCGCTCCAACCGCGCCGACCCGGACAGCCCGCGCATCATCGGCGACACCAAATCGAAAAACCAGACCGTCTACCTCAACGGCGAATTCCCGGTCGGCCCCGGCAAGCTGTACGTGACGGCCGGCGCGCAGCAGCGCGACGCCTCCTCGGCCGCCTGGGCGCGCGGCGGTGTCGGCAGCGACGACATCCCCTCGCGTAACTCGGCCGCGATGTACCCGGACGGCTTCGTCCCCTTCATCAACGGCGAGGTCGACGACCGCTACGGCACCATCGGCTACCGCACCCGCATCGGCGAATGGGCCAGCGACTTCTCGCAGACCTACGGCTACAACCGCATGCGCTACGACATCAGCCACACGTTGAACGCGTCGATCGCCAACCTCGACCTGCTGCGCGGCGGCCAGGGCGTCAGCCAGGACAACTTCCGCGCCGGCGGCTTCTCGTTCCGCCAGCTGACGTCCAACGCCGACTTCAGCCGCTACTACGACGGCGTGCTGGGCAACGGCCTGAACGCCGCCTTCGGTTTCGAGTACCGCGCCGAGAACTACCAGATCACGGCCGGCGAACCGAACTCCTACATCGACGCCGACGGCATCGGCATCGGCGGCAACCCGGGCAGCCAGGGCTTCCCGGGCTTCCAGCCGGCCGACGCCACCGACAAGAACCGCCACAGCACTGCCGCCTACATCGACCTGGAAGCAGACCTGACCGACCGCGCCAAGCTGCAGGGCGCCGTGCGCCACGAGCGTTACTCGGACTTCGGCTCGACCACGACCTGGAAGCTGGCCGGCTCGTACAAGCTCACCAACGACTTCCTGCTGCGCGCTTCCGCCAGCACCGGTTTCCGCGCGCCGTCGCTGCAGCAGATGTATTTCTCGTCGACCTTCACCGACTTCGTCGCCGGCGTGCCGACCGACGTGAAGCTGGCGCCGAACGGCGGCGCGGTCGCCAACGCGGCCGGCATCCCCAAGCTGCACGAGGAAAAATCGAAGAGCTACACGCTGGGCGCGACCTGGACCCCGACCCGCAACCTGTCCTTCACCGCCGACCTGTACCACATCGAGATCGACGGCCGCATCGTGCTGTCGGGCCGCTTCGACGCCGACAACTACCCGGCGCTGGGCGCGACGCTGCAGGGGCTGGGCGTGGACCAGGCGCAGTTCTTCGTCAACTCGATCGACACCCGCACCCAGGGCCTGGACCTGACCGCCTCGCACAAGATGGACCTCGGCGGCGGCAAGCTGAACACCTACCTGGGCATGAACTTCAGCAAGACCGACGTCACCGCGGTGCACGCCCCGAGCTCGCTGGCCGGCTATGAAGATGTGCTGCTGTCCGAGCGCGAGCGCCTGTTCATCGAGCAGGGCGGCCCGCGCAGCAAGGCGACGCTCGACTTCGACTACACGCTAGGCCAGCTCGAGACCGACTTCCGCATCGTCCACTACGGTCCGCAGACGCTGGGTACCTTCGACGGCCCGCCGGTTCCGAACCAGCACTACGAAGCGAAGACCTCGGCCGACCTGGCGTTCACCTGGGCCTTCAGCGAACGAACCAAGCTGACCGTCGGCGGCACCAACATCTTCAACGTGCACCCGACCGTGCAGGATGCGAACGAGACCGACAACGGCTTCAAGTACGAGAGCGTGCAGTTCGGCCTGAACGGCGCGGCGTACTTCGCGCGCCTGTCCCATAAGTTCTGAGGCAGAAGTTCTGAAGCACATGTGCCGGGCGTATGCTGACGCCGGCACATTCACGGCGCCCACCCGGGCGCCGTTTTCGTTTGCGATGCCGGCACCTCGAAACCCGCGCGCATGAGCGCTGTCTTATCGAGGTCGAGCCGATGTCCAGTCGATTCGGGAGGCCCCGATGAACTTGCCGCAAGAAGCCGCGCTGGCCGATGCCGCGAGCGCCCTGCCCGCCCAGCCGCTGCTGTCGCTGGTGGTCCCGTTCTATAACGAGCAGGCAGTGCTCGCGCGCTTCTTCGCGCGCGTGCTGCCCGAACTCGAACGCATCCCCGGCATCCGCTTCGAAATCCTGTGCGTCAACGACGGCAGCCGCGACGGCACGCTCGACGGCCTGGTCGCCGCCAGCGAGGTTGACGCGCGCGTGCGCGTGGTCGACCTGACCCGCAACTTCGGCAAGGAAGCGGCGCTCACGGCCGCGATCTTCGAAGCGCGCGGCGACCTGATCGTGCCGTTCGACGCCGACCTGCAGGACCCGCCCGAAGTCGTCGCCCGCTTGGTCGACAAATGGCGCGAAGGCTACGACGTGGTGCTGGCCCGGCGCGCCAGCCGCGACACCGATTCGCCCTTCAAGCGCTGGACCGCGCTGGTGTTCTACCGCATCCACAACGACATCGCCGACGTGCCGATCCCGGAAAACGTCGGCGACTTCCGCCTGTTCACGCGCAGCGTCGCCGAGTCGCTGAAGGCCTTGCCGGAATCGTGCCGCTTCATGAAAGGCCTGTTCGCCTGGGTCGGCTTCAGGACCGCCGTGGTCGAGTACCGGCGCGCGGCGCGCGCGGCCGGGGCGTCGCATTTCTCCGGCTGGAAGCTGTGGAACTTCGCGCTGGAAGGGATCACCAGCTTCAGCACGCTGCCGCTGCGCGTGTGGACCTATCTCGGCGTATCGGTGGCGCTGTTCGCCCTGGTTCGTGCGCTGTGGCTGGTCGTGCGCACGCTGCTGTACGGCGTCGACGTACCCGGCTATGCCTCGCTGGCCACGGCGATCCTGCTGCTGGGCGGGATCCAGCTGATCGGCATCGGCGTGCTGGGCGAGTACATCGGACGCATCTACCTCGAATCGAAGGGGCGCCCGATCTACCTGGTGCGGCGCCGTTTCGAACGGACGGTGCCCCATGTTTGACGATGCCGCGGCGGACCGCTTCGAACTCGATGCCGGCGGCGGCGCGGCGGACCGCTTGCGCGCGCTGTTGCAGACGCGCTTCTGGACCGTGTGCGCGCTGCTCGGCGTGCTGGCGCTGCTGCTGCGCCTGCCGACGCTGAGCAGCCGCTCGCTGTGGCTGGACGAGACCTACAGCGCCTGGTTCGCCAACCTGCCGCTGCACGAACTCTGGACCCGGACGCCGCTGTACGAAACCCACCCGCCGCTCTATTACACGCTGCTCAAAGGCTGGAGCCTGGCGGCCGGGCGCAGCGAGGCCGGGCTGCGCAGCCTGTCGGTGCTGGCCAGCGTGCTGACCGTGGTGGCGCTCCCCGTGCTCGCGCGCGTGGCGCGCCTCGGCGCGCGCGCCGAGCGGGTCGCGCTGCTGGCCGGGCTGTTCCTGGCGGCCAACGCCGCCAGCATCGCCTTTGCGCAGCAGGCCAGACCGTATGCCTTGCAGGCGCTGGCGGGTTCGCTGGCGGTGTTTTGCGCGGCGATGCTGGTACGGGTGCTGGCCTCATCTGCGTCCTCATCTGCGCCCGCATCCGCATCCGCGCCTGCGCCTGCGTCCGCGCGTACGCATGCGCGTGCGCGCGCGTGGCCCTGGGCGCTCGGCCTGGCCTTGTCCGCTGGCCTGACCATGTGGCTGCACAACACCGGCGTGTTCGCCGCCCTGGCCATCTGGACCGGCATGACGCTCGGCCTGTGCCTGGCCACGCCGGGACCGCGCCGGCCGCAGGCGCTGGTGGTGGGCGCGGCGGGCCTGGGGGCGCTGCTGGTGTGGTCGCCGTTCGTGCCGATGCTGTTGCAGCAGAGCGCAGCGATGGCGCGGCTGGCGTACTGGCTGCGATTTTCGCCGCACGAAGCCAAGGCCGCCTGGACCGTTGTTGCCGGGGCGCCGCTGCTGCATTACCCGGCCGCGCTTCTGGTGCTGTCAGGCTTCGTATGGCTATGGCGTCGATCCCGCGCGCACTTCTGGCTGATGCTGTGCACGATGGCGCTGCCGGTGCTGGCGCTGGCCGGCTATAGCTGGCTGGTCAAGCCGGTGTTCCTGTCGCGCCTGTTCCTGTGGCTCGGGCCGGCCGGGATGGTGCTGGCTGCGCTCGGCGTGACGGCCCTGCCCGCGCGTGTGCGTGCGCCCGCGGTGGCGGCGATGCTGGCGCTGTCGATGATCGCGGTGCTGAGCTTCTACCGCTCGCGGACCGAAGGCTGGCGCGACCTGCTGAGCGGCTTCGCGCGCGACGATCGCCCCGGCGACCTGGTGCTGGCCTTTCCCAACGAAGTGCAGATGCCGCTGGCCTACTACCTGCCGCGCGGCCCCGCCGTGGTCTACCTGCCCCGCCCCTTTCCTGCCCTCGGCCTGGCGCGCCGCTACGTCTCGAACCCGGGCGCGCCGGCGCTCGCGCCGGACGACGTCGCGCGCCTGCGTGCCCTGCTGCCCGGCCATGCACGCGTCTGGCTGATCGAACGCCGCGCCGATCTGTACGACCCGGACGGCCTGGTGATGCGCGAGCTCGGCCGGAGCTACCGGCTGACGCACCGCATCGCCGGCGACGGCGCCAACATCTGGCTGTTCGAGGCCGGCCCCGGCCGCCACTGACCTGCCTGCGCCAAGTATGCTGGCGCCGCTCAGTTGCCGGAAACTCGATGTGGCGAGTTGACTACACATCATTGTCGTTTTGCTCAACCGTGCGCCAATCACCGGCTGTGACTGGCACAGTGTGTCGTAAACGTATCGAAATGTTTCAATCGTGCAGTATCCAGTAAGACATTTGATAATATCTGTTAGCATAATGAAAACTATGAGCGACTTAGGCACTACTTGACGAAAAGCTTGCCGGTGTTGAGCGGTGAAATCGACAAAAGTTTTCATTTAGTAAAGTGATCGCAGTGGGCAGGCAACAGTTGCCAAAGCAAGGTGCCGCGCGAAAAGACAAATCATCTGAAGTAAAAACTGACGCAGAGAGAACTATGAAACTCAAACTAATCGTGTTGGCACTTTCCGGCTCCATTGCACTCGTGGGTTGCGGCGGCGGTGGCGGTGGCGGCTCGGGTTCCGGCTCGACGCCGAGCGCCTCTAACCCAGGCACGACTACGCCGACCGGCACCACGCCGACCACAGGAGGTACCAGCGGTACCGGAGGAAGCACGGGCGGCACGGGCGGAAGCACGGGCGGCACGGGCGGAAGCACGGGCGGCACGGGCGGAAGCACGGGCGGCACCGGCGGCACTGGCGGAGGCACGGGTGGCACCGGCGGCACGGGCGGCGGCACGGGTGGCACCGGCGGCACCAGCGACCCGTCGACCGACCCGAACGCGCTGCAGCTGACCGTCCCTGACCCGACCTACGCGGCCGGCTCGATCGAACTGTCCGCCTATAACGCACTCAACAAGACCCGCTCGACCTACGGTGTCGGCCTGCTGGCGCAAAGCGCCCTGCTCGATACGGCTTCGCAGAATCACTCGACCTATCTGAACGCCCGCCTGCAAGCAGGTGATTACAATGCCGTAGGCCATGCGGAGATCTCCACCAATACCGGCTACACCGGCGTTACGCCAGCCGACCGTATTGCCTATGCAAAGTACTCGGCTTCGCAAACCGGCGAAAACCTGACGAGTATCGAGGCGACCGACGGCGTGACCAGCGATCCGGGCGTGGTCTCCATCGAAACCCTGCTGTCGGGCCCATATCACCGTTTTTCGCTGCTCGATCCATTCCGTGACGTCGGCTTCGCGCATTCCTCGATCCGCCTTCCGAACCAGACCGGCATTCAAAATACGGTCGTGATCTCCGTCGGCATCGCGAAGGCCGCTCAGGGACAGCTCCCGGCCAACGGCTGGGTCGGCGTGTGGCCTGCGGATCAGGCAACCGGCGTGTTGTATAGCTCGGTCGGCGAGAGCCCGAATCCGATCCCGTCGAACAATGGACGATGCGCTGGTTACCCGGTCTCGTTGCAAGTCAAGCCCAATGTGACCTTGACCACGACCGCATTCACGCTGGTCGAGGCGGCAACCAACACGGCAGTCAATGTACAGCTGTCGACGCAAGCCACCGATGCCAACCCGACGTTTGCGCGCGCCAACGCGGCCTACATCATGCCGGTCGCGCCCTTGAAGCTGTCGACGACATACACGGCTCACTTCGTCGGTTCGCAGAATGGCACGGCGATCGACAAGACCTGGTCGTTCACCACCCGTGCAGACAACGTCAAAGCCATTTACGCCTGTAACCCGTCGTAAGTCCTAGCTGCCATCGCTGCATTGCCGGGTCGACGTACCTGGCAAATGCTTCTGTACCGTGACGATGCATTGCGCCGTCACGGTACAAATGTTTTAGCCCCCTATCCAGCGCTATCCCCTTCGCCGAACATGGCCGGCCGAAGCCGACCCGGCTCTGTCACGCCCGTTTGATCAGGGCGCCATCATCGTGTGATGCGCATCCACCGGCATGTCGTTCATGCGCGCATCCAGGCTGTGCATGATGATCATCGATCCGAAAATCACCAGCGCCACCACGAACACGCCGAAGGCGAGCGACATGATGTTGTTGGTGCTCTCGGGGCCGCTGGACACGTGCAGGAACATCAGCAGGTGCACGCCCATCTGCGCGATCGCCAGCGCCGCCAGCAGGACCGGAACGCCGCCCGCCCAGACGGCGCCGGTGCCTGACACCCAGAACGAGGCCCCGGTCAGGATGATCGAGAACACCAGGCCGCCGCTGTATTTCAGCAGGCTGGTGCGCAGATCGGCGGAGGCGCCGGGCTGCTCGTCGTGGCGGCTTTCCTGCACGTCGGTTTTCATGTGAATGCTCCCAGATAGACAACGGTGAAGACGCCGACCCAGACGATGTCGAGCGCGTGCCAGAACAGGTTGAAGCACAGCAGGCGCCGCACCACCTTGGGCGAGAAGCCGAGCGTGGCGACCTGCGCCAGCATGACCACCAGCCAGAACATGCCGCACGCCACGTGCAGGCCGTGCAGCCCGACCAGCGCGAAGAAGCCGGACAAGAAGGCGCTGCGCCCGGGCCCGGCGCCCTCGCCGATCATGCGTGTGAATTCCGACAGCTCAAGCACCATGAAGGCCGCACCGAGCAGCAGCGTCACCGCCGCGGCGGTATAGGTGACGATCTTGTTGCGGTACTCGACGCCGATGCCCTGCAGCGCGCACGAGAAGCTGGAAAACAGCAGGCAGGCCGTCTCGATCAGCACGTCATGGCGATCGAACAGCGCGCGCCCGGACGGGCCGCCCGCCGTGTGGTCGCGCAGGACCACGAAGGCGGCGAAGAAGGCGGCGAACATGACGATGTCGCTGAGCAGGAACAGCCACATGCCATAGGTGACGGTGACGCGCGCCGGCGCCGGTCCGCGTTGCGAGCGCGGCACCGGCCGCTCGATCGTCTGCATCGGTTCCTTCATCACGGCGCTCATGCGGCCTCCTGGGCATGCGTCGCGTACTGCGCCGCGTAGAACGCCGCCACGGCAGCGCCGTCGACCTCCGTTTCGTCGACCCGGCGCCAGGCCAGCTTCAAGGCCACGGCGACGATGCCGAGCAGGCTGGCGATCGCCATCCACCAGATGTGCCAGACCATGCCGAAGCCCAAGCCGGTCGCGAAGAAGGCGACGAAGAAGCCGGTGCCGGTGCGCTCCGGCACCTCGATGGCGGACGGCGCAGGCAGCTCGGGCAGACCCGGCGCCGTCAAGCCCTTGCGCTTGGTTTCCCAGAACGTGTCGAGCCCGTCCACCTTGACCGGCGTGGCGAAGTTGAAGGGCGGCGGCGGCGACGGCGTGGCCCATTCGAGCGAACGGCCGTCCCACGGGTCGCCGGTCAGGTCGCGCCGCTGTTCGCGCGTGCGGATGCTGACGAACAGCTGGACGATCGTGCAGCCGATGCCGGCCAGGATGCACAGCGCGCCGCCCAGCGCGACAATCATCAGCGGCTGCCAGCCCGCTTCTGAATAGTGCTGCATGCGCCGCGTCGCCCCCATCAGGCCGAGCAGGTAGAGCGGCATGAAGGCCAGATAAAAGCCCACCAGCCAGCACCAGAACGTGGCGCGGCCCCAGCCTTCATGCAGCGTGAAGCCGAAGGCCTTGGGGAACCAGTAGTTGTAGCCGGCATAGGCGCCGAAGATCACGCCGCCGATGATCACGTTGTGGAAGTGCGCCACCAGGAACAGGCTGTTGTGGGTGATGAAGTCGACCGGCGGGATCGCCAGCAGCACGCCGGTCATGCCGCCGATGATGAAGGTGACCATGAAGCCGAGCGCCCACATCAGCGGCACCGAAAAGCGGATCGAGCCGCCGTACAGCGTCCACAGCCAGTTGAACACCTTCACGCCGGTCGGCACCGCGATGATCATCGTCATGACGCCGAAGAAGCCGTTCACGTCGGCGCTGGCGCCCATCGTGAAGAAGTGGTGCAGCCAGACCATGAACGACAGCACGCAGATGGCCAGCGCGGCCGCTGCCATCGAGCGGTAGGCGAAGATCCCCTTGCCGGAAAAGGTGGCGATCACTTCGCTGAACACGCCGAAGGCCGGCAGGATCAGGATGTACACCTCCGGGTGGCCCCAGGCCCAGATCAGGTTTATGTACATCATGGCGTTGCCGCCGAAGTCGTTGGTGAAGAAGTGAAAGCCGAGGTAGCGGTCGAGGGTCAGCATGGCCAGCGTCGCGGTCAGGATCGGAAAGGCGGCGATGATGAGCAGGTTGGCCGTCAGCGCGGTCCAGCAAAAGATCGGCATGCGCATGTAACCCATGCCGACCGTGCGCATCTTGAGGATGGTGGCGGTCAGGTTGATCCCGGACAGCAGCGTGCCGACGCCGGCGATCTGGATCGCCCACAGGTAATAGTCGACGCCGACGCCGGGCGAATAGGCCAGCTCGGACAGCGGCGGATACACCAGCCAGCCGGTGCGCGCGAACTCGCCGATGACCAGCGACAGGTTGAGCAGCAGGACGCCCGACGCGGTGAGCCAGAAGCTGACCGAGTTCAAGGTCGGGAACGCCACGTCGCGCGCGCCGATCTGCAGCGGCACGACGAAATTCATCAGGCCGACCATGAAGGTCATGCCAACGAAGAAGATCATGATGGTGCCGTGCGCCGAGAAGATCTGGTTGTAGTGTTCGGGCGGCAGGAAGCCTTGGTGGGCGCCGACCGCGATCGCCTGCTGCGAGCGCATCATGAGCGCGTCGACGAAGCCGCGCATCAGCATCACCAGCGCGAGCAGCACGTACATCACGCCGATCCGCTTGTGGTCGACGCTGGTGATCCATTCTTTCCAGAGATAGGTCCACCAGCCGCGCTTGGTGATCCAGACGGCGACGCCGAGCATGAACAGCGCGACGATGCCGGCGGCGATGAGTGGGATGGGCTGGTCGGTGGGAATCGCAGACCAATCGAGTTTGCCTAGCATGGGAAGCGCTTTCAATGAGATGACGAGGGTGCCGGCGACATGGACGCGGCCAGGACGGTGTTGAACAGGCGCGGTTCGGCCAGCAGGTAGTCGCGCGCGGCGCTGGTGCCCGGGCGGGCCAGCGCCGCGTAGCCGGTCGCGTCCAGGCGCGCGCCGCTCGCGCGCGTGCGCGCCAGCCAGGCCTCGTAGTCGGACGGCGCGACGGCGTCGACGTCGAAGCGCATGTCGGAAAAGCCGTCGCCGCTGAACTGGACCGAGCGCCCGGGGAAGGTGCCGGGATGATCGGCCTGGAGATACAGCGTGGTCGTCATCCCCGCCATCGTGTAGATCTGGCTGCCCAGTTGCGGCACGAAGAAGCTGTTCATGACGCTGCCGGACGTCAGCTGCAGGTGCAGCACGCGCCCGGCCGGCACGACCAGGTGGTTGACCGTGGCGACGCCCGCGCCCGGGTAGATGAACAGCCATTTCCAGTCGAGCGACACGACCTGGATTTCCAGCGGCTCGCCTTGTCCCGACTGCGCCGGCAGCGGCTTGGCCGGGTCGAGCGCATGCGCCGCCACCCAGCCCATGCCGCCCAGGAACAGGATGATCATCAGCGGCACCATCCAGTTGACGACTTCGAGCGCGCCCGAGTAATTCCAGTCGAGCTTGCGCTTGGCGCGTTTGTTGCCGGCCCTGAACCACCAGGCGAATACCAGCGTCAAGACGATGATCGGGACGATCAATGCCAGCATGACCAGGGTGGCGTTCTGCAGGAGCAGATATTCGTTGGCGGCGACCGGTCCACGGGGATCGAGGACGCCGGCGGTCAAAGAGGGACTCATCGTCGGACATTACGGCAGAGTTGATCAATTCCCCTAGTATAAAATGCCAGCCTCCCTGATTCGTTTCAATTGGCTGATTATCTCGGGTCAAATTCAAATAAACGGCGGCGGCGCGCTTGAAATATTTCCGCTCAGGATCAGCAAATATTTTTCGACAATATCGGGCGTGAGCGAGAACGCATATCGTTTGCACGGGCCTTGTACAGACGTTCCTATCGTATTGCCCAAATAGCGGGATTTCTGCTAGGCTTCTCGCTGCCGACCAAGTCTAGCGGAATGCAGGTAACGCGAAGTTACCTTGCGATCAGTCGCAGCGGACTATGCGCGCCGATGCGGGTCGTTATCGAGGACCCCGAGCAGCCATGCCAGGCTTGCAGATCGATCCATCGATTGAAGTCATGACCAGCGCCGCCCAACCAAATGGATGATTCATTTTGATATTGATAATCGATAGCGATGAATGCGCCGCCAATATCTTTTCTCTGTATCTGGGCTTGAACGGTTACAGTACAAAAGTCGCAATCGGTGGAAACACAGGACTTCATCTGGCGGATCTATTCAGACCCGAAGTGATCTTTTGCAACTTGAACCTGCCAGATATGAAAAGCCATGAACTGGTTCGCTTCATCAATACGTCGATTTCGAATTACAGCCCATTCATTTTTTCGATCGGAAAAAAGCTGCAAGGCGCTTGGGATAAGAACCTGGATAGTCTTCTGTTTTATGAGCATTTTCAAATGCCTCTGAAACTGAAGAACGTCGTCGGCTTTCTCAGGCACATCCCAGTGCAACGGTCGTCGACAGTGTCCGAAAGCTTGAAGCTCAAGAACGCTGCGCCCGAGCGGATCGATCGTCCGTCGCGCTGACCGACGCCGCAGTCCCTTCCCTTTCAAGCGGATACGCCTCCTCCGGCATGGAGCGGGCCGTGGCTGCGCGTGCATCCCCAATAAATATTTACTGTCGAGCTCGAGTTTTATTGATCTTGCATTGACGTAAATCAACTTGCAGTTTTAACATGCTACCTGTAAATTTATTAATAAAGGGATAGGCCATGAAAACTTGGACACGCGTCGCAGCATTGTTGTTGTCAGCTGCACTCTTTTCGCCAGCGGCTTACGCCGCAAACACTGCAAAACCCAGTGCAACCTGGATCGATATCTCGGCACCGAGCATGTCGGGCTTCAGTGTGGGAGGGAGCAAGGTCAGCTACGGTCCAAGCGCAGCCAATGAAGTGTGGGTTTACGATGGCGCCAACATCAACCCGCAAAGTGTAGCGAGCATCGAGAGCCTGATCGAAAAACAGTTCAAGCTGCCGACTACCGGTGTCGGTTCGCTGACCTCGGCTGGAAGTGCCGATTCGTTGTCGAGCAATTCCTTCACGCTGCAAAGCGCGACCAGCTACCTGACCATTCATTACGGCCAGGGTGAACTGCTGTTCCACTGGGATAAGCCACTGGCGGCCAACACGACTTTCAACATCGGCAACCTGCCGCACGGTATCAGCAACTATCGCGCTTTCAACACGATCGCCGCGCCGGTGCCTGAACCATCGACTTACGCGATGACGATTTGCGGACTGGGCTTCGTCGGCTTCATGGCGCGTCGACGCAAGCGTTCGTAAGCACCGTCGAACCGTGGGGGCGTCGCTTCGACGTCCCCCTTGACCATCTCAAGCTGTAAACGTCACCTTCGCCTCCAACCCGCCCAGACGCGCCGACTGCCCCAGCGCCAGCGTCGCCCCATGCCGCTCGGCGATCGCCTTGATGATGGCCAGCCCCAACCCGCTGCCGGCCGCATCACTGCCCGGCACGCGATAGAAGCGGTCGAACACGCGCTCGCGCTCCTCCGCAGGAATCCCCGGCCCGCTGTCCTCGACCGTGACCACGATCGAATGCCCCTCGCGCTGCACCGACACGTCGACCGTGCCGCCGGCCGGCGTGTACTTGATCGCATTGTCGACCAGGTTGCGCAGCAGGATCGTCAAGGCGTCCGGCTGGCCCTGTACCTCGGCGGCATCGGCGCGCTGGATGCCGAGGTCGATGTCCCTGGCCTGGGCCACGCCGACCAGGTCGGCCACCGCACGGCGCGCGACGCCGGCCAGGTCGACGGCTTTGGCCGGGGCGCCGCCGGCCGCGCTGGCTTCCTGGCGCGCCAGCACCAGCAGCTGCTCGACCAGGCGTGTGGCGCGCTCGATGCCGGCGTTCAAGCGCGTGACCGCGACGTTTTTCGCCTCGACGCTGTCGGAACGCGCCAGGCTCTGCACCTGCAGTTTCAGCGCAGCCAACGGCGTACGCAGTTCGTGCGCGGCGTCGGCGACGAAGTTCTGCTGGGCGTCGAAGGCAGTGCGCACGCGCCCGAACAGCAGATTCAGCTCCTGCACCAGCGGACGCACTTCGTCCGGCAGGCCGGCGTCCGATACCGGCGACAAGTCGTCGGCCTGGCGCGCCGCGACCTGCTTGCGCACGCGCGCGACCGGCTTGAGCGAGCCGCTCACGACCCACCACACGACGATCATCAGCATCGGCATCATGACCCCGATCGGCCCGATCGTGCGCAGCGCCAGGTTGCCCGCCATCGCGCGCCGCACGGCCAGGTCCTGGGCCACCTGCACGGTCTGGTTGCTGGTCTGGATCGAGAAGATGCGGTAGGTGGTGCCGTTGGCCTTGACGTTGTTAAAGCCGAGCACGGCCTGCTGCGGCAGGCGCGCGTGCGAGGCGCTGCGGAACACGCGCACGCCGTCCGGCGTCCACACCTGCACCACCATGTCGTCACTGCCGGGCACCGGCGCATCGCTCGGCGGCGCGCCATCGTCGCTGGCGACGAGCGGCGCGCGCGAACGCAGCGACAGCGCCATCTGCTGCATGTGATAGTCGAAGATGTCGTTGGCGTCGTTCAGCGCGGTGCGGTAGGCGATGGTCGCCTGCGCGACCGCGGCCAGGGTGATCGCGGCCAGCAGGTACCACAGCAGGCGGCCACGCAGCGAGTGCGTCAGCCTGGCGCGGGCGTGTTTCAGACTCATAGCTTGGGAACCATATAGCCCACGCCGCGCACGTTCTGGATCAGGTCGCTGCCGAGTTTCTTGCGCAGGCCGTGGATATAGACTTCGACCGCGTTGCTGCTCACCTCGTCGCGCCAGCTGTAAAGCTTTTCTTCGAGCTGGGCGCGCGACAGCACCGCGCCCGGACGCGCAACCAGCGCTTCCAGCACGGCCCATTCGCGCGCCGACAGCACGCTAGGTGCGCCGTCGACCAGCACTTCGCGCGTGGCGGGATTGATGGAAATATTCTTGTATTCGAAGACCGGTTCGGCACGCCCGGCCGCGCGGCGCAGCAGCGCACGGATGCGCGCCAGCAGTTCGTCGAGATCGTAGGGTTTGAGGACGTAGTCGTCGGCGCCGGCATCCAGCCCGGCAATGCGCTGGGCCACCGAGTCGCGCGCGGTGGCGACCAGCACCGGCGTGCGGTCCTTGCGCGCGCGCATGGATTTCAACACCTCGAGTCCGTCCTTGCGCGGCAGGCCGAGGTCGAGCAGTACCAGGTCGTAGTTCTGGTTCTGCATCAGGGCCGTGTCGGCCATGTCGCCGTCCTTGACCCAGTCGACGGCGTAGTGCTCGGCCCTGAGCAGGTCGAGCACCACTTCGCCGATCATCGTATCGTCTTCCACCAGCAGCAGCCGCATTCCATCCTCCTAATTCAGAAATCCATGCGGATGATAACCGGTTACGATGATCGCGCAGGGAGCCCGAGCCCCCTGCACTGCTCATCAACCGATGCGGACTGGGAAAAAGATCCGGTTATCGCCGCGTTGGATCAAGAGCGCCACCGACTTGCTGGAGCCCTTCACCGCTTCGCGCACCTGCTGCACGCTGGTGACCGGCTTGCCGTTCACCGACAGCAGCACGTCGCCCGGCTGCACGCCGACCGCTTGCGCGGGGCCGGCGGCGTCTTCGATCACCAGGCCGGCGGCCACGCCCAGCTGGTTGCGCTCGCTCGGATCGAGCGGACGCAGGGCCAGGCCGAGCTTGGCGCCGTTGTCGTTGCTGGCCAGGTTGTCGCGGTCGCGCGGGGCGGCCTTGTCGCTGGCGTTGGCCAGGGTCGCGTTCACGTGCATGACCTTACCGTCGCGCCACACGTCCAGGCCGACCTGGTCGCCCGGCTTGGCAATCGACACCACCGCCTGCAGGTCGCTGCCGCTCACGATCGGCTGGCCGTTGACCTTGCGGATCACGTCGCCGGACTTCAGACCGGCACGCTCGGCCGCGCCGCCGCGTTCGACTTGCGCGACCAGCGCGCCGTCCGGCGAATCGAGCTTGAACGAGTCGGCGAAGCTCTGGTCCACGTCCTGCAGGTTCACGCCCAGCTTCGCGTGCTGTACCTTGCCGGTGGCGAGGATCTCGTCCTTGATGCGCGCCGCGACTTCGATCGGGATCGCGAACGACAGGCCCTGGTAGCCGCCGGTCTCGCTGTAGATCTGCGAGTTGATGCCGACCACTTCGCCGCGGGTGTTGAACAGCGGGCCACCTGAGTTACCCGGGTTCACGGCAACGTCGGTCTGCAGGAACTGCACGCCGTTGTTGTCGATGGTGCGACCCTTGGCGCTGACCACGCCGGCGGTCACGGTCGACTCCAGGCCGTACGGTTCGCCGATCGCCAGCACCCACTCGCCCACTTTGGTGTTGCGGGTGTTACCCAGCGGGACCGTCGGCAGGTTCTTGGCGTCGATCTTCAGCACGGCGACGTCGGTCTTGGCGTCCGAACCGAGGACTTTCGCGCGGTATTCGCGGCGGTCCTGCAGCTTGACCATGACTTCGTCGGCGTCGCGCACCACGTGCGCATTGGTCAGGATCACGCCGTCCTGGCTGATGATGAAGCCCGAGCCGGCGCCGTGCACCACCTGGGCCGCACCGCCACGGCCGCCGCCGCGCTGCTGCGGCTGCTGAAAGCGGCGGAAGAATTCGAAGAACGGATCGTCCTCGTCGTCGCCATCGCCGTTGCCGAACTGCGGCGCCTGCTGGCGCGACATCTTCTGGGTGCCGGTCACGCGGATGTTCACCACGGCCGGGCCATTGCGCGAGACGATCTGGGTAAAGTCGGGCAGCGCCATGCTGCTCGGATTGCCGGCCACGGGGGCCGGAGTGGCGGCGACCGGCGCCGGCTGCGTCGATGCCGTCACCGCGGCTGCAGCGGCAACCGCGTTGTTGTGTTCGACTGCGACCGCGCCCACCGCTCCGCCGATGACGCCGGCCACGCATAGGGCCAGGGTAAGACGTTTTGCGGAGATGACGGTCGTTGCGCCTTGATTCTGCATGTCGTGCTCCTTGAGAGAGGGTTTGTTCATACCAAGTTTTGTTGAAGCTAGTGTCGCGCAACTGGCTTAGATCACCCTTAATTCCGAGACTGCCTGCACAGGGATAGTCTTAGGAAGGGCTTAAGCGAAAACCGGGACCCGACGTGAAAAGAGGCGCCGAGGCGCCTCTTTTAGTCAGTGCTGATGACAGCGATTACGCAGCTTGCTGTTGCGATTGCGGCTGCTCGAGCACTTGCACGTTGTCGGTGTTGCCGTTGGCGTCAGCGATCGCGATCTTGCGCGGCTTGAACGCTTCCGGCACTTCACGCACCAGTTCGACGGTCAGGATGCCGTTGTCGAAACCGGCGCTGACGACCTTGACGTGATTGGCCAGCTGGAAGCGCTGTTCGAAATCACGCTGGGCGATGCCACGGTGCAGGAAGGTGCGCTGGGCGTCGTCCTTCTGCTTGCGGCCGACCACATGCAGGGTATCGCGCTCGGCGACGATCTCGATTTCGCTGCGGGTGAAACCGGCCAGCGCCATCACGATACGGTATTTGTCTTCGGCGACCAGCTCGATGTTGTACGGCGGGTAGCTCGGCGCGGCTTCGGCGCGCTGCTCGAGCATGTTCACCAGACGATCGAAGCCGATGGCGGAACGGTACAGGGGGGTCAGATCAAAAGTACGCATGGTTGTATATCCTTAAAAGTTCAAGCGATAAGTTGACGGACCTCATCGTGAGCATCCGTTGGGACCAATCTAATGCCCACCCATGCCCTTTTCAAGTCGCACAAAATATGTTTTTGACGGCGTATTGCAAAATTTTATTCTCATTTATTTTCAGCATGTTGCTGGGTATTTTTGCTGCATAGGGCGGTGCTACACTCATTCGCTTGTTTCCTCCTCAACAACAGCCCGAGCCATGCACGCATCCTTCGCCGTCCGCTCCACCTCCGCCCTGACCTTTGCCCTGGCGCTCGCCTTCCCGGCCTTCGCCCAGTCCACGTTCACGCCCACCAACCTGCCGCCGATCCCGGCGCCGGTCGACCAGCCCTTCCCGGGCACCGTCGTGCTGAACGTCGACGCGACCGACCTGTCGCAGCAGATCTTCCGCATGCACATCTCGATGCCGGCCAAGCCGGGTCCGATGACCGTGCTGTATCCGCAATGGCTGCCGGGTAACCACGGCCCGAGCGGCCCGATCACCCAGCTGGCCGGCCTGAAATTCAGCGCGGGCGGCAAGCCGCTCGAATGGGTGCGCGATCCGGTCCAGGTGTACGCCTACCACGTCGACGTGCCCGAAGGCGCGACCACGCTCGAAGCCGATTACGTCTACCTGTCGCCGCTGGACACCAACCAGGGCCGCATCACCATGACCGACAACATTCTCGGCGTGCAATGGAACGCGGTGACGCTGTACCCGGCCGGCTACTTCGGCAGCCGCATCCCGGTCCAGGCCAACCTGCGCTTGCCGAGTGGCTGGCAATTCGGCACCGCCCTGGAGACCGCCGAGCGCCAGGGCGACGAGGTCCACTTCAAGCCGACCGACCTGAACACGCTGGTCGATTCGCCGCTGTTCGCCGGCCGCTACTTCAAGCGCTTCGACCTCGACCCGGGCGCCAAGGTGCCGGTGCACCTGGACGTGGTCGCCGACAATGCCGAAAGCCTAGAAGCCAAGCCGGAACAGATCGAGGTGCACCGCAAGCTGGTCCAACAAGCGTATAAACTGTATGGCTCGCACCACTACGACCACTACGACTTCCTGTTCGCGCTGTCCGACGAGTTTTCCGGCATCGGCCTGGAGCACCACCAGTCGAGCGAGAACGGCGTCAAGCCGGGCTACTTCACGGAATGGGCCAAGGGCGAAGCCGGGCGCGATCTGCTGGCGCACGAGTACACCCACTCGTGGGACGGCAAGTTCCGCCGTCCGGGCGGCCAGGCCGTCGCCAACTTCAACGTGCCGCTGCAGAACGAGCTGCTGTACGTGTACGAAGGCCAGACCCAGTACTGGGGCAACGTGCTGGCCGCGCGTTCAGGCCTGGTGTCGCAGCAGGGCGCGAAGGATGCGCTGGCCGCCGCCGCGGCGCGCTACGACAGTGTCAAGGGCCGCGAATGGCGCGCGATGCAGGACACGGTCTACGACCCGATCCTGAATTCGCGCCGTCCGCTCGGCTGGGCCAACTACCAGCGCAGCGAAGACTACTACACCGAAGGCCAGCTGGTCTGGCTCGACGCCGACACCCTGATCCGCGAACTGTCCGGCGACAAGCGCTCGCTGAACGACTTCGCCAAGGCCTTCTTCGGCATCAACGACGGCAGCCACGTGCGCGCGCCCTACACCTTCGAAGAAGTGGTAGCGACGCTGAACAAGATCCAGCCGTACGACTGGGCCAGTTTCCTGCGCAAGCGCCTCGACGGCCACGGCCCGGGCGCCCCGCTCGACGGCCTCGCGCGCGCGGGCTGGAAGCTGGTCTACACCGACACCCCGACCGACTTCATCAAGAGCATCGACGACCGCAGCAAGGCGCTCGACCTGAGCTACTCGCTGGGCTTTGCGGTCACCTCGGCCGGCGCGATTCGCAATGTGGTCTGGGACGGCGTCGGTTTCCGCGCCGGCCTGGCCGCCAATGCCACCATCGTCGCCGTCAACGACACCGCCTACAAGCCGGAAGTGCTGAAGAACGCGATCAAGCAGGCCCGCACCGGCTCGGCGCCGATCCGCCTGCTGGTCAAGAAGGGCGAGACTTTCCGCACGGTGTCGCTCGACTACCATGGCGGCCTGCGCTACCCGCGCCTGGAGCGCATCCCGGGCACCAAGGATCGTCTCGAGTCGATTTATGCGGCGCTGAAGTAATCGCGCAGTGAGCGCGCAGTGATGAATCCCGCGCGGCCGGCGTGAAAAACAGCACGCCGGTTGCGCCATGTCATGGAACTGTGACAAAAACGTCCTAAGCTGAGCCTGCCGAACCAGCACGAATAAAGGGGGCGCGCATGGCCTGGATCATCACGCGTTTGAAGGAGTGGCGCGCTGCGCGGCATCTGCGCCGCTCGCCCTATCTGGCGCAGCTCGCCGACCTGCCGCCGGCCCTGCAAGGGGCCTGGCAACGCAGCGCGCCAAAGGAGTACCAGGGCATCCGCACGGATGCCTTTTTTTTCGCCCGCGCCGCCGAAGGATTGGTGCGCTTCTTCGACGCCCAGGCCTGCATCGGCCGGCCATGCGCCCTGCCCTCCGAGGCGGCCGACTCGGTCTGGCATGCCTGGCTGCGCTGGAACCGCGCCAGCCTGGACGACTTCTGCTGCCGCCATTTCGGGCGCACCATGCCGCACCTCGAGCACGCGGCGCTGGCCTCGCACTCGCTGGCCCATGCGCTGGTCGCATGCCGCCAGCGCGAAGGCATCGCGCCGGAGGCCGCCAGCCTGCCGGACCTGTTCGGCCTGGACGCGCGCCTGCGCATGCCGTACGGGCACGGCTACTGGCGGCGCGGCGACGACATCGTCTACACCCGTCTCGGCCGGCTCGGCGCGGGCCGCATCCGCGCGCGCGCCCATCCCGAGCTGACGCTGCCGGCGCTGGTCGCAGCCGGGCTGGTCGCAGCTGCGCTGCCGGTGCGGCGCCGGCGCGAGTCCGAAAGCGATGACGACTCGGGGATCATCTACGCAGATTCCAGCGCTGCGTTTGCGGGCGATGTTGGCACTGCCGACCTGGCCTGTGACAGCGGCTGTGATACTGGCGCCAGCTGCGGCGGCAGCAACTAGCGCATGATCGCGTCCAGCTCGGCCGCGACCTGCTGCGCCAGCAGGTGGATGTGATAGCCGTCGACGAAGCCGTGGTGCGCCTGCACCGAGAACGGCACCTGCAGTCCGCGCGGACCGTCGCGGAAACGCCCCCAGGCCAGCGACGGGATGTCGGGTTCGGCAAGCGTCATCATCGGGTGCTGGATCGAGGTGAAGTCGAGCCAGGGGATGCAGGTCACGTACACCTGGTCCTTGGCGTCGCGCGGCGACATCGTGCGGTACTTTGCGTTCAGCGCCGTCATGCTAGTCGCTTCCGCGCGCGCGCGCACGCCGCGCGCGGCGAATTCGCGCACGTCGTCGCTCCAGTCGAACTGGGCAAGATTCAGGTCGCCATGCTGGTTCGCCACCGTGAAGGACGGCACCAGACGGTCGATGCGGATCACCTCGCCCTCGAACACGCGGTAGCGGAAATTCTCGACCTGCAGCACCGCGCGCAGTACGGCGCACAGCATCACGTGGAACGGCGGCAGCCCTTCGCGCTTACACCAGGGCCGCAGGTCGGGCAGGTCGAGCGTGAAGCACAGGTTGACCGCCGGGCTTTGCATGCGGTCGAAGAAGTCGAAGCGGTCGCGCCGCCGTTCAAAGTTCTGCATAGGACGAGTGCGTGATGCGAGTGGATGATGCGGGGCGATATTGTCGCATGCGCCCGCCGGCCCGGCATCGCTTCAGGCCGTCGGCGCCGCGTTGTGCGGCGTGTCGTCCTGCCTGGCGCCCGGCTTGTCCAGGTAACGCGCGCTCCACGCCGCGATGACGTTGGCGACGTAAGCCGCATCGTCCTTGCTGGTGATCAGGTGGTCGATACCGTCCAGCGAAACAAAACTCTTCGGATGCTGGGCGATGCTGAAGATGCGCGTGGCGTTGGCGGTGTCGACGGTGTCGTCGCCGGGCGCGTGCATCACCAGCAGCGCGCGCCCGAGCTGCGCGATCTTCTCGTGCAGCCGGTGGGCGCCGGCGTCGTCGACGAAGTGCTTGCGGATGTTGAAGTTGCGCCCCGCCAGCTTGACGCGCGCCTCGCCCAGCTGCTCGATGGTGTCGAGGTGCTCGGCAAACAGTTTATGGACGACGTAGTGCGGGTCGCTGGGCGAAGCGATCGTCACCACGGCCGCGGCTTCGGGGATGCGCTCGGTCGCCGCCAGCACCGCGGTGCCGCCCAGGCTATGGCCGATCAGGAGCCTGGGCGCGGCGAATCGGGTGCGTAAAAAATCGGCGGCGGCGACCAGGTCTTCGACGTTGGACGAGAAATTCGTGTCGGCGAACTTGCCCTCGCTCGCGCCCAGGCCGGCAAAGTCGAAGCGTAGCATCGCAATGCCCTGCTCCGCCAGGCCAGCGCAGATGCGGTTGGCGGCCAGCACGTCCTTGCTGCAAGTGAAGCAGTGGGCGAACACGCCGTAGGCGCGCGGCGTGGCGTCGGGCGCGTCCAGCTTGGCCGAGAGTTTGCCGTGCGGGCCGGGAAAATCGAATCGTTCGGTGAGCATGGGTTTTGTTGTCTGCCTGTTTCTTGGCGTGAAGATTTTGCTTGATGGCTGAGTCCGGCCGCGGTAACGTGGAATTTTACTCCCAGAGCTCTTCATGCGTTTCGCCCGCCTGCTCGTCTCCAACTTGACCTCGGCCCTCGCGATCACTGCCGTCTGCACCGCCATCGGCGCGGGCAATATATCGGCCGCACCGCTCGACGCGTCGCTGGCGAAGCCGCTCTACCAGATGCAGCCGGCCGAGGCGGGACGCTACATCGCCTGGCAGCACGACGCCGAGCCCGACCTGCGCAAGCGCATCGCCGCGGTCGCGCGCAAGAACCTCGGCCAGCCCTACCGCCTGAATCTGCTGGGCGAATTCCCGTATTCGGTGCACGACGAGCTGCCGATGTTCAGCCTCGACCACAGCGACTGCACCGTATTCGTCGAACATACCTACGCGATGGCCCTGTCGCAATCGTGGGACGAGTTCTTCTGGATGCTGCAGCGCATCCGCTACCGCGACGGCATCATCGGCGTGGCCACGCGCAACCACTACACCGAAGTGGACTGGAACGTCGCCAACCGCTGGCTGGTGACCGACCTCAGCGCCAACCTGGCTGGCCCGGACGGCCCGAGCTATACGATGACGGTCGACCGCGCGAGCTTCCTGAAGACGCGCCACCACACCGACGCCGACATCCCGGTCGAGACCAGCCGCCAAGCCTACGTGCCGAAGGCGCAGGTGCCTGCTGCGGCCAAGCAGATGCGCGAGGGCGACTATGTCAACGTGGTTTCGCTGCTGGCCGACGGCAAGACGATGGTGACGCACGTCGGCCTGGTGGTGCTCGGCCCGGATGGCGAACGGCACTTCCTGCATTTGTCGGAACCGGCGGTGCGCGAAGAGACATTTGAATCCTTCATCGCCCGCGCCGAGGCGCGCGAGGAGCGCAACCGCCAGGCCGGCAAGAAAGGCTCGACGCTGCTCGGCTTCAAATTCCTGCGCCTGAACGACGACATCGTGGTGCCGCCGATGGCGCCGCAGCCGCGGCCGGGTCACGCGTCCTGAGCGACGCCTGGGCAGGCGGCGGCGCCCGGTCCGGTTCGGCAGGCGCGCACGCCTGCCATCGGGCCAGTGCAGGATGACGGCTTGCATCCTACAATGGCGCGTACAGCCGGGCGCCCGCCCCGGCCCGACAAAAGGAGCGCCATGCTTGACCCCACCGAACGATTCGACGCCATCATCATCGGCGTGGGCCAGGCGGCGTCTGCCCTGGCCAATCGACTGGCCACGGCCGGCATGACGGTCGCCGTCATCGAGCGCAAGCTGGTCGGGGGCACCTGCGTGAACGTCGGCTGCACGCCCACCAAGGCGATGGTCGCGAGCGCCCGCGTCGCCCGCCTGGCCGCGCGCGCCGGCGAGTACGGCGTGACCCTCCCGGGTGCGCCGGCAGTCGACATGGCAGCCGTGAACGACCGGACCGGTGCCATCGTCGGCAAGAGCCGCAGCGGACTCGAACAATGGATCGAGGGCTTGAGCGGCTGCACGCTGATGCGCGGCCACGCGCGCTTCGAGAGCGCGCGCACGGTGCGGGTCGGCGACCGGCTGCTGGAGGCGGACAAGATCTTCATCAACGTCGGCGCGCGCGCATCCAGCTCGAACATCGCGGGACTCGACGAGGTCGATTGGCTCAGCAGCAGCGGCATGGTGACGCTGCGCGAACTGCCGCGCCACCTGGTCGTCATCGGCGGCAGCTACATCGGCCTGGAATTCGCGCAGATGTTCCGCCGTTTCGGCGCCCAGGTGACGGTGGTGGAACGGGGCGCGCGCCTGATGCCGCGCGAAGACCGGGAAGTCTCGGACGAGATCCGCGCCATCCTGGAAGCCGAAGGCATCGTGTTCAAGGTGGACGCCGAATGCATCGAGGTGCGCGCGCATCCGGACGGCGTCGCGGTGCTCACGCATGGCGGCAAGGAACAGACCGTCGGCAGCCACGTGCTGGTGGCGGCCGGGCGCGTGCCGAACACGGACGACCTGGGACTGGATAAAGCCGGCGTGTACGTCAATGCGCACGGCTATATCGACGTCGACGCGCACCTGGCGACGAACGTGCCGGGCATCTGGGCACTGGGCGACTGCAACGGGCGCGGCGCCTTCACCCACACGGCCTACAACGACTACGAGATCGTCGCCGCCAACCTGCTGGACGGCGAGCCGCGCTCGGTGGACCAGCGCATCCCGGTGTATGCGCTGTACATCGATCCACCGCTGGGACGGGTCGGCTTGAGCGAGGAACAGGCGCTGGCGCAGGGCCGCAGCGTACGCGTCGGCAAGCGGGCGATGACGCGGGTCGGACGCGCCGTCGAGAAAGGCGAAGCCCAGGGCTCGATGCGTATCGTCGCGGATGCGCAGACGGACGAGATCCTCGGCGCCGCCATCCTCGGACCGGGCGGCGACGAGGCCGTGCACATGGTGCTGGCGGCGATGGCGGCCGGGATGACCTGCAAGGGGCTGACCCAGGTGATGGCGATCCATCCGACGGTGTCGGAACTGATTCCGACGATTGCGGGGGAGTTGGGGGAACCTCATGCGCAGGCGGGCGAGCGGCAAGGCTAGCCGAACAGGCCGTGCAGGAACCACCTCGGCTCCGTATCGTCCGCCCCGATCCGCTCGCGATACACCCAATATAGCGTGTGATCCTTGCCCTCGGCAATGAAGTAGTCGCGCGTTTCCGGCCCATTCCACCAGCCGGCCTCGATGCGCTCGGGGTTGGAGGCCATGCGCAGCGGCGAGCCGTAGAATGGCCGGTGCTCGCGCATCAGCAGCGCGATCGGCTTGGCCAGCAGCCAGGTCGGGCGCGGCAGGCTCATGCCGTCGGGCGGGAGCTGGGCATTGCTGGCCTTGTCGCGGATGCGAGTTTGCGACTGCGACTGCACCGGCACCCACGCATTGGCCTGCTCGGGCCGATAGTCAGCGCTGGGCACGGCCTGCAGCACGTTGTCGGGGCCGAGGCGAGCGATCAATAGTTCCAGCATGCGCACCCGGTCTTCCTCGCTGCCGCCCGGCTCGGGAAACAGCGACTCGCTCAAGGGCGCCATCGGCTGCACTTGCTGCGCCTCCAGCGCCAGGCCGATCACCGGCGCGTCCAGCGTAAGCTTGGCCAGGCGTTCCTTCAGCAGGCGCACCAGGTGCTCATCGCGCCAGGCCGGCTCGGCCAGCGCGACTTCGACGCAGGTGGGCGGACGCGCGACCCGGCCGCGCTCGTGCTCGAGCTTGAGCACGATGCGCTCGACCGCCAGCTGGCGCGCCACCAGCCAGCCGACCAGCTGCAGCAGCAGGCGCCGGCCGCCTTCGAGCAGCAGCTCGGCGTCGTCGATGCGGTCGAACAGTTCCAGGCGCGCATGGAAGGCTTCCGGCGCCTCGATCCATTCGTGCAGCTCGGGCGCCAGGCCGTAGGCGGCGTCGAGCAGGTCGAGCAGCGCGCGCCCGCAGCGCCGCTGCAGGCCGGGGCGCGGCAGGCGCTGCAGCTCGCCCAAGGTGCGGCAGCCCAGGCCCTCGAACCAGTCGGCGAACGGGCGCGCCGGCGGCGCCAGCGTGACCGGCAGCCGGTCAAGGCGGCGCGCCAGCGAAGGCATGCGTAATGGGCGTCCTGGCCGGCCTGCGCGCGCGCCTCCGCCCGCGCCCGCGCGCGCGAGCAGCCAGGCGCCGCGCGCGGTCGGAGAGCAGGACAGCGTGGCCGAAAAGCCGAGCGCGGCGACCGTGTCCAGGATGCGCCGGCACAGCGCGCGCACGCCGCCGAACAGGCGCAGGCTGGCGCCGACGTCGAGCAGCAGCGTCGCCTCCTCCGCCTCAGCCACCTGCGGCGTGAACTGCAGCAGCGCCAGCGCCACCGCGAACAGGGCCTCGGCCTCGCGCACGGGCGCGCGCTCGTGCAGCTGGGCCTCGGGCATCAGCATCAGCACGCCGCCACGGCGCATGCCGACCTGAACGCCGGCCGCGCGCGCGCACGGGGACGCCGCCAGCACCCGTTCCTGCTCGAGCACGACGCCACCGGCGTCAGTGCACCAGCTGGGGCTGAAGACCTCGAGCGGCAACCGGGGCAAGTGCAGGCCGATCCACAGACGCATGGCGATACGACAGGTAAGAAGACAATGGGAGGAACAGCGGCGCGTCGCGCTGCGGTCCCCGGCGTTTGACGAAATCGATCTCGATGCCGCCGGCCTGCGGGCGCAGCGCCAGGCGCAACGGCGCCGGCGAGGCGTCCTGGCCGGCGGCCAGCGGGCGCAGCATGAAGAACAGGGTCTCGCCATGCTGTGCCGCCAGGTGCAGGCGGCGCAGGGCGTCGCTGCGGATCTGGTTTTGCCAGCACAGCAAGGCGCCGCAACTGCCGCTGCGCAGCACCTGCTCGGCCGCCCACAGCACGTCGGCCGTGCACTTGGCGCGCAGCCAGAGCAGTTGCGACGGCGGCACGCCCAGCGCGGCCAGCGCCAGCGCCTGCGGCGGATGCGGCGGCTGCAGCAGCACGATGCGGCGCTGGGCGACCGCGGCCAGGGCCGGGCGCAGCAGGCGCATCTCGCCGATGCCGGGCTGCTGCAGCAGCAGATCGACTAGCACGCCGGTCGGCCAGCCGCCGCCCGGCAGCTGGGCCGAGAGCGCGGGATGGCCGCTATCGACGCAGCGCGTGCCGGCACGCGCCAGTTGCGAGGCGCGCCAGAGCGACGGATGCAAGGATTCCGGCGCAGATGTGGACTCTGAGCAATTCATAGATGACGCAAAGAAATACTGTATGTTTATACAGTACGCTTCTCATCATGTTTTGGCAAGGTTTATCTTTTGGAATGCCCGGCTGAGCAGATGGTTTTTGTGCTCACGCAAGGCATTTGCTTGCGCAAGCCAGCGGGTGATGCGCGCCGATGCGTCCGATGACAAGGACGCGCACTGCGCATGGCGCCGGTTGGGGGAGCGATATCGTCCAAGCCGTCCGGGCCGGTGACATCGTCCGTCACGGCCCTAGCACGCAGCCAGACGAGTTTTGCCAAGATGCTGGCCAGGACGGCCAGCGTTCCGATCGTTGCCAACACAGCGTCGAGCATCGCATCCTCATTTCATATCAGGAAATTTCCCATTGAGATGATTCTTTCATGGAGAAAATTGGTGCAGTGCAACTTAAGACAAACAAGGTGAGCCTGCCGATCAAACGGCATGGGCTTGCGGATGACGTGATCTACAACAGCCCGCCTGCACGGTGCACCGGTAGATGAAATAATGGCGTTATTACATTCGCACCTGATCTCATGACCAACATCCAACAACCCAGCAATGCGTACCCGGGAGCCCCGGCATGACCACGACCATGCAGGCCATCGGCCTGGTCCTGTTCGCGCTCGCCCTGCTGCACACTTTCGCCACCCACCTGTTCGAGGTGCTGGCGCACCGCCATCCGCGCCATGCCGGGCTGTTCCACCTGCTGGGCGAGGTCGAGGTCGTGTTCGGCTTCTGGGCCTGCGTGCTGATAGCCGCAATGGCGCTGGTCGACGGCGGCGCCGCGGCGGTCGACTATGCCGAGTCGCGCCAGTACGGCGAGCCGCTGTTCGTGTTCGTGGTGATGGTGGTGGCGGCCTCGCGCCCGGTGCTGGACGCCGTGCGCGCGCTGCTGCTCGCGCTCGCGCGCGCCTGCGTGCGCGTGGCCGGCGTGCGCATCGAGGTCGCGCTGACCTGGCTCGGCCTGGCGCTGGTGCCGCTTGGCGGCTCGCTGATCACCGAGCCGGCCGCGATGACGCTGGCGGCGCTGTCGCTGGCGCCGCTGGTGTTCCGCCAGGGGATGCCGGAATGGCTGAAGTACGCGGCGCTGGGCGTGCTGTTCGTGAACGTCTCGATCGGCGGCACGCTCACCGCCTATGCCGCGCCGCCGGTGCTGATGGTGGCCGACGCCTGGGGCTGGGACAGCGGCTTCATGATGGGTCGCTTCGGCTGGCGCGCGCTGGTCGCGGTGCTGGTCAACGCCAGCGTGGCGACGCTGCTGTTGCGAGCGCATCTGCAGGCGCCCGTTGCCTCGACCGATACGGACGCTGAACGACGCCCGGTGCCGCCGCTGGTGACGCTGATCCACCTGGCCTTCCTGGCCGCCGTGGTGCTGCTGGCGCATCACCCGGTGCTGTTCCTCGGACTGTTCATGCTGTTCTTGGGTTTTACGCAGGCTTATCAGCGCTACCAGGATCCGCTGATCCTGAAGGAAGGCCTGCTGGTCGGCTTTTTTCTGGCCGGCCTGGTGGTGCTGGGCGGGATGCAGCAATGGTGGCTGCAGCCGATCGTTTCAAGCCTGGAGCCAAGCGCGCTGTTCTTCGGCGCGCTCGGCCTGACGGCGGTCACCGACAACGCCGCCCTCACCTATCTCGGCTCGCTGATCGCCGGCCTGGGCCAACATCAACAATATATGCTGGTGGCCGGCGCAGTCGCCGGCGGTGGACTGACCGTGATCGCCAACGCGCCCAATCCGGCCGGCGCGGCGCTGCTGCGCCAGGGCTTCGCCGACGAATCGATCGGCACGCTCGGGCTGCTGCTCGGCGCACTCGGCCCGACCTGTGTGGCGGCGCTGCTGTTCCTGCTCTGAGCTGCGCCGCCGGCGGCCGGATCAGCTGCCGCTGCCGCCGTTGGCGCCGCCTTGCCGGCGCTGGCCCATGTGCGACTGGGCGTAGGCGTTCATCTGCTCCAGCGTGACGCCGCCGGTGTGGGCACTGTCGATTTCGTCGAAGTGGCGCGCGACCATCGGCATGCCGGCCTTCGCTTCGTCCAGGCTCAGTTTGCCGTCGTGGTTGGTGTCGGCGGCGGCGAAGCGCTCGGCCATGCGCTGTGTGCGCTGTTCCGGCGTCATGCGCTGCCCCTGCCATTGGTGCTGCCCCTGCGCTTGGTCCTGCTCCTGCTGGGAGAAGGCCGGGACGCTGGCGGCCAACGTGGCCATGGAAGCAGCGACGAGGGCGGCGCGATAAAGGATGTTCATGAAGTCTCCAGATGGGTCAAGAGCAGACATTGTGTGCGCCTCATGTATCGGAAAGATGTCCGGAGCCGGGCCATTGATTACAAATTGTGTCCATACGTGCGGCAGACCAGTTGCTCTTGTTGTAACGTAGCGCCGAACGATATGGACACGAACAAAGGAAACGACATGGACCAGGATCTGCTGGTGAGCAAAATGGGCACCATCGAACGCTGCTGCAAGCGCGCGCGCGACGAGTACGAGAAGGATCCGACCACCTTCGTGGGCGACATCACGCGCCAGGACGCGGCTACGCTCAACGTGATCCGCGCCTGGGAAGCGGCGGTCGAGATGGGCGACTACCTGCTCGGCGAGGCCGACCTCGGCCCGGCCTACGACGAGCGCGAAGTCATCACGCTGCTGGCCGAGCACGGCTGGATCGACGCCACGCTCGGCGAAGACCTCAAGCGCACCGGCGAATTCTGTCGCTCGGAGTGGGATTACCAGGCCGCGCCGCTGCCCGCGCTGGTGACGATCATCAAGCGCGGCCTCGACGATTTCGACGCCTACGCGCGCGCGCTGCTGGCCCGCGCCGCGCAGCAGAACAGCGCGGCGAACGATGCCGATGGCGCCGGCGGTGATGGCGCGCCGGCCGGCGATCCGGCCATCTGAGCCCCCGCGCCGGGCCGGTAAGCTGCGTGCCGGACAACGGTGCGCATGGCCGAATGCTGTCTAACTGGTATCATGCGCGCTTTTGGGAACGTCTTTTCACGTTGCCCGTCTTCTTACCGGACATCACAAGAACATGAGCCAACCGACCCAACTGCCTTCCTTCCTGAGCAGGCTGTCCCTGGCCTTCGGCGCCTTCTTCAAGACCTTGGGCGATGCCCAGTACGCCGCGCGCATCCGCGACGACCAGGTCGGCCCGATCGCCGCGCCGGCCCCGACGCCGACGCCCGCCCCTGCTGCTGCGCCGGCCCCCGCGCCCGCACCGGCACCCGCACCGGCCCCGCTGCGCATCGCCACGCCCGACGCCGCGCTGCAGCTGCTCGGCCTGCTGCAGCGTGAAGCGCGCCTGATCGACTTCGCCAACGAAAACATCACCGTCTACGCCGACGCCGACATCGGCGCGGCCGCGCGCTTGGTGCACGAAGGCTGCGCGCGCGTGCTGCGCGAGCACTTCACGATCGCCCCGGTGCGGGGCGAACTCGAAGGCGCGCGCGTGACGCTGGCGGAAGGCTTCGACGCCGCCAGCGTGCGCCTGACCGGCAACGTGGTCGGCAAGGCGCCGTTCACCGGCACCCTGAGCCATCGCGGCTGGAAAGCCACGGACGTGCGCCTGCCGCAGCTGGCCGAACAGCACGACGCCCGCATCATCGCCCCGGCGGAGGTGGAACTGTGAACGACATCACCAACACTGACGCCCGCTACGCGATCGGCATCGACCTGGGCACCACGCACAGCGCGCTGTCCTACGTCGACCTGCAGGCCAGCGACGGCGAAAAAGCCGACCAGGGCGTGCTGCCGGTGCCGCAGTTAAGCAGCCCCGGCACCGTCGAGGCGCTGCCGCTGCTGCCGTCCTTCCTGTACCTGCCGCACCCGGACGAGATGGCGCCGGGGGAACTGGCGCTGCCGTGGTCGAACGGCCAGCCGGCCCCGGTCGTCGGCGAAATGGCGCGCTTGCGCGGCGCCGGCACGCCGATCCGCCTGGTGTCCTCGGCCAAGAGCTGGCTGAGCCACCCGAGCGTCGATCGCCGCGCCGCGATCCTGCCGCAGGATGCGCCGGCCGAGGTCGAGCGCGTGTCGCCATTGACCGCATCGACGCGCTACCTCGAACACATCAGGCAAGCCTGGAACGCCGCGCATCCGGAGGCGCCGTTCGACCAGCAAGCCGTCACGGTGACGATTCCGGCATCGTTCGATCCGGCCGCGCGCGAACTGACCGCCGAAGCCGCGCGCAACGCCGGCTACCACAACCCGACCCTGCTGGAAGAGCCGCAAGCGGCGCTGTACAGCTGGATCGAAGGCAGCGGCGGCGGCTGGCGCAAGCAAGTAAAAGCCGGCGACATCGTGCTGGTGGTCGACGTTGGCGGCGGCACCAGCGACTTTTCGCTGATCGCCATCCTCGAGCGCGAAGGCAAGCTCGAGCCGCACCGCGTGGCCGTCGGCGACCACATCCTGCTGGGCGGCGACAACATGGATCTCGCCCTGGCGCACCTGGTCGCGCGCAAGCTGCAAGCGAACGGCACCCAGCTCGACGCCTGGCAGATGCGCGCACTCACCTATGCCTGCCGCGGCGCCAAGGAGCACTTGCTGGCCGACGCGAATGCCACCACCTGGCCGATCGTGGTGCCGAGCCGCGGCTCGAAGCTGATCGGCGGTTCGATCCGCACCGAACTGACACGCGAGGAAGTCACCGCCTTCATCACCGACGGCTTCTTCCCGCGCGTGGAGGCGAGCGCGCGCCCGGCCACGCGCACGCGCGCGGGCCTGACCCAGGTCGGCCTGCCCTACGCCCAGGATGCGGCGATCACGCGCCACCTGGCTGCCTTCCTGGGCCGCCAGGCCGGCGCCACCGCCGAGCTGGAAGGCTTCAGCGGCAACGTCAACCCTGAGCATACCTTCCTGCACCCGAGCGCGGTGCTGTTCAACGGCGGCGTGTTCAAGTCCGACATTCTTGCGCGGCGAATGCTGGACACCATCAACGACTGGCTGTACATGGAAGGCGCGCCAGCCGCGCGCATGCTGGAGGGCGCCGACCTGGATCTCGCCGTCGCGCGCGGCGCCGCCTACTACGGCTATGCGCGCCGTGGCGGCGGCGTGCGCATCCGCGGCGGCACCGCGCGTTCGTACTACGTCGGCGTGGAATCGTCGATGCCGGCGATTCCCGGGATGGAACCGCCGATCACCGCGCTGTGCGTGGCGCCGTTCGGCATGGAAGAAGGCAGCGAACTCGAACTGCCGGGCCAGGAATTCGGCCTGGTGGTCGGCGAGCCGGTCGTGTTCCGCTTCTTCGGTTCGTCCACCCGGCGCCAGGACCGCATCGGCGACGTGCTCGAGTTCTGGGGCCCGGACGAGCTGCAGGAATTGAACGAGATCCAGGCCGACCTGCCGGCCGAGGGCCGCACGCCCGGCGACGTGGTGCAGGTCAAGCTGCATGCGCTGGTGCTCGAAACCGGCACGCTGGAGCTGGCGGCGGTCTCGCGCGAGGGCCAGCGCTGGAAGGTCGAGTTCGACGTGCGCAGCGCTCCCAACGCGCAGTGATGCAAAAGGCCAGCTCGTCGATGCTGGTCGGCACCCGGGTCGGTATCGACCTCGGCACCACCAACACGGTGCTGGCCTATGCGCAGGCCGGCACCGACCAGGTCGAGACCTTCCCGATCCCGCAGCTGGTGGCGCCGGGCGAAGTGGCGCCCAAGCCGCTGCTGGCATCGAACCGCTATCACCCGTTTGAAGCCGAACTGGCGCCCGGCGAGCTGCAGCTGCCCTGGCGCCAGGACGACGTCGCCGGCCTGGCGCGCGTGGCGGTCGGGCAGCTTGCGCGCTCGCTGGGGGCGCAGACGCCTGGTCGGTTAGTTGCATCTGCCAAGAGCTGGCTGTCGCACCATGGCGTCGACCGCACCGCGCCCATCCTGCCCTGGGGCGCGCCGGACGACGTGCCGAAGGTGTCGCCGGTCGCCGCCAGCGCCAGCTACCTGGCGCACGTGCGCGCGGCCTGGAACGCGCAATACCCGCAGCAGCCGCTCGAAGACCAGGAAGTGGTGCTGACCATCCCCGCCTCGTTCGACGAAGGCGCGCGCGCCCTGACCTTGGAAGCGGCGCGCATGGCCGGCTTGACCCGCCTGCGCCTGCTGGAAGAGCCGCAGGCCGCGCTGTACGACTGGCTGCAGCGCCACCGCGACACGCTGGCCGCCGAGCTGGCGCACACCAAGCTGGTGCTGGTCGCCGACGTCGGCGGCGGCACCACCGACTTCAGCCTGGTGCAGGTCGAACTCGGCGACGATGGCGCGCCCAAGCTGACCCGCATCGGCGTCGGCAATCACCTGATCCTGGGCGGCGACAACATGGACCTGGCGTTGGCGCATCTGGTCGAGTCGCGCCTGGCCGGCGACATCGACGATGGCCAGCCGGCGCAGCGCCTGTCCGCCAGTCGCCTGGCCCAGCTCACCGAGCGCTGCCGCGCAGCCAAGGAGCAGCTGCTGGCGCTCGATGCGCCCGAGCAGGTCGGCGTGACGCTGCTGGGCGCCGGTGCGCGCCTGATCGGCGCCAGCCGCAGCGTGATGCTCACGCGCGCCGACGTCGAACGCATCGTGCTGGATGGCTTCTTTCCGCTGAACGAGACGCGCGAAGGCGCCCGCCGCGCGCGCGCCGGCATCGTCGAATTCGGCCTGCCCTACGCCCAGGACGCGGCCATCACGCGCCACCTGGCCGATTTTCTGCGCCAGCATGCGCAGGCGGCGCGCGCCGCGCTCGGTCTCGATGATGCCGGCGACATGCCGGTGCCCGACACCGTGCTGCTCAACGGCGGCGTGTTCCGCGGCGCGGCGCTGGCTTCTCGCCTGACCGAAGTGCTGTCGAACTGGCGCGGCGCGCCGGTCACCGTGCTGCACAACCTCGATCCCGACGTCGCCGTGGCGCGTGGCGCGGTCGCCTATTCGCTGGCGCGCGCCGGCTTTGCGCCGACCATCGAGAGCGGCTCGGCGCGCAGCTATTACCTGCTGCTGGACGATGGACAACGCGAGCGCGGCGCACAACACCTGCGCGCGGTCTGCCTGCTGCCGCGCGGCGCCAAGACCGGCGAGGAAACCCTGCTGGCCGAACGCAGCTTCGCGCTGCGCCTGGGCCGGCCGGTGCGCTTCCACCTGGTCTCCACGGTCGCCGATGCGAATGGGCCAAGCGGCCAGCCGGTGCGCGCCGGCGACCTGGTCGAACTCGACCCGGCCGAGGTGGTGCGCTTGCCCGCCATCGCCACGGTCCTGCGCGCGCAAGACAGAGCGCAGGCGGGCGCGCAAGCCAGCGACAAACGCGCGGCCGAGATCCCGGTGCAGCTGGCGGCGTCGCTGTCGGAAGTCGGCACGCTCGAGGTGCACTGCGTCGCCGAGGATGGCAGCGGCCAGCGCTGGCGCCTCGAATTCCAGCTGCGCGGCGCCGGCGATGCCAGCGACGATGACGCCGCCCTGGACGCAGCCCTGCCACTGAACATCATCGATGCCATCGGACGCATCGACCGCATCTTCGGCACGCGCAACCAGCAGGTCGAGACGCGCGAAGTGCGCCAGCTGCGCGCCAGCCTCGAACACCTGCTGGGCGCGCGCGAGCGCTGGGAGACGCCGCTGCTGCGTCGCCTGTTCGACGCGCTGATGGAACGCGCCAAGGGCCGGCGCCGCTCGAGCGAACACGAACGCGTCTGGCTGAACCTGGCCGGCTGGTGCCTGCGTCCCGGCTTCGGCCATCCGCTCGACGAATGGCGCATCGAGCAGCTGTGGGCACTGTTCCCGCTCGGCGCCCAATACTTCAAGGACAGCCAGGTGCGCGCCGAGTGGTGGACGCTGTGGCGGCGCGTGGCCGGTGGCCTCTCGACCGAGGCACAGTTGCGCCTGTTAGATGACTTTGCCTTCAACCTGCAGGCCGAACCGGCGGAGCGGGCCAAGCGCCCTGCGACACTGGTCGACGGCAGCGAAGACGACATGCTGCGCCTGGGCGCGTCGCTGGAACGCATCCCGGCCGCCTACAAGGCCGAGATCGGCGACTGGATGATAGGCCGCATCATGGCGATCCCCTCCATGCCCAAGCCGGACCCGAAGACTGCCGCGACCTACGCACGCTACCTGTGGGCGCTGGCGCGCGTGGGTACGCGCACGCCGCTACACGGCAGTGCCCACGAAGTCGCGCCAGGCGATGCGGCCGGACGCTGGATCGGCGAGCTGCTGAAGCTGGACTGGAAGCGCATCGAACCGGCCGGCTTTGCCGCCGCCCACATCGCGCGCAAGACCGGCGACCGCACACGCGACATCGACGACGCCTTGCGCGAGCAGGTGCTGCAGAAACTGGCCGGCGCCGGCGCACCCGCCAGCTGGACGGCGATGGTGCGCGAGGTCGTGGAGCTCGACCAGGAAAGCAGCACGCGCATGTTCGGCGACGCGCTGCCGCCGGGATTGAAGCTGCTGCGCTGAGATCGGCGCCGGCTAGCGCGCGGACTGCCGGCTGGGCTGCCGGTCGATGGCCACCTCGCCGCTCAGATCTTCCATATGCGGAGAAAGCCCGCGCTCGATCAGCGCACAGGCGACCGCGCCCCTGGGATAGCGATTCCTCGGCAACATCGGCGGGCCGTAGACCCTCGAATAGCGCTCCGCCAGTGCCTCGGTCGACATCGTGGCAAAACGTTCGCGCACAGCCGCGAGATCGTCTGCGCTATAGTCCGGCCGAATATTGTCGAGCGCGGCCTGCTGGCGGAAATGGAAGACGTGATCCCGGCTTGCACGCGCCACCGCAACTGCGGGCCCGACGCCTTCCCGATCGATCGCGCCGAGCAGGAAACTCGATAGCGTGCAAAACGTCCTGGCCTGGCCGGTTTTGTCGTCGACCGCCGTCATCAAGACATACTGCGGCGACGTCGAAATCGTCCGGAAAGCCGCTTCGAAACTCGCCTGCGATTGCATCGGTGGCGATTCGGCGCCTGCGGTTTGCGCGTGGCAGGCTATTGCAATCCAGCCGAGCGGCAGCAAGACGGCTTTCGCGATCCTTGTCCTGAAACGCATAAGGTGCTTTTCTATTTTCATGAATTCCCCGCTATCCAGACAATCTGCCGTGCTACCGGCGTGTCAAACTACGAATCGTCAGTTGCCTTTCATGCCCAGCAGCGCGGGTGGCAGCGCATTCAAAGGCGTCGTACCTTCGGTCTCGCGCAAGTCCTTGTACTTGTCCGACCAGATCCCGTTCTTCTGCGCCTGCGCCGTCTTTTCGCTGGCCACCAGCGCTTTCAGGAAATCCTGGTAGCGTGCATCCTCCACCAGGCGCCGCGGCGGCATCTCTGCCCGCGGCTTGGCATGCAGCGTTTTCTGGGCATAAGCGTAGCCCGCTTCGATCGACTTTTGCTGGGGTGACGGTCCGGTCGTTTTCAATAAGCGATCGAACTGGACCGCATCGAGCATCACGCTGGCCGGATAGACGCCTTTCTCGATCAAGTGCAGGTTCAGGTTATCGTCGCCGTCGACGGCCCAGACATACACGATGCGCATCCTGGTGTTTTCTCCCGTGATCCCGACCGGCACCGCTTTCGCATTCGGATGGCGCGTGCGCCAATCTGCAACGAGCGCGGCTTCGTCGTCGGAACGGATCGTCAGGATGACACCATTCCCGAGCAGGCAGTACAGGTTCCCATCGCCCGGCCGCATCGCAAACGGCCCTTTGAATTGCAATTCGTTGAAGGAAAAACTCTCCTGGGCAAAACAGCTGCCGCAAAAGACGAAGAATGCTAGGCAGCTGATGAGTTTGCGCATGGCCGGTTCCAATCGTCAGGGTGTCGCCAGCCATCGTAAAACAGCTCAACAGCTAATCAAAGCAGATTCTTTTTTCACAACAGGGTGAGTCGGCATGCCATACTGGGGTCATCCATTCCAGACGAGGCGAAACATGGCCACCGATGCGCATTTCCTCGAGCATGTGACCGAATTGGCCGGCCTAGGCGAGCGCCTGAGCTACAAGAAAATGTTTGGCGAATACGCCCTTTACCTGGACGGCAAGGTCGTGGCCTTCGCCTGCGATAACAGCCTGTTCGTCAAGCCGTCGCCAGCCGCGGCCACGCTCGCGCCCGGACTGCCGCAGGGTGCGCCCTATCCCGGCGCCAAGGATCACCTGGTCGCCGACAGCCTGCTGGACGAGCCGGAGCGGCTGCGCCAGCTGTTGCTGGAAACCGGCCTGTCGCTGCCGGCGCCGAGGCCGAAAAAGGCCGGAAAGACAAAAGCGGCTGCCTGATGCGCCCGCTGCCCGCGCCCGAGCGCGCTCCGTAGCACCGCCGGCAAGCTTGCCAAATTTGATGCATCATCGTGACCTCAGATCGCATCAACGCATCGCATCAACAAGGAGATCATGATGTCCGGCAGCAGCTCGAACCCTTTTTCGCCCTACGTCCCGCCGCGCGTGTGGAGCCCCGCCACGCCGTCGGGCGGCGCCTTCGCCAACATCAACCGGCCGATCGCCGGCGCCACCCATGAAGCGGAACTGCCGGTCGGCAAGCATCCGCTGCAGCTGTACTCGCTGGGTACGCCGAACGGGCAAAAAGTCACGATCATGCTCGAGGAACTGCTGGCCGCCGGGCACGCCGGCGCCGAGTACGACGCCTGGCTCATCAAGATCAACGAGGGCGCGCAGTTCGGCAGCGGCTTCGTCGACGCCAACCCGAACTCGAAGATCCCGGCCCTGGTCGACCGCAGCGGCGAACAACCGCTGCGCGTGTTCGAATCGGGTTCGATCCTGGTCTACCTGGCCGAAAAGTTCGGCGCCTTCCTGCCGACCGAGCAGCCGGCGCGCGCCGAAACCATGAACTGGCTGATGTGGCAGATGGGCTCGGCGCCTTTCGTCGGCGGCGGTTTCGGCCACTTCTTCGCCTACGCGCCGGAAAAGCTCGAGTACCCGATCAACCGCTACGCGATGGAGACCAAGCGCCAGCTCGACGTGCTCGACCGCCTGCTAGCTGAGCGCCGCTTCATCGTCGGCGACGAGTACACCATCGCCGACATGGCGATCTGGCCGTGGTACGGCGGCCTGGTGATGGGCGAGCTGTACGAAGCCGCCGAGTTCCTCGCGGTGCACAACTACCAGCAGGTGCGCCGCTGGGCCGAGGAAGTCGGCGCGCGCCGCGGCGTGATCCGCGGCCGCAAGGTCAACCGCGTGCGCGGCAAGCCCGAGGAAATGGTAGCAGAGCGCCACGACGCGTCCGACCTGGATTGATCGGGCGCACGGGGACGGCCTCCTGTTTCTCCGGGGCTAACGAACGCTCCAGGCTATGGATTACGGATAGTATCAGTTCACTATCTACAATCGATCAGGAGCCTCGCCCCATGGATTCGCAGCACGACCAACCCGAAGACGACATCGTTTCCTCGCGCCGCCGCTTTGTCGGCACGGTCGCGGCCGGCATCGCCGCCGCGCCGGCGCTTGCTCCGGGTGTCGCCGCCGCGCAGAACGCCACACCGGCGGCGCGCCCGCTGACGCCGCCCGATTATCCGAAGCCGCCGTTCCCGCGCCAGCAGCAAGACTGGCCGGCCCTGGCCGGCAAGATGACGCCCAAGCCCGACCACGGCGAGACCAGCTACCGCGGCAGCGGCCGCCTGCTGGGGCGGCGCGCGCTGATCACCGGCGGCGACTCCGGCATCGGCCGCGCCGCCGCGATCGCCTTCGCGCGCGAGGGCGCCGACGTCGCCATCAACTACCTGCCGGCCGAGGAGCCGGATGCGCGCGAAGTCGTCGCCCTGATCCGCCAGGCCGGTCGCAAGGCGGTCGCGCTGCCGGGCGACATCCGCGACGAGGCGTTCTGCAAGCGCCTGGTCGACGATGCCGCGCGCCAGCTGGGCGGGCTCGACATCCTGGTCAACAACGCCGCGCGCCAGCACTCGATCGATTCGATCATGGACATCACGACGGCCGAACTGGACTGGCACTTCAAGACCAACGTGTACGCACCGATCTGGATCACCAAGGCGGCGATCCCGCATATGCCGCCCGGTAGCGCGATCATCGTCACGTCTTCGGTCAACGCCTACGAGCCCTCGCCCAACCTGCTGCCGTATGCGCAGACCAAGGCGTCACTGGTAATCTTCACGAAGGTGATGGCCAAGCAACTGGCCGACAAGGGCATCCGCGTGAATGCGGTGGCGCCGGGCCCGGTGTGGACGCCGCTGCAGGTGTGCGGCGGCCAGACCCAGGAAAACCTGGAGAAATTCGGCGCCGACCAGCCGCTCAAGCGCCCCGGCCAGCCGGCCGAGCTGGGTCCGGTGTACGTGTCGCTGGCCGAAGCCGCGGCGAGCTACACTACCGGCCAGGTGTATGGCGTGGCCGGCGGCAAGGGTAATCCGTAACGATCAGCGGCGCAGGCGCGGCAACGGCAGCGCCAGGCCGCGCAGGCGCTGGCTGACGGCGGACAGGAAGGAACGGGTCGGAACCGGCTTGCCGAGCGAGCCGGCGTAATTGCAGCGCTGGGTGAGAGGCATGTTGATAATCTCCAATTTCTTGACAGAGTAGCCACACCGCATGAAGCGCTCTGTGCGGCACTTCGCATAAACGCGCTGCTCAGCCGTTCCAGCCTGCACATCGAAACTCCTATTTTATTTTGAGAAAAAGTCGCTGCGAGTCCCACTCAATTGACTGAGCTCAGATGCACGGCGTACCGTCTCTTTAACCCTGAATGGCTCCCGCCGATTGCGTAATCCATTGACGCGTGCCAACATGCACCCTCCTGTCATCTCGAGGAGTGTGCATGGAGCATGGACTGCAGATCAGCGTCGAAGCCGAGCCGAACCCAGCCGACATGCACATCATCGTCGCTGGCTTGACCGCCTATAACGCAGCGCACGCGGGCGGCGACATGCCACGCTATTTCCTGATCACGCTACGCGATCGGGACGGACAGGTGGTCGGCGGATTGATGGGGGCGGTCTACCTCGGCTGGACCCAGGTGTCGGCCTTGTGGGTGCCCGAAGCCATGCGCGGGCAAGGCTTGGGGACCGAATTGGTGGCGCGCGCCGAAGGGCTCGCGCGCGAGCGCGGGTGTCCGCGCATGTTTCTCGAAACGCTCAGTTTCCAGGCCCTGCCCTTCTACGAAAAGCTGGGCTACCGGGTGGTCAGCCGCATCGACGATTTCCCGCCGGGCGGGGCCCGCTATGCGCTGACCAAGATGCTCGCTGCGCAGCCGGACTGAACCGGCTGCTCAGCGCGGCATCAGAATGCCCAGTACGAACGGGTGGTATCGCTTTCCATGCCGATGTACACCTTGCGGCCGAAGAAGAACGGCAAGCCCCAGTCGAAGGTGGTGGCGGCCTTGCTGCCGGTGCCCGGACCTGCGATCCAGCCGGATGCCGCGCCGTTCGGCAGCTTGTCGACACTCTCGACCGTGAAGTTGATGAGCGTGTTGACCGTGGAGTCTGCCGAAATGATGTTCGCAGTCAGGTTCAGCGGCGTCGGCGGGCAGTAGAAGTCCGTGTTGAAGCTGCACTTGGGCAGGCTCGAATCGGTGAAGAACAGGCCGTTCGAACCGGTATCCAGGAAGCTGTCGCCCATGGTCACGCCTTTGTACACGGTCGTGAAGTTGCCGCTGCCGTTGACCGCGTACTTGGTCGCGCTGCCCAGGCCATTGTTCGATTGGGTGCCGATGCCGAAGGTCAGCGTGCCGACCGGCGCCGTGCCGCCACCGGTGCTGACCGCCGGGTAGCTGACGATCACGCCGTTGTTATTCACGGCGAAGGCCGCGACCGGGTTGGCGACCTGCTGCGCCAGCGGCATCGTGGTCGGCGTGCAGCTGCCGCCCGTGCAGGCGTAGTAGGCGGCAGGTGCGGCGCTGAGGACGCAAGCCTGGCCGCAGTCCTGCTTGAACAGGCCGATACCGAGCACGCCGTTGGCGCCGAGCGCTTTCACGGAGCCCAGGCTGCCGCCCTTGGCGGTGCAGGCGCTAGGCGCCGCGCCGATGGCGGCGGCATTGTCGACCACCTGGATCGACTGGTTCGATGCCACTTCGTTGCCGATCTTGACGTCGGCCTTGAGCACGCTGCCCCAGGTGTAGCCGCTGACGAACTGGCCGCACTCGCCGACCGCCGCGCCCGACGCCGTGGTCTGCGCAGGCAGGCCCAGCGAAGGGCTCAGCGACGAGACGATACGCAGGCCGTACGAGCCGGTGTCGACCATGACGTGGTCGATGGTCTGGCATTGCATGGTGCCGGGCTTGCACACGGTGACGCTGACGTACGGGATGTTGATCGCGTTGTTGTCGCTGCCGGATGGACCGGTGTCCATCGTCATCTGCACGGTGTTCGCGACGACCGGCGGCGTGACGCTGACGGTTGCGCTCGAGGTGGCCCCCCCGCAGGTGAGCGTGTAGGTCGCGCTGTAGGCGCTGGTCGCGGACTTGGTGGTCACGGCCTCGCTGCCGCTGGTCGTTTTGGTGCCGGACCAGTCACCGGACGCTGTGCAATTGGATGCGCCGGTATCGGCCGAGATCCAGGTCAGGGTTACTGGTTGGCCGGCGGTGACGCTGGCGGCGCTGGCGGTGATCTTGGCCGAGGCCACCGGATTGGTCGGCGTAGTCGGCGTCGTTGGTGTGGTCGGCGTCGAACCGGACCCGCCGGACGGGGCCGAGGAACCGCCGCCGCCCCCACCACCGCAGGCGGCCAGCACCAAGCCGGCGGACAGGGCCAGCAGGCCGTTCAAGAATCGATTGGAAAATGCGCGGCTCGACGACACGCGATCCGCTCGCGCGCCGCCGCGGGATGACAATTGGTCGATGGGCTTCATTGGATGTCTTGTACGTTGAAACCGGCGGGCAGTTGGGCTTTGATCCAGGCGCGGCCGGCGTAGGCGCGCATATGGCCCGTCGACTCGATGCTTACGTCGGGACGGTCGATGTAGAGCTGGCTGCGACCCGCCATCGGACGGCGCGCCGCTTCGGTGGTCATGGTCTTGAATTGATCGCCCAGCAGCGTGCGCAGGTCGGGCATGAAGGGACCGTTCCAGCTGACCGCGAAGACCGTGCCATCGCTGCCGACATACTCGCGCACGACCGTGCCGCTGGTCAGCTTGGTGGTGTTGACGTTGTAATTGGTGACATTGGCGCTGCCGGCGGCCAGCGCGCGCGCGCGTACCGCCTGGCTCGAGGCCGTGTCAGGGAAGGAGGTCGGCGCTTGGCCGAGCGAGGCATGGCAAGCGAAGGAAACCGTTGCCAGCAAGCCGGTCGCCATCATGCGAAGGCCGTGTATGTGCCAGAAAAATTTCATGTCACTGTGTCTCGGTGATGGTGGGTACAATGTAAATTTGTTACTGTGAATACGTTTCGATAAGACACTTTTTACCTGAACTCAATTGCCTTGTCAGAGATTTTTTCAATCGTACGCTATTCATCCAAGCGACAAGGCAAAAAAAAGCCGATGGATCGCTCCATCGGCAAAGTATTACGGAGAGAAACAGCATTTGCTGCACCCACCACGCCAACGTGCGGCAGGCAAGTCGATGGTAGGCCCTTATCGTGTTGCGCAGGATTACAAGTTGGTATGGTTAGTCGCCGGCAAATCGCGGTTCGCGCCGTTTTTCGGCGTTTCGTCGCATCGGCTCCCCGCTCGGCGGCCGGGCTGGCAAAGTTGCATCAACTTAAATCTGAACGCAAACCTTTCAAGGAGATCGACATGTTGATGCAGATGCTGACCCACACCCCGCTGTTCGTCTGGGCAATCCTGGCCTTCCTGATCGTGCGCGGCGTGCTGGCGACGCGCGAGCGCGATGCAAACATCCGCAAGCTGTTCATCATCCCGGCCGTGATGCTGGTGATGGCGCTGCAAGACATCGCCACGCGCTTCGGCCTGCATGGCGCGGCGCTGGCGGCCTGGGGCGCCGGCGTGCTGGCGACGGCGCTGCCGATCTGGTTCCTGGGACGCGCCCGCATCGTGGCAGGCAGCACAGAAGGAAACACAGCGGGCAGCCTGCGCCTGCGCGGCAGCTGGGCGCCGCTGTGCGTGATGCTGGCGCTGTTCGCCATCAAGTACGCGGCGATCGTCGCCACCATCCTGAACCCGCAACTGCGCCAGGATGCGCTGTTCACAGTGGCACTGTGCGCCGCCAGCGGCCTGTCGAACGGCTACTTCCTCGGCAGCCTGGCGCGCGACCTCAAGGCTTATGCAGGCTTGCGCAGCGCAGCCCCGGCCGACAGCCAGGCGCTGGCCGCCTGACCCGGCGCTGGAACATCAGCGCAGCATCGACTCCCACACCTTCTGCAAGCGCTTCGAGGACACCGGCATCGGCGTCCTCAGCTCCTGCGCGAACATCGACACGCGCAGCTCCTCGAGCATCCAGCGGAACTCGATCATGCGCGGGTCGAGATTCTTCAGCGGCTGGTTCTTGATCGTGCGCTGGAACTGCGCCGCCGCCGTCTGCCACTCGGCCATCAGCTGGGCGTCGCGGCTGGCGTTCTGGCGCATCTTCTCCAGGCGCACGTTCATCGCCTTCAGGTAGCGCGGGAAGTGCGCCAGCTGGCTGTACTCGGTCTCGGCGATGAAGCGCTTGTGCACCAGCCCCTGCAACTGGGCCTGCATGTCGGCCGCCACGGCAGGCGGCAAATTCTGCAGGCGTTTCGGCATGCCGTGGAACTCGGCCAGGATCTGCCCGACCAGGCGCGCTATCTCGTTGATCAAGAGGCCGATGCGGCCCTTGCCCTCGTCGCGGCGCTTGTTGAAGGAAGCAGCATCGTGCGGCAGCGGATCCTGCAGGCAGGCGATGTCGATCGCCTTGTTGACGATCTGCTCGCGCAGGTCGTCGGGCGAACCGACCGACATGAACTGCATGCCCATCCCCTGCAGCCCCGGGATGTTCTTTTCCGCGAACTTGAGCTGCTCCTTGAACTGCAGCGCGAACAGGCGGCGCAGGCCGATGCGATGGGTGCGCGCGGCCACGTTGGGGTCGTCGAACACTTCCAGGTCGCAGTGATTGCCCTTGTCGACCAGGGCCGGAAAGCCGATCAGCGTCAGCTTGCCCTGGCGGATCTCCATCAACTCGGGCAGCTCGCCGAAGGTCCAGCCGGTGATGTTGGTGACGGCCGGCGCCGGTGCGTTCGACGATGCCGCAGCCGCCGGCGCGGCGCCCTTCCCTTGCGCGGGCGCGGGCGCGTTTGCGCCTGCCTGCGCGCGCGCGGACACAGGCGCGGAGCCCGGCTTGCCGAACGCCGCCTGCGCGCGCGCCTGGCCATTGGCCACGTCCTGCGGCGACGCTTCCGCCATGCGCTGAAAACTCTGGCGCGCCTGGTTGCCCAGTTCCGCCTGCAGCGTCGCCAGGTTGCGCCCCATGTCGAGCTGGCGGCCATGCTCGTCGACCACCTTGAAATTCATCGACAGGTGGGCCGGCAGCGTCTCCAGCTTGAAGTCGGTGGTCAAGACGCGCGCGCTGGTGTGCTGGTGGATGTCCATGATCAGCGCGTCGACCAGGTCGCCGCGCCCGAAGCGCACCGGGTCCGCATTACGCTCGAAGAAGCCGGCCGCGTACTCGGGCAGCGGCACGCAGTGGCGGCGCAGCTTTTGCGGCAGGCTTTTCAGCAGCAGCTGCACCTTTTCCTTCAGCATGCCCGGCACCAACCAGCCCGGTCGCTCTTGCGGGATCTGGTTCAGCGCGAACAGCGGCACCGTCAACGTCACGCCGTCGCGCGCGCTGCCCGGTTCGAAGTGATACGACAGGCCCATCTCGATGCCGGTGACGTTCATGGTCTTCGGGAACAGCTCGGTGGTGACGCCGGCCGCCTCGTGGCGCATCAATTCTTCGCGGTTCAGGAACAGCAGCTTCGGGTTGTCGCGCGAGGCGTCCTTGTACCACTTCTCGAAGCCGGCGCCGTTGACCACGTCGCGCGGAATCTCCTTGTCGTAGAAGGCGTGGATCAGCTGGTCGTCCACCAGCACGTCCAGGCGGCGCGACTTGTGTTCGAGGTTCTCGATCTCGCGGATGAGTTTATGGTTGTGCGCGAAGAACGGCGCGCGCGTCTCGTAGTCGCCGCCGACCAGCGCCTCGCGGATCAGGATCTCGCGCGACTCCATCGGGTTGATGTTGGCGTAGTTGATGCGGCGCTGGCCGTACACGACGATGCCGTACAAGGTCGCGCGCTCGCTTGCCGTGACTTGCGCGCTGCGCTTTTCCCAGCGCGGCTCGCCCCACGACTTTTTCAATAAGTGGGCGCCGATCTTCTCGACCCACTCCGGCTGGATCTGGGCGATCGTGCGCGCGTACAGGCGCGTGGTCTCGATCAGTTCGGCCGCCATCACCCACTTGCCGGCCTTCTTGCCGAGCGTCGAGCCGGGCCAGATGTTGAACTTGATGCCGCGTGCCCCTAAATAGCCGCCGCCGCTCTGCGCCGCGCGAGAGGCCGTCGCGCCTTCCTCTTCCAATTTATAGCCGATGTTGCCGAGCAGGCCGGTCAGCAGCGCCATGTGCAGCTGGTCGTAGGTGGCCGGCGCCTCGCTCAGGCGCCAGCCCTGCTCGCGCACGATGGTGAGCAGCTGCGAATGCACGTCGCGCCATTCGCGCAGGCGCACCTGCGACAGGAAGTTCTCGCGGCAGTTCTCCATCAGCTGGCGGTTGGTCTTCTTGTGTTCGATGGCTTGCTCGAACCAGTTCCAGATCTTCAGGTAGCCGAGGAACTCGCTCCTCTCGTCGGCGAACTTCTTGTGCTTTTCATCGGCCTGCTGCTGGTACTCCATCGGCCGGTCGCGCGGGTCCTGCACCGACAGCGCCGAGGCGATGACCAGCATCTCGTTCAGGCAGTGGTTGTCGAGCGCTGCCAGGATCATGCGGCCCACGCGCGGGTCGAGCGGCAGCTTGGCCAGCTTGCGCCCCATCGTCGTCAGCGCGTTCTCGTCGTCGACTGCGCCCAGCTCCTGCAGCAATTGATAACCGTCGGCGATCGCGCGGCCCTGCGGTGGCTCGACGAACGGGAAAGTCTCGACGTCGGCCAGGTGCAGCGACTTCATGCGCAGGATGACCGCCGCCAGCGAGGAGCGCAGGATCTCCGGGTCCGTGAACTTCGGACGCTGGGCAAAATCCTCTTCCTCGTACAAACGGATGCAGACGCCATCGGCGACACGGCCGCAGCGGCCGGCGCGCTGGTTGGCGGCGGCCTGCGAGATCGCCTCGACCTGCAGCTGCTCGACCTTGTTGCGGTAGCTGTAGCGCTTCACGCGCGCCAGGCCCGAGTCGACCACGTAGCGGATGCCCGGCACCGTCAGCGAGGTCTCGGCGACGTTGGTGGCCAGCACGATGCGGCGCGCGTTGGTGGTCTTGAACACGCGGTCCTGCTCCTCGACCGACAGGCGGGCGAACAGCGGCAGGATGTCGACGTGCGGTGGATGCTGCTTGCGCAGCGCCTCGGCGCAGTCGCGGATCTCGCGCTCGCCCGGCAGGAACACCAGCACGTCGCCCTGCCCCAGGCGGCACAACTCGTCGACGCCATCGACCACGGCGTCGACCAGGTCGCGCTTGTCGCGCGCCGCCTGGGCTTTCGAGGCGCCCTTGCCCGCATCGACCGCGCCGGCCGGCGGCGAGACCGGGTCGCGCTCGACCGGACGGTAGCGCACCTCGACCTTGTACAAGCGGCCGGAGACTTCGATCACCGGCACCGGTTTTTCCGGCGTACCGAAATGGCGTGCGAAACGGTCGGCGTCGATGGTCGCCGAGGTGATGATGATCTTCAGGTCGGGCCGGCGCGGCAGCAGCTGCTTCAGGTAGCCGAGCAGGAAGTCGATGTTCAGGCTGCGCTCGTGCGCCTCGTCGATGATGATCGTGTCATAGGCGCGCAGCAGCGGATCGGTCTGGGTTTCGGCCAGCAGGATACCGTCGGTCATCAGCTTGACCCAGGCGCCCGGCGACAACGTGTCGTTAAAGCGCACCTTGAAGCCGACGTGCTCGCCCAGCGGAGAACCCAGTTCGTGGGCGATGCGCTTGGCGGTGCTGGACGCGGCGATGCGGCGCGGCTGGGTGTGGCCGATCATGCCCTTCTCGCCGCGTCCGAGTTCTAAGCAGATCTTGGGCAGCTGGGTGGTCTTGCCCGAGCCGGTTTCGCCGGACACGATCACGACCTGGTTGTGCATCAGCGCCTTGGCGATTTCCTGGCGCCGGCCGGAGACCGGCAAGTCTTCCGGAAAGGTAATCGCCGGCAGAGGATTGCGCACGGCCGGCTTGCGCTCCGTGCGTTCCGGGCGCGCGGGCGCGTCGGCGCGTGCCTGTGCCTGCGCGCGCGGAGGGCGCGGCGGCTGCGGATTGCGTTCGGAAGGTGCGGCGCGCGCCGTGTTCGGTGCAGGCTTGTTACTCTGTTCAGACATTGATTTCTTCAAGATTTGGTGCGCACGACGCGCAGCGAATTATAATGCGGCAAATGGAAAACCCTACCCTATTCGTCCAGTGGCTGCGCTCCGTCGCGCCGTATATTCATGCCTTCGGCGGCAAGACCTTCGTCGTCGCTTTTCCCGGTGAACTGGTCGCCTCAGGCGCCCTGCCGGTGCTGGCCCAGGACCTGTCCCTGCTGGTCGGCCTCGGCATCCGCGTGGTGCTGGTGCACGGCTCGCGGCCGCAGGTGGCCGACCAGCTGGCGCTGCGCAACGTCGAGGGACGCTTCCACAACGGCGTGCGCATCACCGACGGCGCCGCGATGGAATGCGCGAAGGAAGCGGCCGGCGAGCTGCGCCTGGACATCGAAGGCGCGTTCAGCCAGGGTTTGCCGAACACGCCGATGTCGAATGCGCACATCAGCATCGTCTCCGGCAACTTCGTCACCGCGCGCCCGCTCGGCGTGATCGACGGCGTCGACCACGAGCTGACCGGCGTGACCCGCAAGATCGCGGCCGACAAGATCCAGACCATCCTGGAGACCGAGGACAACATCGTGCTGCTGTCGCCGCTGGGCTTCTCCCCGACCGGCGAGGTGTTCAACCTGACCATGGAAGACGTCGCCTCCGCCGCGGCGATCGCGCTGCGCGCCGAAAAGCTCATCTTCATCACCGAAACGGAACTGATGCGCGACGCCGGCGGCGCCGACATCCGCGAACTGTCGACCCACCAGGCCGAAGCCGTGCTGCAAGCCGGTTTCCTGCCGGCCGACGTCACCTTCTACCTGCAGCACGCGATCAAGGCCACCAACCGCGGCGTCGACCGCGCCCACGTCGTGCCCTACCAGATGGACGGCTCGGCCCTGCTCGAACTGTTCACCCACGATGGCGTGGGCACCATGATCAGCGCCGAAAACCTGGAGAGCCTTCGTCCTGCCACAATTGAGGACGTCGGCGGAATTATCAAGCTCATCGAACCGCTCGAAGCCGACGGCACGCTGGTCAAGCGCCCGCGCGAGCTGATCGAACGCGAGGTCGAGCAGTTCTCGGTGATCGAGCACGACGGCGTGATCTTCGGCTGCGCCGCGCTGTATCCGTTCCCGGAAGAGAAGATGGCCGAGATGGCATGTCTGACCGTCAGCCAGGATGCCCAGGCCCAGGGCGACGGCGAGCGCATCCTGAAGCACATGGAAAACCGCGCGCGCGCGGCCGGCATGACCAAGCTGTTCGTGCTGACCACGCGCACCTCGCACTGGTTCAAGAAGCGCGGCTTCGTGCCGGCCACGGTGGAAGACCTGCCGAAGGACCGCGCCCACATGTACAACTGGCAGCGCCGCTCGCAGGTGCTGATCAAGACACTGTGATGCGCGCTGTGATGCGTCCCATGATGCGCCCATACGCGGCTGACCGACACGCCTTATAATCACGTTTTTCGAATATCGAACCAGGAGCAAGAACATGGCCCGCACCGTCCATTGCATCAAATTGAACAAGGAAGCCGAAGGCCTGGCTTTCCCGCCCTACCCGGGCGAGCTGGGCAAGCGCATTTACGAAAGCGTGTCGAAAGAAGCCTGGGATGGCTGGCTCAAGCACCAGACCATGCTGATCAACGAAAACCGCCTGAACATGGCCGACGCGCGCGCGCGCAAGTACCTGGCCACGCAGATGGAACGCCACTTCTTCGGCGAAGGCGCCGACCAGGCGCAAGGCTACGTGCCGCCGACCGCGTAAGTCCTCGCACGCGATTGCCGACCAGAAAGCGGCGCCGGGACCGTCCCGGCGCCGCTTTTTTATCGCCTGCTTCCTCCTGTCTTCCGCTTCGGCGCCGGCGGATCCTTACCAGCCTGTCATCCACGCGCGCGACCAAATCGGCGATACTTGCCGCCTAGAACTCAGCAAGGAACCGCAGGCCATGGCGCCCACCGAACTCATCAGCGACGATCCCGCCGCCGCCAACGATGCGCTCAATCGCAAGGTGGCGCTCACCGTCGCCCTGCTGGCGTCCTTCATGGGCGTCTGCAAGATAAAGGACGACAACATCAACCAGGCCATGCAGCAGGCGCAGGCCGACAAGATCGACCACTGGGGCTTTTACCAGGCGCGCAACCAGCGCCAGGAAAACGCCCACATCGCGCTGCTGCAGCTGCGCCTGGCCGCCCGAACGCGCCCCGCCCCCGAGCAGGCCGGTTACCAAAAAGCCATCGAGGAACTGGAAAAGCTGGAGGCCGACCAGGCCAAAAAGAAGCAGGAAGTGCAAAGCCAGGCGCGCGCCGACCAGGCCAACTACGATGCGCTGAACTACCGCGACGACCAGTTCGACCTGAGCGACGCCGCGCTGGCGCTGGCCCTGTCGATGCTCGCGGTCACCACGCTGACGCGCCAGCGCTGGCTGTATAGGGCGGCGCTGGTGCCGACCGCGTTCGGCGTGTTCTACGGTACGGCCGGGCTGTTCGGGCTGCCGTTCCACCCGACCTGGCTCACCAGTTTGCTGTCCTGACTTCTTTGCCTTAAGTTAGCGTGACGTGACCTCGCAAAACCGTAGCGAGCGGCAGCAATGGGCGCGGGCATGTCCGCGCGAGAAGCGCAGCCGTACATCCGGTATGGCCGGTCCGCCGTAGGGGAGCATCGCAGGGCTCGGCGCCCCCACCGCCAGTGCAACGCGCAGTAGGTTTGGCGAGGTCACATTCCACGGCATTGCCTGAGTTCGCAGCGCGCCATGAAGGTCTTGCCGTTATCGCACTGCATGCGGTAGACCTCGACCGGCCCCGCCGGCGTCACCAGGCCGGCGCCCAGGCCGCCCAGGCAGGCCTGCTCGCGCGCCATGCGCTCGACCGTGGCCGAGGACACGCCGGTGTGGAACGGCAGCTTCTCGATCGGCGCGCCATCGGCGGTGCGCAATCCTGGCGCGGGCGCGGACGCCTGCGCGCGCGCGGCCGGGCCGACCGGCATGCGGCTGCGAGCGCCCGCGCAGCCACTCAGTTGCAGCAGCAGAGGCAGCAGCGCCAGGCACAGCATGGATGCGGACAGTCGCTTCATCGGCGTTCAGCCTTGGTAAGTCATGGTCTTGACGCCGTCGCCGGTGCCCAGCAGGCAGACGTCGGCGCCACGGCGCGCGAACAGGCCGACCGTGATCACGCCGACGATGCCGTTGATGGCGCTCTCCAGCCCGGCCGGGTCCGCGATGTCGAGGCCGGCCACGTCGAGGATGTAGCCGCCGTTGTCGGTCACCTGCGGCGCGTTCGTGCCCTTGTCCAGGCGCAGGCGCGGCTGGCCGCCGAGCGCTTGCAACTGGCGCGACACCGCATTGGCCGCCATCGGGATGATCTCGACCGGCAGCGGGAAGGCGCCCAGCTTGCCCACCAGCTTCGAGCCGTCGGCGATGCAGACGAAGCGTTTCGATACCGAGGCCACGATCTTTTCGCGCGTCAGGGCCGCGCCGCCGCCCTTGATCATCGCACCGGACGCGTCGATCTCGTCGGCGCCATCGACGTAGACCGAGATCGACTCGACCTCGTTCAGGTCGACCACGTCGATGCCGTGGCTGCGCAGGCGCGCCGCGGTCGCTTCCGACGAGGCCACCGCACCCTTGATGCGGTCCTTGATCTTGCCGAGTTCGTCGATGAAGTAGTTGGCGGTCGAGCCGGTGCCGACGCCGATGATTTCGCCGTCGACCACGTAGTCGATGGCGGTGCGGGCTACGGCCTGCTTGAGTTCGTCCTGGGTCATGTCAATGGGTGGGAAGCTAGGAAAATGGCGACATTTTAACGGATGGCGCAGCGCTTTCCGCAAAAAATGCGGCCTGCCCCGCCGCCGTATGCGCGAGTGCGGAGCCGTCGCAGCGGCCCGCGCTCAGCGCCCGGGATGAGCGCCCGAGTTTACCGATTACCGGCGCCGTTGGTCACGCCATTGGTCGCGGTCCCGGTGGGTACGCCCGGCGGCGGATTGGCGCCGTCGAGCGCCGGCGGCGTGGCCGGCGACGCGGTATTGGTCGCGTTGTTGCTGCCGCCCGCGCCGGCACCGTTGTCGACGCCGCTGCTTGCGGTCGCGCCCGAGGACAAGGCGCCGCTGCTCATGCTGCTGCCCGCGCTGCTGCCCGCGTTAGCAGGCATCGGCGTCGAGCTGCAGGCGGCCAGGCCGAGCGCCATCGCGCCGCCGACCAGGATGCCATGAAAGGTCTTCATGATCAGCGATTCGCGCCGCCCGAGGTGCTGGTGGCGGTCGAAGGCGCGGTCGGGGTGCCGGTATTGGTGGCGTTGTTGCTGGCGCCCGCGCCGGCGTTGTTGTCGGCGCCGTTGTCGCTGGCCGCGGTGGTGGAGCCGGTGTGGGTGCTGCCGGTGCTCATCGAGCTGCCGCTGCTCATGTCGCTGCCGCTGGTGCCGGTCGAGCTGCAAGCGGCCAGGCTGAGGGCCATCAGGCCGCCGATCAGTACGGTTTGGTAGGTTTTCATGATGTTCTCCGGTGTTTTCGTGCAACTGATCTGGGGACGACAGCTCGTGCGCAAAATAGGATGGGTTCGCTCGGTCGTGTAGGAGCAGGCGCACGATCAGCTTGCGACGCGAGCGCTCGCCAGCCGGCGCACTGCCCGGCTGCCCCCTGTTCAGCCCATGCGCCGCTCAGCGCCGCTCAGCGCCCGGGTGCACCGGCGTTGCTGGCGCTGCCCGATTGTCCCCAGCCGACCGGCTCGCCGATATTCGTGGCATTCAGGCTGCCGCCGGCGCCATCGCCGTCATCGGCGCCGTTGTCGCTGCTCGGGTTCGAGCCGGACGGTATGCGCGCGCCGCCCGCGGCGCCGGCAATGTTCACCGTGTTGTCGCCGCTGCCGCTGCTGCCGCCGCTCATGCTGCTGCCGCTGCTCATGCTGACGCCGCTGGCCGCGTCGCCGCTGCCGGCGCCGGTCGAGCTGCATGCGGCCAGGCCGAGCACCGCCAGGCCGGCCAGTACGCCTTGATACGTGTTCATGACTTTCTCCCCTGAGGCCAGATACCCACGGCACGTGGGGTTGTTCATCGCGAGTCAAATCGGAGTATTCCGCTCTTTCGTGTAGGACGAGTTGTGGAACAAATTGCGCCAAAACTGGGTGTCAACCAGAAGGGCGATCCTGCGCGAAAAATCCATTCGCCGCGAAGCTCAGCCGTTTGAGCGTCCTCAATCTCATCCATCAGGGGTAGCGCCAAACTCGACATGCGGCGTGCATGGACCGGATCACACATATCAATCATGCGACCACCGCGGCCGGACGGGCCTCGTCGCCCATTGCCGCACCCGGCCGAACGGCGGCGCTCAACGGAGATTTGAATGCAAACGACACATTGGGCACTACGGCTGGGCTCGAACCGCACACCGCTGCTCGCGCTGCTGGGCCTGGCGGCGCTTCTGCTGGCCGGTCCCGCCAGCGCGGAGGCATACGGCGGCGGCCAGAAATGGGCGGCCACCTGGGCCACGTCGATCCAGTCGGCCTACGTGCTGCCGACCACCGCGCAAGGCGCCGCGGTCGCGGCCTACGATCCGCAGCCAGACCTGAGCCTGCCGCTGCCGAACGCAACCGCCAGCGGCGCGGTCAACCAGACGCTGCGCATGATCGTCAAGCCCGACCTGTGGGGCCGCAAGGTCCGCATACGTTTCTCGAACGCCTTCGGGACCAAGGCCGTCACCTTCGGCCACGCCGCCGTCGCGCTGCAGGAATACCAGGCCAACCTGGTGCGCAACAGCAGCGTCGAGCTGCGCTTCAACGGCCATGCCGGCGTCACCGTCCCGGCCGGCCAGCAGATCTTCAGCGACCCGGTCGAGCTGCCGTTCGTCCCGGCCGACAATCCGGCCGCGCTGGCCGGACGCAACCTGGCGATCAGCTTCGCCGTCGAGGGCGCTTCGGGCCCGGCCAGCTACCACGCTTCCGCCTTCACCACCTCGTACATCAGCGCACCCGATTCCGGCGACAAGGTGCTGTCCGACAACGACACCGCCTTCCCCTACTCGACCACCTCCTGGTTCTTCGTCAGCGAAGTCGACGTGCTGGCACCGAGCGACACCCTGGTCGTGGCCGCATTCGGCGATTCGATCACCGACGGCACCTTCTCCACGCTGAACGGCAACGACCGCTGGTCGAACGCCCTGGCGCGCCAGCTGCACCTGCGCCTCGGCAGCAAGGTCAGCGTGGTCAACGAAGGGATCGGCGGCAACGGCGTGGTCGCGCAGCTCGCCGGCCAGCCGGCCACCCAGCGCCTCGGGCGCGACATTCTCTCGCTGTCGGGGCTGGACCTGGTGGTCTGGATGGAAGGCATCAACGACCTTGGCTCAGCGCGCCTGACGCCGGGTCCGATCATCGCCGGCTACAAGCAGGTCGTGAAAGCGCTGCACGATGCGCACATCGGCGTGATCGGCGCGACCGTGACCTCGGCCTACGTGCCGAACGGCCAGGTGCCGTCCAATAGCCCGCTGGCCGCGGCCGGCGGCGCCGACCTGACGGCTTCCTACGGCAGCGCCCAGACCGACGCCTACCGCCGCACGCTGAACCATTTCATCCTGCACAGCGGCCTGTTCGACGCCACGGCCGACTTCAGCGCCGCCACCACCGACCCGCGTACCGGCGCCCTGTACTTCCCGTTCGTGCCGAATAGCGAAGGCAGCGCCGGCGACTACTTGCACCCGAACCGCGCCGGCTACCAGGCGATGGGCGCGTCTGCGGCCAACGCCGTGTTCAAGCTGGTCCACGCCGGGCACTGAGCGGCAACGTCAGCGGCAGCAACGGCAGCGGCCGCTGCCATTCCAGCCATCGTGAGCAGGCGCGGCCCGCTGGCGCGCCGCTTTTTCGCCGCTTGTCTATGAGTGAATCCCGCTCCCGGTTTCGTTGCGCAGGCGTGCGCGCCAGGCGCCCAGCACCGACAGCGCCGACTGGAACTTGCGCTCGATCAGATCAGCCTCGGCCACTGTAATGATACCGTCAAGCAATGCGCTCGACACCGCCTCGGCCACCGCGCCGACCTCGCTCATCACTCGGCACACGGTCTGCGACAAATCGTCCTGGCGCGCGGCTTCCGGCTGGGGCACGACGAATGCCGCCATGCCATGGCGCACCAGCAGCGCATGCAGCGGCAGGTGCGCATCCGCCACCCCGGCTTTATGACAGCACTCGACAATCAGCGATACCTCTTCGAATGACGGGTAGTGCGACGCGATCGTCGGCGATAACTTGTTGCGCAACACGTTGACCGACATGTCCAGCTCGCGCGCCAGCGCGTCCAGACCGCCGGGAAACTTGCGCGCCACCGTGTAGAGCGCATCGTGCTGGTTCATGTCCAGGTAGCGTCGGGTCATGGTAATCCTTGCATTGTTTTACCGATGCATGTCAGCACCGTGTTCGTTATTCTGATTCTAACTTTTGACGGCACCCTTGACCATGTTGAAGACTGCCCATTTCGCCATCGCGCTGTCCGTGCTGCTCTCGCTGGCGCCCGCTTTTGATGCGTCCGCCGGGCCGGGCGCCTCGTTCAGCCACGGTTTTTCGTCGCATGCTTCCGGCAGCCATGCCTCGCCGTCGCCGTCGCATACGGCGGCGCCGAAACCGGGTTTCGGTTCGTTCAGCAGCCGGCAGGCGACGGCGCCGTCGCGCAGCGCCGGCGCGACCGGTGCGGCGCCAGCCCGGCCGGGCGGCGGCTTCGGCAGCTTCGGCGGCGCCCAGGGCGCGTCGCGGCAGTCGGATTCGGCGCTGTCGCAGCAGCTGAGCAAGCAGTCGGCGCAAGCCAGGGCCGTGGAGACGCTCGACCGGCGCAACGCCGCCAAGGCTGCCCAAAACGCACCGCAGCCGGCGCCGGGCTACGGATCGGCGGCCTCAGTGGCAAATAGCGCAGCGCTGCCGCCGAGCGGCATGCAGACGCCGGCGCCGGCAGCCCCGACCACGGTCGTGGTGCAACAGGGCGGCGGCGGCCTCGGCCACGTGATCGCCGGCGCCATGATCGCGCGCAGCGCCAGCGCGCACGCCAACGGGGGCGGCTATTACCCGACGCCGGGGACGGGCTACAACAACGGCAGCAGCGGCAGCAACGGCGGCGGCAGCGGCGCACACGGCAGCGGCACGTCGATCTTCGGCCTGTTCGTGACGCTGTGCCTGCTGGCGGCGATCGCCTGGGGCCTGTGGCTCGCCTGGCGCGGCTGGCGCCGGCACCGCGCGGCCCGGCGCGAAGCCGACAAACCGAATTATTCGTTCGAAAGGAATTGAGGCCATGGCCTGGAAAGATGTGTTCAGCTACGTGCGCGGCATGGCCGACAAGGGTGGCGTCACCGAAGGCGCGACGCGCGCCGACGACGGCCTGCCGCTGGGCGCGCGCATCGGCAGCCTGGTGCAGATGCAGCAGTCGCCGCTCATCCGCGCCCAGGCCAACGGTTCGCTGATCGCGATGCCGGATGCCAGCGACGACCGCGTGCTGGCGGTGTCGCAGCTCAAGCTGGAACCGCATACCGCGCTGTACCGCTTCTACCTCGTCAAGGGCGACGAGGACGGCAAGGAAAAATTCCTGCAGGTGTTTTGCCGGCCCGACGGCGCCATCGCCGAGATCCTCTACTGCACCGGCCTGGCGCGGGTGATCCCGGAGTCGCTGGAAGACCAGCAAGCCTACACCGGTGAAGCCGGCTACGGCCTGGGCGATGCTGGCTACACCCTGTGGCGCGAGCAGCTGGCCGACATGCTGGGTCCGGCCGACCTAGCGAGCGTGTTCGGCGACCTGGACCGGATCGACTTCACGCGCGACGCGGGGGCGCGCGATGCAGCCTTCGTGGCGCCTTTCCGCGGCCAGGAAATCCGCATCGACGATGCGCAAGGCAAACACGGCCTGCGCCAGCAGCTGCATTACATGCCTTACGTGCGCCAGCTGGCCGGCGGCGAACGCGAATACCTCTTGATCACGACCGAAATCGTCGACAGCATCGATGGCGACGCCAGCCGGCGCGGCATCCACGTCGACTTCGTGATCGGCATCCCGGTGGAACCGGAGCGCATCACAGTCCAGTAGTACTTTACCAACGAAAGGAACAGCAATGAGCAACGCTAGTGGATGGGGCCTGACCGCACGCCTGGTAACCAAGCACTTCGGCACCCTGGGCACCCGGATCGCCGAGGCGATCGCCAACTTCGACCCCGAAACCGCGACCGAGGCCGACCGCGACCGCCTGGTCGCCACGCTGCGCGACACCGCGCAATTGCTGGCGACCGCGCGCACCCAGTTCGCCAAGGAACACGGCGACGTCATCAACCTGCAGACGCTGATCGCCAACGACGAGCGCGCCGCCGAGAAGCTGGCCGAGCGCCTGGCCGCCGGCACCATCTCGGAAGCCACGGTGACGATGTTCTGCGACGAGCTGGAAGCCAACAAGGCGCGCCTGCCGCAGGAAATCCAGGAAGAAGCCGACGCCAAGGAGTACATGGACGAGCTGCAGAAGATCGTCGACGCGCTGTCCAAGCAGCTGGCCGAGTTCGACGCGCAGGCGAAAAAGGCGATGCAGGAACTGGCTGCCGCCAAGGCCCAGAAGCAGCTGCAGGAAATGCGCATGGAGCGCCAGAGCCAGCTGGCCGGCTTGAGCAGCATGCAGGGCAGCTCGACCGCCTTGAGCGCCCTCACCCGCCGCGCCCAGGCGGTCAGCAGCGAGGCGGCCGGCATGCGCATCGTCGCCGACATCGGCCAGAAGCCGCTCGACCAGCAGGCCGAGCTCGACGCAATCCGCCAGTCGGTCAACCAGCCGGCGGCCGAGAGCGCGCTCGAGCGGCTCAAGCGCCTCTCGAGCAAGACGCCGGCCTGAGCCGGGTGCCTAGGTGATGCGACGCCGCTGCCGCGCAATCGGGCGGCGGCGGCGTCCGGCTTCACTCATTCGAACTTTTGCACGAAGCCCACATACAGCCGCCGCGCCACCACGTGTTCGAACCCGCTCAGCCGGAAGGTGCCGGCGTCCGTGCGATAGCTGCGCCGGCTGCCGTCGAAGACGTCGTTGGCGTTGACCGTCAGGCTGAGCGTCTTGCCGAGTTTGTGCTTGAAGCTCAGGTTGACGCTGCTGGTCGCGCCTTCGCGCCCGAGCGGCGTGATGCCGGAGGACTGGGTGTGCGCGTCGAGCGACACCTCGTCGTGCGCGCCGCTCCAGGCCGCGCGCAGGTTGAGGTAGCCCGCCAGGCCGTCTTGGCGCACCAGGCTCGGCAGATCGGGCGTTTCCAGTGCCACCTGATACACGCTGGCGTCCGCGCCCAGGCGCAGCGCCGCGTCGACGGTCCAGTCGAGCGAACCGGAGACGCCGATCGAGCGCGCCTGCCCGCCGTTCTGCTTTGAGCTGACGATCACGGTGTCGTCGATGCTGCGTGCGTCGACAACGGTGTCGCGGCTGGTTCGATAAAACGCGCCCAGGCTGCCGCTCAGTCGCGCTGTCCGGGCATCCAGGCCGACTTCCCATGAGCCCAGGCGCTGCGGCTGCAAGAGCGGGTTGCCGCGGCTGAGGTCGTGCGCATCGACGTAGGTCGTGAACGGATCGAGGTCGCGCGGATCGGGCCGCTGCAGGCTGCGCCGGTAGCCGAGCGTCAGATCGGCCTGATCGCCCAGGTTGTATTGCAGGTGCAGGCTGGGATCGAACGCCTGCCAGTGCCTGCTCTGCACGCCCCCCACGCGCAGCGCCATGCGCTCGAAGCGCCCGCCCAGCAGCGCTTCGAAGCGGCCGCGCCGGATCTGGTCGGTGACGTAGGCGGCGCTCAGCAGCGTCTTGACGGCGTAACCGTTGGTCGTGTCCGCAACCGGCGTCTCGACGCGCGTCGATGGATCGACCGCTGTCTGGTAGTTGCCGAGGTCGTCGACCTGTTCCTGCAGGTCCAGCCCCAGCCCGAGCTGGCCGCTGTCGAACAAGGGGCTCGAGACTAAGCGGGTCCAGTCGAGCGTGCCCTGCGTAAGCCGGCGTGCGCTGCGGGTCGCGCCGTGGCTGAAGGCAGTCGCGCGCGCGGGCGCGAGGAAGACGTCGCGGTAGGACTTGTCGACCAGCGCGACCGTGCTGCTGCGCTGGAGCATGGCCTTGAGCGCCGCGCCGCCATCCTGGTGGCTCAAGCGCAGGCTGGCGCTGTCGTCGGACTGTTCGTTCGGGCCGTTGGAGATGCGGTGATAGCGCGTCTCGATATCGTCGCCGCGCTCGACGTTGAGCACGTCGAACAGCGGATGCGAGCGCCGTGCGTTGTGGCGCGCCGTCAGGCTGAGCGTGTCGTGTTCGCTGAGCGCGGCGTCGATGCCGGCCGCCGCGCTGTCGACCACGCGATGGACGAACACGGCCGACGTCTGCGCGGTCTGCCCGCTGTGGCCTCCCAGCGCATCGTGCCAGTCGACCTCGGCACTGCGCAACTTCTCGTTGCCGTCATGGCGCAGCGCAAGGCTGGCGTGCGCGCTGATCGGCCCGCGCGTGAGCTCGCCCGAGGCGCCGAGGTTCCACAAGCCCCGGTTCGACGTACTGCCCTGTACCTGCCCGTGCGCGCCGGGCTTGCGCTTGCGCTTCAGGACGATGTTCAGGATCGCGCCGCCGTTGGCGTTGTAGGCGGCCGATGGATTGGTGATGACTTCGATGCCGGCGACGTCGGCGCCGCTCATGGTCTGCAGCGCCACCGCGCGCTCCTCGCCGGAACCCGAGAGCATCGCGCTCGGCTTGCCGTCGACCAGCACCGTAACCTGCTTGTTGCCCTTGACCGCGATCCGGCCGTCGGCCGTGACCGACACCTCCGGCGTCGCCTGCAGCAAGTCCTGGGCGCTGCCGTTGGCCGCGCGCGGCGCATCGGCCACGTCATACACCGTCTTGTCGAGCTTCTTCACGACCGCTTCTTTTTTGGCCGTCACGGTCACGGTCTGGGTGGCGGGATCGGGTTCCTGCGCGCCCGCATCCGGCGCCACAAACGCCCCCGACAGCAGTGCGGCCAACCCGAACGAGAGCGCGGAAAGTGGAGTCCTCGGCACGGCATGTCCTTCGTGATGGAAGACGTCCATTCTAGGCAGGCGGCGCGCGCCCGCGCCCGCGTGTGTGATCATTGGCCGCCGCGATGGGATGAATGCGCCGGGCCGCCCGCGCCGTGCTAATCTTTCTACATCCCAACACCCAGGCATACGGCAAACATGGATCATCGTCGCGCTTCGCTCTCCGCTTTCTTCACGCTGCTGGGCTTGATCAGTGCGGGCGCCGGCGCCGCCAGCTTCGATTGCCAGCGCGCGCGCGGCGCGGTCGAAACCACGATCTGCGCTGACAAGGGCTTGTCCACGCTCGACGGGCAGCTGGCCGTGGCCTACGCGCACGCGCGCGAGGCCGATCCCGGCGCAAAAGCCGCGCAGCTGGCCTGGCTCAAGAGCCGCAACGCCTGCGCCGACGCGGCTTGCCTGCGCCAGGCGTACACGGCGCGCATCGCCGCGCTGCAGGCCAGGTCCGCGGGCGCGGGCGCTGCAGAACCACAGACAGCAGCGCAGCCAGCCGCACCCTACGCCGCCCCACCGCCAGCCGCTGCCACGCCACCGGCCGCAGTCAAATCCGCCGCCACCTGCGGCGGCCTGCCGCGCCTGAACGTCAAGACCGCACCGGGCTTTTGCCTCGGCCTGGTCGCCGACAAACTCAAGGCCCCGCGCGGCCTGGCAACGCTGCCGAACGGCGACCTGGTCGTCGCCGACATGGGCAGCTGGGGCGCGCAGCAGGGCCGCATCTGGCTGCTGCGGCGCACAGGCAATGGTCACGGCGAGGGCTATGCGAAGACGATGCTGTTCGACCGGCTCGACCGCCCCAACGGCGTCGCGCGCGGGCCGGACGGCAAGGTCTACATCGGCATGCCGGGCCGCGTGCTGCGCTTCGCGCCTGGCGACGCGAAGCCGGCGCTGGCCGACGTGATCGGCGGCGCGTCCGGTGTCGCGCCGCTGCCCAGCCGCGGACGGCATTTGCTGCCGGCGCTGCTGTTCGACGCCAGGGGCGACATGATCGTCAGCGTCGGCTCGGCCACCGACCATTGCGAGAACCTTGAGGGCGCCATGCCGCCCGGCGCCGTGTGCGCCGAACGCAGCGGCAACGACGCGCTCGGCGTGATCCGCAAGTACACGATGGCCTGGCCGGCCGGGAAAGCCGGCGGCTGGACGGTGCTGGCGGGTGGCCTGCGCAATTCGATGGCGATGGCGATCGACGCGCGCTCCGGCCAGCTGTGGCAGGCCGACAACGGCCGCGACAACATGCAGGCCGCCATGCCCTCGCTGAAGAACGACGATGAGCTGCCGCACGACGAACTCAATCTGGTCGCACCCGGCGCGGATTACGGCTGGCCCTACTGCTACGACGACAACCTGGCCAGCCCCGAATACCCGAAGGCCGATTGCCGCACCTACCGCGCCCCGAGCCGCCTGCTGCCGGCACACGCGGCGCCACTCGGCATGGCCTTCTATACGGCGGCGCAATTCCCGGCCGCCTTCAGGAACAGCCTGATCGTCACCTACCACGGCTACCGCAAGCATGGCCATCGGGTGGTCGCCCTGCTGGACGCTGGCAAGGCGGGGCCGATGGGCCAGAGCGTGACGCTGGTCGAGGGCGCACGCGGCGCCGAGGGTGGCATCGGCGCGCCGGTCGCAGTCGGCGTCGGCGCGGACGGCGACGTTTATCTGAGCGACGACCATGGCGGCATCGTCGCGCGGCTGCATTACGAAGGCCGTTGAGCAGCGGCCGCCGAGCGTGCCTGCACGCACCGTTGCACGCGATCTTGCCGGCTCCGCTATCCTCACCGTTCACGCAATCACCGAGGGAAGCGACCAGTGGAAAACAATATTCAGGACAAGGTCATCGTCATTACGGGCGCCAGCAGCGGGCTGGGCGAAGCCACGGCCCAGCATCTGTCGACGCTGGGCGCCATCGTGGTGCTGGGCGCGCGCCGCGTGGAGCGCATCGAGGCGCTGGCGCACGAGCTGAACACGGCAGGCGCCCAGGCGCTGGCGCTGCAGACCGACGTCACCGACGCCGCGCAGGTGCAGGCGCTGGTCGATGCCGCCATCTCCAAGTACGGCCGCGTCGACGTCATGCTCAACAACGCCGGCCTGATGCCGCATTCGCCGCTCGAGCGCCTCAAGATCGAGGACTGGGACCGCATGATCGACGTGAACATCAAGGGCGTCATGTACGGCATCGCGGCGGTGCTGCCGCACATGATCGAACGGCGCTCGGGCCACATCATCAACGTGTCGTCAGTGGCCGGGCACAAGGTGCGTCCGGGCAGCGTGGTCTATTCGGCGACCAAGCACGCGGTGCGCGTGATCTCGGAAGGCCTGCGCCAGGAGGTGAAAGCGCATGGCCTGCGCACGACGATCATCTCGCCGGGCGCCGTCGACACCGAACTCCCGAACAGCATCACCGAAGCCGACGTCGCCGAGGGCGTGCGCAAGTTCTACGAGATCGCGATCTCGCCGACCTCGTTCGCGCGCGCGGTCGCGTACGCGATCGGCCAGCCGGACGACGTCGACATCAACGAGATCCTGTTCCGGCCGACGCAGCAGGAGTACTGATCCGGCGCACCGGCCTGGTTCGGCATTCGAACCATGGTGTGACCAGCAAGTGCGGCACCGCCAGCGCGGCGATACCTGCGAACAGCCCGCGCACGCCGCTGGGATCGAAATGCAGCAGCAAGGCCGCCACCGACCCGGCGAGCACGAGTGCGCCTGCGAAAACGGGCGCGACCGAGCGCAGGTAGCCGAAGATGCTGGCGCAGCCCAGCCGGTCGCGGCGCGCGAGCGTCTGCGGCAGCGCGTGCAGGACCAGGAATCCAAGCGTGAAGCCGACCAGTGGCGGCAGCAACAGCAGCGCCGCCGTAGCGCCGGCAAGTGCCGATTGGCGCCGGCGCCACGCCAGCCACAGCAGGATCGCCCCGCACACGCCCCCGGCGGCAGCGAGCCAGGGCGTGCAGTCGGCCATGGACGACGTGCCGCCGGCACTGCGCAGCAGCGCTGCATAGTTCTCTGCATGCAGGGTTGCTGGCGCCGCGATCAAGGCGACGCCCCGCACCACGCGCTCCGCGATCGGCCCCTCGGGCGCGTCCTCCATACCGAAGTGAATGGCGGACGCGACGAGAAATGCCGGCAGCGCCACGGCCGGGTCGAGCGTCCACCACAGCAGCGTCACCAGCGATACCAATCCATAGGCGACGAGGAAACGCCGTCGCCGCACCGGCGCCACGACCGCCAGATCGCCGGCGCCATGGACCATGCCCACCACGCCGATGCCGAAGATGGCGAAGGCCAGCTGCAGCGTCCAAGGCGCAGCGGCAGTGACGACGGCGGCGACACCGAGCCAGGCCATGGCGCGCTTCACGCTCACCGCGTGGCGTTGTCGAGCACCCGCTCGAGGTTGCCGGCCGCGTAGAACGCGTAGACCACCTTGGCGACGATATCCATGACGAGGATCGCCCATACCGACATCGGATCGGTAATGATCTTCAAGCCTTCCGGCCCGACCAGGAACACGATCGGGTACAGAAACCAGATCACGGTCAGGAAAGCGAGATTCTTGCCGTAGGCTGCACCCAGCGCAGCGCCGCGCGCGAACGCGATTGCACGCAAGGGTCCCCACAGCAAGTACAGCACGCCGAGGAACGCGGCGCACGACCACAGGTACCAGACCCATTTCGCCAGCGGCACTTGCGCCAGCGAGGAAATCAGACCGGTCACGATCATCAGCACGTCGAGCACGATGATCGCCGTGAGAAAGCCGCCGACTTCGCCGGTCTTGCCGCGATCATGAAAGGCGGTCAGCACCAGGCCGGCAAGCAAGATCGGCGTCGTCACCGACCAGTCGGCGTAACGGGCGAGATAGGTGAACACGCCATCGTCGCTGACCAGGGTGCCATAGCCGAACGCCATCGCCAGGTAGGCAGTGGCGGCGATGAACGGTACGCTGGCATGCAACAAGGTATGGTGGCGCGCGGGTGGTGCCTTGCTTCCTTTCGCGTAGATCAGCAACGACGAGAGCGACATCACGGTAAAGCCAATCATGAAGGCAGTTTGATTCATTGCATATCCTTTCTTAATCCTAATTTTTATCGGGGCATGAAGATACCGAGGCAAATAAATGCAGGGAAATCTTTCTCAGATAAGGCAAAAATTCGATATCAAACTTATCACGATCAATAAATCGCTCTCCTGAACCTTTCTGAACCTTTCAGTGTCATTGCCGGTACAGAAGGTGAATGTGGGGCAGGCTGGACGCAGCAAATCGGCATCCGAACGATGTCGATAGGACGGCAAGAACGGTGGGCGAGCGCTTGGGAAACAGCTTGCTGCTCATCCTGTTAGAGCCGGCAGGACTGAGTGAAAAGGGTTGACCGGCATCTCACATGCCTGGCATTCACGATTTCGGAAATGCACGCGGTGTAAAGCAGGTCACCTATTGAAGGGTGTGCACGCTGGCCCTCGTTTCAACGGGGCCAGAGGCGCATGATCTGGCTGACGGCGCGGTCCATGGTCTCGATGGTCGCACCGTCGCGCGCGAGTGTCGATAAACCGAGCAGGAAACTTTCGAACGCGCCGGCCAGCGCGGCAACATCGGTTGCAGGGTCGAGTTCCTGCTGGGCCACGCCGCGTTCGATGCAAGCCAAGATCCCGGCCCGGTTGCGGGCACGCGCCGCGCTTAGTGCGGCAGCGCCCGCCACGTTCTCGACGACGCCTGCGCTGGTCACGCCCAATGCGACCATGCATCCAGTCGGGTGCCCTGCCTCGATCTGCATGCGCGCCGAATCGCGCAGTGCCAGTTCGATGGCGTCACGGGGCGCCAGCTGCGTATCCCACAGGCATTCCATCACGGCCCCGTGACTTTTCAGATACAGGGCGACCGTTTCCTGGAACAGCGCCTCCTTCGAACCGAACGCCGCATAAAAGCTGGGCGCGGAAATGCCCAGCTCTGTCTTCAGCTGGCTGAGCGAGGTGGCGTCATAGCCGTACTGCCAGAACAGGTGCATGGCCTTGGTCAGTGCGGTATCACGGTCGAATTGTCGCGGGCGGCCCATCTGCGCCATGGTTTTCTCCTGATCGTCTACATCGATACTAATCGGTACAAAAGTAATTGACAAGCTGGACGGGGCTGCCTAACATCTGTACCGATTGGTATATATGTCATCGTCTCAACCTCACCTTTGCTGAACAGGAGCAAGAATGGAAGTCACCAAAACAAGCCGTCACCAAGCCACGGCGACTGCCGAACCCTTGCCGGTTGCAGCCTTGCTCGCGCTGGCGATGACAGGTTTTATTTGCATCGCTTCCGAAACCTTACCGGCGGGCTTGCTGCCGCTGATTGCGGATGATCTGCACGCCAGCAACGCCATCGCGGGACAGACGGTGACGGCTTATGCCCTGGGCTCGCTGCTGACGGCGATTCCGCTGACGATCGCCACCGCAGGGTGGCGGCGGCGCAGCGTGCTGCTGCTGACGATCGCCGGCTTCCTGGTCGCGAATGCCGTCACGGCGCATTCGACCAAGCTTTGGCTGACGATGGGCGCGCGCTTTTTCGCCGGCGCCTCGGCCGGCCTCGCATGGAGTCTGATCGCCGGCTACGCCAGGCGGATGGTCGCAGTGCACCAGCAGGGACAGGCGGTGGCCATCGCCATGGTGGGAACGCCGATCGCGCTGGCGTTCGGTGTCCCGCTCGGCGCCTGGCTCGGCAAAGCTTTCGGCTGGCGCAACGCGTTCGACATCATGTCCGGCCTGGCTGCGCTGCTGATTGCCTGGGTGCTCGTCAAGGTGCCCGATTATCCCGGACAGGCAAGCGATGAGCGCCGTTCCATGCTGACCGTGTTCAACACAGCGGGCGTCAAGGCCATCCTGGCGACGGTGATCCTGTGGATGTTGGGGCACAACGTCTTGTACACCTTTATCGCACCCTTCATTGCGCCGGCGGGTCTGGCCGCAAGCATCGACACGGTGCTGATGACCTTTGGCGTGGCCGCGCTCGTCGGCATCTGGGCCGCCGGCCGTATGGTCGATCGCGCGCTGCGGCTTGCTGTCCTGTCGAGCCTGGCCATCTTCGCCCTGGTTGCCCTGCTGTTCATCCAGGCGTCCGACCAAGCGGCCGCCATTTATCTCGGCGTGGCCGTCTGGGGCGTGACCTTCGGCGGCGCAGCGACCCTCTTGCAAACGGCCCTGGCGGACAGCGCCGGGAACGGCGCCGACGTGGCATTGTCGATGAACGTGGTGGCGTGGAACAGCGCCATTGCCGGCGCCGGCGTGCTCGGCGGCGTGCTGCTCGATACCTGGGGCGCGAGCGCATTTCCGTGGGCGGTGCTGGGTTTGACACTCGCCGGTCTTGGCATTGCCTGGTCGGCTCGCGCACATGGTTTTCCGGCCGGCCCGCGCGCGCGCTAGGAAAGGCTTCGTCAGGCGCTTACGCCGACGCCACCGTGCGCAGCCATGCCCGGTAGCGCCGCGTCAGGCGTGCACCTCGCAACTGATCCAGCACCAGCGTGAACACCGGGCTATAGGCAGTCGATGCACCTGCGCCCTTGGCCAGCGCATGCAGCCGCCGCCGTACCAGTGCCATGCGCGCCAAGCTGACCAAGGCCTTGTCCTTCCAGGCGACGGCGGGCATGGCGGCCAGCGGTTCACGGCCCGCCTGCCATTCATGGGGAAGGTCCGGCACGGCAGCCAGCGCGGTCGCAATGCCGACCACGGCGACGCCGCTGTGCAGCACCTGCTCGGCAATGCTCCGGCGGGCGATGCCGCCGGTGGTCATCAGGGGCATCGTTGCGACCTGTGCGAGGTCACGGGCGAACTCCAGGAAATAGGCTTCGCGCGCGAGCGTGCGGCCATCGGCGGTGCGGCCCTGCATGGCCGGACTCTCGTAGCTCCCGCCCGAGAGTTCGACCAGATCGACCTGCTCGGCATTCAACATCGCCAGCACCTGCCTGGCGTCGTCTTCGGAAAAGCCGCCACGCTGGAAGTCGGCCGAATTGAGCTTGACGGCGACGCAAAAGCCCGGGGCCACGCGCGAGCGCACCGCGCGCACGACGTCCAGCAGCAGGCGTGCGCGATGGGCCAGGCTGCCGCCCCAGGCGTCATCGCGCCGGTTGGCCAGCGGCGACAGGAATTGCGAGAGCAGGTAACCGTGCGCCGCATGGATCTGCACACCCGTGAAACCGGCTTGCTCGGCCGCGTGCGCGGTGGCCGCGAAGCGGTCGACCACCTCGGCGATGTCGGCCTCCCCCATCGCCACCGGCTGCGCGAACATCTTGCTGTGCTTGCCCAGATCCAGCGCCACCGCCGACGGCGCCCAGGCCAGGCCACCCATGTTGGCCATGACCTGGCGGCCCGGGTGGCTGATCTGCATCCAGGCCTGGGCGCCGCGTGCGCGCGCCGCCCGCGCCCATGCCTTGAACGGTTCCAGCGATGTACCCGCTTCCAGTGCGATCGTGCCCGGACCTGTCAGGGCACGGCGGTCGACCATCACATTGCCGGTGATGAGCAGGCCGGCGCCGCCCTCGGCCCAGCGTTGGTAGAGGCGGATGATCCGCGGTCCCGGCATCTGTCCGGCGTCAGCCAGGGTTTCTTCCATGGCGGCCTTGGCCAGGCGGTTGGGGACGATGGCGCCGTTCGGCAGGGTCAAGGGCATGAAGAGCATCGGATGATTCCTCGGTTCGATAGGGATGGGTTATCCTAAGCTTGAAGTCAACTTCAAGGTCAAGCCCCACATGCACATGAAAATCGGCGAACTGGCGGAACGGTCGGGCATACCGGCATCGACCATTCGTTACTACGAAAAAGAAGGCTTGCTGCCGAAGGCGCAGCGTGGCGCCAACGGCTATCGGGTCTACCAGACCAATGCGCTGGACCGGCTGGATCTCATACAGCTGGGCCAGAGACTGGGCTTTTCGCTGGAGACGATCCGCAGCGTCGCGGCTTTGCACGGCACCGCGTTGAAGGACGCCCTGCTCGGCCAACTGGACGCACGGCTGCAGGAGATCGACCGGCTGCGCGCCATCCTCGACGATCAGCGCCGCTCGGTGATCGGCGCCAGGGACAGGGTGCTGGAAGCCCTGGCAAACGACGAGTGCCGGGTGCAGGCCGCATGGACCACGGACGAATGCTTCAGGAAGATCTAAACAGCGGCAGGGCGAGGCCTCGTACTCCCCGCTAAGCACCGCTTTTGACTGACTGGAAAGTTACACGCAAATCGACGAAAACCAGTCGGCGTACGGCGTGTTCTTCGCCATCTTGCGATTGAAATCCGGCGCGCCATCAAGCCACCAGACCGGACCGCGCTCGCCCAAGGCGCGTTTGGCGGCATCGACCTCGGCGCGCGCCGCGCGCTGCGCATCGACATCGCCGGCCTTTTTCGCCACGCCGACCTGGCGCCGCGCGCGCATCAGCCGGTCGACCAGCGCCTGGCGCTCGTCCGGGCCCAGGTTGGGATTGCTGGTGCGCCAAAGGCGGCCGTCGACCACGAAATAGCGGCCGTCCGGCGTGACGGGATGTTGGCGTGACGGCGACATGGGCTTACTATACCGTCAAGCTCAACCACAACGGTGCACGATGAACATAATCCCGGGTCGTCTCAAGCGCAGCCTGCCGCAGTTACTCTCATCCCTACTGTCATCCCTGCTGTTGTCCGCTGCCGCCGGGTGCGCGCATGCCGCCAATCCGATCGTGCCCGGCTGGTACGCCGATCCGGAGATCCGCCTCATCAAAGGTCAGTACTGGATCTTCCCGACCTATTCCGCCAGCGACACCGCGCCCGGCCAGCAGCTGGGCTTCACGCCGACGTTCACGCCCGAACAGCAGCGCATGCGCGCGCGCTCGGACCTGATCTGGGCGCCGTTCCTGGTGCAGACCTTCCTGGATGCGTTTTCCTCGCCCGACCTGGTGCACTGGACGAAACACCCGCGCGTGCTCGACGTGAAGGACGTGGCCTGGGCCGCCTATGCGGTGTGGGCGCCGTCGGCGATCGAACACCAGGGCAAGTACTACCTGTTCTTCGGCGCCAACGACATCAAGGCCAACGGCCAGCTGGGCGGGATCGGCGTCGCGGTCAGCGACAAGCCGGAAGGACCGTTCCGGGATGCGCTCGGCAAGCCGCTGATCGGCGAAATCCACAACGGCGCCCAGCCGATCGACCAGATGGTGTTCAAGGACGACGACGGCCAGCTCTATATGTACTACGGCGGCTGGAAGCACCTGAACGTGGTCAAGCTGGCATCCGACCTGAAAAGCGTGGTGCCGTTCAAGGACGGCCAGACTTACAAGGAAATCACGCCCGACAAGGAATACGTCGAAGGCCCGTTCATGGCCAAGCGCAAGGGGATTTACTACCTGATGTGGTCCGAGGGGGAATGGACCGGGGCCGACTACAGCGTGGCGTATGCGATGGGCACGTCGCCGGCCGGCCCGTTCAAGCGCATCGGCAAGATCCTCGAGCAGGATGCCGCCGTCGCCACCGGCGCCGGCCACCACTCGGTGCTCCAGCTGCCGGGCAGCGACGACTGGGTGATCGCCTACCACCGCCATCCGCTCGGCGACAAGGACGGCAACCACCGCCAGCTGGCCATCGAGAAGCTCGAGTTCAACGCGGATGGCACGATCAAGCCGGTGAAACTGACGACGGGAGGCGTGGCGCCGCATCCGCTGGCAGCCACGCCTTGAGACAACTTAGCAGCCCCTCAGCACCCGGTTTGCTGCACCACCCGCTCGACTTCCAGCCCGAACAGCGGACGCAGGCGCGTGCCCAGCACGTTGCCGATGAAGGCGGCGACCAGCCACAGCCAGCCGTGCAGGCTACCCGAGAGGATGCCGCTGAAGTAGGCGCCGATGTTGCAGCCGTAGGCCAGGCGCGCCCCGTAGCCGAGCATCAGGCCGCCGACCACGGCCGCCAGCAGCGAACGCAGCGGCACGCGCCACTTCGGCGCATAGCGCCCGGCCAGCGCCGCCGCGGCCATCGCACCCAGCACGATGCCGATGTCCATCACCGAGGTCACGTCGCGTACCACCGGCGCAGCCAGCGCGGCGGCATTCGCCTTGGTCGACCAGTAGGTCCAGCTGGCGACGTCGATGCCGATGAACGACGCCGCCTTGGCGCCCCACAGCGCGAACGCCGCGGTCACGCCCCACGGCCGGCCGGACAGCGCCAGCGTGGCGAAGTTGAGCAGCACCAGCGCCAGCGCGCCGGCGACCATCGGCCACGGACCGCGCAGCCAGCGCGCGCTCGACGCCGTGCTCAACTCGGGCGGCACCAGGCGGCCGTGTCGGCGCTTCTCGATCACCACGGTGATGAAGGCGATCAGCGCGAACACGGCCCAGTTGAGCAGCAGCGCCGGCGCCCAGCCCAGCGTCTTGACCAGCGAGATCGGCTGCAGCTGCGGCATCGAGGTCCAGAACGGCATGTGCGCGGTGCCGATCAGCGAGCCGACCACGAACGAGGCCAGCGTGACCAGCATGCGCGTGCTGCCGCCGCCGACCGTGTACAGCGTGCCGGAGGCGCAGCCGCCGCCCAGCTGCATGCCAACGCCGAAGATGAAGGCGCCGACGATGACCGAGGTGCCGGCCGGCGACACCAGCCCGGTGACCGGCGCGCCGAACAGCGTCCCGGCCGCCAGCGCCGGGAAGAACAGCGCGACGCCGACGGCCAGCATGATCATCTGCGCGCGCAGGCCGGCGCCGCGGCCGTCGGCGATGAACACGCGCCAGGACGAGGTGAAGCCGAAGGCGGCGTGGTACAGCGCGACGCCGAGCAGCGCGCCGACCACGTACAGGGCAGCCTGGCGCGCGCTCACCGCCTGGGCGAGATACAGCGCGCCGAGCACGATCAGCAGCAGCGACACGCCGAGCGGCGTCGGGTTGATCTCGACGCGCGGGCGCAGCGGTAAGGTAGCAGTGTTTGACATGATGAATCGAAGCCTATCGAGATGAAACGTGAGCGCGTATTTTCGCGCTTTTTCCGGTTTCATGCAGACACCGCCCGGGGAACGCGCCCCGGCTCAGGCATTCGCTTCCTCCGGCGCCGGCTCCTCGCGTGCGCGCGCCGCATGCGCGTAGCGCGCGGGCGGGACGCCGATATGGCGCGCGAACGCCACGCTGAAGGTGCTGGCCGAGCTGTAGCCGACCTGCTCGGCCACCTGCGCGATGCCGCAGCCGCCGCGTCGCAGCAAGTCCTTGGCCAGCGCCATGCGCCAGGCCAGCAGGTATTCCATCGGCGCCACGCCGACCGCGCGCGAAAAACGCTCGAAGAAGGCCGAGCGCGACAGCGCCGCTTCCTGCGCCAGCTCGGCCACGGTCCAGGCGCGCGCCGGCGCCTCGTGAATGCGGCGCAGCGCCGCCCCCAGGCGCGCGTCGAGCAGGCCGCGCACCAGGCCGGGCGAGGCGCCGCCCGCCGCATTCGACGGCTGCGACTCGATGCGCAGCGCCTCGATCAGCAATACCTCGAGCAGGCGCGCCATCACCACCTCGCGCGCCGGCCGGCTGGACCTCGCCTCGTCGTCGAGCAGCTTGACCAGCGTCGCCAGACGCGCTTCGCCGCGCACGTGCACGTAGCGCGGCAGCAGCGACACCAGCAGCGCCGCGTCGGGTGCGGCGAACACGCAGTGGCCGATCAGGAAGCGGGTGTCGACCGGTACATCGTGGTCGCCCAGGCGCGCTTCGCCGGGACGCACGAAGGTTGGCGGCGTATCGAAATCGCGTTCGGTCGGGGTGGCCAGGCTCGCCATCGAGAAGTCGCGCGTGGCCGGGATCAGGACGAAGTCGCCCGGCTGCAGCAGCAGCGGCGCCTCTCCCTGCAGCGTCATGCGGCACTCGCCTTCGAGCACCGCACAATACGAAGGCTGCCCCGTGTCGGGGCGGCGCACGCCCCAGCGCCCGGCCGCGCCGACGATCTTCGTGAAGCGAACGCCCGGCTGCAGCAAGCCGACGACCTCGGCCAGCGGATCGGTCATTTCTGGACTCTCGCAAATTTTATATGGACTTCCGATTGTAGTACGTCCGGAGCGGCTCGGCTATCGTAGCGTCACACCATCGATACAAGGAGTCTCATCATGCAAACCGTACTGATCACCGGCTGCTCGTCCGGCTTCGGCCTGGAAACCGCGCGCCTGTTCCTCGAACGCGGCTGGAACGTGGTCGCCACAATGCGCACGCCGCGCCATGACCTGCTGCCGGCGTCCGAACGTCTGCGCGTGCTGGCGCTCGACGTCGGCAACGCCGCCAGCATCCGCGCCGCCATCGATGCCGCCGGCCCGCTCGACGCGCTGGTCAACAATGCCGGCATCGGCGTGCTGTATCCGCTCGAAGCCACGTCGATGGCGACCGCCAGCGAGGTATTCGAGACCAACACGCTCGGCACGATCGCGCTGACCCAGGCCGTGCTGCCGGCCATGCGCGCGCGCGGCGCCGGCGCGATCGTCAACGTGACCTCGACCGTGACCTTGAAAGCGCTGCCGCTGCTGTCGGTCTACACGGCCAGCAAGGCGGCAGTCAACGCGTTTACCGAGTCGCTCGCGCTCGAGCTGGAACCGCTCGGCATCCGCGCGCGCCTGGTACTGCCGGGGATGGCCCCCGGCACGCGCTTCGGCGCCAACGCCGGCCCGCGCATGCAGGGCGAACTGCCCGAGGCCTACCGTCCGATGCTGGACGAGGTGTTTGCCGGCATGCGCGGCCATACCGGCCCGCTGACGCAGGCGCAAGACGTGGCCGCGGCGGTATGGCGCGCGGTGACCGATCCGCACGCGCCGATGCGGATTCCGGCCGGTGCCGATGCCGAGGCGCTCGCGGCCTCGCTTTAATTAGTCACCGGGCGGCAGGCAGCCGTACAGCCGATGGCTTTCGCGGTCGCTGCTCACGATCTGGTGCACCTGCAGGCTGCCGTCGCGCTGGCGCGCCAGGCAGAACCGCGCTTCGTAACTGGGCGCCGCGGCGTGGCTCTTCGGCGCGCGCGCGTCGATGTGCAGCGTGTAGACGCGGCCCGCCTCCAGCGCCGCCGATTGGCTGCGCGGCAGCGCGGCCACGCGGCCACCGTAGGGCACGCACATCGAAAAACGCAGCGGAAAACTGCGCCCGGGCGGCATGCGCATCGTCCACAGCAGGCGCCGGCCATCCGACACGCTCACGGCCTGGAAGTCGGGCGTGCCGAGACGCGCCTCGCGCGGACTGATCGTGAAGCACGGTCCGCCGCGCGGCCCTTCGCGCACTTCGGCTTCGCCGACCCGGGCCTGGACCGGGTCCATGGCGCTTGCCAACAGCGCCGCCAGGAAAATGCCGCTCGGGTTTCGGGATCGCATGGCTGCTTCGTATGTGAAAAAAACGCAAGGCAAAGCCTACGATGGTGCGCGTGCTGGTTGTTGCGTCGGCGCAAGAGCGAGCCTGGAAAGCCAGGCAATGGCTGGGTGGAATCGGTTGCCTTTCCATAATTTAATATTATGTGAACATAACCGTAGCGCGAAAGAGACGGGGCGCCGATTCATCTATGCTATGCTTGCCCGGCATAAATAATTCCTTTCAGGATATTCTTTATGACATCATCCCTGTGCGGCGAGCGCCATTTCTCGCCTGGTCGCGCACAGGCCGGCGGTCATCATCAACGAGTCCATGAGCGAATCTGACGTATCCATTGCGCGTGCAACAGGCTTTTCCGAATGCCAGGTCGCGTTGCGCCGGACACTGACGACGACGCCGGTCGGCTGGCTGCTCGCCGCGTGGTTTTGCTGGGACCACGTTCCGCACGGCGCGATCATGGCGTGGCTGGGCATCGCCGCCAGCCTCTGGGCCGGCAGCCTGGCGCTGCTGCAGCACATGATCGTCAGCGGCGCGACCCTGCAACACCATCGCTGGCGCCTGCACCTGATCGGCGCGCTGGACGGCTTCGGTTGGGGCTCGCTGACCTGGTTCCTGGTCGGCCATGACCACGGCCTGGACGCCATCCTGATGGCGCTGCTGACCGGCGTGGCCTCGATCAATGCCCAGGTCTACGGCACCTACGTGACGGCCTATTACTGGCAGATCGCCACCTTCTGGGTAGTGGCGGTGCTGGGCCTGCTGCATGGCGGGGACCGCAGCGCGCTCGATTACATGGTCGGCCTGAGCGTGTTTTTCGCGCTCACGGCCTACTACACGCGCGGGATCGGACGCCGCCTGGTCGAAGGCATCCGCCTGCTGCATGCGAACGCCATGCTGGCCGACCAGTTGCGCACGGCGCTGCAGAAGGTCGAGCTCGACGCGGCGACCGACGCGCTGACCGGGCAGTGGAACCGCCGTGCCCTGGACGATATCCTCAAGCAGCAGGTGGCGCTGCGCGCTTCGACCGGCACGCCGTTTTCGATCCTCATCCTCGACATCGATTTCTTCAAGAAGATCAACGACGAATTCGGCCACATGGTCGGCGACGACGTGCTGCGCGCTTTCGCGCAAAGGCTGCACGAATTCCTGCGCGCCGGCGACATCTGCGCGCGCTTCGGCGGCGAGGAATTCGTCGTCGTCCTGCCCGGCACGTCCTTGACGACGGCGCTCGAAGTGGCCGAGCGCATCCGCGAGGGCGTGGCCCGCCATCCGCTGCTGGCCACGCCGAAAATCCAGGTCACGGTCTCGATCGGCGCGGCCATGATGGCGCACGACCAGAGCATCAGCGAATTGTTCGCCAAGGCGGACCAGGCGGTGTATGTCGCCAAGAACGCAGGCCGCAACCAGGTGCGCTCGTATATCCCGATGCCGGTGCTGGCCGACGCAATGCGGGGCTGACCCGTGCGGCGCGCCGGCGTCCCCTTTGGTAAGCTGGGCTCATCCACTTGACTATACGAGAGCCACGATGAACCTGCGCAGCCTTCTTCCCTCGATCCTGATCGGCGCCGTCGCCAGCGCGCGTTCCATGACGCCGATGGCCACGCTCGCCACCGCGCGCCTGGCCGGCCGCGACACCCCGGGCACGCTGGCCCTGCTCGACCGCCCCGCCTTCAAATACGGCGCGCTCGCCATGGGCGTGGGCGAACTGTTCGGCGACAAGATGAAGTCCGCGCCCGACCGTACCGTCGCTCTGGGCCTGCTCGCGCGCGTGATGAGCGCCGGGATCGCCGGCGCGGCCCTGGCGCCGGAGGGCGAGGAAAAGGAAGGCGCCGCGGTCGCCGTCGCCACTGCGGTGCCGCTGGCCTACCTCACGCTGGCCGCGCGCAAGGAGGCGATGGCGCGCATCGGCCAGACCAAAAGCGGCCTGATCGAAGATGCGCTGATCGTCGCCGCCGGCGCGGCGATCGTGGCGCTGGCGACGCGCGGCAGGTCCGACTAGCCGCCGATGGCGCCGGCCAACAGCCAGCGGCCATAATCGCGCGGCAGATTGGCGAGGCCGGCCGGATCGGCAAGAAAGCCCGCCAACACCTCTTCGTACAGCGACAGGCTATGCGCATAGCGGCGCTGGCGCATGCATGTCGCCGAGCGCAGGTACTTGAGTGCGAAGTAATCGGCCAGCAGATCGCCTTGCGCTTCCATGTTGAAATCAGCCAGCGTCTTGCCCGGGGCCAGGTCGTAGTCGTATGACAGCCCGATGCGCACCGCCCCGCGCAGGCGGACCGCATAGCCCAGTTGATGCTGCCAGACGTGCACCATCTCGTGAAGAAACCAATGCACCACGGGCGGATCGCCACGCGTGTAATCGGGGAGAAAGCACGAGTGGTGAAAGTACATGCTGCCGTTGGGCGTCATGCAGCAATTCTTCGGCTGGAATGGGATGTAGCGGCGCGCGTGGATGCGGACACGCCCGTAGTCGATGGAGTCGCCGAACAGCAGCGTGGCCATCGCGATTTCGCCGCGTGTCAGCGAGCGCGAACGACGTGATCGGTAAAGCAGGTGGTCACGCGAACCGTCACGATGTGCTGGCGCCCACGCTTTGATTTCCTTGTCCATGCATGGATCGTACAACAGCGACGCCGGGACGGTCCGGCCGGATCGAATCAAGCGCCGGACAGCAGCGCCACCATCCCGGTCCCGCCCGGCGCTCGAGCCAGGCGAGACATCGAAACGACCTCAGGCCGGCTTGCGCAGCGCGGCGGCCGACTTGGCCAGGTCGGTGATCAGATCCCAGTCGCCGTTCTTGATGGCGTCCGCCGGGGTCAGCCAGGAACCGCCCACGCACGCCACGTTCTTCAGCGCCAGGAACTGCGGCGCGCTCTCGATCGAGATGCCGCCGGTCGGGCAGAAGGTCACGTCCGGCAGCGGGCCGGCGATGGCTTTCAACATGCCGACACCGCCCGCCGGCACTGCCGGGAACAGTTTCAGCTGCTTGAAGCCGGCTTCGCGCGCGACCATCACTTCGGACGGCGTCATACAGCCCGGCAGCAGCGGCAGGCCGCTCGACTTGGCCGCGCCGATCAGCGCGGCCGTCAATCCCGGCGACACGCCGAACACCGCGCCGGCGTCGCGCGCCTGGGCGAATTCTTCCGGCTGGGTCAGCGTGCCGACGCCGACGATCGCGCCTTCGACTTGCGCCATGTCGCGGATCGCCTGCAGGCCGTGCTTGGTGCGCAGGGTCACCTCGAGCACGCGGATGCCGCCGGCCACGAGGGCCTTGGCCAGGGGGACGGCGTGCTCCGGATCGTCGATCGCGATGACCGGGATCACGCTCGCCGAGCGCATGATGTCAAGCAGGTTCATATCGGTACTCATGGGCTGTCTGCCTTATTTCGTGGAGTTGGTTTTGCGGAACAGGAAGTCTTCGTCCGAGCCGGGCATGATTTCGCCGGTATCGGTGCCTTCGTGCAGCGGCACGGTGGTCGCGGCCGGCGACGGCAGCGGGAAGTGGGCGGCGCCCTCTTCCGCCGCGCTGACCGACTTGCGGAACACGTCGAACAGCTCACGGCCCATGCCGATGTGGCTGGACGACAGGTCGGCCGTGGCTTGCTTGCGCGCGGCCCAGACGTCGGCCGGGACCAGCGCTTCCAGCGTGCCGGTGGTGGCGTCGACGCGGATGATATCGCCGTCGCGCACCAGGCCGAGCGGACCGCCGGCCAGGATTTCCGGCGACACGTGGATCGCCGCCGGCACCTTGCCCGAGGCGCCCGACATGCGGCCGTCGGTGACCATCGCGACGTGGTAGCCGGCGTCCTGCAGGTTCGACAGCGCCGGCGTCAGCGCGTGCAGTTCCGGCATGCCGTTGGCGCGCGGACCCTGGAAGCGAATCACGGCGACGAAGTCCTGGTTCAGCTGGCCGGCCTGGTAGGCATGCATGAAGTCTTCCTGCGAATCGAAGGTCTTGGCCGGGGCTTCGACGATGTGGTATTCCTTCTTGACAGCCGAGACCTTCATCACGGCGCGGCCCAGGTTGCCCTGCACCAGGATCAAGCCGCCGTTGTCGCTGAATGGATTGCTGGCCTTGCGCAGCACGGTCTCGTCGCCGCTCTGCTCGGGAACGGGCTTGAAGACCACCTTGTCGCCGTCCAGGAAGGGCTCCTGGCAGTGCGCGCGCAGGCCGTGGCCGAGGATGGTGTTGACGTCTTCGTGCGCCAGGCCGGCGTCGAGCAGTTCGCGGATCACGAAGCCCGGGCCGCCGGCGGCCTGGAAGTAGTTCACGTCGGCTTCGCCGTTCGGGTAGATGCGGGTCAGCAGCGGCACGACTTTCGACAGCTCGTCGAAGTCGTCCCAGTCGACCACGATGCCGGCCGCGCGCGCGATGGCGATCAGGTGCATCGTGTGGTTGGTCGAGCCGCCGGTGGCGTGCAGCGCGACGATCGCGTTGACGATCGATTTCTCGTCGACGATATGACCGATCGGCATGTAGTTGCCGCCCTGCTGGGAGATCGTGACCGCATGCTGGGCCGCGGCGCGGGTCAGTGCATCGCGCAGCGGCGTGCCCGGCGTGATGAAGGCGGCGCCCGGCAGGTGCAGGCCCATCATTTCCATCAGCATTTGGTTGCTGTTGGCGGTGCCGTAGAAGGTGCAGGTGCCGGCGCCGTGGTAGGCCTGGGCTTCGCCCTCGAGCAGTTCGTCGCGCGTGGCCTCGCCTTTTGCGTAGCGCTGGCGGATCGCGGCCTTGTCCTTGTTCGACAGGCCCGAGGTCATCGGGCCGCCCGGCACGAAGATGCCCGGGATGTGGCCGAAGTGCAGCGCGCCGATCAGCAGGCCCGGCACGATCTTGTCGCAGATGCCCAGGTACAGGCTGGCGTCGAACATATTGTGCGACAGCGCGATCGCGGTCGACATGGCGATGGTGTCGCGCGAGAACAGCGACAGTTCCATGCCCGGTTGGCCTTGCGTGATGCCGTCGCACATGGCCGGCACGCCGCCCGCGAACTGGGCCACGGCGCCGACTTCGCGCACGGCGTCCTTGATCACTTTCGGGAAGTATTCGAACGGCTGGTGTGCCGACAGCATGTCGTTGTAGGACGAGACGATCGCCACCGACGGCGCTTTCTGTTCGCGCAGCTTGAGCTTGTCGCTGGCCGGGAAGGCGGCGAAACCGTGCGCCAGGTTCGTGCATGCCAGCGTTCCGCGCTGCACGCCTTTTACGCGCGCGGCGTCGAGATGCGCCAGGTAGGCCTGGCGCGACGGCCGGCTGCGCTTGATGATGCGATTGGTGACCTGTTCAACTACGGGATGGACCGCCATGATCGTTTCCTTGTGAATTAGATTTCTGAAATTTTACTACGAAATGCGACCGAACGCATTTCAGTGGGAAATTTTTGTCCGGATTGTGCCGCGCGGTCGGGGCGTACGCTCTACGGCAGAGCCGACGTGGCCGCGCTGCTGAAGCGTACCGGAGCACTGCCCGAGCGCGCCGGCCGGCGCCTCGATCGCTGCTGCCGAGCGCGCCAGGATCGTCGTTTTTATGTAGTGAATTTACGGCCGGTTCCTGTATGATTCGATAATCTGCATAAAATGACATCATACCGTCCAAACACCATGCGCCAACCTCTTCTCACCAGCACCGCCGCCTACCAGGCGCTCCAGAACCATGCCGCCAAAGCGCGCGATTGGCAAATGCGCGACCTGTTCGCGCAAGACCCGCAGCGCTTCGAACGTCTCTCGACCGAGGCCGCCGGTCTCTTCCTAGACTATTCAAAAAACCGCTTGGACGGGCGCACGCTTGAACTGCTGAAAACGCTGGCCCAGGAGCGCGGCGTCGAGCGCCTGCGCGATGCCATGTTCGCCGGCGAGAAGATCAACCTGACCGAAGGCCGCGCCGTCCTGCACACCGCGCTGCGCGCGCCGCGCGATGCGGCGATCACGGTCGACGGCCAGGACGTCAGCGCCGACGTGCACGCGGTGCTCGACCACGTCAAGGCCTTCAGCGATGCCGTGCGCAACGGCGATTGGCAGGGCCATACCGGCAAAGCGATCACGGACGTCATCAACATCGGCATCGGCGGCTCCGACCTCGGCCCGAAGATGGTCTGCCTGGCGCTGCGCCAGTTCGCCCATCCGCGCTTGACGATGCACTTCGTGTCGAACGTCGACGGCCACGACATGGACGCCGCCTTGTCGCGCGTGAATCCCGAGACCACGCTGTTCATCATCGCCTCGAAAACTTTCACGACGGCCGAGACCATGATGAACGCGAATACCGCGCGCGCCTGGTTCCTGCAGAGCGCCTCTGAAGAAGCCTTGGCCAAGCATTTCGTCGCGGTCTCGACCAACGTCGAAGCCATTAAAAAATTCGGCATCGACCCGGCCAACATGTTCCCGTTCTGGGACTGGGTCGGCGGCCGTTATTCGGTATGGTCGGCGATCGGCCTGCCGGTCGCGCTGTGCGTGGGCTTCGGCTACTTCAGCGATTTCCTCGCAGGCGCGCATGCGATGGACGAGCACTTCCGCAGCGCCCCGATCGAAGAAAACCTGCCGACCATCCTGGCGCTGGTGGGTTTCTGGAACCGCGAGTTCCTCGATTGCGCCTCGGTCTCGATCGCGCCCTACCACCAGGACCTGAACCGCTTCCCGGCCTACCTGCAGCAGCTCGAGATGGAAAGCAACGGCAAGCGCGTCACGCGCGCCGGCGACGTCATCGATGATTACGAAACCTGCCCGGTGATCTGGGGCGACGTCGGCACCAACGGCCAGCACGCCTACTTCCAGCTGCTGCACCAGGGCACCGACGTCACGCCGATCGACTTCATCGCCGCGCTGCGCCCGGCCCACGAGTTCCATAATCACCACGCCGCGCTGCTGGCCAACTGCTTCGCCCAGTCGGAAGCCTTCATGAAGGGCAAGACCGCCGACGAAGTGCGCGCCGACCTGGCCGGCCAGCCGGCGGACGAGATCGAGCGCCTGGTGCCGCACAAGACCTTCCCCGGCAACCGCCCGAGCAATACGATCCTGATGGAGTACCTGACGCCGACGACGCTGGGCGCCCTGATCGCGCTGTACGAACACAAGACCTTCGTGCAAGGCGCGCTGTGGGACGTCAACAGCTTCGACCAGTGGGGCGTCGAGCTGGGCAAGGTGCTGGCCAAGAAGATCGAGGCGGAGCTGAACGGCGAAGCGAGTCCAAGCCAGCACGACGGCTCGACGAATGGCCTGATCGCGCGCGCCAAGGCAGCAGTTTGAGAAAGGAACAACGATGAAAACCGAAGGCTTCACCATCGTCCACGACGAGGCAATGCAGACCGGCGAGTGCCCGGTCTGGCACGCGGTCGAGTCGGCGCTGTACTGGGTCGACGTCGAAGGCAAGACCGTGCACCGCCTTCACCCGGCCAGCGGCAAGCACTCGGCCTGGCAGATGCCGACCGAACCGTCGGCGCTCGCACCCGACGAAGACAACAACCTGGTGGTCGCCACGCGTGCCGGCCTGGTCTACCTGAACACGGTCGACGGCAGCATCACCGAGCTCGCTCAAGCGCCGTACGACACCAAGATCACGCGCTTCAACGACGGCCGCGTCGACCCGGCCGGGCGCTTCTGGATCGGCACCATCTACGAACCGCGCGACCATCCGCGCGCCGAGATGTACGTGTACGACCAAGGCGAACTGCGCCAGGCCTGGGCGGGCGGCATGACCAACTCGAACGGCCTGGCCTGGAGCCCGGACGGCAAGATTATGTACCACGCCGACACCACCAGCCACCGCGTCGACTGCTACGACTTCGACGCCCGCACCGGCACCCAGAGTAACCAGCGCAACCTGGTCACATTCGAAGCCGACAAGACCTCGGGCACCTACGGCGGCCGCCCGGATGGCGCGGCGATGGACCGCGAAGGCAACTACTGGGTCTGCATGTTCGAGGGCGGGCGCATCTTGAAGCTGTCGCCGACCGGCGAACTGCTGCAGCAGATCGACCTGCCGCTGCGCTGCCCGACCTGCATCGCCTTCGGCGGGCCAGACCTGCGCACGCTGTACGTCACCAGCGCGGCCAAGGGCCGGTCGAATGCGGAACTGGAGCAGCTGCCGGCCAGCGGCAAGGTGCTGGCGTTTTCGGTGGACGTGGCGGGCTTGCCGCAGCAGGAGTACCGCGGCTGACAGCGCGGGCGTGGGCGGCGCCTTGGAGGGCCGAATGAACCGGAACGCCCTGAAATGCTAGGCGCCCGGACTTCCCGTTGACGCCGATCCCGGCCTCAGAAAACCGCCGAATTCTTTTTTGAGTAACGCCAGCTTCGGGTCGATATAGCTCGTGCAGAACGGCCCGCCGGCATGCTTTTCGGCGTAGCGTTGGAAGCGCTCGTCCGACGCCTTGAACGCTCGAAAGGGTAAAACCCTGGTGACAAGCGGCGCATCGAACCCTGTCCCGAGCTCTGCCAGGATGCGTCGTGCAGCCTCGCCCTGGGCCTCATCCATCACGTAAATCGCGCTGCGATACTTCTGCCGCATCGGGTGGTTCGATGTGCTCGAATGCGTCCGCAAATGGATCTCGATCAGGGCCCCGAGCGAGATTTTTTCCGGTTGAAACGTGAGCACCACGGCCTCGGAGAAATCGTCGTCAGGCGCATCGGCGCGGATGAAGCCCTGCTCTACGTAGATAACACCACGCAGAGAGGCGAACACGGCTTCCGTGCACCAGTGGCAACCTCCGCCAAATCCAATTCTTTCCATATCGCTTCCAACCCTTGGCACTATATCGTCAGTTGCATGGGGCCGCAAAATGCAAGCGACCACCATGCGGCGACACCGGTGTTACCGCAAAGCCGCGCTCGTCTTTACCACCGGCAGCAGTACCGCGCTCTTGCCGGCGTCACCGTGCTCGATCGAGACCGTCGCCTTTTGGTAATCCGCCGGCTTGGCAAAGAAGATGTTCGGCACGAAGGTCTGAGGATTGCGGTCGTACAGCGGGAATAGGCTCGACTGGATTTGCACCATGATGCGGTGGCCCGGCTTGAACACGTAGTTCATGGTTGGCAGGCGGAACTTGTACTCTTGCACCTGGCCGGCTGGGATCGCCGAGGGCTGCTCGAAGCTCTGGCGGTAGCGGCCTCGGAAGATATCCAGGCTGACCGGCAGCTGGTAACCGGCCATTTCCGGCTGCTCGGCCCAGGTCGCCGGATAGACGTCGATGATCTTGACGACGAAGTCGCCGTCGGTGCCGGTGGTCTTGGCGAAGATATCGGCGAACGGCGCACCCTGTACCGTGACGGCTTCGCTCAGGACCGACGTCTGGTAGGACAGTACGTCGGTGCGGGTCGAAACAAAGCGCTGGTCCTGCAGCAGCCAGCTGACCCAGCGGCCATGGTCGCTGAAGGCCACTGGCGGCGCCAGGAAGGGCACCGGCTTGGCCGGGTCGGACACGTAGCTGTCCTCGCCCGCCGCGGCTGGCTGGAAGCCCAAACCATTATCGGCTTGCAAGTACAGCGGCGTGAGCGAGGTGGTGCCGGGCCAGTCGGCGAAGCGGTCCCAGTGGTTCTCGGCCGGGTTGTAGATCATCACCGGCGGCAGCGGCTGGGCGGCCGGCTTGTCCTTCAGGTAGGTATTGAAGAATGGCACCAGCACGTCGTGGCGGAAGTCGGCGGCCGTGTCGCCTTTCCACTTCAACGGACCCAGCGTCTCGGCGCGGCCGTTGACTTGGCTGTGCGCCCACGGGCCCATCACCAGGTGGTTGTTCGAGAAGCCCTTGGCGCGTAGTGCTTCCCAGGTGGTGACGGCGCCGTACATGTCTTCCTGGTCCCACAGGCCTTGCAGCCACATGGTCGGCACCGTCGACGGCTTGGCGGCGACAAACTTGTCGAGGGCCTGTCCCTGCCAGAACGCGTCGTAGGCCGGGTGGCTCGACAGGCGCTTCCAGAAGCCGAGCTTATCGAACCCGTTCTGCACGGCCCAGTTGCCGGCCGAACCCGCGTCGAGGAAGGCCTGGTAGTCGTCGGCGGCGTAGCGCGCCACGCTCTGACCCTTGCCGGTCTTGCTGGTCTGCGAAGTGAAGTAATCGAGGTTGACCTGGCGGAAGGCGCCGTAGTGAAACCAGTCATCTCCCATCCAGCCGTCGATCATCGGACTCTCCGGTGCCGCTACCTTGAGCGCAGGGTGCGGGCCGAGCAAGGCCATCGTCACGGTCCAGCCATCGTAGGATGAGCCGATCATGCCGACTTTCCGGTTGCTCTCGGGGACGTTCTTGACCAGCCAGTCGATCGTGTCGTAGGCGTCGGTGGTGTCGTCGGTCTTGCTCGGATTGAGCTTGCCGATCGGCGGACGCGTCATCACGTAGTCGCCCTTCGAGCCGTACTTGCCGCGGATATCCTGATACACCAGGATGTAGCCGTCGTCGACCCACTCGCGCCCGGCCGGCCACAAGGCATCGCGCAGATGCGGGATGTTTTCCTTGGCGAAGCCATCAGCGTTGTACGGCGTGCGCTCGAGCAGCATCGGGTATCCCTTGGCATTCTTCGGCACCAGGATGACCGTGTTCAGCTTTACGCCATCGCGCATCGGGATCATCACCTCGCGCTTCACATAGTCGTAACCGTCCTGCGGCGCGGCCCATTTGGCGGGGATGTCGCTCCCAAGCTGGAGCATGTCGTCTTTGGCAGCGGACGGCAGGGGTCCCGCCGTCGCGGCCGCGGCGGCGATGGCGGAGGCGAGAGCGGCGAGAGAAGCGCGATACAACATCGACGATATCCTTTCTAGACACGGCAGTGGTCGGCGCGGCGCGTCCCATGGGGCGCCGTCTTGCGTGAAGCGGCGGCCGTTCGATCGGCGGCCTCGTTCATTCTAGCGCCGAGTGCAGCTTGATATCAGTCAATACATTGCAATTTAGTTGAACGGGAATGCGCTGCAATTTCTTCCGCATGCTCTGCCAGCCTTGCCCTGCGCCATCTTATTGCCCGCCCCCGCCGATCTGCTGCTGCAAAAATTTTTCGACCCGTCCCCAGAAATCGAGGCGCGTCTCGACCAGGCTCCAGCCGTGCGCTTCGTCGTCGTAGACGACCCACTCGACGTTCTTGTTGGTCTGCGTGACCGCATCGCGGAACTTCTTGCCGTGGTAGATCGGCACACGCTCGTCGGCGCCGCCGTAGGCCAGCAGCAGCGGCTGGGTGATGCGCGCGGCCTGCTTGAGCGGCGAGGTCTGCGTGAACTGGACCGCGTCCTTGACCGGATCGCCCACCAGCTTGGGCATGCCGTAGCGTTTATAGGCGTCGGACATGTCGCTGTCGCCGCTCCAGTGGCCGGTGTACATCAGTTCGATGTCGGTGACGCCGACCCAGTCGATGCCGCACTTGTACAGGTCCGGGTCGCGAATCAGGCCCATCAGCGTGGCATAGCCGCCGTAGCTGGCGCCGCCGATGCAGATGCGCTTCGAATCGGCGATGCCTTCGCCGATGGCCCAGCGCGTGGCGTCAGCGACGTCGTCCTGCATGGCCAGACCCCACTGCTTCCAACCGGCGCGGAAGTGGGCGGCGCCAAAGCCGGCGCTGCCGCGAAATTCCGGCTCGAGCACCACGTAGCCGCGCGAGGCCAGGAACTGGCTTTCGCTGTCCCAGCCCCATTCGCCACCGCGCACGAATGGGCCGCCGTGCACCAGTACCACCATCGGCAGCTTTTTGGGATCGGCCACATTGGGCACCGTGACCCAGGTCGGGATGCTCAAGCCGTCGCGCGCCTTGACCTGCACCAGAGCGCGCTTGGCCATACGCGCCGCCGGGATCGCCGGGTAGCTGGCGCCGAGCCGGGTCAGCCTGGCGGTGTCGCGGTTGAAAAGTAAATAGACCGGCGGCTGGCGATCCGAGTAGGACTCGACCAGCAAGAACGGCGTCTCGGAACGCACGCCGACGCTGAGCAGGTTGACGCAACCGGGCAGCAGCTTGTCGACCGCGTCCTGCGCCTTTTTCATGCTCGGGTCGAACCAGGCCGTGCTCTCGCTGTCGACGGTGTAGCGCACCCCGAGCAGTTGCGTGGCGCTGGTCAGGAGCGTACCGCTGAAATCGTATTCCTGCAGGTCGACCGTCGGCTTTTGCGCGATCTTGCCGGCCGCGACGTCGTAGACGAACAGCGCGGTTTTGTCGCGCTTGGCCAGGCTCCGCACATACAGCTCACCCTTCGGGCCGAAGCCGACCGGCCAGATGGCGGTCCGGTCGGCCAAGTACAGGTCGCTGCTGGCGAGCTTGCGCCATTGGCCGCTCGTGGCGTCGAGGATGTGCAGCACCTCGGTGTCGCCGTCGACCGTGCTGGCCAGCGCCGGCTTGCCCCTGGCGTCCAGCCACCACTGGCGCGTATTGGCCGGACCGTGCACCAGTTCGTTGCGACCGGACACGGTATCGAGGCGGATCAGATCGACGTCGTCGTCGTCGCCATGGCGCCCGAACTGGATCGACTGGACGTACACCCAGTCGGAATCCTGGGCGCCGACCTGGCCGAGCATATAGGTGTTCCAGGGCAGGATTTCGCGACCGACCCGGTCTTTGTCGACCACGAAATGCGCGCCGACGTGCGCCAGCTTGCGCTGGACCCTGCCGTCGACGTTCACCGCGAACAGCCCGGGCGCCTCGCGCTGCTGGCCGGGCGGCGTGTGCTTGTCGCGCGAATCGTAGAGCAGACGGTTGTTGTTGACCCACTCGAAGCGGCCGACGTCGTCGTATTCAAAAGCGGCGACGATCCTGACCGAATTGTCGGCCAGGTCGATCACGCCGAGCTGGTCGTGGCCATTGCTGTTATTGACCAGCGCCGCCACGTGCCTGCCGTCCGGCGCCAGCTTGGCTCCGCTCATGCTTGGATTGTCGAAGAAGGCGGCGATCGGGACCGGCTGCTCGGCCGCAGCCGCGCTCGAGGCGGCGACGACGGCCAGGAGGGCAAGCACCGGCGCCCAGGCGCGCCGAAGCGCCGGAACACGTTGAAACGGCAAAGCGATACGCATGGTGGAGATCGGAGTCAATACAGATCAAGCCATGGTAACGCTCTGATTTTATTTACGCTACTGCAATATTTGGTGAGGATTTGCGGTGCGACGGCCGGCCGAAAACGCGGCGCTGGGAACTGACGAGTAAGATCAATGAGACGCACTTATTCTAGGAACAGGTGCCGCCGCATTCAAACGGCTGCGTGTCTCCATTGGACTGCCTGAGGCAACTTTGGATTGAGATCGAAGCATAAAAGTCTATACATTTAGTGAGCACGTGTTTTAATGGTGTTCTGGCAAGTGCTCGATGTTTGATCTCTCCAAAGGCTTCACGCGGCCTCATCCTTTCCTTTCCTTGATGAATGTAGCAATTACCTATTCAACTGACGATCGCACGCTTCTGGCCGGTAGCAGACTGTCGCGACCGTCTGTTACCGACCCATAGCAGACGTTCGCCCATCAATAGTGATCTGCGATTCTGTCCACTGCCGAAACCTTGCATCCCTTGGGACAAAATATCGTCAGAGTCTCCGAATGTTGGTTCACCGTACCCCACTCGCGCGTCATTTTCCAGCTCGGTAGTTCATCGGTATCTTCGCTCCCCGGACTGACAGCAAACGACCAATTTCCTGAGTAGAATGCATGGAGCAGAAGGGCTGGTTCACCCTCAGCAGTTTGAATTTCTAACGTGGCTACATACCCTTGCTGTGCCAACTTTGGATGACTGGTGGTGTTGAACTCCATCGTCTGCCCTTTAATGCCTCTGCAACAGATCATCCGGTCGCTTGCCCCCCAGAAGACCGCAGCAACAGTGTCGTCCGACGTTTCTACGTTCTTGCTTTTCTTGAAAAACACGTCATTCCTTCCAAATTAGGCGCACGTCTTTGATGTCCGCTTCTGGCCGATTGCGGACGGTCGAGCCAGCATAGCAGATTGCCGCGCTGACAAAACCTCAGACTAACACGACGTTCAGCTCTCGGCTTAGAGGCGACCTGTTAGCGGTTTTCGCCGCCCTTAATTTTTCGATGCGCTATCGTGAATAAAATTCCGATAACATACCCCGCGAGCACCGCCGGCAAGATCACTAGTAGCGCGAACGGGACCATGAAGAACACGCCGATACCGACTTCCGGCGAACTCAAAATTCCCGCAGCGGTCCAGCCTACTACAGCCACGATTACTCCACCCAAGAGCGAAGCGAGGTATGCCTGACCAAACCAGCCGGCATATACGCAGATAAGGCAAGCAACTAGCAGGCCAACATGACTATGCAAGAAGGGGCCGAGTGCAAACGCAGAATATGCCGCTGCTCCATGGATAAACGAGTTATTGAGAGTACGGACGAGTTTCATCTAACTCCATGTATTGCTGCTCGCCTGGAGAAGGGCCGCTTATGGCCGAGCCCAGCCGTTGCGCTCAGCATATAAGCTTGATGCAGTGAAAAATTCGCGATCGGGTTCCATTGCGGTACATCTTTTTTCTAAAATTACCTTGTAAGAATCTTATAACTTACGCTACTTCCGCCTCCAGAAATTCCGATCCGATATTGCAACATATCAACCAGACCTATAAGTAAAGGCGGGCAGGTATCAACGAACTTGCAGTCGTCGAATGATGCAGGAAACGCGCTGTAGGGGTTCGGTGTATGGATATAAAGAGCATCTGATCCGGAATCCGACGGATAGATACAGGCGAACACCTGAGAACGTTGCTGCTGTCCTTTAAGTTCACTTTTTGCTCGAGCGAAAGCCAACATCAAAGGTCGGATGTGTTTTCGGTGTTCCGAGCGGCCTCTAGTACCTCTACTTTCCCAGTCAAAGTGCGTGTGCCAGTAGTCGCACCACTTTTTGCCAGGAAGATCGATTTTGAAGTGCCGGGCACGGCGCCATATGTTATGCCAATACTTGAGTTCATCATTCGCTTCGAGGCGACGCGAGGAACGTTGGCGACCTCTCTTGGTCCGTGTCATGTATGCGTAAAGGATGTGCGAAGTTAGAAAACCACGACCGACCGCTTCAGGCCGGTTGTAGCCCTTCGGCTAAAGGCTGCTTCCGTCCTAAGCGGACCTAGACGCTGGAGCAAGCCACGTTATCGGTTTCGTCCGAATATGCCATACCAAAATTCGTCGCCGAGCTTCAGCGCTAGAGAGCCACATAGCAGCATCGCTGCAACCCATATGCCAATCCCGGCGCTGAATGACACGATGCGCCATGTAGCAATGAAGTACAGCCCAACAAAGAACCCTAGAATCGCCCCGCAGACGAAGCGAGTCACCTTTTCCATTGTCCCGATCTTTGGGTTTTCACTGTCGTTCATAGAATCCTTTTAACGCAGGTTAGCGTGATCGTCCTTTTGGACCCAAAGCGGACGGTGGCGACTCACAACCGATTAGCGCGCCTTTTCAGGGTCATACTCTTGGAAAAGACGTCCAAGTTGGCCTAGCTCATAGTCAATGCCAGCGGTGACAGCCCATTCTTCGGTTGCGCCCTGCAAGCCATGCAGCTCAACGTTAAAGGCGACGTTGCCAAGTGGAGTACAGGTCGCGGATAGTCGGAAATCTCCTTCAAGCGACTGCCACTCTCTCTTTCCACTCCATGGCCGACCTTGCTTGCCAAGGTCAGTAAGGAATGCTTGAAGTCCGGCAGCATCGCCGGTTTCGACCCACACTTCAACCTTCGCGGAAACTGTGAAACCAGTAAGCTCAGCCAGCAAATAAGAGTCGCTTGCACGGCTGATTTTGAGTTCGCGATTGAACTACAGGATCGAATATCAATCATGAGAGCATGAACTAGTTAAGTCGGTATTGTAGGTCGGCTTCTGGCCGAACCCGGCCGTTGATTGTACGGCAGCAACCGACCCAAATGGTCACGATAAGTTTTAGCGAGGCGTCTTAGCGGCCCCTCAATCCGCACTCGCCGACTCCACCGGCAAACACACCCACGGCTCGTAGATCACCACCCCGTCCACCATCACACCCGGCTGGAAGCATATCTCGCCGCGCGTGACCATCTGCGCCGGCACCTCGGCGTTGTACGCGCCATCATCGGCGCGGTCGACGAAGCGGGTGCGGTAGCTGGCCGAGTCGGCGCTCTTGCCGGGCCGGTAGCGCACCACCGGCGTGACGTCGTCCGGCACGGGCAGGTCGAAGCGCAAGGCGACCAAGTAGTCGTCGCCCTGCTCGACCAGGCTGCCGCGCGGGCGCGGCAAGGCGGCGATCTGGCGCGCATGCGCCGGCTCCAGGCGCTTGAGACGGCGCGCGTAATCGTCCAGCACCAGGTCGAGGTCGAAGCCGGCCAACTGGAACGCCGTCTGCCACAAGGCATACGCTTCCAGGTCGCGCGGAAAATCCTCGTCCGCCAGCACGCGCAACAGTTTTTTCGGCGCCGCCGCGCCGTAGCGCTGCACCAGGCAATCGACCAGAATCGCGCCCAGCGGGTACTTCAGGTTGTCATCGACGCTTGCAGCGAAGGCAGCGCCATCGGTCAGCAGGCGCGGCTTGACCAGCCGGCGCGCCGAGACGATCGCCGCCGCCAGCTCTTCCTCTGCGGTCACGCCGGACTGCTTGTCGCGCCTGGTGTCGAACTTGTTCTGGACCCATTCGGCCAGGCCCTCATTGAATACCATCATGTGGTCCAGCTGATGCGCGCGGTCGCCGCCGGCCAGGCGCCCGGCCAGCACGTGGGTCGTTTCGTGCGCCAGCGTCGACATCGCATCCTTGTCGGTCAGACGCAGGCGGATGCGGTCGAGGTAGGCCGTGCCGGCGTGATTGTCGGTGGTGCCGGACAGGTCGACGTCGATCGGCGCCCCGCCCTCGGCGCCGAGCAGGCCGGCCACGAAGTCGAAAGTGCGGTCGGCCTCGTCGATCAGGGTCCGCGCGCGCGCGCCGCTCAAGGCCGGATAGCTGAAGCTGTAGTGGGCGGTCGCGGCGTGGGCGCCGGCGATCGGCGTGAACTCGAGGGCGCCGGCGCGATTGCCGTGCGCGCCCTCGCCGCTCTCCTTGTCGGCGAAGCTGCGCCCGGCCAGCGCAACGGTGCCCGCCAGCGCGGCGACCACCATCAGGCCGATACCGAACCTGGCGCCCCAGCGCCGCGCCGCGCCGATGCGCTGCACCCGCGCGCGCACCTTGCCCGCGCTGCAGAACAATACAAAAGCGAGCGCGCCGAACAGCAGCGCCGCGCCGAGCTGGGTCCAGATCGTCGCCATCGGCAATTGCCAGGCGGTGCCGGTGAAGCGCGGCGTCAGCAGGTCGGCCGTGTTCAGCGCGGACGCCACCGATGGCGCCGTGTCACGCAACAAGCCGATCCCGATCCCCGCCAGCGCCAGCACCAGCCAGGCCAGGTAGCGCAGAAATCCCAGCAGCATGCCGGCCGTCAGCGCCAGCGCCGTGAGCAGAACGCACAGGCCGAACAGCGTCAGCAGCAGCGGCAGGTGCACGGCATGGTCGAGCGAATCGCGCGTCGCCAGGTGCATGACGACGTTCAACAGCAGCGTACCGGCCGGGAACAGCAGCAGCACCAACATCGCCGCCTGCACTTTTGCGCCGAAGATGGCTGCGCGCCGCAGCGGCAGGCCGTCGAGGAAGCCGAGCGTGCCGTCGTCGATTTCGCGCACCAAGAGGTTGGTGCCCAGCGCGAATCCGAGCACAATCTGGACGATCGCGAGCTCGTCGGTCCAGGCCTTCAGGCGATGCGGGTAGGTGTCCGCGCCGAACGGCGAGAACACCACGTCGACCAGCTCCAGCAGCAGGAACGCAAGCACGACGACCGTGAATGGGCGCAGGCTGCGCATCTCCTTGCGCAACAAGGCGCCTTTCATTGGACCTCCCAGCGGCGCGCCGCCAGCCTGACGCTGCAGCCGAGCAGCGCCTCGCGCCGTTCCAGCGCCGTGAACAGGCGCGTGCCGCGCGCGAACGACGTCGGCAGCACGCCCGCATGCGTCGCGTCGACCCTGGACAGCGCCTCGGCCGGGATTTCGCCGTCCCAGGGACCGAGGGTGGCGTACAGGATCGCGAACGGCGCCGGATCGGCCGCCGGACCCGGCGTGTAATGCACCTCGAACGACGTGCCGCGCATGTGCTGCGCGCTGAAACGCGTTTGCGGCACGTCGATCCGGTCGAGCGTGCCCGCCAGGCGCGCCTGCTCGGCGCCGAACAGCGCCTCGAAGCGGCGCGCCAATGCCGCCTGGTCGGGCGCGCCGGCTTGCGCCAGCAGCCGGGCGAAGCCGGGATCGTGCAGCGCGGCGCGCACGTCGCCCGGCGGGCGCTCGGCCAGCACCGCGCGGCTCAAGGCCTGAAAGCGCGCCGCGCCGATCTGCTGCGCCAGCGACGACGTCATGCGCCATGCCAGCGCATCAGCCAGGCACGGCCCGAGCTGTTCGCGCACGCTCAGCCACGCGTGCAGCGCGCGCCCGGCGCCATCGGGCTGCTGTTGCAGCAGGCGCGCGGCAAAGGCCGCGCGCAGCGCCAGCTTGTCCTGCTGCGCCGGCGCGTCGCGCGCGACCAGCCACTGCGCCACGCCGTCCAGCAGCCAGCGCCGGCTTTCCTCAGCGGCGCGGCCGCGCGAATGCCACTGCATCCACGACGCCAGCGCATAGGCGCGGAAGCCCTCGCGGTCGAAGGTGTCGTCGGTGAAGGCCGCGCGCACCACCACGCCATCGGCATTCGGCAAGACCGCGCGCTGGAAGGCGTCGCCGTCGAGGGCATTGTCGGGCAGCGCCGTCAGTGCCGGCGCCTGCGCCAGGCCGAGGAAAGCCTGCATGTGCGCCAGGTCGGACGACAGCGCATCGGCCAGCCGCTGCGCGCCGGACACCGGTCCGGCCAGGCCGACCGCAACCGCCGGGCCGGCGGCACTATGCACCGCGCGCGCCAGTTCGAACGGCGGCTTCGGCTTGCGCGCCTCGACCAGGCTGAATGCCATGATCAGCACCAGGAAGCTGATCGTGACGCCCGATTTTTCGCGCGAACTCATACGGCGCGACAACGCCACCACCAGCGAGCCCTCGGCCGACAGCGCCAGCGCGAAGGTGGCCGCAACCAGCGCCGCGGCGACGGCGCAGGTGAGCAGCACCGCCCGCACCGGCAGCACCAGCCGTTCGTAGACCATCGATTCCTGCGCCAGGTAGAACGGCGGCCAGTGCGCGATCGGCTGTTGACCGGCGGCGTCCAGCGTGACGGCGCCGACGAACAGCAAGCCCCAGAGGATGTAGCGATAGCGGCCGGTCAATCCCACCAGGAAGGTCAGCGCATGGCAGAACAGGATGAACACGGCGCTGCGCACGGCGACCAGGGCAATGTAGTGCGGCGTCAGCATGACGTTGCCGCGCCCGACGATCAGGGTCGCGCCCAGACAGGCCGCCGCTGCCAGCAGCAGCAACGCGGCCCCGGCCAGCCATTTGAAGGCCAGCACCTGCAGCCGGCTGACCGGCAGGGTTTCGAGGAACAGTTGGGTACGTCCCATGTATTCGCGCACGACCAGGCGGTTGGCCAGCACCAGCGCCATCAAGGGCAGGATGAAGGCGACGGTGCGCTGGTAGGCCACCATCGGACTGCCCAGGTTGTTCGCGCCCAGCAGCGTCAAGCCCTGGACCAGCGCCAGCAGCACCAGCATGGCCAGCAGCACCCAGCGGTGCTCGCGCAACTCCTTGCGGAACAGGGCGCGCATCAGGCGACGACGCTGTCGGTGCGGGCGAAGGCCAGGAAAATGTCTTCCAGCGAGAGTGTGGCGACGGCGACATCGGCCGGAAAGGCGGCGGCGGCTTGCTCCCACAGCGCCGGTTCGGCCTGCCAGATATCGCCGCGCAAACGCGTGAAACCTTCGCCAGGCAGGAAGGCGGCATCGGCGCCGATCCTGCGCACGCGTGCGCGCAAGGCGTCGACCTCGCCCTCGAAGCGGCAGGCGCCGCCTTGCACGATGCCGACACGCTGGGCCAGCTGCTCGACCTCGCCCACCAGATGCGAGGAAAACATCACCGTCGTGCCCTGCTCGCGCTGCAAGGCTTGCAAGCGGTCGTTGAACTCGCGCCGCGCCACCGGATCGAGCCCGGCGGTCGGTTCGTCCAGCAACAGCAGTTCGGGCCGCGGCGCCAGGGCCAGCGCCAGGCCCAGCTTGGTGCGCGTGCCGCCCGACATCTCCGATGCGCGCCGGTCGCGCGGCACGTCGAGTAAGCCCAGCAGCCGCCCGAATTCGGCGCGGTCCCAGGTCGGATAAAAACTGCCGACGAAGGCGCCGAGCTGGTCGGCCGTCATCCACGGATAGAAGTTCGGCTCCTGGCACACGTAGCCGATGCGCTGCTTGAGCGAAGCCGGCATGCGTTTTACCGACCGGCCCAGCACGGTGATGGCGCCCCGGTCCGGACGCAGTAGGCCCATCAGCAGTTTCAGTGTGGTGGTCTTGCCGGCGCCGTTGCGGCCGAGGAAGCCGAACATTTCACCCTGGCGCACCGTCAGGCTCAAGCCATCGAGGGCCTGCACCTTGCCATAGCGATGGACGACGGCTTCGAGCTCGACAGCGTTCATGATGTTCGGGAGGAAATATCAATCGAACTATTATAGTAACTGTAATTTTTCTTTTGGCAATCTTTTTAACGCCCCAGCGACGCGATATCGATCGCCGCCGCCATTGCGCGGTAACCGGCGTCGCCGGGGTGCAGGTGATCGCCCGAATCGTAGTCGGGACGCAGGCGGCGCGGCTTGGCCGGGTCGCGCAGCAGCGCGTCGAAGTCGACCACGGCATCGAACTCGGCGCCGGATTCGGCGGCGCCGCGGATCCAGGCGTTCAGGCGGGTGCGCAGCGCTTCCTTTTCCGCGCTGTAGTGGCCGGCGTAAGGCGTGCCCTCGAGCGCGCCCTCGAACGGCGGCAAGGTGCCGACCGTGATGCGCACGCCCCGGGCATGTGCGGCGGCGGCCAGCTGGCGGTAGCCGGCGCACAGCGCGTCCAGCCTGACCGGACGCTCGGCCGGTGCGAACGGACTGCCCGGCCAGCCGATGTCATTGATTCCGAGCAGGACGATGACGTCCGAGATGCCGGGCTGGCTCAATACGTCCTGCTCGAAGCGCGCCAGGGCATTGCGCCCCATCCCGTCGCGCAGCAGGCGCGCGCCCGAAATGCCGGCATTCGCCACGCCGATATCCGCGCGTCCGGCGCGCGCCAGCCGTTGCGCCAGGAAGTCAGGCCAGCGGCGGTCGGCATCCGGCGTCGAGCCGTTGCCGTCCGTGATCGAATCGCCGAGCGCCACCACGGTGCGCGCCGCGCCGCGCGCCTCGACCATGACTGCGCTCAGGAACAGCCGGCCCGGGACGCGTGCAGCACCCGCATCGGGCGTCATCCCAGCCTTGTCGCCGGTATCGATGGCGAGGCTCTGCTGCCCTCCCCAATGGAAACTGGCGATCGGTGCGCGCGCAGGAAAATAGCTCGTCACCGCGAGCTGCGCCAGCGGCGCCACCGCGAGCGCGACCGGATCGCTGGTCACGCTCGCGCCCGGCTCGATCGTGACCGCCGTTTGCCCGGAAAACGTCAGCGGCCGCGCAGGCCGGCGCCCGTCCGCCGTGCCGACATCGACGCTGCCGACCTGCACCGGCGCCCGGCCATAGCGGTTCGACAGCACCAGCCGGATGCGCTCGCCGCCGGCGCTGAGGCGGACCGTCTCGTGCACGGTCTGGCGTTCGAGCCAGGCCGGCACGTTCATCGGCAAGAGAAAGCTGTCGTCCCAACTAGGCTGCGGCGCCGCGTACCAGGAAGTGATCCAATGCGCGGGGACGCCGGGCAATGCTTGGGCCGCCAGCGCATCGCCGCCCAGCGCGGTGGCCAGGGCCAAGCCCGCGATCAAACGAGTAGGTGCAGTCATCGTGTTCTCCTTGAATTCGAAGCCGCCACGATAGGTCATGCAAATGAGGGGCGGAAGATACTAAAATCGAAGATCATTCATTCCAATTTTGAATAGGCCAGCATGGACACGATCCGCGCGATGCAGGTTTTCGTACGCACTCTCGAACTGGGCAGCCTCACCGCGGCGGCGCGCGAATGCCGCATGACCCAGCCCAGCGTCAGCAAGCTGATCGCACAGCTCGAGGGCTTCCTCGGCGTGCGCTTGTTCGAGCGCAGCACGCGTGGGCTGGCGCCGACCGAACAGGGGCAACGCTTCCATGCGGACGCCAAGGCCTTGCTCGAGCAGTTCGACGCCGCGGTCGGCGCCGTGCAGGGCATGAATGGACAAGCCTCCGGCCAGTTGCGCATCAACGCCCCGGTCGCGCTCGGCCAGCTGCGCATCAACGCGATGGTGCAGCGCTTCCTCGCCGAGCACCCGGGCATCGAGGTCGAGCTGATCCTGAACGACCGCTTCGTCGACCTGGTCGAAGACGGTGTCGACGTCGCCTTCCGGCTCGGCGGGACGTTGCCGGCGGATGCGGTCGGGCGGCACCTGGCGAGCGTCGAACGCTTCCTGGTGGCGGCGCCTGCGTATTGCAGCCGGCGCGGCATGCCGGCGCATCCGCGCGAGCTGCCTGCGCACGACGTCGTGCGCTTCGCCTGGACGCCCGGCAGCACGCTCGAGCTGTCCGATGGCCACGAACCGTTGCGGATTGCCGTCTCCAGCCGCTTCCGCGCGAACAACGCGATGGCGATCCGCGAAGCCCTGGTGCTCGGCAGCGGCATCGGCATGTGCCCGGCCTGGCTGGTGCGCGACCTGCTCGACAGCGGCGCCCTGGTGCGGGTCTTGCCGGCATGGTCGGCGCCGCCGCAGCAGCTGACTCTGCTGTATCCTTCGCGCCGCTATCAGCCTTTGCGGACTCGGCTGTTCATCGATTTCGCCGCCAGCCAGTTCGCGTTCCTGCCCGGCTTCGACGGACCCGCACGCTTGCTCCGCGACCCGATGCGGATGGATATGGCACCATAGCCCGGCACGCGCACTTGCGGCCATCGCCAGGCCGACCTTACGCTACCGTTGCGTAGTAAAATTTCTTGCGTGATCGATAATCGTGTAGTAAATTTACAGCAATTCAATCTCGACCGATACCATGGCAATTTCCGACTTCGACCTCGTTTTCTTCGGCGGCAGCGGCGACCTCGCAATGCGCAAATTGCTGCCCGCAATGTACGCGCGCGACGTGGCGCACGACCTGCCGCCCAGCGCGCGCATCATCTGCGTGGGGCGCGAGGACATGTCGCAGGAAGCCTTCCTGCGCATGATCGAGACGAATTCGCGGCCGCACATCAAGGAAGCCGTCGACGAGCAGGCCTGGAAGAAGTTCCTGGCCCGCATCACCTGGGTACAGCTGGATGCCGGCAATCCGGCCAGCTACGGCGCCCTGGCCGACGCCTTGCGCCCGGACACCGGCATGGCGCGTTCGACCGATACCGGTCTGACCCGGGTGTATTACCTGGCCACGCCGCCGGCCCTGTTCGCGCGCATCTGCGACAACCTGGCCAAGGCCGGGCTGGTCACGCCGGCGTCGCGCGTGGTGCTGGAAAAGCCGCTGGGACGCGATCTCGAATCGGCCAAGCAGATCAATATCGACGTCGGCCGCGTCTTCGCCGAATCGCAGATCTACCGGATCGACCACTACCTCGGCAAGGAAACCGTGCAGAACCTGCTGGCGCTGCGCTTCGGTAACATCCTGTTCGAGCCGCTGTGGCGGCGCGAGTGGATTAGCGACGTGCAGATCACCATCGCCGAAAAGCTCGGCGTCGGCAACCGCCTCGGCTACTACGACACCTCGGGCGCGCTACGCGACATGCTGCAGAACCACTTGCTGCAGCTGCTGTGCATCGTGGCGATGGAGCCGCCCGCGTCCATCTCTCCGGACGCCGTGCGCGACGCCAAGCTGCAGGTCCTGCGCTCGCTGAAGCGCTTCACGCCGACCACGCTGTCGCAGAACATCGTGCGCGGCCAATACCGCGCCGGCTACATCGACGGCCAGCCGGTGCCGGGCTACCGCGAGGAGCCGGAGGCGCCGCAGCATTCGAAGACCGAGACTTTTGTTGCGATGAAGGCCGAGATCGACACCTGGCGCTGGGCCGGCGTGCCGTTCTACCTGCGCACCGGCAAGCGCATGGCCGACCGCCTCGCCGAAATCGTCGTGCGTTTCAAGCAGATCCCGCACTCGATCTTCAACCAGCCGACCTCGAGCTTCCAGCCGAACAGCCTGGTGATCCGCCTGCAGCCGGACGAAGGCCTGTCGATGAACCTGATGGCCAAGACGCCGGGCGACTCGATGCGCCTGAAGCAGGCGGAACTCGAACTCGACTTTCGCGAGCAGTTCAAGTCGCCGCGCATGGAAGCCTACGAACGATTGCTGCTGGACGTCCTGCGCGGCCAGCTGACCCTGTTCATGCGCGGCGACGAGCTGGAAGCCGCCTGGGAATGGGTCGAGCCGATCCTGGACCACTGGGAGCAGGACGACACCACGCCGGCGCCGTACAGCTCGGGCACCTGGGGCCCGGCCGCGGCCTCCGCGCTGATCGGCCGCGACGGCCTGCAGTGGCGCGAAGAAGCGCTACCGGAAGACTGAAGTGTTACTCGATTCGATCCGCACCCAGCTCGACTCGCTCTCCAAGTCTGAGCGCAAGGTCGCGCTCGCGGTGCTGGCCGCGCCCAGCGCGACGGTCAGCCAGAACATCACCGCGCTGGCGCGCAACGCCCAGGTGTCGGAGCCGACCGTGGTGCGCTTTTGCCGCACGCTCGGCTACGATGGCTGGCACGAGTTCAAGCTCAAGCTGGCGCAAGGCCTGGCGCTGGCCCTGCCCGGCGCCAGCGAGCAGCCGGCCCAGGACGACCTGGCCGCCGACCTGGTCAACAAGATCTGCAGCCGCTCGATCAACACTCTGCTCGACTTACGCAACAACATCAAGCCCGAGCTGATCCAGCAGGCGCTCGACATCCTGGCGCGCTCGAACAAGATCGAAATCTACGGCCAGGGCACCTCCGGCTTCGTGGCGGCCGACGCGCAACATAAGTTCTTCCGCTCCGGAGTGCCCACGGTCGCCTATACCGACCCGACCATCCACTCGATCGCCGCGGCGCTGCTGCGCGAAGGCGATGCGCTGGTAGCGATCTCGCAGCGCGGCAACAACCCGGCGCTGGTGCGCTCGGCCAAGCTGGCCCGGCGCGGCGGTGCCGAGGTGATCGTGCTGGCGCCTTCGGGCACGCAATTGGCCGACATGGCCAGCCTCTTGATCCCGATCGACCTGGTGTTCGCCACCGACCCCTACACGCCGATCTCCGCGCGCCTGGCCTACCTGGTCGTGATCGACGTGCTGGCGGTCGGCCTGGCGCTGCAGCGCGGCCCCGAGTTCCGCAAGAAGATGCAGAACGCGCAGAAGGCGCTGCAGGAATTCGACATGCAGTTCGATTCCTTCATTGGTTAATACCCAACCGTGAAGCGCTGGCGCACGTGCGCCGGCCGCTCGAGTTCGTCGACCAGCGCGACGGCGTAATCCTCGAACGACACGGTGCTGCCCTTGTCGCTCACCAGCAGCTCGTCGCTGCCCAGCCGAAACTTGCCGGTGCGCTCGCCCGGCACGAACACGGCCGATGGCGACAGGAAGGTCCACTCCAGGTCGTCCGCCTGCTGCAGCGCCTTCTTGAAGGCAATGCCCGCGCCCGCTTCCGGCTTGTACGCCTCTGGGAAGCTCGGCTGGTCGAACAGGGGCTGGCCCGGCGCCACCAACAGGCTGGCGGCGCCGCCGACGACCAGGTAGCGCTTGACGCCGGACGCGCGCACGGCGCCGATCAGCGCGCCCGGATCGCTGTCGAGGAAGCGCACGCTGCTGATCACCGCATCGTGGCCCTCGAGCAGCTTGGCCAGGCCAGCCGGGTCGGCGACGTCGCCTTGTACAGCCGTCACGCCGGTCTTGGCCGGCACCTTGGAAGGATCGCGCACGATGGCGGTGACCTGATGATTGCGCGAGACGAGTTCCTGCAGGATGCGCGTGCCGACGTTGCCGGAAGCGCCGATGAGAGCGATGCGTGCCATGAAAATTCCTTGGTAAATGGTGGATGCCCAGGATCGGGAGACGGTCTAAAAACGAGACCGATGAACCATCTTATGCTAGGCTGCGCCTGCCGCACAAGAAGTCAGCGCGGCGTGATCAGGTCAGCGCGAACTGACCCTTAGCCCGTGAACACCATGCCGAAAACGAACCTGCTGGCCGCCGATGGCGGTTTCGAACAACCCTGCCCAATCCGCGACGTGCTGGACCGCATCGGCGACCAGTGGAGCCTGCTCGTGCTGAGCGCGCTCGAACGCGGCACCAAGCGCTTCAATGAACTGCTGCGCGAACTCGGCGACATCTCCAAGCAAATGCTCTCGCTCACCCTCAAGCGGCTTGAAGAAGACGGCTTCGTGCAGCGCACCGTGTATGCGGAAGTCCCGCCCCGGGTCGAGTACACCTTGAGCCCGCTCGGCCATTCCTTCCTGGTGCCGATGCGCGGCCTGGTCGACTGGGCCAACACCCATCACCGCCTGGTGTGCGAGGCGCGCCGCGACTACCACGCCGCCCAGCCTGCGCCGCGCCCCGGCGCGCGCTGAAACGGCCTCAGTTGCCACACTCAGCTGCCATACTCTCATGCTAGCATCGTGCAAACGAGAAATAACAAACATGGGAGACACCCTTGGCACACCTCGACGATACTCGCGTCAACCTCGGGCGCCGGCGCGCGCTCGCCAGCGCCGGCCTGGCCGCCGTCGCGCCTGTCCTGCCCGCTTCAGCCGCCGCCGACGAGCGCATTGCCGGCGAACAGTCCGAACTCGGCTTGTGGTACACCGAGCCGGCCGGCCAATGGGTCGAGGCGCTGCCGGTCGGTAATGGCCGCATCGGCGCGATGGTGTTCGGGCGCCCGGTCCAGGAACGCCTGCAACTGAACGAAGCCACGCTGTACGCGGGCGGCCCCTACCGCTTCGACAACCCCGGCTTCAAGGATGCCCTGCCGCGCGTGCGTGCGCTGATCGACGCCGGCCGCTTCAAGGAAGCCACCGAACTGGCGTCCCAATCGATGATCTCGCGCCCGGCCACGCAGATGCCGTACGGCGCCGCCGGCGACCTGCTGCTCGATTTTCATGGCGTGCAGGGCGCGACCCATTATCGGCGCGCACTCGACTTGTCTGACGCCGTCGCCGGCGTCGGCTTCTCGGTCGGCGCCACCGCCTACCGGCGTGAGGTCTTCGCCAGCGCGCCGGACGAGGTGCTGGTGCTGCGCCTGCGCGCCGACGGGCCCGGCACGCTGGACTTCGATCTCGGCTACCGCCACCCGCGCGAAGCAAAGTATGGCCAGGTGCCGCGCGAGGGCGCCGTGCCGCTCGACATCGCCGAGCCGCTGCTGCAGGCCCAGCGCCCAAGCAGCCTGCGCATCGGTCCGGACGGCGCGCGCGCGCTGCTGATCGAGGGCCGCAACGTGGCCAGCGCCGGCGTCGACGGCGCGCTGCGCTACGCGGTGCGCGTGCTGGCGCTGGGCGACGGCGAGATCGATGCCGACGGCGATCGCCTGCGCGTGCGCGGCGCGCGCGAGGTGACGCTGCTGGTCGGCGTCGCCACCAGCTACCTGAACTTCCGCGACACGAGCGGCGACCCGGTCGCGGCGGTGCGCGCCCGTACCGATGCCGCCGCGCGCAAGTCCCCGGCCGCGCTGCTGCGCGACCACGTGGATGCGCACCGCGCGCTGTTCGGCCGGCTGCAATTACGCATCGGCAGCCTGGACGCAACCGACGCCGCGGCCCGCCTGCCGACCAACCAGCGCATCGCGCGCAGCGCCCAGGCGCCAGACGCCGAACTGGCGGCGCTGGCCGCGCTGTATCTGCAGTATGCGCGCTACCTGCTGCTGTCCTCGTCGCGTCCGGGCGGCCAGCCGGCCAATTTGCAAGGCATCTGGAACGAGGGCACGAATCCGCCCTGGGGCGGTAAGTTCACCATCAACATCAACACCGAGATGAACTACTGGCCGGCCCAGAGCGCCAACCTGGCGCCGTGCGTCGAGCCCTTGCTGCGCATGGTCGAGGACCTGGCCGTCAGCGGCGCCGTCACCGCGCGCGCCAGCTACGGCGCGCGCGGCTGGGTGGCGCACCACAACACCGACCTGTGGCGCGCCACCGCGCCGATCGACGGCCCCAACTGGGGGCTGTGGCCGTGCGGCGGCGCCTGGCTGTGCCGCACCTTGTGGGAGCACTACGAATACGATCCGGATGAGGCCTACCTGCGCCGCATCTACCCGCTGCTCAAGGGCGCCTCGCTGTTCTTCGTCGACGTGCTGGTGGCGGACCGGCATGGCCGCGGCTTGGTGACGTCGCCGTCGATCTCGCCGGAGAACGAACACCATCCGGGCGTCGCGCTGTGCGCCGGGCCCGCCATGGATCGCCAGATCGTGCGCGATTTGTTCGGCTGGACGCTGGTGGCGCAGCGCCGGCTGAACGATCCGGACGCGGCGTTCGCGCGCACGCTGGCGGCCAAGCGCGCGCGCCTGGCGCCGGACCGCATCGGCGCCCAGGGCCAGCTGCAGGAATGGCTGGACGACTGGGACGCCGGGGCACCGGAACCGCATCACCGCCACGTCTCGCATTTGTACGCGGTGTATCCCAGCGAGCAGATCAACGTGCGCGACACGCCGGCGCTGGCCGCGGCCGCGCGCGCGACCCTGGACCGGCGCGGCGACATGTCGACCGGCTGGGCCACCGCCTGGCGCCTGGCCCTGTGGGCGCGCCTGGGCGACGGCGAGCGCGCCTACGGCATCCTGCGCGGCCTGCTGGGCACCCAGCGCACCTACCCCAACATGTTCGATGCCCATCCGCCATTCCAGATCGACGGCAATTTCGGCGGCGCGGCCGGCATCCTCGAGATGCTGGTGCAATCCTGGGGCGGCGAGCTGCGCCTGCTGCCGGCGCTGCCCGCGGCCTGGCGCGAGGGTACGGTGCAAGGCGTACGCGCGCGCGGCGGCCTCGAGCTTGGCCTCGAATGGGCGAACGGCCGCCCGACGCGGCTGACGCTGAGCGGCAAGCCGGGCGCGCAGGTGCGCGTGCGCGTGGGCGAGCGCCTGCTGCCGGTGACGCTGGACGCCGCCGGCCGCGCACAGCTCGCGTCCGCCACCCTGGCTGCCCCTGGCGCCGCCTGAAGGGGCGTCAGGGGCCGAACAGCCGGCCCGAAGGTCCGGCGCCGAAATTGAAGCGCAGGCCGACCGTCAGCATGTCGGCGCTGGCGCCGATGTTCTTGCTGCGCCCGAAACGCTCGTACTCGGCCACCACGGCCCACTGCGGCGTCAAGTTCCACAGCGCGCCCACGCCGACGTAGGGGCCGACGTTGTCCTCCTTGGTCGCGCTCAGGAAAGGACCGGCATCGAGCTTGCGCCGGCTGTATTCCACGCCCAGCTTGCCGAACACTTCCGCTTGCGGATACATCGGGATCGGATAGCGGCCCTTGGCGGCCAGGTAGATGTTGTAGCCGCGGCTGCCGACCCGGCCGTTGACACCGCCTGCGGTGTAGGTGAAGTCGTCGGTGCGGGTGTCGATGTAGCCGAGCTCGGCGCCGACCCAGGGATCGTAGTCGACGCCGGCGAATGCCTTCCAGGAGGTTTCCCAGTTGGTGTCGCCGGTGCGGGCGACGCCGGGCACCTTGAAATCGGTATCGGCGGAGGTGGCAGCCAGGCCGAAGTAATAACGCGATGGGCTGGCGGGCTGGTTGTACCACTGGGCCTGCGCCGTGCCGACCGCGCAGGCGCCCAAGGTCAATGCAAGAAACCATTTCTTCATGACGTCTCCTTCCATGGATGAGGATGTTCCGTGGATTAGACGCGCCGCAGGCTGGCAGGTTCGGCACATTCGAACGCGATCCGGGCCTGGCGCAAAAGGCGCCGAGCGCCGCGGCCGCCGCTCCCTTACAATAGGCGTTTCGACAGTATCCCCGGCAACATCGACCGCTTATCCATCATGCACATCAATCCCGAACGCAGCACCCGTCCCGACTATGACTTGCTGGTGCGCCAGGTCGTCAGCGTCCTCGAAGGCGAGCGCGACCTGACCGCCAACGCAGCGCAGTTCTCGGCGCTGATCTACGACACCCTCGCCGACCTGAACTGGGCCGGCTTCTACCTCAGCGTGCCGAGCAAGAAAGGCGAAGGCCAGGACCTGCTGGTCGGCCCGTTCCAGGGCAAGCCGGCCTGCGCGCGCATCCCGTTCGGGCGCGGCGTGTGCGGCACCACGGCCGTCAAGCGCGAAACCATCGTCGTGGCGGACGTGCATGCCTTCCCCGGCCACATCGCCTGCGATTCGGCTTCGAATTCCGAAATCGTGCTGCCGGTGATCAAGGATGGCCGCCTGGTCGGCGTGTTCGACATCGACAGCCCGGTGCTGGACCGCTTCTCGCCAGAAGACAAGGCCGGCCTGGAAGCGATGGTCGCGGCTTTCGTCGACGCCACCGACTGCTGACTTATCGACTGAGTTACGGTCCGGGCCGCGTACGGAGGTACAATCACGGGATTCTTTACCTTCCCGCGTACGCACCATGAACCAACTCGAACAGCTCAAGCAATACACCACCGTGGTCGCCGACACCGGCGACTTCCAGTCGATCAAGGCCTACGCGCCGCAGGACGCGACCACCAACCCGTCGCTGATCCTGAAGGCCGTGCAGAAGCCGGAATACCGTCCGCTGCTGGAAAAGGCCGTCGCCGAGGCCAACGACGCCTCGATCGACGCGATCATCGACAGCCTCCTGATCGCCTTCGGCACCGAGATCCTGAAGTACGTGCCAGGCCGCGTCTCGACCGAGATCGACGCCGCCCTGTCGTTCGATACCGAAGCGACCGTCGCCAAAGGCCGCGAGCTGATCGCGCTGTATGAAAAGGACGGCATCGACCGCAAGCGCGTGCTGATCAAGATCGCCTCGACCTGGGAGGGCATCCGCGCCGCCGAGATCCTGGAAAAGGAAGGCATCCGCTGCAACCTGACCCTGCTGTTCTCGCTGTTCCAGGCGGTGGCCTGCGCCGAAGCCGGCGTGCAGCTGATCTCGCCGTTCGTCGGCCGCATCTACGACTGGTACAAGAAATCGACCGGCACCGACTACCAAGGTGCCGACGATCCGGGCGTGCAGTCGGTCAAGCGCATCTACCAGTACTATCGCAAGTTCGGCTACAAGACCGAAGTGATGGGCGCGAGCTTCCGCAACACCTCGCAGATCCTGGAACTGGCCGGCTGCGACCTCCTGACCATCTCGCCGGACCTGCTGCAGAAGCTGGCCGACACCGAAGGCACGGTCGAGCGCAAGCTGAGTGCGGACGCCGCCGACGACGTGCAAAAGATCGCGCTCGACGAAAAGACCTTCCGCTTCATGCTGAACGAAGATGCGATGGCGACCGAGAAGCTGGCCGAAGGCATCCGCGCCTTCTGCGCCGACTCGGCCAAGCTGCGCAAGATGATCGAAGAGATGCTGTAAGCACTGCTGCAGCGTCCTTGTCGCCCCGACGCAGGTCGGGGTCCATACTGAGCCAAGGACATCGGTCAGCTCAGCATGGGCCCCGGCCTTCGCCGGGGCGACGTCGTTTTCATGCCGGGCCGACGTCGTTTTCACGCCGGGGCGACGTCGGTTAGTGGCTCATTTCCCGGGCCAGCACCCGCACCAGCTCCCCCGCCCCCAGCTCGCGCGCCAGCGGCGCCCCCTGCCCGGCCCACTGCGCCGCGAACTCATGGTTGCCGGCCTTCGCCGCGGCTGCATGCAGCTGCTTGGCCGCGTCGTAGGCCACCGGATAGGCCGCCGCCGGCGGGCTGCCGGGAGCGTCGCCGTGCGCGATCAGATGGTTGAGCATGCCGCGCGCCAGCCGGCCCGAGATCGCGGCCGTCATGCGCGTGGCGTAGGCGCGTTCACTCTTCAGGTTGGCGCGGTAGGCGCCGCTGGCCGCCGATTCCGGGCACAGGATGAAGGCGGTGCCCAGCTGCGAGGCCGCCGCGCCCAGGTCCAGCATCGCGCGAATGCCGGCGCCATCCATGACGCCGCCGGCGGCCACGATCGGCAAGCGGGTCTGCCGCACCAGCAGCCGTACCAGCACCGCCGTGCTCAGGCCCTCGTCCGGCGCCGCCGGGTCGAACATGCCGCGGTGCCCGCCCGCTTCGAAGCCCTGGGCGACGATGGCCTGGATGCCGGCCGCCTCGATCGCGCGCGCTTCCTCCAGGTTGGTCGCGGTCGCCATCGTGAACACGCCGGCGGCGTGGAAGGCGGCGATCCATTCGCGCGCGGGCAGGCCGAAGTGAAAACTGACCACGCTCGGGCGCGCCTCGAGCACGGTGCGGAACATCGCCTCGTCCTCGATGAAGGACTTGTAGATTTCGTCCAGCGCCGCGGGCGGCTCAAACCCGGCCTCGGCGAACAGAGGCGCCAGGTGCGCCAGCCAGGCCGCTTCGCGCGCGGCGTCGCGCACGGCTGGGGCGTGGCAGAACAAATTCAGGTTGAGCGGCCCGGTACTCAGCGCGCGCGTCTCCTCGATCACCGCGCGCGCCTGAGAAGCGGTGCCGGCGCCCAGGCCGAGCGAGCCGAGCGCGCCGGCGTCGGCGACCGCGGCAGCCATCTTCGGCGTCGACACGCCGGCCATCGGCGCCTGGACGATCGGGTAACGCAAGGCGAGCCGTTCGAGGAAGGACTGGGTTGCATGCATGGCGGTTCCTTTCGATAGAATGGTACGGGAATGGATGTGCCTCGTCATGCTCCATTAAAGCGCATACGGAGCGCCCTGACCAATGAATCAGCATGAACTACCATTCTCGCCATCGGAACGCCTGGTCGCTGCTACGCGTGGAAGACAATTGCCGGGAAGCGCACGGCGCCACGCGCATGCCGGCGCGGCCCGTGGACGTGGCGGCCTGGACCCGCTCAGGCCAGGGTCAGCGCGGGCGTGCGCGGGCGCGCGGGCGTGGCCTGCTGCTCCAGGCGGAACACGCTGACCAGCTGTTCCAGCGCGCCCGCCTGCTCCTGCAGGCCTTGGGCGGTGCCTGCCGCCTGCTGCACCAGCGCCGCGTTCTGCTGGGTGACCTGGTCCATCTGCGAAATCGCCTGGTTGACCTGCTCGATGCCGGCGCTCTGCTCGCGGCTCGCCGAGCTGATCTCGGACATGATCGAATGCATGCGCTGCACGCTCTGCAGCACCTCGGCCATGGTCTGGCCAGCCTGCGACACCAGCTGGTTGCCGGCCTCGACCTGCTGCACCGAATTACCGATCAGCTCCTTGATTTCCTTGGCCGCCGCCGCCGAGCGCTGCGCCAGGTTGCGCACCTCGGTCGCGACCACGGCGAAGCCGCGGCCCTGTTCGCCGGCGCGCGCGGCTTCGACCGCCGCGTTCAGGGCCAGAATATTGGTCTGGAAGGCGATGCCGTCGATCACGCCGATGATGTCGACCACCTGGCGCGACGAGGTGTGGATCACGCTCATGGTCTCGACCACCTGGGCGACCATGCTGCTGCCCTTTTGCGCGATGCCGGCCGCGCTGTCGGCCAGCTGGTTGGCCTGGGATGCGTGCTCGGCGTTCTGGCGCACGGTCGCGGTCAGCTGCTCCATCGAGGCGGCGGTCTCTTCGAGCGAGCTGGCCTGCTGCTCGGTGCGCGAAGACAGGTCGAGGTTGCCGCCGGCGATCTCGCTCGAGGCCTGCGCGATGGTGCCGGTGGCGCCGCGCACGTCGCCGACGATGTTGGCCAGGTTGTCGCGCATCGATTTCATGGCGAACAACAGGCTGGAAGCGTCGCCAGCGCGGGTTTCGACCTGCACCGACAGGTCGCCGGCGGCGATGCGCGAGACGATGGCCGTGGCGTAGTCAGGCTCGCCGCCCAGGCCGCGCATCAGCCAGCGCGTGATCGTATAGGCGCCGGCCGCACCCAGCACGATGCTGCCCAGCACCAGCCCGAGAATCCAGGCGCGCGACGAGGTGTAGCGCCCGTTGCCCTCGACTGCGGCGGCCTGGCCGCCTTCGGTGTACATGTCGACGATCTTGTCGACGTGCGCGCGGATCGCCACGATCAGCTTGTTCGATTCGCCGCGCAGCAAAAGCTTGGCTTGCTCGTCGTCGTTGGCGCGCCCGGCGCTGCGGATCTTGCCGTCCTCGATCATGTAGCGCGTCCACATCTCCTGAAGTTGCGCGTACATCGCCTTTTCCTGCGGCGTGACCTGCAGCTTGATGTAGTCGTCCTGCATCTTCTTCAGGTCTTCGAGGTCCTTGGCGATGACCTTGTCGTATTTGTCCATCTCCGCTTGATCGTTGGAAAGGACATATTGCAATTCACGGGTACGAATCCGGGCGACCTGGGATTTGATATCCTCGATGACGCGAATACTCGGCATCCAATGCGATGACAAATTCATCGACGTGTCATTTACTTGTCCCAATTGCCAGATTGCGACGGCGCCGACGATGACTGCCAGCGCAATCACCGCCGCAAACGTGCTGCCCAGTTTTCCTGCCAAAGATAATCCGGTTGAGGTTTTCATTTTCGGTATGCATTGTCGAATTCAGCAACATCCCATAATGTTGCCTTCAGTCAACTATCATACATTACCAGCCGGCGCCGTGAGAAGCAGTATGTACACTTGTTGACGTTTCGCGACATTCCATAACCTCAATATGAAATAGCCGACAAAACGCGGAGAAGCAAGGCGGGACAAACAAGAATGCCTTAACAAAGCCTCACGATCCGATCATGTGACGGCAAAAGGAAAGCAGCTTGCCGAGATAAGCATCTTCGATACCGTAGGCGCTCAGAGCGCGATACGTGCTGTCCAGATAATCCAGATTGGTGCCGAGGAGGCCAGCAGCTCCTACGATTTGCTTTGCGGTTTCAGCCAGTGGCAGATGCCCGACATAGTTTGCGGCATGTTGGTCAGCAACAAATGTCAGCGCCGCGATCGGTCCTTCGTCCGTAGAAACCGTGGCCCACACGGGTTCGTATGACCTCGCCAGCATTTCACGGCGCCAGAGCAGACGAAGTTCCTCGTCGCGGCCGAGCCGGTCCATTTTCAAGGCCACGCCATCGACCGAACCGCCCTGCTCCAGCGCCAGCATCAGGCCGGGACGCTCGATGCTTCCGCGACCGATGGTGGACCTCATGCAGAACGAGCGATGGAAACCGTGCAAGCGGGCACGCCGCTGTTCGGCGACCGGGAAAATCGGATTCCAGACAAGCGAGCCGTAGGCAAAGATCCACAGATCCTGGTCAGGTAAAAGGTTGGCAAACCACGCCGCCCTCGACGCGTCGAGTTCGGCCTCGGAAGGGATGGCATTCGCACCGTTCCGTCGCGTAATGGCTTCGCGCAGGCTCGATCCCTGCAGGTCCTTGCGTGCAACCCCGTTCTTCGATACTTCGCTACTCTGCATTCTGAACTCCGGAACGGTGCATTCGCGCCTTGGCAATAAGTCTGGCCGTTGGGCGTGACTTCGCAAGCGCGCAGGGCCCTGCTTTCGAACCCCGCGCGATGTCGTCCGTTTTATGCTTGGTTGTCGAGTTCCGGAATGCCGCTGCTACGGTCGGCATAAGCGGCCTGGAAGCTCGGACGTTGCTGCCAACGCTGCCAGTAGGCGTCCAGGAACTCGAAACGCTCATCCAGAGGCGTGGCATTCACCGGGAACTTAGAGAACGCAATCGCGGTTGCCAGCGTGATGTCGGAGAAAGTCGGCTCGTCACCGCCCAGCAGCCATTGACGTCCATCCGACAGATGCTTGTTGACCAAGGCTGCGTGCGCCAGCGCTTCTTTACGGCAGTGCTCGC
>Ga0308160_10000179_pt1 | contig 160066 bp, 136 predicted proteins | sample PhyFR1_FD_201036 | JGI IMG/M metagenome (GOLD analysis project Ga0308160, IMG submission 201036) | Phyllosphere microbial communities from UC Gill Tract Community Farm, Albany, California, United States - DLSLF.R1 | ecosystem: Host-associated > Plants > Phyllosphere > Unclassified | place... | reverse complement strand
TCCCATCCCGAACAGGACCGTGAAACGACTTTGCGCCGATGATAGTGCTGCAACCAGTGTGAAAGTAGGTTATCGTCAGGCTAATTATTAAGCGAAGCCCGCTGAGTTGATACTCGGCGGGCTTTTTACTTTTGGTGGCAAAAAACTGCTCTACAAGCTCGCTCGGCAGATCGTCTTGTTCCCTTGGCCTGAAGGCAGCGTCAGCCTCGACTTCCTGCTGAAGTTCTCCAATGCGCTCAGCCGCTTGCCGGGATGTGTGTATACTGGGAATTTTTGTGATCTAGTTCTATGGCTGCGGATCGACAAGACCTCACTTCCCCAGTGGCCGATCGCACGTACCGTGCATCCTCCCGTGCCGTGGCTGCGGCGCTCCTGTCGCTGGCCGCCGTGCTGGGCGCCAATCCGGCGTTCGCACAAGCGAACAAGCCGGCAGCGCCCGCCGCTCCAGCCGCACAGCTCAAGCTGGACACCGTCACCGCGCATCGCGGCGACATCCAGCAAACCGTCGAGGCAAGCGGCAAGCTTCAACTCCGTAAATGGGCCGACATCTATCCCCAGATCGGCGGACAGGTGAAAGACGTCCTGGTATCCATCGGCGACACGGTCAAGGCCGACCAGGCTCTGCTCGAAATCACCCCGACCCAACAGCCGGCCAAAGTCGAAAGCAATCGCGCCCAGATGGCCCGGCTGCAGGCCGAACTCACCGACCAGCGCGCACAACTCGAGTTCGCCCAGCTCCAGTTCAAGCGGCAGACGCAACTGAAAGCGCAGAACGCCACCCGCGAGGAAGCCTTCGAATCGGCGCGCATGAACGCGTCCTCGGCAAGCGCGCGCGTCGTTTCGATCACCGCGCAGATCCACGAACTCGAGGCGACCCTGAAAATCGATGAGGAAGCGCGCCAGAAAACGATGGTCAGGTCGTCGATTGCCGGAACCGTGGTGTCGCTGGCCGCGCGCCCGGGACAAATGCTGAGCACCGCGCAAGCAGCCGCGCCCTTGCTCCGGATTGCCGACCTGTCGGAAATGACGGTGGCTGCGCGCGTTGCGGAAGACGATGTGACGCGCTTGCGGACCGGTATGGCAGCGAGCTTCACAACCCCCGGCTATCCCGGCAAACGCTGGTCGGGCAAGCTGCGCCAGGTCATTCCCATCCCGGCCGACGGCACGGGCGAGCAGGGCAAGCAAGCCTTTTATATTGTCCTGTTCGAGGTCAAGAATCCGGATCACGAACTGATGAGCGGCATGAGTGCGCAGGTGCAGTTCGTTGTCGCACAGGCGCGCGATGCGCTGCTGCTGCCGGCAAATTGCCTGGGGACGCCGGACGAAGACGGCCTGTACAAGCTTAAGGTCGTCGACGCCGCCCAGCGCGTGAGTGCCCGCAAGGTAAAGCTTGGACTGCGCAATGCGCAACAGGTCCAGATCCTTTCGGGCTTGGCCGAAGGCGACAAGGTGCTGGTCGGTCCCGTGCCCGATGTGCTTGCGATGCCGGCCGCCGCCGATGCAGGAACGACGCCGGCTGTGGCATCGGGCTCCTGAGGCATGCAGATGACACATTCCCTTCCGAAGCCGGCATTTCGCCGCAGGCCGGCAGCATCGGCGCTTCTGCTCGGCCTGGCGTGCGCCATCCTGAGCGGCTGCGCCAGCCGTGCGCCCATCGTGGAGCCGCCGCCCAAGGTCGATGTGCCTGCCGCCTGGACTCTCGGCGAAACGGCGAACCACCAGGAGTGGCCCGACAAGCATTGGTGGCAGCGATTTGGCAGCCCCGAACTGACGCATCTGGTCGATGAAGGCCAGTCCAATAACCTGGAGCTCGCGGGCGCACTCGCGCGCGTGCGGCAGGCCGAAGCCGAGGCGCGCATTGCCGGCGTGTCGCTGCTGCCCACTGCGAGCTTTTACAGCGACGCAAGCCGCTCGGTACCGATCAGGCGGGGCGGTGCGAGTACCTCCGCCGACAGCGGCTTGCTGGTTTCTTACGAAGTCGATTTCTGGGGCAAGAACAAGGCGGGGGTGGCGTCCGCGGAAGCGTCGCTGGAGGCCAACCGCTTCGATCGCCAAACCGTGGCATTGACGGTCACCAGCGGCATCGTCTCGACCTATCTGCAAATATTGTCGCTGCGCGACCGCATTGCTGTCGCGCGCGGGCACGTTGCGAATGCCGAGCATGTCCTGACCCTGGTGGAGGCGCAAAAGCGCGCAGGCGCCGCCTCATCGCTCGACCTGGCACGCCAGCGCTCCGCCGTGGCGCAGCAGAAATCGGCGATCCCCGAGCTGATGCAGCAGGAGCGCGAAGCGCAGGCGGCCTTGGCCATCCTGCTCGGCAAAACGCCGCAGACCTTCTCCGTCGGCGAGCAGGGGCTGGACACGATCACCTTGCCCGAAGTGTCCCCGGGCGTGCCGTCCGAGCTCCTGTCGCGCCGGCCCGATATCCGCCGCGCCGAGGCGAGTCTGGCGGCTGCGGATGCGAATGTCGCCGTCGCTCGGGCAAACCTCTTCCCCAGCATCAACCTTACCGGCGCGATGGGTGCGCAAAGCAGCGCCTTGCTGTCGCTGCTCAACGCGCCGAACCTGCTCGCGAATGTCAGTGCCTCGCTGATGGCGCCGATTTTCGATGGCGGCCGTCTGAAGCGGGAGCAGGACTTGGCCGTCGCCCGAAAACAGGAATTGATCCAGATGTATCGGGCGACGGTGATTGCCGCTTTGTCCGAAGTGGATACGGCCCTGGGCCAGATCCGCAGCCTGGATGAACAACGGCGCTTGAAAACGACCGAACTGGAGGAGGCGCGCCAGGCCTACGATCTGGCGGAAATCCGATACAAGGCCGGGGCCGAAGACTTGATGACGGTCCTCGATACGCAGCGCGCCTTGTCGGACGTGCAGAACGATATCGGGATATTGAAACTCAAGCGTCTGCAGGCGACAGTGTCCTTGTATAAGGCGCTTGGCGGTGGTTGGCATGACGAGCAGAGTCAGGGCGCGGCCGGTTCTGCTAAAACTTGAGCGATCGTTTTCTCGAACCATCGCGCTTTTTTATACCGCTACGCCAGACGCCTGATATCGATGCCCCAAGCGAACGCCTGAGGCGGTGTCAGGTTCAAACGCTTGACATTTTGTATGGCGCCTAACATCATTGTTAGGTGGCTGACAAATATACCCAAGCAGATTCCAGTGCTCTAGCTTTCTGGACAAAACGATGCTACCTCGCGGGTCGCGCCGCGATGGAGGCAATGCTGCGCCCCTACGACCTGGGAACGACGCAGTGGTACGTCTTGCACCGCCTTAAAAACGTCGGCCCGACCATGCAACGCGACCTGGTGAAGGCGCTCCAGGTCGAGCGCGCAACGCTCAGCGCGATCGTTGCCGTACTGGTCCGCAAAGGGCTGGTCGAACAGGTGCCGGACCGCGTCGATCAGAGGCAGAAGCTGCTGCGCCTGACAGACGCGGGTGAGGAGCTCTGGCAGGCCTTGCCCGATCTGACGGCCATCCACGATACCGCGTTCGAAGACATGGATGAAGCCGCGATCGCCGGCGCGATTCAGGTTCTCCAGAGCGCGACCGAACGACTTGAAAGCTTCATCGACAGGAGCTGACAAATGACAGTCTTGCTGACAGGCGTGACCGGATTGGTAGGGGCCCGACTGCTTCCCCGCCTGGTCGCGGCAGGGATCGATTGCCGTGCTCTGGTGCGCGGCGACAAAGCGCTGCCTGCCGGCGTCACGCCGGTGGCAGGCGAGCTTTTCGACCCGCCGACGCTCGCCCGGGCGGTGGAAGGCGTCTCGGACATCGTTCATCTTGCCGCCGTCTTCCGCTCGCAGGACACCGATCTGATCTGGAAGACCAATGTCGATGGCACGCGCAACCTGATCGCCGCGGCGCAAGCCCATGCGCCACAGGCCCGTTTCGTGCTCGCGAGTACCAGCAACGTCTACGACGCCAACAACAGCCACCCCGGGCGCGAGGACGATCCCGTCGATCCGCTGCATGCCTATCCGGCCAGCAAGGTGGCGGCCGAAAAAGCGTTAAGGGAAAGCGGGCTCGATTGGGCCATCCTGCGCTTTCCATTCGTCTATGGCGACGGGGACGGTCATCTCGACGCCTTGCCCAAGCATGCGCTCGCCGGCCAATGGCATCCGGCCAAAAGAATCAGCACCATCCACCACCGCGACATCGCCACAGCGGTGCAACTTGCCTTGAGCGGCAGGTTCGACCGCCGCATCGTCAATATTGCCGATGAGGCGCCGACCTCGATTTACGAGCTGGCAGCCCTGGTTGGCGAATCGCTGCCGCCATCGTCCGCACCACTGGAAAATCCGTGGCATCTCCACGTCGATGGATCGCTTGCACGCAGCCTCGGTTTTCAGCCAAGGGTAAAAACCGTTTATCAGGCCGCTGAAGAAAAACTGATGTAATCGGCGATTCAATCCGGCACGGGAAACCCGGACTCGCAGGCCGTGCCAGGTCAAGCTGCGCGAAATCGCAGCAATCGGTTTTATCGATGCCTCGCAACGAAAAATATGATTTCTAGTACGGCGCCGATGTTCTTATGATGGGACTTAGCGAACAATAAAAACAGACGGCTCATCGCCGTGGTGTGCAGTGGCAACATGAGAAAGGCCCATCATGCCGAATCTGATTTCCGCGTTCGAATCGGTCCTGGAACTGCAGCTTCTGATCCTGGGCTGCGGTCTCGCCACCTTCTGTCCCGTCGTGCTGTACGGCGGCAATCCGCTCTGCACCTGGTTCGAATGGACGGACCGCTGCGGGCGCGGTGCCGAGCCGGCAGCGCCGGACGAATGAGGGCAGGGCACCGGTCCGGATCCGAGGCTGCGGCGCTCAAATCCCTGGCATGGACAGGGGAGCCCGGCTCTGCTCGTTATTTTCACGCACCAGCTTGGACAGCAAGTTCATGAAGCTGTGCTGTTCGGCCGGCGTGAGCGGCGCAAGCAGGCGTTCGCGCAGGCGCAGGGCGCCGGCTTCCAGGCTGGCCAGCAGCCGCGCGCCTTCGGGCGTGATGGTGAGCGCGCGCTGGCGTCGGTTGTGCGGGAGGATCTTGCGCTCGAGCAGGCCTTTCTCTTCGAGGCGGGCGCAGACGGTGGCGCCGGTCGAGGTGTCGACCGCCGCCAGGCCCGCCAGCGAGACCTGGTCGATGCCGGGATGCAGCGCCAGCAGGCCGAGGATCGCGTATTGGACCGGCGTCAGCGCGTCGCCCAGTTCGTCGTAGAACAGCGAGACCGAGATTTGCTGGGCGCGGCGCAGCAGGTGGCCCGGTTGGCCATGGGGGGCGAGCAGGTGGCGGTCGTGGTCGGTGGTCATGTATGCGGGGCGATATTTTTATAAACATTCAGTGTACTGAATATTCGGCGGCACCTGAAGTGGAAACAATGAAGGAGACAAGCATGTTCCCGAAAAACGCATGGTACGTGGCCTGCACCCCGGACGAGATCGCGCAGGGGCCGCTGGGCCGCCAGATCTGCGGCGAGAAAATCGTGTTCTACCGGGGCGAGGGCGGCAAGGTCGCCGCGGTGGAGGATTTCTGCCCGCACCGCGGCGCGCCGCTCTCGCTCGGCTTCGTCCGCGACGGCAAGCTGGTGTGCGGCTATCACGGCCTCGAGATGGGTTGCGAAGGCAAGACCATCGCCATGCCGGGCCAGCGCGTGCGCGGCTTTCCGTGCATTCGCAGTTATCCGGTGGAAGAGCGTTACGGCTTCATCTGGGTCTGGCCCGGCGCGAAAGACAAGGCCGATCCCGCCGCCATCCACCACCTCGAGTGGGCCGACAATCCCGGCTGGGCCTACGGCGGCGGGCTGTATCACATCCACTGCGACTACCGCCTCATGATCGACAACCTGATGGACCTGACCCACGAGACCTATGTGCATGCCTCGAGCATCGGCCAAAAGGAGATCGACGAGGCGCCGGTGACGACCAGGGTCGAGGGCGAGCAGGTGGTGACCAGCCGCTTCATGGACAATGTCGGCGCGCCGCCGTTCTGGCGCGCGGCCCTGACCTGGAACGGCCTGGATGGCGATGTGCCGGTGGACCGCTGGCAGATCTGCCGCTTCAGCGCCCCGAGCCACGTGATGATCGAAGTCGGGGTGGCGCACGCCGGCAAAGGCGGCTACCGCGCCGACCCGGCGCACAAGGTGTCGAGCGTGGTGGTCGACTTCATCACGCCCGAGACCGAGACCTCGCACTGGTATTTCTGGGGCATGGCGCGCAACTTCCAGCCGGAGGACGCGGCGTTGACCGCCAAAATCCGCGAAGGGCAGGGCAAGATCTTCGGCGAAGACCGCGACATGCTCGAACGCCAGCAGCAGAACATCCTGCGCCATCCAGAGCGCCGCCTGCTGATGCTGAACATCGATGCCGGCGGCGTGCAGTCGCGCCGGATCATCGACACCTGGCTGGCGCGCGAAGGCGCGGCGCAGGAGGCCGCATGAGCACGATCGACGTGCGCGTCGCGGCCAAGGTGTGCGAGGCCGAGGGCATCTGCAGCTATGAACTGGTGCGCGTGGATGGGGCGCCGCTGCCGCCGTTCGAGGCCGGGGCCCACATCGACGTCCATCTCGGCGATGGCCTGGTGCGCCAGTATTCGCTGTGCAACGCGCCGCACGAAACCCGGCGCTATCTGATCGGCGTGCTGCGCGATCCCGGCTCGCGCGGTGGCTCGGCGGCGATGCACGACGCGGTGCACGCCGGCTCGGTACTGACGATCGGCGTGCCGCGCAACCACTTCCCGCTGGTCGATGCGCCGCGCACCTTGCTGCTGGCCGGCGGCATCGGCGTCACGCCCATGCTGGCCATGGCCGAAGCGCTGGCGGCGAAAGGCGCCGCGTTCGAGATGCACTATTGCGCACGTTCGCCGGAGCGCGCCGCCTTCCGCGAACGCATCGCGGCGTCCAGCTTTGCGGAACAGGTACACTTCCATTACGACAGCGACGCGGCGCAGCGGCTCGACCTGCCGGCCTTGCTGGCGGCGCCGGCCGATACCCACCTCTACGTCTGCGGGCCGGCCGGCTTCATCGAGCACGTGCTGGCAGCGGCGCGCGAACGCGGCTGGCCGGACGCGCAACTGCATGTCGAGTACTTCGCCGGCGCCGCCATCGATACCGCGGGCGACCAGCCTTTCGAAGTCAAGCTGGCCTCGAGCGGCCAGACGTTCACGGTGCCGGCCGGACGCTCGGTGATCCGGGTACTGGCGGAGCAGGGCATCCAGCTGCCGTATTCCTGCGAGGAGGGCGTCTGCGGCACCTGCCTGATCCGCGTGCTGGACGGCGTGCCCGAGCACCGCGACCTCTACCTGACCGACGAGGAGCGCGCGGCCAACGACCAGTTCATGCCCTGCTGTTCGCGCGCCAGGACCAAGCTGCTGGTCCTCGACCTTTAAACGCAGGCACACGCTCATGACAACGCATATCGACAGCGACCAGCGCGCCATCCCCTGCATGCTGCTGCGCGGGGGCACCTCGCGCGGTCCCTTCTTCCTCGAGTCCGACCTGCCTGCCGACCCGGCCGCGCGCGACCGCGTGCTGCTGGCGGCGCTCGGTTCGCCCGACCCGCGCCAGATCGACGGCCTGGGCGGCGCCCATCCGCTCACCAGCAAGGCCGGCATCGTCCGTCCCAGCACCACGCCGGGCGTCGACCTGGACTTCCTGTTCGCCCAGCTGCAGCCGGCCTCCGACCAGGTGGACCTGACGCCGAACTGCGGCAACATGCTGGCCGCGGTCCTGCCCTTCGCCCTGGAGCGCGGCCTGCTGCCGCTGCAGGACGGCAGCACCAGCGCGCGCATCCTCACGCTCAACACCGGCATGCAGTGCGAGGTCACGGTGCAGACGCCCGGCCGCAGGCTGCGCTACGGCGGCGAGGCGCACATCGACGGCGTGCCCGGCACGGCGGCACCGGTTGCCATCAACTTCCTCGACACCGCCGGTTCGGTCTGCGCCGGCTTGCTGCCCACCGGCCGGGTACGCGACCGCATCGCGCTGGACGTCGACGGCGCCCCTGCGGCGCTGGACGTGACCTGCATCGACAACGGCATGCCGATGGTGCTGCTGCGCGCCGCCGACCTCGGGCGCAGCGGCGACGAAAGCGTGGCCGCCCTGAACGCCGATACCCAGCTCAAGGCGACGCTCGAAGCCCTGCGCCTGGCTGCCGGCCACCTGATGGGCCTGGGCGACGTCAGTGCGAAGAGCTACCCGAAGATGTGCCTGGTCGCGCCGCCGCGCAAGGGCGGGACGGTCGCGACCCGTTGCTTCATTCCGCACGTCTGCCACGACGCGATCGGTGTGCTGGCCGCGGTCACAGTCGCTACCGCCTGCGTGCTCGAAGGCGCGGTGACCGACGGCCTGGCAATGGCCGGCGAGGGGCTGGAACGGCGCGTCTCGGTCGAGCATCCGAGCGGCGAATTCAGCGTCGAACTCGCACTCGATTCCTCCGACCCGCAACAGGTAGTCCGCGCGGCCCTGCTGCGCACCGCGCGCCTGATCATGCGCGGCGAAGTCCTGATTCCCGCAACCCTTTGATGCCACTGGAAACCACGCAATGCGTCCACCCCTGATCATCGACTGCCACGGTCATTACACGACCGCACCGAAAGCGCTGGAGCAATGGCGCCAGCTGCAGATCGCCAACCTGAACACACCGGCGCTGGGACCGAAGGTAGCGGACCTGCGCATTTCCGACGACGAGCTGCGCGAGTCGATCGAAAGCAACCAGCTGCGCCTGATGAAGACGCGCGGCTCAGACCTGACCATCTTTTCGCCGCGCGCCAGCTTCATGGCCCATCACATCGGCGACTTCCAGATCAGCGCCACCTGGGCCGCGATCTGCAACGAGCTGTGCGCCCGCGTGGCCCAGCTCTACCCCGATCATTTCGTGGGCGCGGCGATGCTGCCGCAGTCGCCGGGCGTGGCGCCGGAGACCTGCATCCCCGAGCTGGAGCGCTGCATCCGCGACTACGGCTTCGTCGGCATCAACCTGAATCCCGATCCCTCGGGCGGGCACTGGACCTCGCCGCCGCTGCCGGACCGCCACTGGTATCCGCTGTACGAGAAGATGGTGGAGTACGAGATCCCGGCGATGATCCACGTCTCGACCAGCTGCAACCCCTGTTTCCACACCACCGGCGCCCACTACCTGAACGCGGACACCACGGCCTTCATGCAATGCCTGAGCGCCGACCTGTTCAAGGACTTCCCGACCCTGAAGTTCCTGATCCCGCATGGCGGCGGCGCCGTGCCCTACCACTGGGGGCGCTTCCGCGGCCTGGCCCAGGAGATGAAGAAGCCGCTGCTGCAGGACCACCTGCTGGACAACATCTTCTTCGATACCTGCGTCTATCACCAGCCCGGCATCGACCTGCTGACCCGCGTGATCCCGGTGAAGAACGTGCTGTTCGCCTCGGAGATGATCGGCGCGGTGCGCGGCATCGATCCGGACACCGGCCACCATTACGACGACACGCGGCGCTACATCGAGGCCGCCGCGCTGAACGACGAGGAGCGCTTCCGCATCTTCGAAGGCAATGCGCGCGCCGTGTTCCCGCGCCTGGACGCCCAACTGCAAGCCAAAGGACTCTGAGATGAGCATCCCCCTGAACAACCAATTGGGCGTGGTACGCCGCCAGATCGAGCGCGCCGACCGCGCCGCCGTCGAGGCGCTCGGCCGCTTCGGCAGCGCCACCGTGCACGAAGCGATGGGCCGGGTCGGCCTGATGAAGCCCTACCTGCGTCCGATCTGGCCGGAGGCCGCGGCCGCCGGCACCGCGCTCACCGTGCTGCTGCACCCCGGCGACAACTGGATGCTGCACGTGGCCGCGGAGCAGATCCAGCCCGGCGACATCGTGGTGGCCGCCATCACGGCCGACTGCAGCGACGGTTACTTCGGCGACCTGCTGGCCACCAGCTTCCAGGCCCGCGGCGCCCGCGCGCTCGTGATCGACGCCGGCGTGCGCGATGTGAAGGTATTGCGCGAGATGGGCTTTCCGGTGTGGAGCAAGTGCGTGAGCGCGAAAGGCACGATCAAGGCGACACTCGGCTCGGTCAACATTCCGGTGCTGTGCGCCGGCGCGCTGGTCAACCCGGGCGACGTGATCGTCGCCGACGAGGACGGCGTGGCGGTGGTGCCGGCCGCCGATGCGCCGCGCGTGGCGGCACTGGCCCAGCGGCGCGAAGAGCTGGAGGTCGCCAAGCGCGCGCAACTGGCAGCCGGCGTGCTGGGCCTGGACATGTACGACATGCGCGGCGCACTGGCCCAGGCCGGCCTGCGCTACATCGATTGAGCCGGGGAGGGACACGTCGATGACAACTGTGATGCTGTTGTGCGGCCTGCTGTGCGACGAGGTGGTGTGGCGCGCCCAGGCCGAGGCCCTGCGCCGCGATTACGAGGTACGGATCCTGCACTTCGTGGAGCAGGACTCGCTGCAGGCGATGGCCGAGCACGTGCTGCGCCACGCCCCTGAGCGCTTTGCGCTGGCCGGCCACTCGATGGGCGGCCGGGTCGCGCTCGAGGTGGTGCGCCGCGCGGGCCCGCGCGTCGAGCGCCTGGCCCTGTTGAATACCGGCTTCGAGCCGGCGGCGGAAGGGGAGGCGGCACGCCGCGCCGTGCTGGTGGACCGGGCGCTGGAAGAGGGCATCGATGCGATCGCCGCGACCTGGGGCCTGCCGATGCTGGCGCCGCGCCGCCGCACCGATCCGGCCCTGGTGCTGCCGATGCTCGACATGGTCGGGCGCATGTCGGGCACGATCTACCAGGCCCAGACCCGGGCCCTGCTGAGCCGGCCGGATGCGACCCCGGTCTTGCGGAACCTCGCTTGTCCGACCCTCATCCTGTGCGGCGAGCAGGACGGCTGGAGTCCGCCGGAGCGCCATCGCCGCATGGCCGAGCTGGCGCCGCATGCGGTCCTGCGCCTGATCGAGGACTGCGGCCACATGTCGATGATGGAGCAGCCGCAGGCAGTGCTGGGCGCGCTGCGCGAATGGCTGGACCTGCCGGCCCCCACTTCGAACTCCGAGGAACCCCATGTCCATGCATGACCAGGCATCGATCCAGCGCGCCTGCAGCGAGCTGGTGTCGCGCTATGCCTACCTGAACGACGAGCGCCGCTTCGAGGAGCTCAGCACGCTCTTCACCGACGACGCGATCCTGTACCGCCCGTCCGCGCCGACGCAGGGCATCCATGGCCGTGAGGCGATCCTGGCGGCCTTCCGCAAGCGGCCGCCCGACACCATGACCTTCCACGTCTGCAGCGACATCCTGGTCGAGGCCCTGAGCGACAGCGAAGCGCGCGGCAGGTCGCGCATCCTGCTGCTGTCCGCAGCCCGGCCGCTCCACGGCACGCTCGCGCAATCGGCGATGCCGGTGCCGGGCGTGTTCACCGACCGCTTCGTGCGCACGCCGGACGGCTGGAAGTTCGCCGAGCGGCGCGGCTGCTTCTGGATGCCCGCCGCTCCGACCCAGGCCGAACAAGCGCAACCCGCAGCCGGCTGAAGACCCACATCCATCAAACGCAGGAGCCAGCATGGCACACATCATTGGCGGTATCGGGACCTCCCACGTCCCCACCATCGGCCTGGCCTACGACAGGAAGCGCCAGCACGACCCGGCCTGGGCGCCGCTGTTCGAGGGCTACAAGCCGGTCGCGAAATGGCTGGAAGAACAGCGGCCGGACGTCCTGGTCTTCTTCTACAACGACCATGGCAACAGCTTCTTCTTCGACTGCTACCCCACCTTCGCGATCGGGGTGGCGCCGGAATTCGACATGGCCGACGAGGGCGCGGGACGCCGGCCGCTGCCGGCGATCAAGGGCCATGCGAAGCTTGCCGAGCACGTCGCCAACCGCCTGGTGAACGAGGAATTCGACATGGCGGTGTTCCAGGACCGGCCGCTCGACCATGGCTGCAATTCGCCGCTGGCGCTGCTATGGCCGCACGAGCCGGCCTGGCCCGGCGCGATCCTGCCGATCGCCATCAACGTGCTCCAGCATCCCTTGCCGAGCGCCGCGCGCTGCTACAAGCTGGGGCAGGCGGTGCGGCGCGCCATCGAATCCTTCCCGGAAGACCTGAAGGTGGTGGTGGTCGGCACCGGCGGACTGTCGCACCAGATCCATGGCGAACGCACCGGCTTCAACGACACCGACTGGGACGAGGAATTCCTGCGCCTGTTCGTCGAGGAACCGGACTACCTGAAGGGGCTCACGCATGCGGAGCTGATCCGCCGCGGCGGCGCGGAAAGCGCGGAAGTCATCATGTGGCTGGCCATGCGCGGCGCCATGGATGGCCAGATCCGCTGCCTGCACCAGAACCACTACCTGGCCACCACCACCAACATGGCGGTGGCCCTGTACGAGCAGGTCACGGCGCCGCCGCCGCAGGCCGCGCTGGACCAGGCCAACGCGCAGCTGCTGGGCATCGAGGACATTCCCGGCACCTACGCCTTCGACATCGAACACAGCGTCAAGGCGCTCGGCCTGAACCGCTTCTTCTGGCGCCATCGCGAGCCGGACTTCCGCGAACTGGTGAGGCAGGACATCGAGGCCGCCTTCGACGCGGCGGCGCTGACCGAACCGGAAAGGGCGCTGGTGCGGGCCCGGGACTGGCTGGGCCTGATCCGGTATGGCGTGTCCTTCTTCGTGCTCGAAAAATTCGCGCGGGTGCAGCGCATGTCGAACCTGGAGGTCTACGCCAGCATGCGCGGCGAAAGCCTGGAAGCCTTCCTGGCGACGCGGCGGGTGCCGGCATCCGCCTGAGGGGGAGGGCGCCAGCTATTCGTCGTCTCGATACCTGCAATCGAAAGGTCCGATTTGTAAGGGGTGCCGGACAGCCGCTACATTAGGGAATCGACAATGTGGCGGCGGCTGCCGGCCCGGCAGCCAGCACGCACACGCACCGAGGAGACAGGCATGGTAAAGAGTTCGGAAAGCTGGGGCGCACGCGCCGCCCTGATGGTGGCGCACTGCGCCGGGATGGTCGACCTGGTGGCGCTGCCGGTCTGGGTCGGGGTCCTGATCGCCGGCTACGGCCTCGACCCGCAACAGGCCGGCGGCCTGGCCACCCTGTTCCTGATCGGCGCGGTGTCGGCGAGCGCGCTGGTGGCGCCGCGTTCGGACCGGCTGCCGGCGCGTGCCGTCGCTGCCGTCAGCTTCGCCATCGCGGCCTGCGCCTTCGCTGCGGTCGCGCTGGTCAAGACCTTCGCGCTGATGGCGCTGCTGCACCTGGCGGCCGGCCTGGCCGCCGGCACCGCCCTGAGCCTGACCCACGCCGCCATCGGCTGCAGCAGCAATCCGCACCGCCTGTTCGCGATCGTCGGTTTCGCCCTGGGCGTATTTGCCGTTGCCTTCATGGGCGCGGTCCCGAACATCGTGGCCGCCGTCGGCGCGCCGGCGCTGTTCTGGACTTTTGGCGGCGTTATGGCCTGCGCTGCCTGCGCAGCCGCGCTGGGCTTTCCCACGGCCCGTCCACGCACCGCCGCCGCGCCTGCCGCACAGCGCGGCTTGCCGCGCGCGGTCTGGCTGGTGGCCGCCGGCATCAGCTGCATGGCCCTGACGCAGGCGATGATGTTCGCCTTCGTCGAGCGCATCGGCGCCGACCGCGGCTACGGCGCGGCGGCAGTGGGTGGCGTCCTGATCGCGCTCGGCTTCGTCAACCTGCTGCCGGCGCCGCTTGCCGCGTTCCTGCAGCGCCGCCTGAACCCGCGCACGGTGCTGGTCTGCGGCCCGGTCCTGCAGGCGGTGCTGGCCCTGCTGCTCACGCAAAGCGAGGCCTTCCCGCCCTATGCGACCGGGGCCCTGTTCTTTGCGGCGGTGATGATCTTTACGCACACCTTCGCCTTCGGCCTGCTGGCCGCGCTCGATCCGAGCGGCCGCGCGGTGGGCGCCACTCCCGCCATGGTGATGATCGGGGCCGCGGTGGGGCCGCTGCTCGGCGGTACCCTGGTCAAGCTGGCCGGCTATTCCAGCCTGGGCTTCGCCGCCGTTGCCATCGCGGCCTGCGCGGTCGTCTGCTTCCTGCCTTGCCGCAGCGGCGACGCCGTGCTGTCGCGCTCCTGACCCGGCCACGCCAGCTTTGTGCCCTGCGCACCCGAAGGGGTGGGCGGGGCGTATGCACATGCGCGGCCGGCGTCCAAGGTATCGGTGTTTCCGTTGGCTCGAATCGGAAGAATCAATTTTATCGAGGCCGTGTTCGTCGATATGATCGTTTCCACCAAAGCAGCGCACACAAGCTGCACACAATAACCCGACTGGAGACACAATGACCCATCTGGCAAGCCCTCACGACCGCTCGCACCCCGGACAAGCAAGCCGCCCGGTACTGCTGCTGGCGCTGGCATTCGGCGCACTACTGACCCTGCAGGACGCCGGCGCCGCCGACATCGCTACCGGCAATCCGGACCTGAAGCTGCGCTGGGATAACACGCTCAAGTACAGCGCCGCATTCCGCCTGAAGGAGCGCAGCGCGGTACTGCCGGACGGTCCCGATGCCGCCAACGGCGACGACGGCGACCGCAACTTCGGCAAGGGCTTGATCTCCAACCGCGTCGACCTGCTGTCGGAGATGGACCTGACCTACAAGAACGTCGGTGCGCGCGTGAGCGGGGCAGCCTGGTACGACTCGGTGTACAACCGCCGCACCGACAACGATTCGCCCTTCACCTATAACGCGTTGTCGGTGCCGTACACGGAGTTCACCGACGCGGCGCGCACGCTGCACGGCCGCAAGGGCGAGCTGCTCGAAGCCTTCGTGTTCGCCAACGGCCAGCTCGGATCGATGCCGGTGGCGCTGCGGGTCGGGCGCCACGCCCTGGTCTATGGCGAGACCCTGTTCTACGGCATGAACGGCATCGCGGCGGCCCAGCAGCCGATCGACGTGCTGAAGGGCCAGTCGGTCCCGAACACCCCGTTCAAGGAGCTGATCCGCCCGGTCGGGCAGGTGTCGGGCCAGGTCCAGCTGTCCTCCAACCTCACGCTCGGCGGCTACTACCAGTACGAGTGGGAGCCGAACCGGCTGCCGGCCTCCGGCAGCTACTTCAGCACCGGCGACAACATCGGCCCGGGCCGCGAAAGCCTGATCCTCGGCGCGCCGCCGGCGCCGCGCAGCCTGTACACCGGCGATGTCAACGCCAGGAACTCGGGGCAGGGCGGCATCCAGCTGAAATGGTCGCCCGAGGGCAGCGACATCGACCTCGGCTTCTACGCGGCGCGCTACAACAGCAAATCGCCCGACATCGTGATGGGCATGGCCCAGTCGCGCACCGGACCCTATCCGGCGACTTTCCGCTACTACTACCACGAAGGCATCCGCACCTTCGGCGTCAGCGCATCGCGCACGATCGGCGAATTCAACCTCTCGGCGGAAGCCTCGGTGCGTCGCAACCAGCCGCTCAGCCACGCCGGCTCGGTCGACCTGTACGGCATCGTGCCGGCAGCCTTCGGCGGCCCGGCGGCGCCTTCCGACAACCGCGACAACACCGTCTACCCGCTGGGCCGCACCGCCCACCTGAACATCTCGACCCTGGCCTCGCTGTCGCCGAACTTCATTTCGCAGGAATCGACGCTGCTCGGCGAAATCGCCTGGAACCGCGTCACCAGCATCACGTCGCACGCCGACCACCTCGATCCGAACGCCAGCCGCGACGCCTGGGGCATGCGCTTCGTCTACACCCCGACCTACCGCCAGCTGCGTCCGGGCCTGGACATCGACCTGCCGCTCGGTATCGGCTACACGCCGAAGGGCAAGTCGGGCGTGTTCGGCTCGGTGTTCGGCCCCGACAAGGGCGGCGATATCAGCTTCGGCATCGGCGGGCGCTATGAAGACACCTGGCATTTCAGCCTGAGCGTCACCCACTACTACGGGGCCGCCGCGCCGACCGCGATCCCGGGCCCGGGCGGCGGCGCCGTCTACACCTACAAGCAGGCGCTGAAGGACCGTGATTTCGCCTCGGTCTCGCTGCGCCGCACATTCTAATCAACATGGAGACAGACACATGAACATCAAGCGAGCAATCGTCGCGGCAGGCATCGGCCTGGCCGGCATCCACGGCATGGCCGCCGCCGCCGTCGGCGCCGAAGAAGCCGCCAAACTCGGCAAGACCCTGACCCCGCTCGGCGCCGAAAAGGCCGGCAACAAGGACGGCAGCATTCCGGCCTGGGACGGCGGCCTGACCAAGGCGCCGGCCGGCTTCAAGGCTGGCGGACGGCGCGACCAGGATCCGTACGCGGGCGAGAAGCCGCTGTATTCGATCACCGCCAGGAACATGGAGCAGTACGCAGACAAGCTGAGCGACGGCGCCAAGGCCATGCTCAAGAAGCACGCCAGCTACCGCATCGACGTCTATCCGACCCACCGCAGCGCCGCGGCGCCGCAATGGGTTTATGAGAACACGCGCAAGAACGCCGGCGCGGCCAAGCTGAACGAGCGCCAGATCCCGGTCGGCGCGTATGGCGGCATTCCGTTCCCGATCCCGAAGGATGGCGCCGAGGCGATGTGGAACCACCTGCTGTCCTGGCGCGGCGAGAACTGGCAGTTCGACAACCGCGCCTACCTGGTCACCGCCGCCGGCAAGCCGGTGATGACGGTCGACGGCATCGCCGACCAGAGCATGCCTTACTACTTCAAGGACGGCACGCCGGAATCGGCCAACGGCAACTACTGGAATCTGCGCCTGGTCAACGCCGGACCGCCGATCCGTGCCGGCGAGGCCATCCTCGGCCGCCTGAACCTGGACTCGGAGCGCGACCTCGGCTACGCCTACCTGGCCGGCCAGCGCCGCACCCGCAAGCTGCCGAACGCCTGCTGCGACACGCCGACCCCGGCCACCGCCGGCGTGATGAGCTTCGACGAAGTGAGCGTGTTCGCCGGGCGCCTCGACCGCTTCGACTGGAAGCTGGTCGGCAAGAAGGAGATGCTCATCCCCTATAACACCAACCGCTCGCTGGGCGGCAAGGACATGGACCTGATCAACGCCAAGCACCTGAATCCGGACATGGTGCGCTGGGAGCTGCACCGGGTCTGGGTCGTGGAAGCGAACGTCAAGCCGGGCGTGCGCCACGTGGCGCCGAAGGGCAGGTACTACCTGGACGAAGATACCTGGATGGCCGTGCTCGGCGACCGCTGGGATGCCAAGGGCCAGCTGTGGAAGACCATGTGGCAGCTGCCGGTGACGATGCCGGACCTGCCGGCGACCACCGGCGTCACCTTCGGCTTCTATGACCTGCTGTCCGACACCTGGTTCGCCAACCAGGTCCTGAACGAAAAGGCCTCGCAGTACAAGCTGATGCCGCGCTACCCGGACGCGACCTTCTCGCCGGATTCGCTCAGCAGCGGTGCGCGCTGACCCGGCCGGGCCAGCGCATCGTGGAGCAACGCATGCATCTCACGCATTTCATCCTGGCGCTGGCTGCGGCCGGCGCCTGTACCCTGGCGGGCGCGGCGCCAGCCGCGGCCGCATCGGCTACACCGCTGGCCGATCCGATCGCGCGCGCCGCCCAGGCCGTGCGCCAGCCGGCCAAGGCCTATCTGACCGGCGTCGCCCAGGCCGGCAAGCGCATCGTCGCGGTCGGCGAGCGCGGCATCGTCATCCTGTCCGACGACGGCGGCGCGACCTGGCGCCAGGCCAGGGTGCCGGCCAGCGTGACCCTGGCCGCGGTCCAGTTCCCGACCCCGACCGAAGGCTGGGCGGTGGGCCATTACGGCGTCATCCTGCACAGCCGCGACGGTGGCGAATCCTGGACCCGGCAGCTGGACGGCGCCCAGGCGGCGCAACTGATGCTGCGCGACGCGCAAGCCCAGGCCGCGGCAGCGGACGGCGGCGCCGAACGCAGCGCAGCCTACCTGGCCGAAGCCCAGCGCATGGTGGCGGACGGGCCCGACAAGCCCTTCCTGGCACTGCACTTCAGCGATGCGCGCAACGGCATCGTGGTCGGCGCCTACAACCTGGCCTTCCGCACGCGCGACGGCGGCGCCAGCTGGACCCCGATCTCGCACCGGCTCGACAACCCGCGCGGCAACCACATGTACGCGGTGCAGGCGCGCGGCAACGCGGTGTATATCGCCGGCGAGCAGGGCCTGATGCTGCGCTCGCTCGACGGCGGCGAACGCTTCGAGCGGGTCGAGCTGCCTTACAAGGGCAGCCTGTTCGCGCTGGCGATCGCCGGCGACCAACTGACGGTGGCCGGGCTGGGCGGCAATGCCTTCCAGTCCGCCGACCAGGGCGCGAGCTGGCACAAGCTGGCCGTGCCGGCGCCGGTCTCGATCACCGCCATGCGCGCCCACGGCGCCACGCTGCTGATGGCCAACCAGGCCGGGATGCTGATGCGCGCCACGGCCGGCCAACCGGCTTCCGTGCTGAACACCCCGGCGCTGCCGCCGCTGAGCGACGTCCTGCTCCAGGCCGACGGCGCGATCGTCGCGGTCGGCATGTCCGGCGTCGTGCGTCTTCCCGCCCAGCCGGGCGCAATCCTCGTTTCCTCCGCCGCAAAATGATGTCCACACCTCCAAGCAAGCAAGGCGCTTCCGGCCCGGCGCCGGATTCCGCGCCCTTCGATCCACGATCCGGTTCCTTCCTCGAACGCCTGCTGTTCAACCACCGCCTCGTGGTGGTGCTGCTGTGCGCCCTGGTGACCTGCCTGCTCGGCTACCAGGCCAGCAAGCTGCGCCTGAACGCCAGCTTCGAGAAGGCGATTCCGACCGGCCATCCCTACATCGCGAATTACCTGAAGTACCAGAAGGAGTTGAGCGGCCTGGGTAACGCCGTGCGCATCGCGGTCGAGAACCCGGCCGGCAGCATCTACGATCCGCGCTACCTGGCGACGCTGGCGAAGATCAACGACGAGGTGTTCCTGCTGCCCGGCGTCGACCGTCCCTTCATGAAGTCGCTGTGGACGCCGAATACGCGCTGGGTCGGCGTCACCGAGGATGGGCTCGAGGGCGGACCGGTGATCCCGGACGGCTACGACGGCTCGCCCGACAGCCTGGGCAAGCTCGCGACCAACGTCGCCCGCTCCGGCGAGATCGGCCAGACCGTGGCCCGCGATGCACGCTCGAGCGTCATCTACGTGCCGCTGCTGTCGGTCGATGCCCAGGGCCGGCCGCTCGATTACGAAGCCCTGTCCGCCGCGCTCGAGAAGATCCGCGCCGACTACGAACCGCAGGGCGTGCGCCTGCACATCACCGGCTTCGCCAAGATCGTCGGCGACCTGATCGACGGCCTGCAGCAGGTGCTGCTGTTCTTCGCCGCCGCGATCGCGATCGCCGCCGCCATGGTGTTCTGGTACACCCGCTGCGTACGCTCGACCATGCTGGTGGTGCTCAGTTCCCTGGTCGCGGTGGTATGGCAACTGGGCCTGCTGCCGACCCTCGGCTTTGCGCTCGACCCTTACTCGCTGCTGGTGCCCTTCCTGATCTTCGCGATCGGCATGAGCCACGGCGCCCAGAAGATGAACGGCATCATGCAGGACATCGGACGCGGCGCGCACAAGCTGGTGGCTGCGCGCTGCACCTTCCGGCGCCTGTTCCTGGCCGGCCTGACGGCGCTGCTGGCCGATGCGGTCGGCTTCGCGGTGCTGCTGATGATCGACATCCAGGCGATCAAGGAGCTGGCGATCGCCGCCAGCATCGGCGTGGCGGCGCTGATCTTCACCAACCTGATCCTGCTGCCGATCCTGCTGTCCTACACCGGGGTCAGCGCCAAGGCGGCCGCGCGCAGCCTGCGCACCGAAGACGCCACCAGCGCGGACGGCCGCAAGGAAGGCCTGTGGCGCTTCCTCGACCTGTTCACCCGCAAGCCCTGGGCCGGCGCGGCCGTGGCCTGCGCCTGCCTGCTGGCGGCCGGCGGCATGGCGATCGGCCACCACCTGAAGATCGGCGACCTCGATCCCGGCGCGCCGGAACTGCGGCCGGATTCGCGCTACAACCGCGACGTCGCCTTCATCAGCCAGCACTACGGCGCCAGCAGCGACGTCTTCGCCGTGATGGTCAAAACGCCCGACAACGGCGGCTGCTCCAACTACGAGGTGCTCAAACGCGTCGACGCGCTCGACTGGCAGCTGCGCCAGCTCGATGGCGTCGAGTCGGTCAACACGCTGGCGCTGCTGAACCGGCGCATGCTGAGCGGCCTGAACGAGGCGAATCCGAAATGGTATGAACTGGTGAAGAACCAGGACATGCTCAATTCGGTCACCGCCGGCGCGCCGCGCGGCCTGTACAACGAATCCTGCGGGCTGCTCACGATGTACGTCTACCTGCAAGACCACCGCGCCGATACGCTGGACCGCGTGGTCGCCACCGTCGACGCCTTCGCCGCCGCCAATGACACCGCCGACATCCAGTTCCTGCAGGCGGCCGGCAGCGCCGGCATCGAGGCCGCCACCAACATCGTGGTCAAGCGCGCCTGGTACGAGATGCTGTTCCTGGTGTACGGCGCCGTGACCCTGCTCTGTTTCATCACCTTCCGCTCCTGGCGCGCGGTGGTGGTGGCGGTGCTGCCGCTGATGCTGACCTCGATCCTGGCCGAGGCGCTGATGGTGGGCCTGGGCATCGGCGTGAAGGTCGCGACCCTGCCGGTGATCGCGCTCGGCGTCGGCATCGGGGTCGACTATGCGCTCTACATCCTGAGCGTCGTGCAGGGGCGCATGAAGGAGGGCGCGAGCCTGTCCGAGGCCTACTACCGCGCGCTGCTCTTCACCGGCAAGGTGGTGATGCTGACCGGCGTCACGCTGGCCGTCGGTGTGGCGACCTGGGTCTTTTCGCCGATTAAATTTCAGGCCGACATGGGCATCCTGCTCGCCTTCATGTTCCTGCTGAATATGATCGGCGCGCTGGTGCTGCTGCCGGCGCTGGGCCACTTCCTGCTGCGGCCGGCAGTGCCGGCAGCGCTGCGCGGCGGCAGCCATCAACCGTCGGCCAGCCTGGCGCCGGTGGGCGACGATGGTCTGAAGGGGTAGGGGAGTCGTTCCGGAGGCGCCCGGCCCGCGCATCCGCGCCGGCCGGGCGTTGTTGTATCGGTGCTGGAATCAGCGGCTGCGGTTCTCGGCGATGCAGGGATTGCGCTGTTCGCCCAGGCCGGTGATCGACGCTTCCATCACGTCGCCGTCGCGCAGGTAGCGCTTGTAATGGATGCCGTTGCCGGCCGGGGAGCCGGTGCAGATCACGTCGCCCGGCCACAGTTGCACGCGGCTGGAGATGTATTCGATCTGGCGCGCGATGTCGAAGATCATGTCCGAGGTGCTTTCGTTCTGCATCACCTCGCCGTTGAGCTTGAGGACGATCTGCAGCTGCGCCGGATCGGCCACGAAAGCCGCCGGCACCAGGTAGGGGCCGAGCGGCAGGAAGGTCGGCGAATTCTTGCTCGAGATCCAATCGGTACCCATGGCCTTCGGCTCCTTGCACCAGATCAGGTCGCGGCTGGTGATGTCGTTGGCGATCGTGTAGCCGGCGATGTAGCGCGCGGCGTCCTCGCGGCGCACATTGCGCGCGGCCTTGCCGATCACCACCGCCAGCTCCAGCTCCCAGTCGGGCTGGCTGGCGATGGCCGGCAGGATCACCGGATCGTAGGGGCCGGTGATGGCGGATGGGATCTTGCTGAAGATGTAGGGCGCGCCGGTCTTGGCGCGCTCGTGCATCATCGCCTCGGCGTGGGCGCGCAGTTCTTCGGTCGTCATCGTCTCGGTGCCCGGATGGACGCCGGGCCCCATGCTGACGATCATGTCGACCACGTGCTTGAAGTAGTTGGCGCCGGTGCAGAAGATCTGGCGCGGCAGGTCGACCGGCGCATGCACCTTCAGGGTCGACACCGGCGCCCAGTGCAGCGCTTGCTCTTGCTCGGCCAGCGCCAGCACCTCGGACAGGGCGGCGAAATTCGCGTCCCAGTTCTGCAGCAGGGCGAACACCGATTCGCTGCCGTTCAGGACCAGGCCGCGCGCGTCGGCCAGGCGCTGCAGGGTATGCAGGGCGATGACCCGTTCGCCGCGCACGAGTCCCGCGAAGGGCCGGGAGCCGGCGGCCGAAAAAGTGCCGAGCTTGAAGCCGGCCTGGATGGGGGTGTCTGTCATGAAAAATCTTCCTTTGTCGATGATGATGAGGCGCCCGGACATGCCGGCGGCGCTGCCAGTATAGGGAGGCGCCGGGCCCTTGACGAATGCGGAATTCCGACGCCATGCGTCGGCAAAACCGATAGCTGGAAGGGGCGCGATCCATCGGTCCGGCCGATAGCTTCGATCCGAAAAAGCCATGCCAGCGGCCGCAATCCGCTCGGTAGAATCGACCGGATTCAAGACCAGGAGACCCCCATGCTGTTTCACCAATGTACGCCGCAATGCCCACCCGATTGCGGCGCCGACGCCCCGGCCCGGGTACCGGACCCGGCGCGCGCCAGGAGCCGGACCTTCACCGTCGATTTGCACTGCCACGCGCTGTTCCCGGCAGTCGAAAAGCTGGTCGCGGGCCTGCCGCAAAAGCTTGCCGAGCCCGAGATGATGCTGCACGCGCTGGGCGCGGCCACCGTGGACTACAACAACAAGGTGATGCTGCCGCAGGCCGGCCCGAAACTGACCAATCTGGCGCAGCGCCTGGCCGACATGGACGCGATCGGCGTCGACATGCAGCTGGTGAGCCCGACCTCGACCCAGCACTACTACTGGGCCGAGCCGGACCTGGCGGCCGAGGTGGTGCGCATCCAGAACGAGGGCATGGCCGAACTGTGCGCCACGCATCCGGCGCGCTTCCTGGGCCTCGGCACGCTGGCCCTGCAGCATCCGGCGCTCGCCATCGAGCAGCTGGAGCACGCGGTGCGCAAGCTGGGCCTGCGCGGCGTCGAGATCTCGACCATGATCGCCGGGAAGGAGCTGGCGGACCCGATGTTCGAATCCTTCTGGGCCAAGGTCGAAGAGCTGGGCTGCATCGTGTTCATCCACCCCTTCGGCACCACCCTCGGCGCGCGCCTGGACCGCTACTACCTGTCGAACGTGATCGGCCAGCCGCTGGAGACCACGATCGCGCTGTCGCACCTGATCTTCGGCGGCGTGCTGGACCGCTACCCGGGCGTGAAGATCCTGGCGGCGCACGGCGGCGGCTACCTGCCTTCCTACATCGGACGGTCGAATCACGCTCACCGGGCGCGCACCGATACCCGCGGCTGCGCCAGAGCGCCGGGCGAATACCTGCGCCAGATCTGGTTCGACAACCTGGTGTACGAGCCGGAGGCCCTGCGCCACCTGATCGCGGAAGTCGGCGTCGGGCAGGTCGTGACCGGTACCGACTACCCCTTCGACATGGGCCAGTACGCGCTGGCCGCACTGCTCGAGGCGGCGCCCGGCCTGTCGCAGGAAGAGCGCGAGGGCATCGCCTGGCGCAATGCCGAACGCCTGCTGGGCCAGCGCCTGCGGCCCGAGGACTGGCAGGCACCCGCTGCCGGCCAGGCCTGAAGCGTATCAATCTCAATCATCAAGGACATCGCATGAACATCATTGGACCAGACGCTCTCGTGTTCGGCGTCGACGACGTCGCCGCCTGCGCGCAATACCTGATCGATTACGGCCTGACGCCGTTTGGCGCCGATGCGCGCGGCGGGCGCTTCGAGGCGCTGGACGGCACCGCCATCGTGATCGCGCACAAGGACGACCCGGCGCTGCCGCCGGCCATGGGCACTTCCAGCATGCTGCGCAAGACCGTGTACGGGGTGGCGGACGCCGCCGCGCTGGGCGCGATCGCCGAAGAACTGGGACGCGACCGCGAAGTCAGGTGGGTGGACGGCGGCGGTATCGAAGCCATCGACGACATGGGCTTCGTGCTGGGCTTCCAGGTGAGCGTACGCCGTCCGCTCGCCATGCCGGCCGAAGCGGTCAACGCACCCGGCGCCTCGGGCGGACGGCCGGTCAACGTGGCCGGCGTCGACGAGGACGCGCCGGCGCGCCCGCGCACGCTGTCGCACGTGGTCTACTTTGTGCCCGACACCGCCAGGGCAGAGGCTTTCTACGCGCGCCTGGGCTTTACGGTCACCGACCGCCTGCTCGGCGCCGGGCCCTTCCTGCGGCCGGCCGGCAGCGCCGACCATCACGCGCTGTTCATGATCCAGACCCCGCCCTTCATGAAAGGCTGCGAGCACTTCGCCTTCCACATGGGCGGCCCGACCGAAGTGATGCTGGCCGGGACCCGTTTCGCGAACAAGGGCTACCAGTCGTTCTGGGGCCCGGGCCGCCACAAGATGGGCTCGAACTGGTTCTGGTATTTCAACAGCCCGCTCGGTTGCCACGTCGAGTACGACGCCGACATGGACACCCACGACGCCAGCTGGACCGCGCGCGCGGTGCCGATGAACGCCGACGCCTCGCAACTGTTCCTGTTCGAGCGGCGCGACAAATGGGCTCCGGGTGGACCGCCGCCGGGCGCGGGAGGGGCCGGTGAGCGCCACTGACAAGGACCGGGACAGCGCCGGGGAAGCGGCCTTCTTGTGCCGCGCCGGCGAGCTGGCCGAGGGGCAGTCGCGCGGCTTCGACCCCTGGCGCGAGGGGCGCGACACGGTGCTGCTGGTGCGGCACGGGGGCGCGGTGTACGGCTGGCGCGACGCCTGCCCGCACCACGGCGGCACGCCGATGGCCTGGCGCAAGGACGCCTACCTGAACGCCGACCGCAGCCGCATCGTGTGCGCCGCCCACGGTGCCCAATTCGATATCGAAAGCGGCGTCTGCACGCTGGGGCCCTGTCTGGGCCAGTCGCTGCAGCGCGTCGCCATCACCATCACGACAGAACAAGAAATTTTCATGCAGCGGGAAAGCGGAGGAGACAGGGAACATGACAAGCATGGCTGACAAAGTACTCATCATTGGCGGAGGGTTCTCCGGCATGGCCGCGGCGATCGAGCTGCGCCGCCAGGGCCTCGAAGTCGACCTGGTCGAGATCGACCCCGGCTGGCGCTCCTACGGCGCCGGCATCAGCCTCGGCGGCGCCACCTTGCGCGCGTTGCGGCGCCTGGGCGTGCTCGAGGCCTTCATCGAGCGCGGCGCGGCAACCGACGACGTCGACATCTGCATCCCGACCGGCATGAAGGTCGCCACGCTGCCGACCCCGCGCCTGGCCGGGCCGGACGTGCCGGGCAACGGCGGCATCATGCGTCCGGTGCTGGCCGCGATCCTGGCCGAGGCCACCCGCGCCGCCGGCGCAACGGTGCGCCTGGGCTGCACCTTCACCCACCTCGAGCAGGACGAGCACGGCGTCGACGTCAGCTTCAGCGACGGCAGCCGCGGGCGCTATGGCCTGGTGGTTGGCGCCGACGGGCTGTACTCGACTGTGCGCGAAACCCTGTTCCCGGACGCGCCCAGGCCGCGCTACACGGGCCAGGGCGTGTGGCGTGCGGTGCTGCCACGTCCGCCGGAGGTGACGGGCGCCATGATGTGGGTGGGCGACAAGGTCAAGACCGGCCTGAACCCGGTGTCGCGCGAGCAGATGTACCTGTTCGTGACCGAGGACCGTCCGCACAACACCCACATCCCGCCGGCCGAGTTCCTGCCCATGCTCAAGGGCCTGCTGGCGCGCTTCCCGGCGCCGCTGATGCAGCAGGTGGCGCAGCAGCTCGACGCCGGTTCGCAGATCGTCTACCGGCCGCTCGAAAGCCTCTTGATGCCGCGCCCCTGGTACCAGGGCCGGGTGGTGCTGATCGGCGACACCATCCATGCGACCACGCCCCACATGGCGGCCGGCGCCTGCATCGGCATCGAGGATGCGATCGTGCTGGCCGAAGAGGTGGGCAAGGGCGGCGCCATCGCCGAGGCGCTGGCGCGCTACCAGGCGCGGCGCTGGGAGCGCTGCCGCATGGTGGTCGAGAACTCGGGCCGCCTGGGCGAGATCGAGATCGCCGGCGGCGACAAGGAAGAGCACGGAAAAATCATGCGCGAGACCATGATGGCGCTCGCCGGCCCAATTTAAGGAATCCCCATGACCCGCCAATTCATCGACCTCTCGATCTTCCTCGAAAACGAGGTGCTGTCGGACCCGCCGCCGCTGGCGCCGAAGATCACCTACCAGAAGCACGACGAGACGCTGCAGGGCTTCATCGACATGATCCCCGGCACCACCGCCGCCGACTACCCGGACGGCGAAGCCGCCGCCGCCGAATGGGTGACGCTGACCACCCACAGCGGCACCCACCTCGACGCACCCTGGCACTTCCACTCGACCATGGACGCGAAAACCGGCGAGAAAAAGGCCTCGATCACGATCGACGAGGTACCGCTCGAATGGTGCTTCCAGCCCGGCGTCAAGCTCGACTTCCGCCACTTCCCGGACGGCTACGTCGCCACCGCCCAGGACGTCGAGGCGGAGCTCAAGCGCATCGGCCACGACTTGCAGCCGCTCGACATCGTGCTCGTCAACACCCGCGCCGGCAGCCGCTACGGCAACAACGACTATGTCTCGGCCGGCTGCGGCATGGGCTACGAAGCCACCATGTACCTGCTCGAACGCGGCGTGCGCCTGACCGGCACTGACGCCTGGAGCTGGGATGCGCCCTTCTCGTATACCGCCCAGAAGATCGCCGAGACCGGCGACAAGTCCCTGATCTGGGAAGGCCACAAGGCCGGACGCGACATCGGCTACTGCCACCTCGAAAAGCTGCACAACCTGGAAGCCCTGCCGGGCCACGGCTTCTTCATCAGCTGCTTCCCGCACAAGGTGCGGCGCGGCTCGGCCGGCTGGACCCGCGCGGTGGCGATCGTCGACGACGCGCTGCTGGCGCTGCCGCGCAAATGAGGAGGGCGCCATGAAGCTTGCCACTTACCGCAACGGCCAGCCCGACGGGCGGCTGATGGTCGTCTCGCGCGACCTCGCGCGCGCCATCGACGCCGGCGGCGTCGCGCCCAACCTGCTGCATGCGCTTCAGCACTGGGACGACACGCTGCCGGGACTGCAGCGGCTGTCCGAGGCGCTTGACGCCGCTGCGGACCTCCCCGGCGCCGAGGCGTTCGACCCGGCGCGCTGCATGGCGCCGCTGCCGCGCAGCTTCCAGTGGTGCGACGGCTCCGCCTTCCTCAACCACGGCCATCTGATGGCGCGCGCCTTCAACACGCCGCCGATTCCGGACTTCGACACCATCCCGGTGATGTACCAGGGCGCGGCGGACGATTTCCTCGGTCCCTGCGAGCCGGTGCCGATGCCGGACGAGGCGCTCGGCATCGACTTCGAGGGCGAATTCGCGGTCGTGACCGGACCGGTGCCGATGGGCGCCACGCCCGAACTGGCCGGGCGCGCGATCCGCCTGCTGGTCCAGCTGAACGACTGGAGCCTGCGGGCCCTGGCCGGACGCGAGGCGCGCAGCGGTTTCGGCTTCCTGCAGGCCAAGCCCTCGACCAGCTTCGCGCCGGTCGCGCTGACCCCGGACGAACTGGGCGAGGACTGGCGCGACGGCCGCGTGCAGCTCGCATTGGAAGTGACCTGGAACGAAGAACGCTTCGGCCACCCGCACGGCGGCGAGATGCACTACAGCTTCGGCGAGCTGATTGCGCACGCGGCGCGCACGCGCAAGCTGAGCGCCGGCACCATCGTCGGCAGCGGCACGGTCTCGAATGCCGGCGGCGAGCGCGGCTCGGCCTGCATCACCGAGCGGCGCGTGATCGAGATCCTGGAAAAGGGCGCACCGGTCACCGAATTCATGCGCTTCGGCGACCGGGTCCGCATGTGCGCCCGCAGTGCGGACGGGGCGGCGCCGTTCGGCGCGATCGAGCAGCGCGTGGTGCCGGCCGCCGCCGGCGCGCAGGCCTGACGCCGGCCGGCCTCAGGCCGACTTGCGTACCGGCGCCAGGGCATGCACCTGGGCGCCGCCCGCCGGCGCGCCCGCCGCCGCCAGGTCCTGGCCGCCCGGCTCGGCGCGCGCGACTTCGGCCAGCATCCTGCGCAGCCACTGGTGCGACGGATCGTTTTCCAGGAAGGGGTTCCACTGCATGCACATCTCGATCTTGGGGAAGGCGATCGGCGGTTCGATCAGGCGGATCGGGTAGTAGCAGGCCAGCATGCGCGCCAGTCGCGTGTGCATGGTGGCGATGCGGTTGGTGCCGATCACGAAATGCGGCAGGCTGGTGAAGTTCGGCGTCGACACCTCGATGCGGCGGTCGTAGCCGTTATCCTTCAGGAAGTGCTCCTCGAAGCTGGTCTGGGCGGTGCCGAAACGGGACGACACATGGCCGAGCGCCATGTAGTTTTCCAGCGTCAGGGTGTCGCCGACCAGCTCGTTGCCGGTCCAGACGATGCAGGTATAGGTTTCCTCGAACAGCATTTGGGTCGGCTTCGACTCCGACATGTACTTCCCGGGCAGGATGATCAGCTCCACCTCGCCGCGCTCCAGCCGTTCGCCGAAGGTCGAGGAAGACAGCGATATGTCGAGCGAAATGCCGGGTGCTTCCTTCGCGATGCGGCGGCCGAGCTCCCCCAGCAGGACGGTCGAGACGAAGTCGGAAGCGACGATGCGGAATTCGCGCACCGCGGTGGCCGGATCGAACTCCGGCTTGATCTCGATGGTGCGCTGGATCTGCAGCAGCACGTCGCGTACCGGTTCGATCAGGCTGACGGCCAGCGGCGTGAGGATCAGGTTGCGGCCCACCGGCATCAGGAGATCGTCCTTGAAATAATCGCGCAGGCGCGCCAGGACGCCGCTGGTGGCCGACTGGCTCAGGTTCAGGCGGCGCGATGCCCGGGTGATGCTTTTCTCGCTCAGCAGCGCGTCCAGCGCGACGAGCAGGTTGAGGTCAAGGCGGTTGAAACGCATGTTGTCTCCTTTATTCTGGCGTGCGTATCGTGTCGCAGCGCTCTGGTGCGAAGATGATGCCACACAGGCGCAGGGACGTCATCGCCTTTGTCGGCTGCGCTTCGGTTCCTTGGTAGCGGGTCCTTTGGCTGGCACACGCGGCCGCGCAAGCGCTCCGAGCCTTGGTACAATGACATCACCATGACCAAGACCATGCCGATGACCAAAACCGCCATCTGCCTCGCCCTCGGGGTGAGCCTCGCCGCCGCGCTGTCGGCCTGCAACAGCAAGACCTCTGCCAACGAAAAGAACTTCGGCACGACCGTCACGCAGTATCTCGACAAGAAGGGCGACATGTGTCTGGCACCGCTGACATGGCCTGTCGATGTATACGAGACCGACCTGCGGCAGCGCAAGCTGTACCCGGACGGCGTCGCCGGCCAGATGGCGGCGCTGGAAGCGGCCGGCCTGGCCAAGGGCGAGGACATGGCCTTGCCCGATAGCGGAACCAGGGTCAGGCGCTACAGCATGAGCGACGCCGCGCAGCCCTACCTGCGCACCCAGTCGGGACCGCAGCCACGGCTCTGCTGGGGGCGCAAATCCCTGGAGAAGGTGGTGCGCTGGGCGGACCCGGCCAAGGTGGACGGCCAGGAACAGTCTTCCGTGATCTACACCTACAAGCTGTCCAACGTGGCCGGATGGGCCAGGAAGCCGGAGGTCAAGGAAGCCTTCCCCATCCTCGGGCGTACCGTCGACGGCGAGCACAACCAGCAGGAAAAGCTGTACGTCAAACTGACGCCGGAGGGCTGGGAAGCGCTCGGCCTGAATGACTGAGTGACTGAGCGACTGAACGGCTGAGGCGCGCCTAGCGCAGCAGCGCCACCCCCTTGATCTGCACCCACAGCGTGCGTCCGGGCGCGATGTCCAGCTCGCGGCGCGAGCGCTCGGTGATGCGCGCCAGCAGCGGCGTTCCGCCCATGCGCAGCTGCACCAGCACGTGGCCCGGCCGGTCGGTGCCGACGGTGGCCGTCACCACGGCCGGCAGCAGGTTGACGATGCTGCTGTCCGGCGGCCGCGAGAGCGCCAGGCTGACGTCGCGCGCGTGGATGCGGCAGCGCAGGCGACTGCCGATCGCCTCGCTGCGCCGGCCGACATGCAGCACGCCGTCGGCGAAGGCCAGGCGCGACAGGCCGTCCTCCGCATGGCCTTCGAGGACGGTGTCGAGCACCACGCCGGCATCGTCGGCAAAGGTGGGCGGCAGGTCGGCGCGCGCCAGCGTCTCGCCGAGCGGGCCGCTGGCGACCACGCGGCCGGCGTCCAGCAGCACCAGGTGGTCGGCCAGGCGCGCCACTTCGTCCGGCGAATGGCTGACGTAGAGGATGGGCATCGACAGTTCGTCGTGCAGGCGCTCCAGGTAGGGCAGGATTTCCTGCTTGCGGCGGTGGTCGAGCGCGGCCAGCGGCTCGTCCATCAGCAAAAGGCGCGGCGAGGTGAGCAGGGCGCGTGCGATCGCCACGCGCTGGCGCTCGCCGCCCGACAGGCGGTCCGGACGCCGTTCGAGCAGGTGGTCGATGCCGAGCAGCGCGGCCACCGCTTCCAGTTCGAAGCGGCGCTCGCCAGGCGGCACGCGTTGGCGTCCGAAGGCCAGGTTGGCGCGCACGTCCAGGTGGGCGAACAGGCTGGCTTCCTGGAACACGTAGCCGAGCGCGCGCCGGTGCACCGGCACGAAGATGCCGGCCGCATCGTCCTGCCAGACCTCGCCGCCGACCGCGACATACGCCCCGGGCACGCGCTCCAGGCCGGCGATGGCGCGCAGGCAGGTGGTCTTGCCCGAGCCCGAGGGACCGAACAGCGCACTGATGCCGTGTCCGGGCAGGGCCAGGTCGACTTCGAGCGCGAAGCCGTCGCGCTGCAGGCGCAGGCGGGCGCGGATGCCGGCGTCGTGCGCTTCCATCAGCGGCCTCCCTTCAGCGCTTGCGGATTGAGGGTGTACATGACCAGCAGGACCACGAAGCTGAACGCCAGCATGGCGGCCGCCAGCCAGTGCGCCTGCGCGTATTCGAGCGCTTCGACGTGGTCGTAGATCTGCACCGAGACCACGCGCGTCTGCGCCGGGATGTTCCCGCCGATCATCAGCACGACGCCGAATTCGCCCACCGTATGGGCGAAGCCCAGCACCGCGGCGCTCAGGAAGCCGGGCCGCGCCAGCGGCACCGCCACCGACCAGAAGGTGTCCCAGGGACTGGCGCGCAGCGTCGCCGCCGCCTCCAGCGGGCGCTCGCCGATCGCCGCGAAGGCGTTCTGCAGCGGCTGCACCACGAAGGGCATCGAATACAGCACCGAGGCGATCACCAGGCCGGCAAAAGTGAAGGGCAGCAGGCCGATGCCGAGCGCCGTGGTGAGCTTGCCGAGCCAGCCGTTCGGCCCCATCGCCAGCAGCAGGTAGAAGCCGATGACGGTCGGCGGCAACACCAGCGGCAGCGCCACCACCGCCATCACCGCGCTTTTCAGGCGCGAACGGGTGCGTGCCAGCCACCAGGCCACCGGCGTGCCGAGCGCCAGCAGCAGCAGGGTGACCACGGTGGCGAGCTTGAGCGTCAGCCAGACGGCGGCGAGATCGGCGGCGTCCATCCGCTCAGACGTCGTAGCCGTAGGCGCGGATGATGCCCTTGGCCTTCTCGGATTTCAGGTAGTCGGCCAGCGCTTTCGCTGCCGGATTGGCCGCGCCCTTGCCCAGGATGACGGCATCCTGGCGGATCGGGCTGTGCAGGGAGGCGGGCACGATCCAGCCCGAACCCGAGGTGAACTTGCCGTCGCGCGACACCTGCGACAGGGCGACGAAGCCGAGTTCGGCGTTGCCGGTGCTGACGAACTGGTGCGCCTGCGCGATGTTCTCGCCCTGGACCAGCTTCGGCTGCAGGCGCCCGTACAATTGCAGCCTGGTCAGGGTTTCGACGGCCGCGGCGCCATACGGCGCGGTCTTCGGATTGGCGATCGCGAGGCGCGCGAAGCCGCCCTTCCGCAGCACCTTGCCCTGGCTGTCGACATAGCCTTCCCGGGCCGACCACAGCACCAGCTTGCCGGTTGCGTAGGTGAAGCGGGTGCCCGGCACGGCCTGCTTTTCCGCTTCCAGCCGGGCAGGGGTGTCGTCGTCGGCTGCGAGCAGCACCTCGAACGGGGCGCCGTTGGCGATCTGCGCGTAGAACTTGCCGGTGGCGCCAAAGGCCAGCACCGCCTTGTGCCCGGTGTCCTGGGCGAAGGCCTCGGCGATTTGCTCCATCGGCGCGGTGAAGTTGGCGGCGACGGCAACCTGCACCTCGCCGGCCTGGGCACTCCCGCCCGACATCATGATCATCGTGGCCAGCAGGCCGGAAATACGCTGCATCGATGCTGCTCCCAAAGTCGTTATATCATCAAGTATATAGCGCCAGTGCTATCATGGACAAATGGAAAAACAGATCGAATTGCAGGGCATGGTGTGGATGACGGTGGGCGGCGAGAAATTCGGCGGGCCCGGCCGGATCGATCTGCTGGCCGGGATCGCCGCAACCGGCTCGATCACCCAGGCCGCCAAGGCCGTCAAGATGAGCTACAAAGCGGCCTGGGATGCGATCGACGCCATGAACAACCTGGCCGGCGAAGCCCTGGTCGAGCGCCAGGCGGGCGGCAAGGGCGGCGGCGGCACGCGTCTGACCCCGCGCGGCGAGCAGTTGGTGAAGAACTTCCGCCTGCTCGACCGGATCCACCACGATTTCGTCCAACAACTCAACCGCCAGGCGGCCGGCATCGCCGACGACCTGCACCTGATCGGCAGACTGAACATGAAGACCAGCGCACGCAACCAATTCTTCGGCACCGTCGCCGGCGTCAAGACGGGCGCCGTCAACGACGAGGTCGAACTCGACATCGCCGGCGGCCACCGGCTGGTCGCCATCGTGACCCACGAAAGCACCGAGAGCCTGGGCCTGGAGGTCGGCCGGCAAGCCTTCGCCCTGATCAAGTCGTCCTCGATCATCCTGGTCACGCAGGCCGAGGGCGCGCGCTTCTCGGCCCGCAACCGCCTCCAGGGCAGGGTCGCGCGCCTGACGCCGGGCGCGGTCAACACCGAGGTGGTGCTCGATCTGGCGGGCGGCGGCACCGTGGCCGCCATCATCACCAACGAGAGCGCGCAGGCGCTCGAACTTGCCGAGGGCCGGGACGCCACGGCGATGTTCAAGGCGTCCAGCGTGATCGTCGGCGTGACCGGCTAGACCTGGCAGTCGCGCCGGGCGCTGTCCGCGCGCCTTCGCCGCATCCGCAATCGCGAGCCCTTCATTCATCCAAGCATCTGGTTGACACTATCAACCATGTAGATAGAATGGCGGGTTTGACGAAAGGATGAGCAATGGAAAAACAGACCCGTAGAAAACTGCTGATGGCGAAACTGAGCATACAGCTGAGCATCGCTTTGATTCTCAGCCTGTCATGACCGCAATTAACTACGGCTTCAAGGGCGCGTTCGTCCAGCACTGGGCAAAAGCCTTCGTCGTGGCTTTCGTGATCATTCTCCTCGCACTGCGATTCATCCCTCTGGTAGCGAAGGGCGTCCGTGGCGTGGTGGGCGACTGCCCGGCCGTCGTGCAGCGCAGCGCGGTCGCGGTATGCGTCGCCGTCATGATGGAAGCCTTGATCGCATTCGCTGTCACGATGGCCCAGTACGGCCTGGCATCCGGTTGGCCGCTGATGTGGGCGAACACCTTCGTCAAGGCGTTGCCATTTGGCCTGGTGATCGGTTTTACCATGACCTTTATCGTCCAGCCCCGCATGCAGAGGCTGGCAGCATCGGCCTAGTTGAGGGGCGCCAACACCAAATTGTAAGCAAATGCAGGTCCGGTTGACTTTCGGATCGCCGGCGGCGCCTAATGTGAAGAAAACGTTAAATTAGTTTACCTTTTACCGGCAGGACGCTCACGGCTATGGCTTCAGGAATTCGCGTACTCATCATCGACGACAATGAGGACGCCGCGCATTTGCTCGCCATGTTCGTCAGTGCTCTGGGCCATGTCTCGCAGGTCGCCAACAACGGCCCCAGCGGACTGCAGCTGGCAGAAACCTTTCATCCGGAAATCGTCTTTCTCGACCTCGGTATGCCGGGCATGAGCGGCTTCGAGGTCGCGCCGCAGCTGCGCCTGATTGCCGGGCTGGAGCGGACCTTCATCGCGGCCCTGACCGGCTGGAACGACGTCAAGACACGCAACCGGGTCGTGGAGTGCGGCTTCGACAAGCATCTGACCAAGCCGGCATCGATCGAACACATCCAGGACATCCTGGCGGCGCACGGCGGCTAGCCTCAGCCTTGATGCTCAGCAGCCCGCGCCATCGGCATAGTTGACCACGCTGGTGCCGCTCTCGGGCACATACGCCAGGCTGCATGCCGGGTGCTGCGCATCGACGGCGATGACGCCGGCCACCCGGGTATCGTAGTGATCCGCCAGCCCGGCGGCGACCAGGATGCCGGCACTGGTCGGATAGCCGGCGGCGTTCATCCGCACCTTGTCGAGCACCGTTTCCCTGGCCGGCGAACCGGCCAGCGTCCATTTCATGTGGTAGATCTGCGCCGATTCGTTCATGGCGCGGCGCGCCACTTCCATCTTGGCGACGCGCGCACTGCGCATCGTGTCGGTGTAGCGCGGCAAGGCAAAGGCCGACAGCGTGCCGATGATCGTGAGCACGGCAGTGAGTTCCAGCAGCGTGTGACCACCCTGGCGCGCCGAGATGCGCATGGCATCGCTCCCCCTGCAATGTGAATACATGCATTTTAGACAATTGTCGAAGAGACGGGCGCGCGCTTGCCGGAACGTGATACTGTTAGTATGCGCCCATCATCGACTGGAGGCCGTGCCGGCCACTGACCCATGCTGCCCACTTCGCCTGCCGATCTGCTTCGCCACCCTGACGCGTTGCTCGACTACCTGCCGGCGGGCGTCGTGGTGCATGCGGCGGACGGCCGTATCGTTTCGGCCAACCGTCTTGCCTTCGAGCTGCTGGGCCTGAGCGAAGAACAGGTGCGCGCCCAGCAGGCCAGCGACGCCACCCTGGTGCTGCTGCGTTCGGATGGCTCGGCCATGCCGCACGAAGAAAACCCTGTGGCCATCGTTCTGCGAACCGGGCAAAAGCTGTGCGGCCTGGTGGTCGGTGTCGTCGTCGAGGGCGCGACGTCCTGGGTCCTGTGCAATGCCTACCCGGAGTTCGACGAGGCCGGCAAGCTGCAACAGGTGGTGGTCTGCTTTACCGATTGCACCGCCCTGAAGCAAACCCAACTGTCCTTGGAAAAGTCCGACGAGCGGCTGCGGCTCGTGCTCAAGGGCTCCACCGACGCCCCCTGGGACTGGGACCTGGTCAGCGGCGAGGTGTATTACTCGGAACGCTGGTGGAACATGCTGGGCTACCCGAGCGGGGAGGGCATGGCCGACAGCGACGCCTGGCGGCGCCTGCTGCACCCGGACGACGACCCGATGATCGCCGCCTACGTGATGGAGCTGAGGGCCAGCCGGCGCGACACCTACAGCCTCGAGTTCCGGCTGCGCCACCGCGACGGGCATTACGTACCGGTGCTGTCGCGCGGCTACGTCCTGCGCGACGAGGCCGGCAAGGCGCTGCGCATCTCGGGCGTGAATACCGACCTGACGGAGCAGAAGCGCACCGAGCGCCGCATCTACGAGCTGGCCTACTTCGACCACCTGACCGGCCTGCCCAACCGCCGCTTCCTGCTCGAGGAGCTCGAGCATGTGCTGGCGCGCGGCCGCCGCTCCAAACACTTCAGTGCACTGGCCTACCTCGATCTCGACAACTTCAAGCTGCTCAACGACACCATGGGGCACGACCTCGGCGACATGCTGCTGCAACAGGCGGCGCAGCGGCTGCGCGCGACGGTGCGCGAAAGCGACCAGCTGGCCCGGCTGGGCGGCGACGAGTTCGTCGTGGTGCTGGAAGACCTGGGCGCGACGCCGCGCGCCGCAGCGGCCGAGGCCGACCGGACGGTGGCGAAGATCCTGGCCGCGCTGGGCCAGCCTTTTCAGCTGGGCTCGGTGCTGTTCAAGAGCTCGGCCAGTGTCGGCATCACCTTGTTCGACGGCAGCGGCGCCAGTGTCGAAGCGCTGCTGAAACAGGCGGATCTGGCGATGTACCGCGCCAAGGCCGACGGCCGTAACCTGGCGCGTTTCTTCGATCCCAGCATGCAGGATGCGGCCAGCCGCCGCGCCAGCCTGGAAGCCGCGATGCGCGAAGGCCTGGCGCTCGGCCAGTTCCAGCTGTTCTGCCAGCCCCAGTTCGATTGCCGCGGCCGCCTGGTCGGGGCCGAGGTGTTGCTGCGCTGGCAGCGTGACGGCGAGCTGGTCAGCCCGGCCCATTTCATCGCGTTTGCCGAAGAGTCGGGCCTGATCCTGCCGCTCGGCGAGCATGTGCTGAAGGAGAGTTGCCGGGCGCTCGCACGCTGGCACCGCGATCCGACCCTCGCGCGCCTCAAGCTGGCCGTCAACGTCAGCATCCACCAGATGCGCGATCCCGATTTTTCCGGGATGGTCGCCGGCATCCTCGACGATACTGCCGCGCCCGCCGAGCGGCTCTGCCTCGAGCTGACCGAGAGCGTGTTTGCCGAAAACATGCAGGAGATCACCCAGCGCATGCACGAGATCCGCGCCCAGGGCATCTATTTCTCGCTCGACGATTTCGGCACCGGCTATTCCTCGCTGGCCTACCTGAACCGCTTTCCGCTGGCGGCGTTGAAGATCGACCGCTCCTTCGTGCGCGAGGTTGGCACGCAGCCGGGTTCGGCACCGATCGTCGAGGCCATCATCGCCCTTGGGCGCAAGCTCAAGCTGGAGATCGTGGCCGAAGGCGTGGAAAACGAGGACCAGCGCAACTTCCTGGTGCGCGGCGGCTGCTCTTCGATGCAGGGCTTCCTGCTCGGGGCGCCCCTGCCGATGGCCGAATTCGAGCATGTGTACAGTGCGGCCGGGATCGGACATGCCTAAATATTTCCACGGATTAAGCATTAACTGTGGTAGTCTCGATCCCTGCTTGAAATAAAAGCGGTCTGTACCTCCCGCCTGCCCAGCCTCTGCAGGATCGAGCTTTGCTCCCTCATTGCGCCTTCCGGGCTGCTCCATCCTATGATTTCCCCCGACACCGGCGCGCAAAAACGCGTGCTCCTCATCGACGACAACGCCGATGCCGCCTCCATGATGCAAGCCTTGCTGAGCGCCTTCGGCTATACGGTCGAAGCGGCCTACAGCGCGCGGGAAGGGCTGGCGCTGGCGCAATCCTTCCGCCCGCACGTCATCTTCCTCGATCTCGGCATGCCCATCATGAGCGGTTATGAAGTGGCGACGGCCTTGCGCCGCACGCCCGCGGGCGACGACGTCTTCCTGCTGGCGCTGACCGGCTGGAACGACCAGGCCACGCGTGCCGCCGTGATCGCCGCCGGCTTCGACCGCCACCTGGTCAAGCCGGCCAACTTCGAACAGATCAGCGCCATCCTCGAGCAGCATTTCGCGCCCGGACATGTGGTCTGACATCGGGCGTGCCGATCCGCGCCAATTGGGTATAATGCCAATTGTTAATTTATTAAGGGGATAAATAGACAATGTCGTCGGTACAGGTTCGTAATAACGTGCGACTCTCCGGCAATGGTTCCGCAACCATGGTGTTTGCCCACGGCTTCGGTTGCGACCAGACCATGTGGCGCTTCCTGGCGCCAGCCTACGAAGCGCGCTTTCGCACCATCGCCTTTGACCTGGTCGGCAGCGGCGGCTCCGATCTGAGCGCCTACCGGCGCGACAAATACGACAGCCTGCATGGCTACGCCGACGACCTGCTGGAGATCGTCGACGAATTCGCCACCGGCCCGGTGGTCTTCGTCGGCCACTCGGTCAGCACCATGATCGGCATGCTCGCCACGATCAAGGCGCCGCACAAGTTCAGCGCCCAGATCATGGTCGGGCCTTCGCCGTGCTACATCAACGACGGCGACTACATCGGCGGCTTCGCGCGCGAAGACATCGACGAGCTGCTCGAGACCATGGACGCGAATTACCTCGGCTGGTCGAGCAACCTGGCACCCGCGATCATGGGCGTGCCCGAGCGCCCCGAACTGCGCAGCGAGCTGACCAACAGCTTCTGCCGCAATGACCCCAAGATCGCCAAGCATTTCGCGCGCACGACCTTCCTGTCCGACCACCGCAAGGACGTGCCGCTGTCGACCGTGCCGGCGCTGATCCTGCAATGCAGCGACGACATGGTGGCGCCGTTGTCGGTCGGCGAATTCCTGCACCGGCACCTGCCGGTCAGCACCCTCCACATCATCGACAATGTCGGCCATTGCCCGCACATGAGCGCACCGACCGAAAGTTCGCGCGCCATCGACAGCTTCCTCGCGAGCGCACTGCGCTGAGCCGCCATGGCCGACACCACCCCGGATGGGGATACGATGTTCGAGCACGCGGCCTGCGCCCTCATGACCACCGCGGCCGACGGCCTGGTCCTGCGCGCCAACGGCACCGCCTGCAACTGGCTCGGCTACAGCCGCGATGAGCTGGTCGGCAAGATCCGCCTGCGCGACCTGCTGCCGGTGGGCGCGCGCCTGTTCTTCAACACGCATTGCCAGCCCATCCTGCAGGTGCAGGGCTCGGTCGCCGAGATCCAGGTCGATATCCGCAACCGGCTGCAGGAACGCCTGCCCATGCTGATCAACATCGTGCGGCACCGCGAGGACGACCGTATCGTCGACCACTGGGCCCTGTTCAAGGCGTCCGACCGCCGCGCCTACGAGCGCGAACTGCTGGCCGCGCGCAAGGCGGCGGAGGCGGCCGAAACCGAACTGAAAAAGCTGAACGAGCAGCTGTCGGCGGCGGACCGGCGCAAGGACGAGTTCCTGGCGACGCTGTCGCACGAGCTGCGCAATCCGCTGGCGCCGATGCGCAGCGCGCTCGATGTCTTCAAGCTGCGCGCCGGCCGGGACGGGCAGGGCGGCGAGGGCCGGCTGCTGCAGGTGTTCGACCGCCAGTTGCGCCACATGACGCGGCTGGTCGACGACCTGATGGAAGTGTCGCGCATCACCCAGGGCCGCATGCAGCTGCGCCGCGCGCCGGTCGAACTGTCGGCGCTGGTGCGCAGCGCCGCGCAGGACATGGCCGACACCATGAAAGCGGCGCGCCACAGCCTGCGCCTGTTCGTCGAGGACGGGCCGGTCATGGTCGACGGCGATGCGACCCGGCTGGCGCAGGTCGTCGTCAACCTGCTGACCAACGCCGCCAAGTACACGCCGGACGGCGGATTGATCGAGCTGCATCTGGCCTGCCATCCGGACCTGGCCGAGATACGGGTGCGCGACAACGGCATCGGGATTCCCGCGCCGGCGCTGGCCACGGTCTTCGAGATGTTTTCGCAGCTCGAGTCGGCGCTCGAACGGGCCAAGGGCGGACTCGGCATCGGCCTGGCGCTGGTGCGCGGCATCGTCGAGCTGCATGGCGGCAGCATCCGCGCCGAGAGCGAAGGGCCGCAGCGGGGCAGCACCTTCATCGTCACGCTGCCGCTGGCGGCGGGCGCCGTGTGCCCGGCCGAAGCGGCGCCGGAGCAGGCCGCGCCGCGCGCGGTGCGCGTGATGGTGGTCGACGACAACCAGGACGCCGCCGAGACGCTGGCGATGGCGCTCGAGCTGTTCGCCTGCGAGGTCGTGGTCGCGCATTCGGGCGCGCAGGCGCTGGAGCTGGTCGGCGTCGCCGATCCGGCCCTGGCCCTGCTCGACATCGGCCTGCCCGACATGAACGGCTACGAACTGGCGCGCCGGCTGCGACAACTGCCTGGCGGCGCCTCGCGGACCCTGATTGCCACCACCGGGTGGGGCCAGCAGAAGGACCGCGAACGAGCCTTCGACGCCGGCTTCGACCACCACCTGACCAAGCCGATCGACTTCGAACTGATCAAGCCCTTGTTGCGCAAAGCGGCCGCGCCCTGAACCCGCCGGCCTGGCGTGCTAGAATGCCCGATCCGATCGCCGCCTTGCCGGCGATTTTGCATTTCTGGCTCCACTAAAAATAGCGAACTGATCATGGGTCACGATATCAAGACCGTCAAGGAAGCCGGCGCGCTGGCGCTGCGCGTCTGGCGCGAAGCCGCCGCTTTTTTCTTCAGCATCGAATTGTGGCTGATGGTGCTGGTCGCCTTTGCCACCGTCGGCGGGGTGTTCCTGGCCGTCCTGGGCGATGTGCGCTGCCTGCTGGCCTTCGGCTTTGCGATCGCCTATGTGGCGGGGCGCGCACTGCTGCACGTGCGTCGCGTGCTGAGCTGGCCCTTCATTTGAGCTGACGCAGTGCCCCCCGCCGTCGGGGGCGTTACGATCTTCTTCGGCGAGGTAGCAAAGAGGTTATGCAGCGGCCTGCAAAGCCGCCAAGACAGGTTCGATTCCTGTCCTCGCCTGAACGAATTTCCTGAACAGCCCACCCGTGCGTGGGCTGTTTCTTTTCCGTTTCCGTTTTGGTTTCTACCTCTGCTATAGTGCTCGACACTAATTTGGCAACGTTTCCAATTTACTGGAGGCGTGATAACGAAGGAGACGAGACCGATGTCGAACATCATCACCAAGGCGCGCCTGCGGGGCGCGCTGCCCATCCTGCTGGCCTGCGCGTTCCCGCTCGCAGCCGCCAGCGCCGCAGCCCCGAAAGCCGAAGGCGCCGCAGTCCAGGCCTGGATCACGACCGGCGACCAGAGCAAACTGCTGGCGCGCGAAGCCGATGCCCGCTTCGGCAGCGCGAGCGCGAAGACGGCCGCCGGCACGCCGGTGATCGAGGTCGACCCGGCGCGCGCCTACCAGCAGATCGCCGGCTTCGGCGCGGCCATCACCGATGCCTCGGCTTACCTGATCCAGCAGCGTATGACGCCGGCCCAGCGCGAGGCGCTGATGCGCGAGCTGTTCGGCCGCGCGGAGGTCAAGGGCGCGGGGCAGGGCATTGGCCTCTCCTTTACCCGCCTGACCATCGGCGCCTCCGACTTCTCGCGCAGCCACTACAGCTTCGACGACATGCCGCCGGGCCAGACCGATCCGGAACTGCATCACTTCTCGCTCGAGCCCCAGCGCGACACCGTGCTGCCGGCGGTCAAAGCGGCGCTGGCCGTGAATCCGCAATTGAAAGTGATGGCGTCGCCCTGGAGTGCGCCGGGCTGGATGAAAAGCACGGACAGCCTGGTCAAGGGCACGCTCAAGCCTGAGGCCTTCGACGCCTTCGCCCGCTACCTGAAGCGCTACCTCGATGCGATGCAGGCGGAAGGGGTGACGATTTCGGCGCTGACGCTGCAGAACGAACCGCACTTCGAGCCGGAAGACTATCCCGGCATGCGCGTCGATCCGGCCAAGCGTGCCGCCTTCATTGGCGGGCACCTGGGTCCGCTGCTGGCGCGCGCCAACCCCGGCACCGCGATCTTCGACTGGGACCACAACTGGGACGAGCCGGATTCGCCGGCCACGGTGCTGGCCGATCCGCAGGCGAACCGCTACGTGAGCGGCATCGCCTGGCACTGCTACGCCGGCAAGTCGTCGGTGCAGGCGGTCCTGCACGACAAATTCCCGGACAAGGACACCTGGTTCACCGAGTGCTCGGGCGGGCGCTGGTCGCCGGACTGGGCCAAGAATCTGCAGTACTTCACCAGGACCCTGGTGATCGACACCACGCGCGGCTGGGCGCGCGGCGTGCTGTTCTGGAACCTGGCGCTGGACCAGAACGACGGCCCGCACCTGGGCGGCTGCAAGGACTGCCGCGGCGTCGTCACCATCGATTCGAACACCGGCGCCGTCACCCGCAACGTCGAGTACTACGCACTGGCCCACGCCAGCCGCTTCGTGCTGCCGGGCGCGCGCCGCATCGCTTCCAGCGAGGCGGGCGGACTGGCGAATGTCGCCTTCCGCAACCCGGACGGCTCGATGGCGCTGCTGGTCGCGAACGGCGAGCCGGCGGCGCGCAGTTTCGCGGTCAAGGTCGGTAAGCAGGCCTTCACTTACACGCTGCCGGCATCCAGCGTGGCCAGCTTCACCTGGAAAGCGCCGCAGTAAGATGTAACTGTTGCGCACACGCAGCGTTTTCTATTGACATTGAAATTCGAGCAAGCCGATAATGTGCTGCCTGGTTTGGCAACGTTTCCAATCCGCTTGGTGAGGAAACGTGGCCAGCACCGCAGGCATCGCTGATCGATCGCGCAGGCCTCGACCCTGGAAACGTCCGCCAAGCTACGCTGGTTTGGCAACGTTTCCATTTTTCGGCTGAGGTTTGGCAACGTTTCCAATCTCATCTATTATAAGAAACACAGGAGACAGAACCATGACGAATTCCCATACCGGCAGGCCCGCCCGCCACCCCTTGTCCATCACCCCGATCGCGGCCGCCTGCGCGGCACTGCTGTGGAGCGGCGCCGCGGCGGCGCAGGACGGCGCCCAGGCGACCCCACAGGGCGGCGAGCCGTCGCAGGTGGTCGTCACCGGCATTCGCGGCAGTATCGAAAGCTCGATCGCGATCAAGAAGGACTCGGACAACATCGTCGAGGCGATCACCGCCGAAGACATCGGCAAGCTGCCGGACACCTCGATCGCCGAATCGATCGCGCGCCTGCCGGGCCTGACCGCCCAGCGCGTGGCCGGGCGCGCCCAGGTGATCTCGCTGCGCGGCCTGGCGCCGGACTTCGGCGTGACCCTGCTGAACGGCCGCGAACAGACCTCGACCAGCAACGACCGCAGCGCCGAATTCGACCAGTACCCGTCCGAGCTGCTGGGCGGCGTGACCGTGTACAAAACCCCGGACGCTTCGATGACCGCGGCCGGCCTGTCCGGCACCATCGACCTGCGCACCGTGCGTCCGCTGGACCGCCGCGGCCGCACCATCGCCGTCAACCTGCGCGGCGAGCATAACAGCAACGGCAAGCTGAACAACGGCTGGTCGGACAATGGCGGCCGGGTCTCGATCTCCTACATCGACCAGTTTCTGAACAACACCCTGGGCGTGGCGATCGGCTATGCCCACCTCGATTCGCCGGGTCAGCAGAAGGAATACAAGTCCTGGTGGTGGGGCGACAACAACAAGCTCCCGGCGGGTAACGAAGACGTGACCGCGCTGAAGGGCGCCGAAGTCACGGCCACCTCGCGCCAGCAGAAGCGCGACGGCCTGATGGCGGTGATCGACTACAAGCCGAACCGCGAACTGCGCTCCATCGTCGACCTGTACTACTCGCAGTTCGACCAGAAGGAAGTCATGCGCGGCATGATGTGGAACTCGGCGGACACGGTCAGCTACCTGAATCCGCAGATCCAGACCATCGGCGGCAGCCGCCTGCTGACCGGCGGCAGCATCGTCAACCTGGAGCCGATCGTCCGCAACGACTACAACACGCGCAAGGACAACCTGTTCGCGGGCGGCTGGAACCTCGACCTCAAGCTGGCCGACCGCTGGTCCGCCAACGGCGACCTGTCCTACTCCTCGGCCAAGCGCAAGGAGATGACCTCCGAGACCTATGCGGGCCTGGGCCGCGCCGGTTCGGGCGCCGCCGACAACAACTTCGGCTTCCAGATCCCGGTCGGCGCCGGCCTGCCGACCTTCACGCCGAGCCGCGACTTCACCGACCCCGGCATCATCAAGCTGGTCGACGTCGGCGGCTGGGGCCACGACGCCACCCAGCACCACCCGATCGTCGAGGACACGCTGGGCAACGTCAAGCTGAACGTGCGCCGCGAGTTGGATGCGAATTCCTTTGGTCCTGTGCGCGACTTCCAGGCCGGCCTGAGCTACTCGAAGCGCGAGAAGTCGCACGAGGACGTGTCGCAGCGTTTCGCCCTGAAGAACGAGCGCGCGCTGACCACCGTGCCGGCCAACCTGATCCAGCCGACCACCTCGCTGGCCTGGGCCGGCATTCCCGGCGTGCTGACCTTCGATTCGCTGTCGGCGCTGAACCAGTTCTACGACAAGATGCCGCTCGATACCGACGTCGCCCAGCAGGACTGGGCGGTGCGCGAGAAGCAGACCGTGGGCTTCGTGCGCGTCGGCCTCGACACTGAACTCGGCAAGGTGCCGGTACGCGGCAACGCCGGCGTGCAGTACGTGCACGTGAATCAGGAAGCGGACGGCAAGACCAACAACGGCGGCGTCATCACCGACCTGCACGGCGGCGCGTCCTATCACGACATCCTGCCCAGCCTGAACCTGAACTTCGACCTCGGCAACTACGTCGGCGACACCTACCTGCGCTTCGGCGCCGCCAAGACGGTGGCGCGGCCGCGCATGTCGGACATGCGCGCCGGTATCGGCGCCGGCGTCGACGCCACCACCCGCATGTGGAACGGCGGCGGCGGCAATCCGAAGCTGGAACCGTGGCGCGCGAATTCCTACGACCTCTCGCTGGAGCACTACATCGGCAAGGGCAGCTACGTGTCGGCGGCTTACTTCTTCAAGGACCTGAAGAACTACATCTACAACCGCCAGCAGGAATTCGATTACACCGGCTTCCCGAATTCGAGCACGGTGATCCCGATCCAGAACATCGGCACCATCAACCAGCCGGCCAACGGCCAGGGCGGCTTCGTACGCGGCATCGAACTGACCGCGTCGATGCAGCTGAACATGCTGTGGCAGCGCCTGGACGGCTTCGGCGTCCAGGCCAGCGCCTCGGGCACCGAAAGCTCGATTCACCCGAACGGCCCGGGCACCACGGAAAAGCTGCCCGGCCTGTCCGGCGTGGTGGCCAACCTGACCGCGTTCTACGAGAAGAACGGCTTCTCGGCGCGTATCAGCGAGCGCTATCGCTCGGCCTTCCGCGGCGAAGTCACCGGCCTGTTCGCGCAGCGCTCGTTCAGCGAGATCCGCGCCGAGCGCCAGATCGACGTGCAGATCGGCTACGAGTTCCAGGACGGGCCTTTCAAGAACCTGGGTCTGCTGGTCCAGGCCAACAACCTGCATAATCAGCCTTACCAGACCACCCAGGGCAGCCCCTTCGCCAGCGGCGCGTACGCACCGGAGCGTTACACGACCTATGGCCGCCAGATCCTGTTCGGTCTGAACTACAAGCTTTAATCGGGAATAAGGAGACGAGATGACGACGAGACGAACCGCGATGACGCTGATGTGCGCCGCCCTGATGAGTGCAGCCGGCGGTGCCGCCCTGGCTGCGGACAGCCAGCAATGGCAGCTCTACACCACGGCCCAGGGCGCGAACGAACGCTTCGTGCCGCAGACGCTGGGGGCGCCGCGCGCCGCCACCCAGCCGATGGAGACCGAGATCGCGGTGTTCGTCGACACCCGCCGCCGCTTCCAGGAAGTGTTCGGCTTCGGCGGCGCCATCACCGACGCCGCCGCCGAGACCTACGCCAAACTGAAGCCGGACCAGCAGCAGGCCTTCCTGAACGCCTACTTCGATCCGAAGCAGGGCCTGGGCTACAGCATCCTGCGCACCACCATCCACAGCTCGGACTTCAGCAGCGCCAGCTACACCTATGTGAAGGAGGGCGACCGCTCGCTGAACTCCTTCAACATCGAGCACGACATGCAGTACCGCATCCCGCTGCTGCGCCAGGCACTGGCGGCGGGGACCGGCAAGGGCACGCAGATGCGGGTGTTCGCCTCGCCCTGGAGCGCGCCGGCCTGGATGAAGTCGAACAAGGACATGCTGCACGGCGGCACCCTGCTGCCCGAATACCGCGACACCTGGGCCCAGTACATGGTCCGCTTCGTCAAGGCTTACGAGAAGGCCGGGATCCCGATCTGGGGCCTGTCGATCCAGAACGAACCGATGGCCAAGCAGACCTGGGAATCGATGCTGTTCACCGCCGAGGACGAAACGCGCTTCCTCGGCGACCACCTCGGTCCGGCGCTGAAGTCGGCCGGCCTGGGTGGCAAGAAGGTCATCGTCTGGGACCACAACCGCGACCTGCTGCCGCAGCGCGCCGCCCACATCCTGGACGACAAGAAGGCCCGCCCTTACATCTGGGGCGTGGGCTACCACTGGTACGAGACCTGGGCCAAGGGTGAGCCGATGCACCGCAACCTGGCCGCCGTGCACGAGGCTTATCCGGACGTGCCGCTGCTGCTGACCGAGTCCTCGATCGAGAAGTTCGACCCGGCGCAGTTGCAGTCCTGGGCCAACGGCGAGCGTTACGGCAGCGAGATCCTGGCCGACCTGAATGCCGGTTCGAGCGGCTGGGTCGACTGGAACATGCTGCTCGACAGCCGCGGCGGTCCGAATCATGTTGGCAATTACTGTTTCGCGCTGCTGCATGCGAGCGACGACGGCCAGCTGGTCTACACCCCGAGCTACGCCTACATGGGCCACTTCACCCGTTACATCAAGCCGAAGGCGCGCCGCGTGAGCGCCGCCACCAGCCGCAGCACGCTGGACGCGACCGCCTTCCGCAATGCCGACGGCTCGCTGGCCGTGGTGGTGATGAACAAGACCGCGCAGGCGCAGCGCTACCGGCTGGTGGTCGATGGCCAGGAAGTGACGGTCGACATTCCGGCGCACGCGATCCAGACCGCCGTCCGTTGAACCGGCGGCAGCGCCGGCATAAAAGCGGGTGCGCCCGGCGCGGGCTTGCAGTATGCTTGCGCCGGGGAGGGGAATCGCAGTGTCGACTATCAAGGACGTAGCGCGCCTGGCCGGGGTCGGCCTGGGCACCGCATCGCGCGTGGTGCGCGGCAAAGGCTCGGTGTCGCCGGCGAAGCTGGAGCGGGTACGCAAGGCCATCGACGCGCTGGGCTACCGGCCCTCGCACGCGGCGCGTTCGCTGCTGTACGGCCGCAGCCGCATGATCGGGGTCTACATCCCGCTCATGTCCGGCACCTTTTATACCGCGATGCTGCAGATCGTCGACACCGAACTGCGCGGCGCCGGCCTGCACATGATGGTCGTGTTCGGCATCGGGCGCGAAGGCGAGCGGCAGCAGGCGATCGACGGCGTCGGCTTCCTGCTCGAGCGCGGCTGCGACGGCGTGATCGTGCTGACCAGCCCCCTGCTGGAAGAAGACCTCGCAGCGCTTGGATCGAAGCGCGAAAAGGTGGTGCTGCTCAACCACAGCTTCGACAGCATGCCGGACCAGTGCTTCACGGTCGACCACCACCTTGGGGGCCGGCTGGCGGCGCGCGCGCTGCTCGACCACGCGCACCGCGAGATCGCCGTGATCGCCGGCCCGGCCGGCGTGGCCGACAACATCGCCCGTATCGCCGGCTTCATGCAGGAGCTGGCGGAAGCCGGCATCGATACCGGCAGCCTGTGGATGGTCGAGCGCGACTTTTCCTCGAGCGGCGGCTGGTCGGCGGCCGAGGAACTGCTGGCCTCCGGACGCCCGTTCTCGGCGGTGTTCTGCGCCAACGACGAGATGGCGCTGGGCGCGCTGTCCTGCTTCCACGAAGCCGGCCTGCGCGTACCCCAGGACGTGTCGGTGATCGGCTACGACGACGTCCCCAGCGCCGCCTACTCGGCGCCGCGCCTGACCTCGGTCCACATTCCCTGGCGCGAGATGACCCGCAGCGGCGTCGCCGCGCTGCTGAACCTGTGCTACGGCGCCGAGCGGCCGCTGACGCGCACCTTCCCGGTCAGCGTCAGTTTGCGGGCGTCGCTGGCGCCGCCCCGTCGTTCCCGCGCGGGCGGGGACCCAGGCTGAGGTCCGCAGCGGCGCGCCGGGGCCGGCGCCGCCCGATTTGTGACTGGCGCGCACAAATGAGCCAGCGCAAACGCTTGACGCTCCCGGCCTCTAAGCTGCATGCATGACGGGTGAACGAGGAGGTCGCAAACATGCCGGCAGCGCCCCGCGTCAGCGTGCTGATGCCCAGCTTCGAGCAGTCGCATTTCCTGCCGCGCGCCCTCGCCAGCCTGCAGGCCCAGACCCTGGGCGACTGGCAGGCCGTGATCGTCGACGACGGCTCGCGCGACGCCACCTGGCAGGCGGTCGCGCCCTTCCTGGACGATCGCCGCATCCGCTACCTGCGCCTGCCGCACAATGAGGGTCTGGGGCGGGCGCTCAACGTGGCGCTCGAGCATGCCGAGGCCGGCCTGGTCGCCTACCTGCCCAGCGACGACGTGTTCTACCCGCAGCACCTCGCCCATCTGGCGGCCGCGCTCGAAGATACGCCGCTGGCGGTACTGGCATATGCCGGCCTGCGCCACCACTACAATCGCAGCGCGCCGGGCGCGATTCCCGGCCTGCCGCTGCAACTGGTCCAGTGCATGCACCGACGCGTCGACATGCGCTGGATCGAACGCGCCGAGCTCGAATCCGACGATCTCGAACGCCTGTACTGGTCGCGCCTGCGCCTGCTCGGGGCCTTCGTCGGCACCGGAGAACTCAGCTGCGAATGGGTCGACCATCCGGGCCAGCGCCACAAGGCGATGCAGGAGCCGGTCGGCGGCATCAACCTGTTCCGCCAGCGCTACCGGGTGCGCACGCCGCTGCGCTACCACGCCAGCACCGGCAATGCGATCGACGAGCCGCGCCTGTACCGGCGCTTCCGCGAGCGCGCGCCCACGCCGCGGGCGGCGGACGGCCTGCGCATCCTGCTGGTGGGCGAACTGGCCTACAACGCCGAGCGCGTGCTGGCGCTGGAAGAGCAGGGCCATGCGCTGTACGGCCTGTGGATGCGCGATCCCTACTGGTTCAACACGGTCGGCCCGCTGCCTTTCGGCCACGTGCAGGACCTGCCGCGCGAGGGCTGGCAGGCGGCCGTGCGCGAACTGCAGCCCGACCTGATCTACGCCCAACTCAACTGGCAGACCGTGCCCTTCGCGCACGAGGTCATGCAGGCCACGGCCGGTATTCCTTTCGTCTGGCATTTCAAGGAAGGGCCCTTCATCTGCCTGGAAAAGGGCATCTTTCCGCAGCTGCTGGACTTGTACCGCCATGCGGACGGCCAGATCTACAGCAGCCCCGAGATGCGCGACTGGTTCGAGACCGTCTGCCCGGGCCTGAGCGTTTCAAAGCCGAGCATGGTGCTCGATGGCGACCTGCCCAAGCGCGACTGGTTCGAGGGCCAGCGTGCGCCGCTCTTGTCGGCGGCGGACGGCGAGCTGCACACGGTGGTGCCTGGACGGCCGATCGGCCTGCACCCGCACACGGTGGACGCGCTGGCGCGGCAGGGCGTGCACCTGCATTTTTACGGCGACTTCACCCAGGGCCAGTGGCGCGAGTGGATAGAGAAAGCCGGTGCGCTGGCGCCGCGCCACCTGCACCTGCATGCCAACGTGGCGCAGGACCGCTGGGTCGAGGAGTTCTCGCGCTACGACGCCGGCTGGCTGCATTGCTTCGCCAGCCGTAACGCCGGCGAACTGGCGCGCGCCGACTGGGACGATCTGAACTACCCGGCGCGCATCGCCACCCTGGCCATGGCCGGACTGCCGATGATCCAGCGCGACAACGCGGGCGCCATCGTGGCCGCGCAGACGCTGGCGCGGCGGCTCGACATCGGTCTGTTCTACGAGACCATCGAGGATCTGGCCGCGCAACTGCGCGACAGCGGCCGCATGGAAGACCTGCGCCAGGGTGTGGCGCCAGCGCGGGCTGTTCGCCTTCGATACCCACGTGCCGGCGCTGGTGGGCTTTTTTCGCGAGGTGATCAACAAGGTCTCGTCATGCCGAGCGAATAGCGCGGGCTAGTGCCCGGACAACAAGTCGGCGCGTGGATAGCCCCATCCCGGCACCGGATGCGGGCAGGGCCGGTCCGCCCCCTGGCCATAGGACAGGGTCGAGAAATTGCGGCTGCCCGGCTCGCCCCAGCGCACGTCGGTCGCCACGCCCTCCGCAAGCGAGGGCGCGCGCGCGAAGCGCATCCAGGCATTGACGCGGCAATCGCGTGCCGCCACGGTGCGCAGGGTGGCCAGCGGCTGGCGGTCTTCCAGCTGCCAGGCGATTTGCGGCGGCGCGTCTTCGAGCGCCGGGCCGGCGATGCGCGGCGGGCAGTGCGAAACCGGTGTCAGGCCGGGCAGGACGCTCAGCATGCCGCGCCGCAGGTGGACGGTGGCGGCCTCACCTTCACCGGCTCTTGCCACGGTCACGAAGGACCAGCACAGCGGATTCGCAGGGTAGGCCGACAGCGCGGTGTCCAGCAGGCGTTCGCCGGCGTCGATGCGTTCGATCTCGTGTGCAACGAGGACGCGCGCCTGGTGCAGGGCCAGCGCCTGCAGGCCGACGAAGGCGAGCGAGGCGGCCAGACCGGCCGTGAGCGCCCGGCGTCCGCGCGCGGCACGCGATTCGCCATGGTGTTCGTCGTTGCTGCGCTGTATCCAGGCCAGCAGCAGGCCAAGCGCCAGCAGGCCGACAAAGGATCCCCATTGCAGGAAGCCCATCAGCGTGGCCGCCAGCGGCACCAGCAGGATCACCGCCAGCCACAGCCGCCGCAGGAAGGGACTGCGCACCAGGGCCGCGAGCGGCACGCCGAAACCGATCCAGAACACCGGTTCGACGATGAAGACCAGGTCGCCGTAATACCAGTTCGGATCGAAGGGCCAGAAGGGATGCACGCCATAGACGTTGAGGCTGTCCATGCCGATGTGGAGCACCAGCCCGGCACAGGCCGCCAGCAGGGCGCCGCGCCACGCCATGGGACTGGTCTTCAGCAGGCGCCGCGCTGCCGGCCACAGCAGCCAGGTGAGGGCCAGCAGCAGCGCGACTTCGCCGATCGCGGCAAGCAGCGTGTGCGTGTGGCCGCGGTGGTGCAGCAGATAGCCCAGCGGCGCATCGAGCAGGGGCGTGAGCACCAGGTCGAGGTCGGGGAAATTGCTGGCCAGGCAGCCGATCAGGAGCAGCATGCGCGAGCGCACACGCTGGTTGTCCTGGCTGGGTTCGGCGGGCAGGCTGCGGTCGATCAGGGCGCCGACACCGAGGCCGACGACGGAGTGGGTGAGATTGTCCATCCTGCAATCTTACCTGCATTGCAAGCTGGACGGCATTCAGCTCCGCATGGAGTCCGGATCTGGCGGCAAGGCGAGGACGCCTGCATAGCCTTCCGGCAGGGCCAGCGGCAGGCAGCGGCAGGCGGCCAGCGGGCGGTCACCGTCTTCGCTCCATTCCACCAGTTCACGGCCGAAGTATTTCAGGCGTGCTTCGCGTTCGCTCCAGGCGCGGGCGAAGGCGTCGGCGCGGGCGGCGGCGGGCAGGGCAGCCAGTGCCGCCGTCTGCGCCGGGCCCAGGTAATCGCGCGCGACCGCTTCCCAGTCCGGGATGTCCATCACCAGCGTGACGTCGATGCCGACCGGTCCGCGCCGGGACAGCGCCGCCAGCGACAGCGCGCCGTCGTGGCTGATCGCGAGGTGGACGCGGCGCTGGCCATCCGGCGTATCGAGCAGGGCGTAGGGCACCTGGCCCTCGGGTGTGTGCAGTGCGATGCGCTGGCGCGGCAAGCTCGAGAGCAGCGCAAGTTCGGCCACGATGGCGGCGCGAATCGCCCGCCGCGCCGCTTCGCGTTCCTGCTGGCCCTGGATGCCGATCACGCGCACATCCTCAGAATCTGCAACTAACCGACAGATGCCGGTAGGAGAACCGGAACCCCAGCCCGCAGCGGCAGGCGCGGGCAACGCCACGCCCGCATCCCGCCACTGGACCGGCACCGGCGTCGGCACCGGTGTCGGCACGTCTTCATGGTCGCACGGTCCGCTCACCGCAGTCCCCTCAAGCCCGCTCAGTTTCTCTCAGTTTCGCTGCGGCGCCGCCGGCAAACCATTCCAGGCGGTCGCCGCCGGAATATGCTCGCCCTTCATCACCAGCGTCAGCGGCCCGATGCGCGCATTGTCGCCGACCTTCGCGCTGTACAGCACCGCGCTGCGTGGTCCGACATACACCTTGCTGCCGATGTCGACGCGGTCGATCTTCATCACGCGGTCCTCGAACAAGTGGGTCTGCGGGCAGGATAGCGCATTCAGTTCGCTGTGGTCGCCGATGTGGACGCAGTCGAATTCCGTGATGTCGGTGGTGTCCATATAGACGCCCTTGCCGATGCGGCAGCCGAGCAAATTGAAGGCCAGCGGCAACCAGGGCGTGCCGCGCAGGTAGCGCATGAAGTTGGGCACCGCGATGCCCTCGTACATATTGGTCACGCCTTCGGACAGCCAGACGAAGGGCGTCCACATCGGTTCCGCGCGCTTCTGGTAACGGCCCAGCAGCAGCCATTTGAAGGCCAGCACGAACAGGTAGTTGCCGATGCCGTAGGCCAGGCCGACCAGGGCCAGGTCCCAGATCACCTCGCCCCAGCGGCCCTGGCCGGCCAGCGGCATCAGGTCCAGCACCACCGTATAGCCGACCGCGATCACCACCGCGTGCGGCGCGACGATGCGGAAGGCTTCGACCAGCGTACGGCCCAGGCGCCGCGCCATCGACGGCCGGTAGGTCAGGTGTTCGGGATAGCCGCTGACCTGCTCGCGCGCCGGCAGGTGGATCGGCGGCGAGCCGAGCCAGGTGTCGCCGCCCGTCATCCGTTCGTTGGCTGGCGCATGCGTGTGCACGCCCACCAGCACGCCTTCCGGCAGCACGGTGCCGTCCGGGATGTAGCTGCCGTTGCCGACGAAGGAGCGGTTCGAGACCACGGTCGCTTCCATCGTCATCCAGCCGCCGTCGATCTGCTCGTCGCCTAGCATCACGGCATCGGCGATGAAAGTCTCGTCGCCGAGCGTCAGCATGTCCGGCACCACGCCCAGCGCGGTCGAGATCTCGGCGTCGCGGCCGACCTTGGCGCCCAGCAGGCGGTACCAGAAGGGCGCGAACACGGTCGCGTAGATGCCGTGCAGGACCTGCAGGCTCGATTCCTGGATGTGGCTGACCAGCCACTTCTTGCAATAGGTGTTCGAGTGCACGGCCGAGCGGCCCGGCTGCATGCGCGGCAGGAAGCCCCAGCGGATCGCCGCCGACACCAGCATGGTCAGCGCGATCAGTACCGCGCTGGCGGGCAGGGCCAGCACGAAGTAGCGGACCAACTGGCCCTGGATGGTGCTGGCCTGCAGCCAGGCCAGCGTGCCGCGCTCGTCGAACCAGTCGATCAGCACGAAGCTGGGGAAGACCGGCATGAAGAACAGGGTCGCCACCAGCAGGATGCCGAACACGAAGAACAGGCCTTCGCCGGCCAGCCGCGCGCGGCTCGGAATCGGACGCGGCGGCAGCGTGGACGGATCGAAGGCACCTAGATCGCGTGCCGGCGAACCCGACCACACGCGGCCGTCCGGCACCGCGGCGCCGTCGCCGAGCGCCGACTGGCCCTCGAGGTGGCTGCGGCGGCCGACCCGGGTATTCCCTTCGAGGACCGCATACGAGGACACGCAGGCATCGTCGTCGAGGGCGATGGGCCCGAGCAGCAGGCGGCCGCGTTCGACGCGCGCGTTCTCGAAATTGACGCCGTTGCCGATGCTGACGTTGTCGCCAATGGCGAACAGGTCCGGCGAGCGCAGCGTCATCGATCCGATCACCACGTCCTTGCCGACTTTCGCGCCCAGCAGGCGCAGCCACCAGCCGTACAGCGAGGAGCCGGCCAGCAGATAGGTCGGCGCCGCTTCGAGCAGGCGGTCGGACAGCCACCAGCGATAGTAGGTCAGGCCCCACAGCGGATAGCTGCCGGCGCGCAGCCGGCCGGCCACCAGCCATTTGCCGGCGGCGGCCAGCACGAATTCCATCACGGTGGCGAGCAGGAACACGCCGATCGAAGCCGCGATCGCGCGCGGGATCGAGTCGCCCGGCTCGCCGGTCATGAAGTGGTAGGTGAAGAAGGGCGCCAGCCATTGCGCCATGCGCAGCGTGACCAGCACCGGCACCGCGGCCAGCTGGGCCAGGCCGCAAATCCAGCGCCGCGCGCTGGCGACCGGGGTCCAGTCCTGTTCGACGTGGGCGGTGCCGGCGGCCTGGTCGAGGCTGGAGGCGATCGCGCCGATTCTCCGGTGCTGGTAGATGTCGCGCACCGTCATGTGGGCGAAGGCCGGGTTCGCGCGCAGGGCCGTGGCCAGGCGCGCGGCAAAGAAGGAGTGGCCGCCGAGGTCGGAGAAAAAGTCCAGTTCGCGGCGGATCGGCTGGCCCGGGAACAGCTGGGCCAGCGCGGCGAACAGCGCTTCCTCGGCCGGGGTCTCCGGGGTGTCCGATTCGGCGGCGTCGCTGGGCAGCGGGCTGCTCAAGGCCATCGCCTTCAGCGCCTTGCGGTCGATCTTGCCCGAGGTCAGGCGCGGCATCACGCTCAAGACTTCGAAGCGGCTCGGCACCATGTAGGGCGGCAACCGTCCGGCCAGGGCCTTGCGCAGGGTGGGCGGAGCCAGCTGTTCGGCGGTGGCGCCGGCGGCGGGCACCAGGTAGGCGACCAGGCGGTCGATGCCGTCATCCTTGCGCAGCAGCACCGCGGTGGTGCCGATGCCGTCCTGCTGCGCCAGCACGGCTTCGATCTCGCCCAGCTCGACGCGGAAGCCGCGGATCTTGACCTGGTCGTCGGTGCGGCCCAGGCACACCACCTGGCCGTCCGGCTCGATGCGCGCGAGGTCGCCGGTGCGGTACAGGCGCAGGTCGTCCGGGCCCGAGGTCCAGGGATTCGGCTGGAATTTTTCGGCGGTCAGGTCGGGCCGGCCGAGGTAGCCGCTGGACAGGCCCGGACCGATGATGCACAGCTCGCCGGTATCGCCGCGCGGCAGGATCTGCAGACCAGGGTTCGGCTCACTCGCGGTATCGGTGGAGATCACCAGCAGGCCGTAGTTGGGCAGCGGATTGCCGATCGTGATCAGCTTGCCCGGTTCCAGACGCGCCAGGCTGGCGGACACCGTGGCCTCGGTCGGGCCGTAGGTGTTGAACATCTGGCGGCCGGGTTTCGAGAAGCGCTCGACTACGGTCTCCGGGCACATCTCGCCACCCAGGTTGATGATGCGCAGGCTGGGCACGTCCTCGGCAAACAGCGCCAGCAGGGTCGGCACCGCGTGCAGCACCGTGACGCCGTTGTCGTTCAGCAGGCGCGGCAGCGCTTCCGGATCGCCGGCGCTTTCCTTGGGCCCGAGCCAGAGCGTGGCCCCGACCAGGTAGGAGATCCAGATCTCTTCGAAGGACATGTCGAAGGCGACCGAGAAACCCTGGTACACGGTGTCGGAGGCAGCCACGCCCAGCACCTCGTTTTCGCTGCGCAGGAAGTGGCAGATGCTGCGCTGGTCGATCAGGATGCCTTTCGGCTTGCCGGTCGAGCCCGAGGTGTAGATGACGTAGGCCGGGGCGCTGCCGCCCACTTTGCCGCGTCGTTTGATCTCATAGCCGGCGGGGGCGGGCGCCAGCAGGCTTTCCGCCGTGTGGATGGGACGGTCCACCGATGCCAGCCGCTCGCCCATGCGCTCGCTGCTGACCAGCGCCGGCGACCTGGCATCCTCCATGCACACCAGCAGGCGCTCGACCGGGGTGTCTTCGTCGACCGGCAGCCAGGCCGCACCGGCCTTGGCGATCGCCGCCTGCATCACCAGCAGCTCGATCCCGCGCGGCATCCACAGGCCGACGATGTCGCCGGGCTGGATGCCGGCCTCGATCAGGCGCGAGCCGGCCAGGCTGGCCAGTTGGTCAAGTTCGCGGTAGCTGAGCCGGCGCTCGCCGGCGATCAGCGCGGTCTGGTCCGGGGCGCGGCGCGCGCTGGCCTCCAGCAGGTCGGCGAGGATTTCGTCGCGCAGCAGTTCGGGCTGGTGCGGGCCGTACAGGACATCGGGATGCCGTGTCAGTGAGGAGATATCGTTCATCGACGGCAAATGAGGGCAAACAGGTGGGCAAACAAGAGCGGACACATGGGCGCAGCGTACAACATTTTAAGAAAGCTCATCGGAGCGTTGCTAAATTTTATGTGGAACAGGTAAATCTGAAAAATCTTTGATCTAGATCAAATAATTTGCTTTTCGCACGTCTATACAATCGGCATAATGTGCGTTGCCGTATGGAAATAAAAGGAGCACCCTCGTGCGCACCAACCTGCCGGTTACCGGCATCGAATACATCCTCCAGGATGGCCAGTCCATCGTCTCCAAAACCGATACCAAGGGGCGTATCACTTACGTCAACCCGGCCTTCATCGAGGTCAGCGGTTTCGAAGCAGAAGAGCTGATCGGCAAGGCGCATAACGTCGTGCGCCATCCGGACATGCCGCCTGAAGCCTTTGCCGACCTCTGGCAAACGCTTCAGGCCGGCCTGCCGTGGACAGGGATGGTGAAAAATCGTCGCAAGAACGGCGATTTCTACTGGGTGGTCGCGAACGTCGTGCCGATCAAGGAGCGCGGCAGCACGGTCGGCTACATGTCGGTACGCACCCGTCCCGAACGCGAGCAGGTGAAGGCGGCCGAGGCACTGTACCGCAGCCTGCGCACCGGCGAGGCCAAGGGCATCGCGATCCGGCGCGGCCAGCCGGCCAGGACCGGCTGGCGCGGGCGGCTCGCCGCCATGCGCCACCTGCCGCTGGGCCGGCGCCTGGCGCTGCTGCTGGGCACCCAGTCGGCGTTGCTGGCGGTGCTGGCGGCAGCCGTCGATGGCACGCCGTGGCGCGTGCTGGCTGGCGCCGGTGCGCTGCTCACCCTGCTGGCCTGGCGCGAACTGCAGTTTGCCGTCGTGCGCCCGCTGCGCCAGGCCGAGGATGCGGTCTACGCGCTGGCCGGCGGTGACCTCAGCTACAACCCGCCGGCAGGCCGCGACGACGAAGTCGGGCGCCTGCTGCTGGCCTTGCGTCAGCTGAAAGTCAACCTGACCGCGATCGTCGGCGACGTGCGCGCCAACGTCGCGTCGATCGAGGCCGCCTCGCAAGGCATCGCGGCCGGCAACCAGGACCTGGCGCGCCGCACCGAATCGCAGGCGGCCAGCCTCGAACAGACCGCCGCCAGCCTGGCCCAGGTCGCGGCGGCGGCCGGCAGCAACACCGACAGCGCGGTGCGCGCCGATGGCCTGGTCGGCGCCGCCTCCAGCGTGGCCGACCGCGGCGGCGCGGCGGTGCAGGAGGTGGGCGCGACGATGAGCCAGATCAGCGGTTCGGCGACGCGCATCGTCGACATCATCGGCCTGATCGACGGCATCGCCTTCCAGACGAATATCCTGGCGCTGAACGCGGCCGTCGAGGCGGCGCGCGCGGGCGAGCAGGGCAGGGGCTTCGCGGTCGTCGCCGGCGAAGTGCGCTCGCTGGCCCAGCGTTCGGCCAGCGCGGCCCGCGAAATCAAGCTGCTGATCGAGGATTCGGTCGACAAGGTCGGGCAGGGCAACGCGCTGGTCGGCACCGCCGGCCAGACCATGCGCGAAGTGGTCGCTTCGGTGCAGGACGCCTCGCGCATCATGCACGGCATCACGCTCGCATCGCGCGAGCAGCACGAGGGCATCGCCCAGGTCGACGCCGCGATGCGCGCGCTGGACGGCATCACGCGCGAGAATGCGGCGCTGGTGGAGGAAGCGGCGGCCGCCTCGAGCAACGTGGCCGAGCAGGCGCGTCATCTGTCGCAGGCGCTGGCGGTGTTCAAGACGGCCGGCCGGACCGTCTGAGCCTGGTCCCGGTCAGGGCTGGTCCGGGGCCGGCGTCGCCGGCTGCTTCCGATGGCGACGACGCGCACGCAGGCGCCGCCAGGCGGCGTAGCCGATAGCGCCAGCCACGGCAAACGGAATCGTCGAGGCGACGAAGGTGATCAGCATGGCCACGCCATGCAGCAGGTCGTCGCCGAAGTCTTCGAGCGCCTGCTTCACCTTGCCGGCCTGGCCTGCGCTCGCGCGTTCGTGCATGGCGACTGTCAGCAACTCGGTGTCCACCCGCCGGCGCAGCTGCGCCTGGGAAGTCGCGGCCTTTTCGATCTCGCTCTGCACTTCGGCGAGCTCGCGATGCAGCTTGATCATGGCCTCCGGCGCCAGCGCGCGCTGCCCGGCCAGCGTTTGCAACTGCTCGCGGTAAGCGTTCAGCATGGCCATCTTGCGTTCGCCGTCCTGGATCGGTTCGACCAGATCCTCCCCCTTGCTGGACTGCGACACGAGCTTGCCGCGGCCATCGAGCGCATGCAACACCTGGTTGACGCCATCGGGCGTGATGCGCATCCGGACGCTGGCGCTGGCCGTGAGCCCGCCGCGGATCCTCGACTCCAGCAGCGTGCAGCCATGCGCCGGCAGCGCCGCGCAGGCCTGCTGGACCGCCGTCGCGGTCTGCCGCATCCGAGCACCCGGCACTTCCAGTTCGACCGCATGTTCGTAGGCGATTCCTGCTGCGCGCTGGTGGCCGACACGCGTCTGTCCCGTTTCTGCCAGGGCGCTTTGCGGTGCTTGCTGTCTGGCGGAGCAGGCAGCAAGCAGGCTCGCCAGGGCTAACATCGATATAGGACGACGCATGTGTTTCCTTCAACGGCAGGGAGAATTGCCGTTCAGTCTACATGTCACGCTGCAATATCAGCAAGGGCCTCAAATCGCTCGGCAAATTTTGATGCAAGTCAAAGATTTTCCTGATTCAAATCAATAGACTCCTCGCATACAGTACGCTTCCCCTCGGCGGCGTCCGCAAGGAGTTTCTTCATGACGCAGCTACAAGACCTGCCGGGCGAAGTCCTGGCCTTCCAGCCCAAGGTCGACTTCGACGCCGGCCTGATCGCCCGCCTCAGCAAATCCGGCCCACGCTACACCTCTTACCCGACCGCAGACCGCTTCTCCGACAGCTTCGGCTACCGCGACTACCTGCACGCCGTGGCCGACCGCCGCGTGCGCGGCAATGCGCGCCCGCTCTCGCTCTACCTGCACATCCCGTTCTGCGACACGGTCTGCTACTACTGCGCCTGCAACAAGATCGTCACCAGGAACCGCGAGAAGGCGGCGACCTACCTGTCCTACCTGAAGCGGGAGGCGGCGATGCAGGGCGCCTTGTTCGCCGGCACGGGCGGGAAAGATGCGGAGGTCGAACAGCTGCACTTCGGCGGCGGCACCCCGACCTATCTCAGCGACGCCCAGATGGGCGAACTGATGGACCATCTGCGCCGCTGCTTCCGTTTCGCGCCGGACGCGATCGGCGAGTATTCGATCGAAGTCGATCCGCGCACCGTCTCCGTCGAGCGCGTGCACAGCCTGCGCGCCCAGGGCTTCAACCGCATCAGCCTCGGCGTGCAGGACTTCGACGCCGGGGTGCAGAAGGCCGTCAACCGCATCCAGCCGGAAGCGGAGACGCGCGCCATCATCGAGGCCAGCCGCGCCGCCGGCTTCCGCTCGGTCAGCATCGACCTGATCTATGGCCTGCCCAAGCAGACTCCAGACACCATGGCGGCGACGCTGGAGAAGGTGGTGGCGGCCGACCCGGACCGCATCGCCGTCTACCATTACGCCCACCTGCCGCACCTGTTCAAGCCGCAGCGGCGCATCCTCGACGCCGATATGCCGGACAGCGATACCAAGCTGCAGATGCTCCAGCTGTGCATCGAGCGGCTGACGGCGGCCGGCTATGTCTATATCGGCATGGACCATTTCGCCAAGCCGAACGACGACCTTGCCATCGCCCAGCGCCAGGGCCGCCTGCACCGCAACTTCCAGGGCTATTCGACCCATGCCGACAGCGACCTGGTGTCCTGCGGCGTGTCCGCCATCGGCGCGGTGGGCGCGACCTATAGCCAGAACGTCAAGACCCTGGACGCCTATTACGATGCGCTCGACCGCAACGAGCTGCCGGTGGTGCGCGGCATCCGCCTGAACATGGACGACGTCCTGCGCCGCACCGTCATCCAGCGCCTGATGTGCCAGTTCGAGCTGTCGATTTCCGCCATCGAGCAGGCCTTCCCGGTCGTGTTCCGCCAGTACTTTGCCGCCGAACTGGCGCAGCTGGCGGCGATGGCCGAGGATGGCCTGGTCAGCGTGAACGGCGACTGGATCTGCGTCTCCGACCGCGGACGCCTCCTGATCCGCAACGTGTGCATGGTGTTCGACCGCTACCTGGCCGCGCGCACGACCGAAGCGCGCTATTCGAAGACCGTCTGAAATGCCCCTTGCCCTGGTTCCCGTATTTGTGGTCGGCCTGCTCGGCAGCGTGCATTGCGCCGGCATGTGCGGCGGGATCGTGGGCGCGCTGTCGGTGGTGCCTGGCGCCGCCCGACCGATACCGCTGCGCGTCGTGCCTCAGGCAGCGCCCGCACTGGCCAACGTGCTGGCGTATAACGCCGGCCGCATCGCCAGCTACATGGCGGCAGGCGCGCTGGCGGGCGGCATCGGTGAGGGCGCCGGTGCGCTGGCGCGGCTGCCGGCGCTGCAAGCCGGCGGCTACTGGATGGCCAACCTGATGCTGGCCATGCTCGGTCTGTATCTGATGGACGCCTGGCGCGGCCTGGCACGCCTCGAGCAGGCCGGCCAGCTGGTATGGCGCCGCGTCCAGCCTTTGCTGCGCCACGTGCGGCCGCTGCCGGGCGCCAGCCTCGGTCCCGCGAAAATGCTGGCCGCCGGTGCCTTGTGGGGCTGGCTGCCCTGCGGGATGGTCTACAGCGTGCTGGTGACGGCGATGTTGTCCGGTTCCGCGGCCGGCGGTGCGCTGGTGATGCTGGCCTTCGGCCTGGGCACGCTGCCGATGCTGCTCGGCCTCGGACTGCTGGGCGCGCGCCTGCGCGCCGGCCTGCGCCTGCGCGGCGTGCGTCTGGCCTGCGGCGCGCTGGTGTTGGGTTTCGGCCTGCTCGGCCTGGTGCGCGCAGCCGGTGGCCTGCCGCACAGCTGGGTCGAAAGCCTGTGCGTCACGGCAGGGGTGGCGGCATGAATGCGATGACGGAACTGGTAGCCTGTTACCACTGCGGTCAGGCGGCCGCCGAGGGTGGACGCTGGCAGGCGCAGGTCAAGGGAGAGATGCGCAGCATGTGCTGTCCCGGCTGCGCCGCGGCGGCGCAAGCGATCGCCGACGCCGGCCTGGACGACTATTACGACAGCCGCAGCGGCTACGCGGCACCGGCCGATGCCGCCGATGCGCCAGCCCTGCAGATGTACGACGAACTGGGTCTGGACGGTGATGCCGTGTTCACGGTCGAGGGCCTGCGCTGCGCCGCCTGCGTGTGGCTGATCGAACGCCGGGTGGCGGCGCTGCCGGGCGTCGCCTCGGCGGTGCTGAACGTCGCCACCGAACGCCTGCACGTGCGCTGGGACAGCGCCGTCTGCCGCCCGAGCCGGATCATCGCCGCCCTGCGCGGCATCGGCTACACCGCCTATCCCTACGATGCCACCCGCCACGGCGCCCAGCTCGAGCGCGCCCGCAAGGCGCTGATGCGGCGCCTGTTCGTGGCCGGCCTGTCGATGATGCAGGTGATGATGTACGCGGTCCCGGTCTACCTGGCGACCGACGGCACCATGGATGCCGACATGACCGCCCTGATGGGCTGGGCTTCTTTCCTGCTCACGCTGCCGGCCGTCAGCTACTGCGCCTGGCCGTTCCTGCGCGGCGCCTGGATGGACCTGCGGCGCGGCCTGCCCGGCATGGACGTGCCGGTGGCGCTGGGCATCCTGGCCGCCTTCATCGGCAGCGCCGTCTCCCTCGTGCGGGGGGAGGGCGAGGTCTGGTTCGACTCGATCACCATGTTTGTGTTCCTGCTGCTGGGCAGCCGCTGGCTCGAACTCGACGCCCGCCGCAAGGCCGCGCGCGCGCTCGAAGGCTTGCAGCACGCGGTGCCCGCCACCGCGCAGCGCCTGTCCGGCTGGCCCGCGCCCTGCGAGCCGGAGACGATCGCCGCCGCGCGCCTGCAGCCCGGCGACGTGATCCTGGTCGCGCCGGGCCAGACGGTGGCGGCGGATGGCGTGATCCTCGCCGGCCAAACCGAGGTCGATCTGGCCCTGCTCACCGGCGAGACCCGCACCCGCGCGGTCGGTCCGGGCGAGCAGCTGCCGGGCGGCGCGGTCAACGTCGCGCAGGCGGTGACGGTGCGCGTGGAGAGCTGCGCCGCCGACAGCACGCTGGCGATGCTGGTGCGCCTGAGCGAACGCGCGGGCCAGGACAAGCCGCGGCTGGCCCAGTGGGCGGATCGCGTCGGCGCCTGGTTCGTCGTGGTGCTGCTGGTGCTGACCGGCGCCGTGTTCGCGTTCTGGCATGCGGTCGATCCGGCGCGGGCCTGGCCGGCGGCGATCGCGGTGCTGGTGGTGTCCTGTCCCTGCGCGCTGTCGCTGGCGACGCCGACCGCGCTGGCGGCGGCACTGGAGCGCCTGCTGCGCCACGGCGTGCTGGCGGTGAAGCCGCATGTGCTGGAGACGCTCGAGCGCTCGACCCATGTGGTGTTCGACAAGACCGGTACCCTCACGCGCGGCCGGCCGGCGCTGCAGGATACGGTGGCGCTCGAGCTGCTGGACGATGTCGCCTGCCTGCGCATCGCGGTGGCGCTCGAAGCCGGGAACGCGCATCCGCTGGCGCAGGCCTTGCGCGAAGCCCTCGGCGGGTCTGCTGCGGCGCCGCTGGCGGCGCAGGCGGTCGAGAACGTGGTCGGGCAGGGTATCGCCGGCGAGGTGGCGGGCCTGTGCTACCGGCTCGGCAGCGCGGCCTTCGTGGCGGCGCTGGCCGGGTCGCCGCCGCCGCTGGGCAGCGTGCCCGGCGCGACCACGATCTGGCTCGGCAGTGCCGGGCGCTGGCTGGCGCGCTTCGACCTGGTCGACGCCCTGCGTCCCGAGGCGGCGGACCTGGTGCGCGAACTGCAGGCGCGCGGCAAGACGGTGATGCTGCTGTCCGGCGACGACGAGGAGGCGGTACGCGCGGTGGCGGACGAACTCGGCATCCGCGATGCGCGCGGACGCCAGCTGCCGCAGGACAAGCTCGACGCGGTGCGGGCGCTGCAGGCGCAGGGCGCGGTGGTGGCGATGGTCGGCGACGGCATCAACGATGCCGCGGTGCTGAGCGGCGCCGACGTCTCGTTCGCGATGGGACAGGGCGCCCAGCTGGCGCAACTGCATGCCGACTGCGTGCTGCTGGGCGCCGGCGCAGCGTTGGGCGACCGCGGCCTGGCGCCGCTGGCCGAAGCGCTGCGCACGGCCGGCGCCTGCGTGCGCGTGATCCGCCAGAACCTGGGCTGGGCGATGCTGTACAACCTGGTAGCGATTCCGGCGGCGGCCAGCGGCCTGCTGAATCCCTGGCTGTCCGGCCTGGGCATGGCGGGCAGCTCGGCGCTGGTGGTGTTGAATGCCTTGCGGCTGAGGAGGGAAGGCTGATGGAAGCTTTGTATCTATTGATTCCGCTGAGCCTGATCCTGGTGGCGTACGCGGTGTGGATTTTCTTTGGGGCGGCGGACAGCGGGCAGTTCGAGGATCTGGATGGGCCGGCGTTGCGGATTTTGCATGATGACGACTAGCCAGGGGTCAGAGCCCGGTGTTGGTTTCAAAGGGCTCTGACCCCTAAGCCGGGTTACATCGTCGGGCCGCGCCCGGTTCCCTGTTCCTTCTCGATCTGCTCCTGGCACTGGATGCAGGTCTGCACCGTCGGCGTGGCCAGCAGGCGGGCTTCCGGGATGTCGCGGCCGCAGGAGGTGCAGACGCCGTAGCCGCCCGATTCCAGGCGCCCGATCGCGGCGTCGATGTCGTGCAGGAGGTTGGTCTCGTGCTCGGCCAGGTGTTCTTCGTTATGGCTGAGCATTTCGCCAGTCGGGGCGTCGTCGTTCGAGCCCATGTGGGCCATCGGCGAGATCGCCGGACGGTCGTCGGTGTCGCCGGCGGTGCGGGCGCGGACGGTGGCCAGCATGGCTTCGCGGTCCTGGCGCAGGCGCTGGCCGATCTGGTCGTGCAGTTCAGGTGAAATGGGCGGCATACAAAGTCCTATCGGTCGTTGAATATTCGGTCGTCCTCTTTCAGCAACACGTCATTCCCTACCTTAGCCCGTTCTGAACATTTTGATTCACATCAAGGATTTTCAACGTTCAAAAACCTACTCTCCTGATGCAAGTCTTTCTTCTTATCTAGGGAGTGCATCTTGAGCACAAGTCTAAACTACAACTATAAGATCGTGCGCCAGTTTGCGATCGCCACCGTGGTCTGGGGCGTGATCGGCATGCTGGCCGGCGTGTGGATCGCGGCCCAGCTGGCGTGGCCGGCGCTGAACTTCGATATCCCCTGGCTGAGCTACGGCCGTCTGCGTCCGCTGCACACCAACGCGGTGATCTTCGCCTTCGGCATCTGCGGCCTGTTCGCCACCTCCTACTATGTGGTGCAGCGCACCTGCCAGGTCCGCCTGTTCTCCGACAAACTGGCCGCCTTCACCTTCTGGGGCTGGCAGGCGGTGCTGGTGTCGGCCGCGATCACGCTGCCGATGGGCTTCACGCGCGGCAAGGAATACGCCGAGCTGGAATGGCCGATCGCGATCCTGATCACCATCGTCTGGGTGGCCTACGCCGTGGTCTTCTTCGGCACCATCGTCAAGCGCCGCGTTCAGCACATCTATGTCGCCAACTGGTTCTTCGGCGCCTACATCATCGCGGTGGCAGTGCTGCACGTGGTGAACGGCATGTCGATGCCGGCTTCGTTCATGAAGTCCTATTCGATGTATTCGGGCGTGCAGGACGCGATGATCCAGTGGTGGTACGGCCATAACGCGGTCGGCTTCATCCTGACCGCCGGCTACCTCGGCATGGTCTACTACTTCATCCCCAAGCAGGCCGAGCGCCCGGTGTACTCGTATCGCCTGTCGATCGTGCACTTCTGGGCCCTGATCTTCACCTACATGTGGGCCGGTCCGCACCACCTGCACTACACCGCGCTGCCCGACTGGACCCAGTCGATCGGCATGGTGTTCTCGCTGATCCTGCTGGCGCCGTCCTGGGGCGGCATGATCAACGGCATGATGACCCTGTCGGGCGCCTGGCACAAGCTGCGCTCGGACCCGATCCTGAAATTCATGATCGTCTCGCTGTCCTTCTACGGCATGGCCACCTTCGAGGGCCCGATGATGTCGATCAAGACCATCAACTCGCTGTCGCACTACACCGACTGGAGCATCGCCCACGTCCATGGCGGCGCGCTGGGTTGGGTCGGCTTCATCACCATGGGTTCGCTGTACTACCTGATCCCGCGCCTGGCCGGTAAAAAACAGATGGCCAGCGTGGCGCTGATCGAATCGCACTTCTGGCTCGGCACCATCGGCATCGTGCTGTACATCGCCGCGATGTGGATCGCCGGCGTGATGCAGGGCCTGATGTGGCGCGCCGTGAACCCGGACGGCACCCTGACCTATACCTTCGTCGAAGGCGTCAAGGCGACCTATCCCTACTACGTGATCCGCTTCGGCGGCGGCCTGATGTACCTGACCGGCATGTGCCTGATGGCTTACAACACCTGGCTGACCATGCGCGGCACCACGTCCGTCGATGCGCGCATCCCGGCGCTGGCGCCGCACAAGCCGGCACCGGTTGCCAAGCCCGCGATCCCCGAACACGCATAAAGAAAGCAGGATACCCATCATGAAATTCACCCACGAGTGGATCGAGAAGAACCCCTGGCTGCTGATCGGCCTGGTGCTGACCGTGATCTCCTTCGGCGGCCTGGTCGAGATCGTGCCGCTGTTCTTCCAGAAGTCGACCACCGAACCGGTCGCCGGCCTCAAACCCTATTCGGCGCTGCGCTTGGCCGGCCGCGACATCTACATCCGCGAGGGCTGCTACAACTGCCACTCGCAGATGATCCGTCCTTTCCGCGCCGAGACCGAACGCTATGGCCACTACTCGGTGGCCGGCGAATTCGTCTACGACCACCCGTTCCAGTGGGGCTCCAAGCGCACCGGCCCGGACCTGGCGCGCGTCGGCGGACGCTATTCGGACGACTGGCACCGCACCCACCTCGACAACCCGCGCGACGTGGTCCCGGAATCGAACATGCCGGGCTATCCGTGGCTGGCGAAGACCAAACTCGATCCGCAATCGATCGTGCCGAAGATGCGCGCGATGCAGCGCCTGGCGGTGCCTTACTCCGAGCAGGACGTGAAGGACGCACCGGCCGAGCTGGATGGCAAGACCGAGCAGGATGCCTTGATCGCCTATCTGCAGGGCCTGGGCACGCAAATCAAATCCAGAAACTGAGGACGACATGGCACTCCAATATCTTTTCGACGACGCGAGCCGCATCATGACCGTGATCAGCTTCGCCACCTTCAGCGGCATCCTGGCCTGGACCTTCCTGCGCAAGGAGAAGGACTTCGCCCAGGCCGCGGCCCTGCCGTTCGCGGATGCGGACGCGGACATCAAGCTGGAGGAACATCATGTCTGACTTCACCAGCGGTTTCTGGAACTGGTACGTGGCGCTGATCACGGTCCTGTCCATCCTCGGCTGCGGCCTGCTGCTGTGGTCCCAATCCAAGCACAAGGTCAGGATCGGCCAGGACGGCCAGCCGGAGAAAACCACCGGCCACGTCTGGGACGAGGACCTGACCGAACTGAATACGCCGATGCCGCGCTGGTGGATGGGCCTGTTCTGGCTGACCATCGTGTTCGCGATCGGCTACCTGATCCTGTACCCGGGTCTGGGCAGCTATGCCGGCAAGCTCGGATGGCAGTCGAGCGGCGCCTACAAGGCCGAGGTCAGGCAGGCCAGCCTGGATTACGGCCCGCTGTTCGACAAATACCTGAGCCAGGACATCCCGACGGTGGCGCGCGACCCGCAGGCCCACGAGATCGGCCAGCGCCTGTTCCTGAACTACTGCGCGCAGTGCCACGGCTCGGATGCGCGCGGCAACAAGGGCTATCCGAACCTGACCGACAATGACTGGCTGTACGGCGGCGACCCGTCGGTGATCAAGGAAACCATCATGAAGGGCCGCCACGGCCAGATGCCGCCGATGGGTGCGGCGCTCGGCTCCGACAAGGACATCGAAAGCGTCGCCCATTACGTGCGCAGCCTGTCGGGCCTGACCGCCGATCCGGTGAAGGTCGCCTTCGGCAAGCCGAAATTCGGCGCCTGCGCCGCCTGCCATGGCGCCGATGGGCGCGGCAACCCGGCGCTCGGCGCGCCCAACCTGAGCGACAAGGTCTGGCTCTACGGCGGCAGCGCCGAGACCATCATGGAAACCATCCGCAAGGGCCGCGACAACACCATGCCGGCCTGGGGCGAGTTCCTCGGCGAGGGCAAGACCCACGTGCTGGCCGCCTATGTGTGGAGCCTGTCGAACGGCGCCGGCGCACCGGTGGTGACCGCGGCCGCGGCAACGGAGGAGGCGGCAAAATGAACGCCCCGGAGCCAGTGGTGAAAGAGGCCGTCATCAAGATGTACGCCAAGCGCGAGGACATCCACCCGCGCGAGGTATCGGGCCGCTACGCCACCTGGCGCTGGGTGTGCGTGTGGCTGACCCAGGCCCTGTTCTACGGCCTGCCGTGGTTGAACATGAATGGCCGCCAGGCGGTGCTGTTCGACCTCGGCGCGCGCAAGTTCCACCTGTTCGGCCTGGTGCTCTGGCCGCAGGACTTCATCTACCTGGCGGGCCTGCTGATCATCTGCGCCTACGGCCTGTTCCTGGTCACCACGGTGGCCGGGCGGGTCTGGTGCGGCTATGCCTGCCCGCAGACCGTCTACACCGAGATCTTCCTGTGGATCGAGCGCCGCATCGAAGGCAACCGCAGCGCGCGCATCCGCCTCGACCGCCAGCCCTGGACCGCGGAGAAGATCGGCAAACGCGGCGCCAAGCATCTGGCCTGGGGCCTGGTCGCGCTGTGGACCGGTTTTACTTTCGTCGGCTACTTCTCGCCGGTGCGCCAGCTGGGGCACGAGGTGCTCGGTTTCTCGCTCGGCGCCTGGGAAGCCTTCTGGGTGCTGTTCTATGCCTTCGCCACCTACGGCAACGCCGGCTGGATGCGCGAGCAGGTGTGCAAGTACATGTGCCCCTACGCGCGCTTCCAGAGCGCGATGTTCGACCGCGACACGCTGATCGTCAGCTACGACACGGCGCGCGGCGAACCGCGCGGGGCCGCAAAATCCCAGGGGAAGGGCGACTGCATCGACTGCAGCATGTGCGTGCAGGTCTGCCCGACCGGCATCGACATCCGCAAGGGCCTGCAGTACGAATGCATCGGCTGCGCCGCCTGTATCGACGCCTGCGACAGCGTGATGGACAAGGTCGGCAAGCCGCAGGGCCTGATCCGCTACGCCACCGAGAACGCCCTGGCCGGCGGCTGGAGCGCGGCCCAGATCAAGCGCCGTCTGCTGCGTCCGCGCGTGATCGGCTACGGCCTGGCCTTCTTCGCCATCGCCGCCGCGTTTTCCGGCGCGCTGGCGCTGCGCGCCCCGCTCAAGCTCGATGTGATCCGCGACCGCGGCGCCATGGGACGGGAAGTCGAAGACGGCATGATCGAGAACGTCTACCGTCTGCAGATCATGAATACCGCGGAGCGCGAGCACCTGTACCGCATCGAAGTGGACGGCATCGCCTCGGCCGGCATCGCCGATGAAGACCTGGTCGAACTGGCCGGCGCCACGACGCGCGCGGTGCCGGTGCGCGTGCGCATCGCCCCCGGCAAGGCCGGCAGCGGCTCGCATCCGATCCGCTTCACGGTCAGCGCGCTGGACGAGCCCGCGCTGCGGGTGACCGAGAAAGCTGTCTTCATCGTTCCCAAATAAGCGTTATCAGACAAGGAAGCATCATGCCCATCAATCCTGCCCTAAGCCAGGCTGCGCCCTGGTACACCCACCGCTGGCCCTGGCTGCTGATGCTGGGCCCCGCCAGTGTTCTGATAGGCGGCGCCATCGCCACCTGGCTGGCGCTCGACCACCCGGATGCGATGGTGGTCGACGACTACTACAAGCAGGGCAAGGCGATCAACCAGGATCTGCGCCGCGACCGCGTGGCCACGGCCATGCAATTGGCCCTGCACCTGCGCTACGAGGGCGGCCGCCTGCAGGGCCGCATCGAGAGCTTTGGCCGGCCGCTGGCGGTGCCGTTCACCGTCAAACTGGCGCACCCGACCCTGCCGCAGCGCGACCTGAGCCTGCTGATCAAGCCCGATGCGCAAGGCGCCTTTTCGATCGCGCTGCCGGTGCTCGAACAGACCCACTGGCAGCTGGTCGCGGAAGGGAACATGCGCGACTGGCGCCTGGCCCGCAGCTGGGACTGGCCGCGCCAATCCACGCTCGAGATCCTGGCGGACAAGTCTTAGGTCCTTCCTCAGTTGCCGCGGTAGGTCGAGAAGCCGTAGGGGCTGAGCAGCAGCGGAATGTGGTAATGCGGCAGCTTGCCGTCGGCCTTGAAGATCACCGGGATCTCCGGGAAGAAGCTGTCGGCCTTGTGCGCGGCGAACCAGGCCCCGGTCTTGAAGGTGACCTTGTAGGTGCCGGCGCTCCAGGCGCGGCCGTCCGGGTAGAGCGCCGGGATGCGTCCCTGCGCGTCGGTCACGCCCTTGCTCAGGACGGTCCAGTTGCCTTGCTCCTGCTTTTCGAGCACCACCTCGACGCCGGGCGAGGGCAGGCCGTCCTGCAGGTTCAGCACGTGCACGCTGAGCGGATTGGCCGGCGCGGCGTGGGCGCAGGCGCCGGCCAGTGCGGCGGCGGCCAGCAGGTATCGCAGTTGGTTCATCGTGTCGGTCCTCATGATTGTCGATGGCGTTCATGCTAGCGGCTCTTCTGAAGCGCGCGGATGACGCTTCGATTACAGATTTGTAATCGTCACGGCCGCGCGACGCGGTAAGCTATGCGCCATGACGATCCTGATAGTGGAAGACGAAGAGAAGACCGCCGACTACCTGCGCAAGGGACTGCAGGAAGCCGGCTATCCGGTGCAGGTGGCAAGGACCGGGCATGCGGGGCGCCAGCTCATCGAGAAGGAACACTACGAACTGGTGGTGCTCGACGTGATGCTGCCCGGCGTCGACGGCTGGGAGCTGCTGCGCCTGTTGCGCGGACGTTCCGGCACGCCGGTGATGTTCCTGACGGCGCGCGACGCCATCGAAGACCGGGTCAAGGGTCTGGAACTCGGCGCCGACGACTACCTCGTCAAGCCCTTCTCGTATGCGGAGTTCCTGGCGCGCGTGCGCACCCTGCTGCGGCGCGGCGGCGTGCGCGAGAGCGAGCGCCTGCACGCCGCCGACCTCGAACTCGACCTGCTGCGCCGCCGCGTCACCCGGGCCGGCGAACGCATAGCACTCACCAACAAGGAGTTCGCACTGCTGCACCTGCTGCTCGGGCGCGAAGGGGAGGTGCTGTCGCGCACCACCATCGCGTCCCAGGTCTGGCAGATGAACTTCGACAGCGATACCAACGTCGTCGACGTCGCCATCCGCCGCCTGCGCGCCAAGATCGACGACCCGCACCCGGTCAAGCTGATCCACACCGTGCGCGGTGTCGGCTACGTGCTCGAGGCGCGCGCGTGAGCCGCTGGCCGCGCGCGCTCAGCCAGCGCCTGGCCCTGATGTTCGCCCTCGCCAGCGCGGTGCTGCTGGGCGCGATCTGCATCTATTTGTACGGATCGCTGGCGCGTGAAATCGCCTGGCGCGACGACCAGGCCCTGGCGGGACGAATCGAACGCATGCGCGCCCTGATCGACGAGAGCGCCGATCTCGAAACCCTGCGCCGGCGCCCGCGCCTGTACGACAACATGCTCGGCAACCGCGACAGCCTGCTGTGGATCGTCGACGATGCCGGCCGGGTGCGCATCGCGGTCGGCCCGTCCGGCGTCGCGGTCCCGCAACTGCCGCCCGCCGACGGCCGGATCGCGCTGCGCACGATCGAGGGCGCGCCGCCGCTGCGGCTGGCCTGGACCCGCGTCGCCGGCGGCGACGGCCGCCTGACCCTGATCGCCGGCAGGCTGCTGGCCGAGCGCGAACAGATGCTGGCCGCGTATCGCCTGCGCCTTGGCCTGGCGTTGGCGGCCGGCGCCATCCTGGCCTACCTGCTCGGGCTGGCGATCGCGGTGCGCGGTTTGCGCCCGGTGCGAGAGCTGGCGGCGCGGGCGGCGGCGATCGACGTGCGCCATTTGTCGCAGCGGCTCGACGATGCCGGCGGCGTGCGCGAGCTGGAGGCCCTGCGGGCCGCCCTGAACGGCATGCTGGCGCGCCTGGAGGCGGGATTCGCCAGGCTGGCGCGCTTTTCCGAAGACCTGGCCCATGAGATGCGCACGCCGCTGGGCAACCTGATGGGCCAGACCCAGCAGGCGCTGAGCCGGGCACGCACGGCCGAGGACTACCAGAACCTGCTGGTGTCGAACCAGGAAGAGTACGAACGCCTGGCGCGCATGATAGACAGCATGCTGTTCCTGGCGCGCACCGAGCAGGCCGCGGCGGCGCTGGCGCACGTGCCGGTGCCGCTGCGGGAACTCGGCGACCAGCTGTGCGAGTACTTCGAAGGCCTGGCCGAAGAGCGCGGCATGCGCCTGCTGAATACGGCGCGCGGCACGATCGTGGCCGACCGCGAGCTGCTGAGAAGGGCGCTGGCCAACCTGCTGGCCAATGCGCTGCGCTACGGCGCGCCGGGCACGCCGATCACCGTGTCGAGCAGCGTGTCCGCGGATGGCATCGAGATCGCCGTCCACAACCTCGGCCCGGCCATCGGTCCCGAGCACCTGCCGCACCTGTTCGAGCGTTTCTATCGCTGCGATCCGGCGCGGCAGGGCGCCGGCGAATCGGGCGGCCTGGGTCTGTCCATCGTCCGTTCGATCATGCAGCTGCATGGCGGCGAAGTGCGGGCCGAGAGCGGGGCCGAGGGTACGCGCTTCGTCTTGATGTTTCCGTCAGACACGAAGTTCATGGTAGATTCCTGCTGAGTAAAACACCGATAAGAGAGACCCATGCCCCAGACCCGTTCGCGCGCCCTGCACACCCTGCGGCGCACCGCCATCGCTTCGCTGTTCCTGCCGCTGGCCCTGATCGCCGTCATGCCGCAGGCCGTTGCCGCCGACGCCAAACCCGCCGTCAAGGCCGCCAAGCCCGAGGCGAAAGCTGCCGCCGACAAGCCCAACAAAGCCTTCGACACCTGGGCCGATCGCTTTGCCGAAGACTGGGTACGCGCCAACCCGCAGCTGGCCACCTCGACCCAGTATTTCGCGGGCGCGCAGCAGGACGCGCTGGACCGGCAGTTGACGCCGCTGACGCGCGAGCAGCGCCGCAAGATGATCGAGCTGGCGAAGAGCGGGGTCGCGCGCCTGGACGCCTTCCTGGCCGGTCCGCTCAGTGAAGAGCAGCGCACCTCGGCCTCGGTGATGCGCTGGAGCCTGGCCAACACGGTCGCCAGCGAACCCTTCGAGGATTACAGCTTCGTGTTCAACCAGTTCAGCGGCGTGCAGGTCGGCCTGGTGAACTTCATGACCAACACCCACCCGCTGCGCCGCGCGTCCGACCTCACCGGCTACATGGCGCGCCTGGAGCAGGTCGGGCCGCGCATCGACGAAGCGTTGGCACGGGCCAGGGAAGCCGCCGCCAAGGGCTTGATCCCGCCGCGCTTCATCCTCGAGCGCGCCCAGTACCAGATCGACCTGTTCCTGAAACCCGAAGCCGGCCAGAACGTGCTGGTGACCACGCTCGACCAGCGCCTGGCCAAGCTGGCCGACGTGCCGGAACCGGTGCGCGCCAAGGCGGTGTCGGGCGCTGCCCGCATCGTCGAGGAGAAGATCCGCCCGGCCTACCAGCGCGTACAAGCCTTCATGGCCGAGATCCACCCGCGCACCACCGACCGCGCCGGCATCGACCGCCTGCCGGGCGGCCTGGCGGCCTACCAGCAGGCCCTCAAGACCTACACCAGCACCAGCCTGACGGCGGAGCAGATCCACGAGATCGGCCTGCGCGAAGTCGCGCGCATCGAGGGCGAGATGGACCGCCACCTGCGCTCCCTCGGCTACACCGAAGGCTCGATCGAGGAGCGCATGAAGAAGCTCGACGCCAGCTTCCAGCCGAAGGTCGCCGCCGGCGAAGACCCGCGTCCCGCGATCCTGGAGAAGTACGTGGCGATGGTGGCCGACGCCGAACGGCGCAGCAAGGCGATCTTCAACCTGACGCCGCGTGCGCCGGTCGAGGTGCGCCGCGAACCGCCGCTGACCGAGCCGTCGGCCGCCGCCCACTACAGCCTGCCGGCGCCGGACGGCAGCCGTCCCGGCATCTTCTGGGTGCCGATGCGCGGCCCGAGCTTCGACATGGTCCGCATGCGCAGCCTGTCCTACCACGAAGCGGTGCCGGGCCACCACTTCCAACTGGCGATCCAGCAGGAGCGCAGCGATCTGCCGAAGTTCCGCGCCCAGCGCATCTTCGGCGGCGGCAGCGCCCACAGCGAAGGCTGGGCCTTGTACGCCGAGCGCCTGGCGGTGGAGCAGGGCTGGTACGAGGGCGATGTGCCGGGCCTGCTGGGGGCACTGGGTTCGGAACTGTTCCGCGCGCGCCGCCTGGTGGTCGATACCGGCCTGCACACCAAGGGCTGGACCCGCCAGCAGGCGATCGACTACGGCATCGGCGCCCAGGAGGTGGAGCGCTACGTGGCCTGGCCGGGCCAGGCCTGCGCCTACATGGTCGGCATGCTGCGCATCCTCGAACTGCGCGACCAGGCCAGGAAGGAACTCGGCGACAAGTTCTCGCTGCCGGCCTTCCACGACGTGGTGCTGAAGAACGGTTCGGTGCCGCTGGACGTGCTGGGCGAGATCGTGCAGCGCTGGGTGGCGCAGCAGAAGAAGGCTTAAAGACAGCGTAACGGATAGGTGATAGCGGTTGCTTTCGCCAGCTTGTTATTTTTAGAGAGACTTGCGGACGAATTGCTGGGGCAGAATGCGCTCGTGCGCTTGTAGAGACGCACGAGATACCGCCAACAACTTTACCTGAAAGAACTAGCCGCCATGAGCAACCCAACAACCCATACTTTGTACGTCTCGCGCGCTACCGATGCCGAGGTTCAACAATTTCTTACCGCGTCCCAGCACGTTCTCTCTGATTGCGACTGGGTTCGCCAAGCGCCATCCACGGCGCCGCAGACCCATAACGTTTATTGCAACTTGCGTGACATGAGTCTCAAGGATGCGCGCGCGGCACTCGAAAAAGTCGCCGCGCAAATGTCACCTACTTCTGAATGGCAACTGATGCCTGATAGGATCTGAACGACAGGAACAGCAGCCGGGCCGCTTCGAAAGAACCGGCCCGGCTGCGTTTACCCAACCACCACTTCGCTCATCTGGATGACCGGCTTCTGGTTAGTGTAATTCGGAATATCCCCCATGATCTCCGCCGTATGCGGCCCGAACCCGGCCTGGAAAGCTTCGACCGAGTCGCAGAACAAATGCCCCATCGCGATATACGGCGCGTTCGCATCGGCGCTGCCTTTGGCGAGCGCCTTGTCGACCGTATAGAACTTGCAGTAATCCCCCATCAAGCGCTTCACCATGGGCATGTGCTGGTCCCGGTAATAGGCGTCGTCGAACTGGGCGTCGGGGCTGTTGGGATACATCACGCTTACCTTGATCATCGTCGTCTCCTTCGGGTGGTGGTTGGCTGAGGAATACGGCGCCATCCTGCGCCGTTTTTTTCACACGGTCAAACCACGTTTCATAATGTGGATTTTTCGGTCGTTGCGGTGCACAAAAAAATCTCGCTGCGCAAAACAGCTTTCCATATTGCGAAATAATAAACGTAAGGCGTTGAAATGAAAGGATAAAAAAATCGTTCTAAGTCTTATATAAGACAGAAGAGAAACACCTGTGCTGGCCCTATGATGAATGCATCCGATTTCGATTCATCTTTAATGGAGTGTCACCATGTCCCAGTACCAGAACGATATCCAGGCCATCACCAGTCTCAAGCAACAGCAGGGCGAGGGCTGGCATGCGATCAACCCCGAGTCCGCGGCCCGCATGCGTGCCCAGAACCGCTTCCAGACCGGCCTCGACATCGCCCGCTATACGGCCGGCATCATGCGCCGCGACATGGCCGCCTACGATGCCGATCCTTCGCAATACACCCAATCGCTGGGTTGCTGGCACGGCTTCATCGGCCAGCAGAAGATGATCTCCATCAAGAAGCACTTCAATAGCACCGAACGCCGCTACCTCTACCTGTCGGGCTGGATGATCGCCGCGCTGCGTTCGGAATTCGGCCCGCTGCCGGACCAGTCGATGCACGAGAAAACCGCGGTGCCGGCCCTGATCAAGGAGCTGTACACCTTCCTGCGCCAGGCCGATGCGCGCGAACTCGGCGGCCTGTTCCGCCAGCTCGACGCCGCCGACGCAGTTGATACCTCGGCGCGCGCCGCCATCCAGGACAAGATCGACAACTTCGTCACCCACGTGGTGCCGATCATCGCCGACATCGATGCCGGTTTCGGCAACGCGGAGGCGACCTACCTGCTGGCCAAGCAGATGATCGAAGCCGGTGCCTGCTGCATCCAGATCGAAAACCAGGTCTCGGACGAGAAGCAGTGCGGCCACCAGGACGGCAAGGTCACCGTGCCGCACGAAGACTTCCTGGCCAAGATCCGCGCCGTGCGCTATGCCTTCCTCGAGCTGGGCGTGGACGAGGGCCTGATCGTGGCGCGTACCGACTCGCTGGGCGCCGGCCTGACCAAGCAGATCGCCTACACCGCCGAGCCGGGCGACCTGGGCGACCAGTACAACAGCTTCCTCGACGTCGAAGAAGTCTCGCTGGACGCGATGGGCAACGGCGACGTGGTCATCAAGCGCGACGGCAAGCTGCTGCGTCCGAAGCGCCTGCCGAGCAACCTGTTCCAGTTCCGCGAAGGCACCGGCGAGGCGCGCTGCGTCCTCGACTGCATCACCTCGCTGCAGAACGGCGCCGACCTGCTGTGGATCGAGACCGAAAAACCGCACATCGCCCAGATCGGCGGCATGGTGAAGGAAATCCGCAAGGTGATCCCGAACGCGAAGCTGGTCTACAACAACAGCCCTTCGTTCAACTGGACCCTGAACTTCCGCCAGCAGGTGTTCGACAGCATGAAGGCCGAGGGTGCCGACATGTCGCGCTACGAGCGTTCGCAGCTGATGAGCGCCGAATACGACGATTCGGAACTGGCGCGCATCGCCGACGAGCGCATCCGCACCTTCCAGGCCGACGCCTCGCGCGAAGCCGGCATCTTCCATCACCTGATCACGCTGCCGACCTACCACACCGCCGCGCTGTCGACCGACAACCTGGCCAAGGAATACTTCGGCGAGCAGGGCATGCTGGGCTATGTGGCCGGCGTGCAGCGCAAGGAAATCCGCCAGGGCATCGCCTGCGTCAAGCACCAGAACATGTCCGGCTCGGACCTGGGCGACGACCACAAGGAATACTTCAGCGGCGAAGCGGCGCTGAAGGCATCCGGCAAGCTCAATACCATGAACCAGTTCTGAGAAAGCGCAGTGCGGCAGGCTCGCCAAGGCGGGCCTGTCCACGCTGCATGAATCACGGAGGCCACATGAATCACATGCAAATCGGACGGGTGGGCATCGTCGGCGCCAATGCCACGAGCAGCGCCATCGCCCTGGGTCTGGCCGAGGCCGGGATCCCGGTCACGCTGTTCGACGCCGAGCGCGCATCGCTCGACAAGGTACTGGCGGAGGTACGCTCGGGTGGACGCGAGCGCTGCATGGCGCTGCTGGCGGCGACGGTCAACTTCCACCATCTGAAGGACTGCGACCTGCTCATCGATACCGGGGAAGGCGACCGGGCCGGCAAGGAGGCGGTGTTCCGGCGGCTCGACCAGGTAGCGCGCCTGGGCGCGATACTGGCGACCTGCAGGCCGGAGCTCGGTCTCGATGCCATCGCCGGTTGCACCAGGCGTTCCGGCGAGGTGATCGGCCTGCTTGTCGGCCAGTCGGCGCCGACGGTGTGGGGCGTGGTGCCAACCAGGCACACGTCCGCCGACACGCTGGGCGCGCTGAATGCGCTCTTGCAGCACCTGCAGGACGCCGTGCGTCCGGCGCTCGCTGCCTAGGAAGTCCAGCGGCGCATGACCTGCGTCGCTGGATGACGACGTTCAATCAGGGCAATCACGCCCTTGGCGGCCGTCAGCACGATCAGGATGCCGACGGTGTCGCCGACGATCATCACCGCGAGCGCGGTCCAGTCCACGGTCCCGCTCAGTACCCACACGAGCGCGTGGTGAAACACCGGGCTCATGACCCCGCACAGCGCCCCGGTGAACAGCAGGCGACGCGGGGTCAATCCCTTGAGGCGCGGCCGCAGGTCGAACCAGTGCCTGGCGAACAGCGAGGCCAGATAGGGCGCCAGCGCACCGGCGACGGCGCCGCTCCAGGCGCGGAAGTCGCTGCCGAACGAGAAATGGTGGAAATTCAGGTAGAGGCCGACCAGCAGCAGGCCTTCGAAGCCGGCCAGTCCGAACAGCAGCGTCGACAGCAGGCGGATGCCGGCCGGGATGAAGACCCAGTTGACGCCTGCGCTTTGCTCCAGGCGGATGAAGGCCAGTTCGTTCAGCCAGTTGAGAAACAAAAAACTGACCAGCGTGATCCCGACATGGGCGAGATGCCTTGCTACCGCCTTCATTGCCGGGTCAGGCCATCGGGCTGCACTGCTCGGTCCCGGCCGCCAGTGCTTTCAGGCGTGCCGGATCGAGCAGGGTGACCTCGCGTTTGTCGATGCTCAGCAGCCCCATCTTCTTGAAGCGCGACAGCAGGCGGCTGATGCTTTCGATCGTCAGACCCAGGTAATTGCCGATGTCTTCGCGCGACATGCGCAGGGCGAACTGGGTCGGCGAATAGCCGCGCGCGGCATAGCGCGCCGACTTGTTCACCAAAAAGACCGCGAAGCGCTGCTCGGCCCGCATATTGCCCAGCAAGAGCATGGCGTTCTGCTCGCGCGTGATCTCGGTGCTCATCATGCGGTGGAAGTGGCGCAGCAGGGTGGGCACCTGACCGAACAATTCTTCCAGGTTGGCGAAGGGGATCTCGCAGACTTCGCTGTCTTCCAGCGCCACCGCGTCGCACTGGTGGCGTTCGGTGCTGATCGCGTCCATGCCCAGCAACTCGCCGGCCATCTGGAAACCGGTGATCTGCGTTTCGCCGGCGGCGTTCACCTGGTAAGTCTTGAAGTGGCCGAAGCGCACCGCGTACAGGTTGCGGAAGGGATCGCCCTTGCGGTACAGCGGCTCGTCGCGCGCGACGCGGCGGCGCCGGCCGATGATCTTGTCGAGGCGGTCGATGTCGGCGTCTTCCAGGCCCATCGGCAGGCAGAGCTGGTGCATGCTGCAAGCCGAGCAGCTCGCCTTGAGCGCCTGGACGTTCAGCGGCTTGCCCTCGTTCGGGAAGGAGATAGTCTGGCTCATCGATTCCTGCGTCGGATTGCTGTCAATACTCGCGATTATACGGCCCGTGTTCAAGACTGGGCATACCCTGCGGCATTTTAACGCAGGCCAGACTTGCCTCCCAGGCAATCGTGCGCAGCCTGGCGCGTGCTAGATTCTGCACACGACAATTTGAGGAGCTCACAATGTTCGGTTTGGCGGCATTGGACCTGGCGCGCCTGCAATTCGCCTTCACGATGTCGTTCCACATCCTGTTCCCGGCGATCACCATTGGCCTGGCCAGCTACCTGGCCGTGCTGGAACTGTGCTGGCTGAAGACCAAGCGCCAGGTCTTCGTCGACCTGTACCACTTCTGGCTGAAGATCTTCGCCGTCTGCTTCGGCATGGGCGTGGTGTCCGGCATCGTCATGGCCTACCAGTTCGGCACCAACTGGAGCTATTTTTCCGAGTACGCCGGGGCCATCACCGGGCCGCTGCTGGCCTACGAGGTGCTGACCGCCTTCTTCCTGGAGGCCGGTTTCCTCGGCGTGATGCTGTTCGGCTGGACCCGGGTCGGGCCCGGGCTGCACTTCCTGGCCACCTGCATGGTGGCGCTGGGCACGCTGATCTCGACTTCCTGGATCCTCGGCGCCAACAGCTGGATGCAGACCCCGCAGGGCTATGCCATCGTCGAGGGGCGCATGGTGCCGGTCGACTGGCTCAAGATCGTCTTCAATCCCTCCTTTCCGTACCGGTTGACGCACATGGCGATCGCCGCCTTCCTGTCGACCGCGCTGTTCGTCGGCGGTTCGGCCGCCTGGCACCTGCTCAAGGGACGCGGCAATGAAGCCGTGCGCACCATGCTGTCGATGGCGATGTGGCTGGTGCTGATCGTCGCGCCGATCCAGGCGCTGGTGGGCGACATGCACGGTCTGAACACCTTGAAACATCAGCCGGCCAAGATCGCGGCGCTGGAGGGCCACTGGGAGAACGAAGGCGACAAACCGCTGCCGCTGCTCTTGTTCGGCATCCCGTCGATGCAGGACGAGGAAACCAGGCTGGCGGTCGGCATCCCGCGCGTCGGCAGCTGGATCCTGACCCACACCTGGGGCGGGCAGATCAAGGGTTTGAAGGAATTCCCGAAGAACGAGCGGCCGAATTCCCTGATCCTGTTCTGGAGCTTCCGCACGATGGTCGGCCTGGGCCTGTTAATGATCGCGCTGGGCGCCTGGAGCCTGTGGCTGCGCCACAAAAAACGCTTGTTCGAGGACCGCCGCTTCCTGACCATGGCCAAGTGGATGGGGCCGGCCGGCTTGCTGGCGGTGCTGGCCGGCTGGATCACCACCGAGGTCGGGCGCCAGCCCTGGATCGTCTATGGCGTGCTGCGCACCGCGGACGGCGCCTCGAAGATTTCGGCGGCGCCGCTGGCCCTGAGCCTGGCCCTGTTCGTGGTCGCCTACCTGTTCGTGTTCGGGGTCGGCATCGCCTACGTGCTGCGGCTGGTGCGCAAGGGGCCGCAGGCTTTCGACACCACGCGCATCCCGCAGGGCGGGCCGGGCAGGGGACGCACGCCGGCGCGGCCGCTGTCGGTGCCGGAAGCCGATGCCTCGGTCAACGAAGACAACATCACCTGAGCGACCACAGCGATCATGGATTTCGACATCACCGCGGTCTGGGCTGCGATCATTTTTTTCTCCGTCTTCATGTACGTGGTACTGGACGGCTTCGACCTCGGCATCGGCATGCTGTATCCCTTCGTGAAGGGCAAGCGCGAGCGCGATACGATGATGAATTCGGTGGCGCCGATCTGGGACGGCAACGAAACCTGGCTGGTGCTGGGCGGGGAAGGGCTGCTGGCCGCCTTCCCGGTGGCCTATGCGGTGATCCTGCCGGGACTCTACCTGCCGCTGATCTTCATGCTGGTGGGGCTGGTCTTCCGTGGTGTGGCCTTCGAATTCCGCTTCAAGGCCAACGACCGCGAGCGGCCGATCTGGGACCTGGCCTTCATTCTCGGCTCGACGGTGGGGGCCTTTTTCCAGGGCGTGTCGCTGGGCGCCTTCCTGTCCGGGATTCCGGTATCGGGCCGCAGCTATGCCGGCGGACCGCTCGACTGGTTTGCGCCTTTCCCGCTGGCGGCCGGCTGCGGCGTGATGATCGCCTACGCGCTGCTGGGCGCGACCTGGCTGGTCATGAAGTCGGAAGGCGAACTCCACCAGCGCATGGTGAAGCTGGCGCGGCCCTTCACCTGGCTGCTGCTGGGCGCCATCGCCGTGGTCAGCGTGTGGACCCCGCTGTCCCAGCACCGGGTGGCCGAACGCTGGTTCAGCTTCCCGAACCTGCTGCTGCTCTCGCCGGTGCCGCTGCTGGTGGCCGGCGCCAGCTTCTGGCTGCTGCGGGCGCTCAAGAAGGAGCCCTTCCGCCAGCCTTTCGCCGCCGCGCTGGCGCTGGTGCTGCTGGGCTTTACGGGCATGGCGATCAGCATCTGGCCGCACATCGTCCCGCCGTACATCACGATCTGGGAAGCGGCAGCGCCGCCCGCCACCCAGCGTTTCGCACTGGTCGGCACCTTGATCGTGCTGCCGCTGATCCTGGCCTATACCGGCTGGTCGTATTACGTGTTCCGCGGCAAGGTCGGCGATACCGGGGGTTATCACTGATGGCCCCGCTCTGGCTGCGCCGCCTCGGCTGGATGCTGGCCCTGTGGGTGGGCGGCGTGGCGGCGCTGGGCGCGGTCGCCTGGCTGCTGCGGGTACTCATGCATGCGGCCGGCATGCGCTAGGGACGTCAACCGTGCGCGTCTATTCGCTCCCCCGGGACTATACTTTCGGTGAAGATTTGCTAACGGGAGAAGCGCTCAGTGCAACAGGATTCCGCGTCGTTTCAAACCATCGCCTTGCCCCTGTCCGATGAGGACCAGGCCCGGGCCGATTTTTACGCACTGATTGCACGCCTGATGCTGGCCGCGCCGAACGCCGGCCTGCTCGCGGCCCTGGGCAGCGCCGAGCCGATCCGCGCCGACGGTCTCGCCGAAGCCGGACGCGCGCTCGAAGAAGCCTGGCTGAAGCTGACCCAGGCCGCCAGCGTGATGGACGCCGGCGCCGTCGCCGACGAATTCGCGGACCTCTTCATCAGCACCGGCAACCCGCTCATCAATCCCAACGGCTCCTTCTACCTGACGGGCCACCTGAACGACGTGCCGCTGGCCGAACTGCGCCAGGACCTGTCGCGGCTGCGCATTGCGCGCGCCCGCGGCGTCGGCGAGTTCGAAGACCACCTCGGCGCGCTGTGCGAGACCATGCGCGTGCTGATCGCCGGCGCGCCCGGCATCCCGCGCCAGCCGCTGGACGAGCAGAAGCGCATCTTCAGCACCCACATCCAGCCCTGGTACGCGACCTGCCTGGCTGACATCGCCGGCGCCGAACCGGCCAATTTCTACCGGGTCGTCGCTGCCTTCGCCGGCGCCTTCCTGGGGGTCGAAGCCCTCGCGTTCGCGATGTGGCAGCCGGCCGATACCGATACACCCATCGCCGCATGAGGAACACCATGGCCAACGACGTGAAACTTCCCGAACCCGCGCCCGATCCCGCCCGCCGCAGCCTGTTGAAGGCCGCGCCGCTGGGCGCCCTGGCGGTGGTGGCGGCGCGCGCCAGCGCAGCCGAGACGGCCCCAGCGCCCGCGCCGGCGCCCGAACCAGCGCCCAAGCCCAAGGGCTACCACGAGACCGAACACATCCGCCGTTACTACCAGACGGCCGCATACTGGTAATTCAAAGGAAGAGCAGCCATGACCCTGGTGAAGACTTCGCGCGACAGCGGGCTGAAACGACGCAAATTCCTGGTCGGTGCCGGCGTCACGGCCGGTGCGGCCGCCGTTGCGCGCCACCTGCCGCTGAACGTCATCGAGCCGGCCGCGGCCGCCGATCCGGCCGCCACGGAAGCGCCGAAAACCGAGATCAAGCACACCGTCTGCAGCCACTGCTCGGTCGGCTGCTCGGTGGAGGCGGTGGTGAGCAACGGCGTCTGGGTACGCCAGGAAGCGGCCTTCGATTCGCCGATCAACATGGGCGCGCACTGCGCGAAGGGCGCCTCGGTGCGCGAGCACGGCTTCGGCGAGCACCGCCTGCGCTATCCGATGAAGCTGGTCAACGGCAAGTACGAGCGCATCTCCTGGGACCAGGCCATCAACGAGATCGGCGACAAGCTGATCGAGCTCAGGCAGAAGTCCGGTCCGGATGCGCTGATGGTCATCGGCTCTTCGAAACACAACAACGAGCAGGCCTACCTGCTGCGCAAGTTCGTCTCGTTCTGGGGCAGCAATAACTGCGACCACCAGGCGCGCATCTGCCACTCGACCACGGTCGCCGGCGTGGCCCAGACTTTCGGCTACGGCGCGATGACGAACTCCTTCAACGACCTGCACTACAGCAAGGCCGTGATGTTCATCGGCTCGAACCCGGCCGAGGCGCACCCGATCTCGATGCTGCACTTCCTGCACGCGAAGGAGCTGGGCGCCAAGATGATCGTGGTGGACCCGCGCTTCACGCGCACGGCGCGCTTCGCCCACCACTACGTGCGCGTGCGCCCAGGGACCGATATCCCGCTGGTGTGGGGCATCCTCTGGCACATCTTCGAGAACGGCTGGGAAGACAAGGAATACATCGCCGCCCGTACCTACGGCATGGACGACGTGCGCAAGGAAGTCGCGAAGTGGACGCCCGATAAGGTGACCGACGTGACCGGCGTGCCGGAAGCCAGCGTGCGCATGGCGGCCGAGATGCTGGCCAAGAACCGGCCGTCGTCGGTGGTCTGGTGCATGGGCATCACCCAGCACCACGTCGGCACCGCCAACGTGCGCGCGCTGTCGATCCTGCAGCTGGCGCTGGGGAACATCGGCAAGACCGGCGGCGGCGCCAACATCTACCGCGGCCACGACAACGTGCAGGGCGCCACCGACGTCGGTCCGAACGGCGATTCGCTGCCGGGCTATTACGGCATCGCCGAAGGCGCCTGGAAGCACTTCGCCAACGTCTGGGGTGTCGATTACGACTGGATCAAGTCGCGCTTCGGATCCAAGGAGCTGATGGAAAAGCCGGGTATCACGGTCTCGCGCTGGTACGACGCGGTGCTGGAGGATAACCAGTACGTCGACCAGCCGAGCAACCTGCGCGCGGTGTTCTACTGGGGCCACGCGCCGAACAGCCAGACCCGCCTGCCGGACATGAAGAAGGCGATGCAGAAGCTCGACATGCTGGTCGTGATCGACCCGTATCCGAGCATGACGGCATCGATGCACGGCCGCGAGAACGGCGTCTACCTGCTGCCGGCGGCCTCGCAGTTCGAGTGCCAGGGTTCGGTGACGGCGTCGAACCGCTCGATCCAGTGGCGCGAGCGCGTGATCCAGCCGCTGTTCGAGTGCAAGACCGACCACGAGATCATGTACCTGTTCGCCAAGAAGCTGGGCTTCGCCGAGCAACTGGTCAAGAACATCAAGGTGGTCAACAACGAACCGGTGATCGAGGACATCCTGCGCGAGATTAACCGCTCCTGCTGGACCATCGGCTACACCGGCTGCTCGCCGGAGCGCCTCAAGCTGCACATGCAGAACAAGCACACCTTCAACCCGACCACGATGCGCGCCGACGATGGGCCGTGCAAGGGCGACTACTACGGTCTGCCGTGGCCGTGCTGGGGCACGCCGGAAATGAAGCATCCGGGCACGCCCATCCTGTACGACCTCAGCAAATCGGTGGCCGAGGGCGGCCTGCCGTTCCGCGCCAACTGGGGCGTCGAGCACAACGGCGAGAGCCTGCTGGCCGCCGACGGCTCGACGAACAAGGACAGCGAACTGGACGTCGGCTATCCCGAGTTCGACCATGTGTTCCTGAAAAAGCTGGGCTGGTGGGGCGACCTGACGCCGGAAGAGCAGATTGCCGCCGAAGGCAAGAACTGGAAGACCGACCTCTCGGGCGGCATCATCCGCGTGGTGATCGCCCACGGCTGCGCGCCCTGGGGCAATGCGCGGGCGCGCGCCAACGTCTGGAACTTCCCGGACCCGATCCCGACCCACCGCGAACCGCTGGTCTCGCCGCGCCGCGACCTGGTCGCGAAATACCCGACCTACGACGACAAGGCCGCCTTCTGGCGCCTGCCGACGCTGTACAAGTCGGTGCAGCAGGTCGACTTCTCGAAGGACTACCCGCTGATCATGACCTCCGGCCGCCTGGTCGAGTACGAGGGCGGCGGCGAGGAAACCCGTTCCAACCCCTGGCTGGCCGAGCTGCAGCAGAACATGTTCTGCGAGGTCAATCCGAACGATGCCGCCCAGATCGGCGTCAAGCTGGGCGACTTCATGTGGGTCGAGACCCCGACCGGCGCGCGCCTGAAGCTGATGGCGATGGTCACCCAGCGCGTGCCGCAGGGCCTGGTGTGGATGCCGTTCCACTTCGGCGGCTGGTGGATGGGCGAGGACCTCGAAAAACATTACCCGGAAGGCGGCGCCCCGACCGTGCGCGGCGAGGCCGTCAACACCGGCTGGACCTACGGTTACGACGCCGTGACCATGATGCAGGAAACCAAAGTATCGATGTGCCGCCTGGTGCGCGCTTGAAAAAAATAGGTCGCCCCCGCGCAGGCGGGGGCCCAAGGTTTGGGGGAACTATGTCAGCACGAATGAAATTTATCTGCGACACCGAGCGCTGCATCGACTGCAACGGTTGCGTGACGGCCTGCAAGAACGAGCACGAAACGCCCTGGGGCGTGAACCGGCGCCGCGTGGTGACCATCAACGACGGCATTCCCGGCGAACGCTCGATCTCGATGGCCTGCATGCACTGCACCGACGCGCCCTGCCTGGCGGTGTGCCCGGTCAATTGCATCTACCACACCGAGGACGGCATCGTGCTGCACTCGAAGGACCAGTGCATCGGCTGCGGCTACTGCTATTACGCCTGTCCCTTCGGCGCGCCGCAGTTCCCGGAAACCGGCCTGTTCAACCACCGCGGCAAGATGGACAAGTGCACCTTCTGCGCCGGCGGCCCGGAACCGGACACCTCGGAAGCCGAGTTCAAGAAGTACGGCCGCAACCGCATCGCCGAAGGCAAGCTGCCGGCCTGCGCCGAGATGTGCGGCACCAAGGCCCTGATCGGCGGCGATGCCGGGGTGATCGCCGACATCTACCGCCAGCGCGTCGAAACCCGCGGCTACGGCCCGGAACTGTGGGGCTGGAAGATCGCCTACGGCAAGCCCAAGCGCGGCGGCAATATCCAGGCCACCGGCCAGGGCCCGCGCGAGAACCAGAACCTCAAGGATTCGCAGAATGACGAGGGGAGGCTGCTGCCATGAAGCGACTCTTCCTGATCCTGGCACCGCTGGCCTTCCTGGCCGGCTGCCTGGAGGTCGACCAGCACCCGCACTGGGTCAAGGGCCAGTACGCGGGCAAGAAGGACAACCGCCAGTACGACGTGCACTTCCACCACGACAAGCTGTCCTGGTGGGGCACGATCAGCAACCGCAACCAGCACCAGAACGAATACAACCGGGCCAATCCCTGAGGAGCCGACCATGCGATCATCCAACTGGTTATTGTCCTGCCTGATTGCCCTGTTAATGGCCTTCAGCCTGTCCTCGGCCTGGGCCGGCGTGCCCAACAACCGTGCCGAACCGGCGTATGCCGAAGAGCAGACCATCCTGCAAGCCGAGCGGGATTCGAAGTCGCCCGAGCCGGGCCTGGCCAACAAGGATTCCGGCCGCGTGCACGTCGACCGCCATTACCTCGGCCAGTACGGCAGCAAGGAAGGCACGGTCATCGTCCAGCGCGGCGGCAACCAATGGCGCGTGTGGCGTAACGGCCCGCTGGCCACGCTGTCCGGCACCATCCTGGTGCTGGCGCTGGTCGCCATCCTGCTGGTCGCCAAGCTGATCGGTAAACTGACTTCCGACCCCGACACCGGACGCCGCATCCAGCGCTTCACGTCCTGGGAGCGCAACATCCACTGGGCCACCGCGATCACCTTCATCATCCTGGCCGTGACCGGGATCGTGATCCTGTTCGGCAAGAAGCTGCTGATCCCGCTGCTCGGGCACGACATCTTCGCCTTCATCGCCTACATTTTCAAATACCTGCACAACTTCGTCGGCCCGCTGTTCATCGTGTGCTCGGTGCTGATGTTCTTCACCTTCCTGCGCCGCAATTTCTTCAGGAAGATCGACTGGCTGTGGATCAGGAAGGGCGGCGGCATGCTGACCCATGAGCACGTGCCGGCCGGCTTCTTCAATGCCGGCGAGAAGAGCTGGTTCTGGCTGGGCGTGACCCTGCTGGGCCTGGTGATGTCGGTCAGCGGCCTGCTGCTGGACTTCATCGGTTTCGGCCAGACCCGCTATGTGCTGCAGGTCGCCAACTACCTGCACCTGCTGGGCGCCACCTTCTACATCGCCGCTGCCATGGGCCATATCTACATCGGTACCTGGGGCACGCCGGGCGCCTACCACGCGATGCGCCACGGCGACGTCGACGAGGCCTGGGCCCGTTCCCACCACGGCATCTGGTACGACGAGGTGAAGGCCGGCGTGCCGGTCGGCACTTTTGACAAGCGCGAGCCGCCGGCCGACCATCCGCCTGCCGGCGGGGCGCCGCGTGACCTGCCTCCAGGAGTACGGCCATGAAAGCATTAGTTTTTCTTATGCATGCGGGTGCGGCGGCGTTGCTGCTGAGCGCGGCCGGCTGCAAGCAGCACGGCGACGAAGCCATGCGCGAAACCAAATTCCCGGGCATGGTCTCGGCCGGCGGCGGCACCAGCGGCCAGGTGATGGCGCGTAACGGCGGACCGAAGACCGATGCCACCTATGCGGGCGGCACGCCGGGCATCGCCGGCGGCTCCGGCGGCAATACCTCCGGCGCCGGCACCGGCGGCAGCACCCGAGAAACCGGCCAGGGCCCGAGCAGCGGCGTGAGCACGCCGTCCAGCGGCACCGCGGCCCAGAGCGGCGCCACCCAGACGAATTCCGGCGACAGCGGCAACAACCCGGTGAAGCCGGACGCCACGCCGGCGCCGCAGCCGGCCGCCGCCCACCGCGATCCGGGCGCGAACAGCGCCGCGCCGGGGCGCTGACAGCCGAGTATGGAGAACCAGGCCATGAGGACTACCCACTTATCCAGGAAGCACACCGGCCGGCATCCCGCGCTCAAGGCGGCGGTGCTGATCGCCGGCCTGCTGCTGGCCAGCGTCGCCTGGGCCGCGCTGCCGCAGCCGATCCCGGCCCAGCAGCAGGCGGCTGCCGCCAAGAAAGCCGCCGCCGACGCCCAGGCCGCCAAGGACAAGGCCAGCCTGGCGGCGTCGATGGATGCCGTCACCGCGCGCTGGCGCACGCGCGCGGCGCAGGAAGGCTGGAAGACCCATCCGGCGGTGGCGATCGCGGCTGCGGCGCCGGCCGCTGCGCCCGCCGCGGGTGGCGCGCCGGTCACGACCGCCGGTCCGGCGACCGCACCGCCCGGCACGCTGGGCGCTGGCGCCACCACGGTCGCGGGCCAGACGGCCGCCAACCCTGGGGTCAAGAGCGAAAAACTGGGCACCGCACCGCCGAGCGAGGACGTCAAGAAGGCGCCGACCCGCGCCCAGCCGAGCAATGCCAAACCGACCGTCGACAAAGGCACGCCTGACGTGAAGAACAAATGAAGATGGGCAGCATGCCGATCGCGGTGCTGATGCAGCGCCGCAGCGTCAAGCACATCTGGGCTGATGAAGCCTGGGAAGCGGTGGGCGTCGTGCCCGACCGTGGCAACCTGCCGCAGGTGCAGATGCTGAGCCAGTCGCCGGAGCGCGACTACTACCTGGTCTCGGGCCTGGAGCTGGAACTGTACCCGGACGAGAACGAAGGCTATTTCGAGAACGTGATGGCGCCCGAGTCGAAGGTCTTCGTGTTGTGGCGCATGGAAGAGGGCCGGGCGATGCCGGTGCGAGCCTCGGTCAGCTATGTCGAAGGCACGCGCATGTTCGACTCCGGCGAGAACGCCGACGGCGTGACCATGCCGGCCGATATCTATGCCTGGGTGGCCGGCTACCTGCGCGAACACTACCAGCCCAAGCCGCGCCGCGGCCGCCAGCACGGATAAGGAAGCGCATGGCCGAAGAAGGTTTCCTGCGCCGTTGGGCGCGCCGCAAAGCCGAAGTGCAGACCGAGGATCGCGACACGCACGCACCCTTGCCAGACCCGGCGCTGGCGCCGGTGCCCTCGCTGGGAGGCCAGCAGCCCGCCATGCCGGCGGCAACGGCACTGGCGGCCGACACCGCAGCCCGCCAGCCGGCAACGGCGCCCGCCCCGACCCCGGAACCTGCGCCGGCGCGCCCGCTGCCCACCATGGAAGACGTCGCCAGGCTGGACAAGGACGCCGACTTTTCCGCCTTCGTCGCGCGCGGCGTCGACCAGGCGGTGCGCCGCAGCGCGCTGAAGAAGCTGTTCGCCGATCCGCATTTCAATGTGATGGACAAGCTGGACGTCTATATCGACGATTACACCAAGCCCAGCCCCATGTCGGAAGCCATGCTGGCCTCGCTCGAGCACGCCAAGAGCGTGTTCGCGAGCATGCTCGAGGAGAAGCCGGAGCAGGAAGACGACGCAAAAGCCGAAGCAAAAGCCGAAGCACAAGCACAAACACAACAACCACCTGAACAAGAGACACAATGAATATCCGTTTCATCGAAGGGCAGGGTGCCGATCCGGCCCGCGAGGCGAGAAACCTGCTCGCCAGGACGGCCGCCATCGCCTCGCTCGCCGGCATCGAAGCGCCCGAGGCGCTCGACACGGTCGGCTACAAGTCGGCCGGCCATACCCTGGTCATCGGCAGCAGCGAACAGGCCTTGCCCTGGGCCGACCGCCTGGCCGGCGGCCTCAACGTCACCGTGCTGCTGCTGGATGCCGACCAGGCAACCCGGCCACCAATGCGCATCTACCCGGTGTTCGCGGTGCGCGCGGTGGTGCTGTCCGGCTGGCTGGGCGCCTTCCAGGCGACCTGGCAGGCGCCCAAGCGCGCGCCCGAACACGGCAAGTTCGACCTGGTGCTGGATCTCGGGGCGGTGCCGCAGATCGGCACCCACCAGCGTCCGCACGGCTACTACGCGCCGGGCCCGGACGAGGCTGCGCGCGCGGAAGCCGTCGAAGAGCTGCTGGAGATGGTCGGCGAATTCGAAAAGCCGAAATACTTCAGCTACAAGGAGCGCCTGTGCGCCCATAGCCGCAACCAGCTGGTCGGCTGCAATGCCTGCGTCGAGATCTGCTCGGCCGGCGCCATCGAAGGTGCCGGCGACCTGATCAAGGTGAATCCTTACCTGTGCGCCGGCTGCGGCGCCTGCACCACGGTCTGCCCGACCGGCGCGATTTCCTACGCCTACCCGGCCGCCAGCCACACGGGCGGGCGCATCAAGACCGTGCTGCAGGCCTATGCGCAGGCCGGCGGCGAGGAACCGGTGCTGCTGCTGCACGGCCTCGAAGGCGCGGCGCTGCTGGCCCAGCTGGGCGAAGCCGTTCCCGGCCGCCTGCTGCCGCTGGGTCTGCATCACACGGCATCGACCGGCATCGACGTCTGGCTCAGCGCGCTGGCCTATGGCGCGTCCGGCATCACGGTCTTGACGACGGAGGCCGAAGCGCCCCAGTACGCGGCCGCGCTCGGCCAGCAGATGGAGATCGCCCAGGCCATCCTCGACGGTCTCGGCTATGCCGGCCCGCACCTGCAATTGCTGCGGGTGAGCAGCCCTGACGAACTGGCGGTGGCGCTGCAGCACGCGCCGCGCGGCGAGGTGCCGCCTCAACCGGCCGGTTTCAACATCGCCGCCGACAAGCGCAACACGCTGGATTATGCGCTCGACCACCTGGTCAAGCACGCGCCGGTCAAGGCCGAGCAGATCGCGCTGCCGGCCGGCGCGCCCTTCGGCACGCTGGCGGTGGACAGCGCCGCCTGCAGCCTGTGCATGTCCTGCGTCGGCGCCTGCCCGAGTTCGGCGCTGATGGATGGCCAGAATGCGCCCCAGCTGCGCTTCGTCGAAAAGAATTGCGTGCAGTGCGGCCTGTGCGCAACCACCTGCCCGGAAGATGCGATCCGCCTGGTGCCGCGCATGAACCTGACGGAGACACGCAAGCAGACCGTGGTGCTGAACGAAACCCAGCCCTTCCACTGCATCCGCTGCAGCAAGCCTTTCGGCACGCTGCGCATGGTCGAGACCATGCTGGCGCGCCTGGCCTCGCACCCGGCCTTCGCCGGCAACCTGGACCGCATGCGCATGTGCGGCGACTGCCGCGTGATCGACATGATGACGCCGAAGGACGAGATGTCGATCGGCGAAGTGAAAGAATTACGACGTTCGTAGGGTGGGCACCCCGTGCCCACGCACAAGCTTCGTGTGACCGCACGGCCGTAAGCCATGGCAGAATGTTCGAAACAGAACATACAAGGAGACAGCCATGGCCGCATCCCCCCACGAGCGCTTCATCCAGGCGCGCGACTTCCTGCAACAGCACCGCCTCGACTACGACACCGCCTACCGCGACTACTGCGCGCCCGAACTCGATGCGTTCAACTGGGCGCTCGATTACTTCGACGTCCAGGCAAAAGGCAGCGACACCCCGGCCCTGTGGGTGGTCGAGGAAGACGGCAGCGAAAGGAAGATCAGCTACGCCGACATGTCGGCGAGGTCAAGCCAGGTGGCCAACTGGCTGCGCGCGCAGGGCGTCCAACGCGGCGATCGCGTGCTGCTCATGCTGCCCAACCGCGTCGAGCTGTGGGAGATCATGCTGGCCGGGATCAAGCTGGGCGCGGTGCTGGTGCCGACCACCATGCTGGTGTCGCCGGCCGACCTCGAAGACCGCCTGCAGCGCGGCCACATCCGCCACGTGATCGCGCAGGCCTCGGAAGCGCACAAGTTCGCAACGCTCCCAGGGGACTATACCCGCATCGCGGTCGGCACTGTGCCCGAGGGCTGGCGCGACTTCGCCGACAGCGCCACGGCGCAGCAGCAGTTCACTGCCGAAGGCGTCACGCGCGCCACCGATCCGCTGCTGCTCTACTTCACCTCGGGCACCACCGCCAAGCCGAAACTGGTGCTGCACAGCCACCAGAGCTATCCGGTCGGCCACCTGTCGACCATGTACTGGATCGGCCTGAAGCAGGGCGACGTCCACTGGAACATCTCTTCGCCCGGCTGGGCCAAGCATGCCTGGAGCTGCTTCTTCGCGCCCTGGAATGCCGGCGCCACCATCTTCGTCTACAACTACGAGCGCTTTTCGGCGCGCGCCTGCCTGGACGTGATCTGCCGCTGCGGCGTGACCTCGCTGTGTGCGCCGCCCACGGTCTGGCGCATGATGATCAAGGAAGACCTCACGGCGTGGAAGCCGCCGCTGCGCGAGCTGGTCGGCGCCGGCGAGCCGCTGAATCCGGAAGTCATCGAGCAGGTCGAACGCGCCTGGGGCATCCGCATCCGCGACGGTTTCGGCCAGTCCGAGACCACCTGCCAGATCGGTAATCCGCCAGGCCAGCTCGTCAAGCCGGGCTCGATGGGACGACCGCTGCCGGGCTACAAGGTAACCCTGCTCGACCTCGACGAACAGCCGGCCCAGGAGGGCGAAATCTCGCTCGTGCTGGACCCTGCACCGCTGGGTCTGATGCTGTGCTACGAAGGCGACGAAGCCAAGACCGCGGACGTGATGCGCGGCGGCCACTACCACACCGGCGACACCGCCACCGTCGACGAAGACGGCTACTACTTCTACGTCGGCCGCAACGACGACGTGTTCAAGTCCTCCGACTACCGCATCAGCCCCTTCGAGCTGGAGAGCGTGCTGATCGAGCACCCGGACGTGCTGGAAGCGGCGATCGTGCCGAGCCCCGATCCGCTGCGCCTGTCGGTGCCGAAAGCCTTCGTCACGCTGCGGCCGGGCGTCGAGCCGACCCGCGAACTGGCCGGCGCGATCTTCGCTTTTGCGCGCGAACGGCTGTCGCCCTATAAGCGGATCCGGCGCATGGAGTTCACCGAGCTGCCGAAGACGATCTCCGGCAAGATCCGCCGGGTCGAGCTGCGCAAGGCCGAGCAGGCAGGCGGACGGACGGGGACCGAGTACCGCGAGGAGGATTTCACAGCTTGACCGATTGGGCCGGCTGGGGGCGGGTCTCGTGATGCTGCGCGGTCGCCGGGTCGATGGTCCCTATCAGCCGGTCCCAGATCAGGAAGTAGTAGCCATAGTTGTGGCGCCCCTTCGCATGGTGGGCGTTGTGCGCGGTCGCGGTGTTGATCCACCGCCCCAGCCAATGCCGGCTCATCGAAGGCGGATACAGCTCGTAGCCCAGGTGCCCGTACACGCCGTAGATCACGTTCAGCCAGCCGGCGATCATCAGGGCAGCGAGGTGGGCCGGTACGGCAAACAGCACGATCAGGTTCACGCCGCTGAGCACGAGCGCCTCCAGCAGGCTCATCGAATAGGTGCTCCAGGGATTCGGATTGACCGAGCGGTGATGCTGCAGGTGGAACCAGCGAAACAGCCGGCGGTGGTGCATCAGGCGATGGGTCCAGTAAAACCAGGTGTCCTGGATCAGCAGGAGCAGGACGATGCTGAAGAAGAAATACGGCCAGCCGCGTTCCCCGATATGGCGGTACACCTGCGTGTGCTTGCCCAGGCCAAACAGGAACAGCACCGGCACGAACAGCCCGAATACCAGCACCGGCCCGATGCTGGCGAGCAGTTCGCGGCCGATCTGCCTTGCCGCCACGGGCTTTTGCTGCAAGGGTGCGCGGCGCGCAGGCCGGGCACGCCACCACAGCCAGGCGGCAGTGAACAAGGTGGCGACGATCAGATAGATCATGGCGTTGGTCCAGACGCTCGCGCCTGCACGTTTGAGCCAGAACTGAAAATGGTAGGGCAGCGCCAGCGAGTCGCTCAATTGCTTCCTCCTTGTTCGAGCTTGCAGAAGAAGCAAATGTAAGCCATCTAGACCATGTTGTCTACATTATCCTGTGTTACAGCGCCAGGCCGATCCCGGCGGCGCCGGCAAGCACCAGGCTGGCGCCCCAGACCGCATCGAGGTTGAGCCAGGCGCGCCGCAGGAAGCGCAGGCCGAGATAACGGTAGACGATCCATGCCATGGCCATACCGGCCAGCAGGGTGGCGAGCGTGTGCACGGTGGCGACCAGCACCGTGGCGGCGAGATTCGTGCCGATGTTCGCCTGCGCCCGCGCCAGCCCGGCCGCGAGCGCATCGTGCCCCGGCGCGGCGCACAGCCCGAGCATGAAGGGCGCCAGCATCAGCCCGGCGCCGTGGGCGGTCGCCATCAGGAAGGACCACCACGCCAGCCGGGTCGGCGGAATGCGCGCCAGCAGGCGCGGGTGGCGCCGGTTGATCAGCTTGAACACGCCGAACAGCAGCACCGCCGCGCCGGCGCCGATGCGGATCGCCTGGCTCCATGCCACATACCAGCTGAGCAGGGCGAAGGGCGCCAGCCCCACGGCGATGGCGGCAAAGTGTCCGCCGCCCAGCGGCAGCAGGGTGGCGAATACCGAGGCCGCGCGCCGGTCCGCCATGCCGTTCGCGACCGCCAGCGGCCAGCCCATGGCCGGGTTCAGGCCATGGTAGAGGCCCAGGCCGATCACCGCGAGCCAGAGGACGCCGGTATTCAAGCCGATGGATAGCAGAACGAATCGGTCGAGCAGTCGCCGCCCTGCAGGCGGATCTGGTGCGCCGCGTAATCCGGCCCGAAGTCGACGTAGAAGGCGGGGTCGAGCTCGATGCCGCCGTTCTCGCCCACCTTGCACATCAGCTGCACACCCGGCACGCCGTCCGGATAGAACTGCGCATCCCAGCTGCTGTACAGCGAATTGGTGAAGTAGACCCGCTTGCCGTCGCGGCTGATCTCGGTCATCTGCGGGCCGCCGCCGATCGGCCGGCCGCTCGGGTGCTGCGCATGGCGGGCGATGCCGCCGGCGCGCACGCTGCCCGTCAGTCTGGGGTGCATCGGGTCGCTCACGTCGTACTGGCGCAGCTCGCCGGTGCCCCAGCAAGCCACGTACAGGAAGCGGTCGTCGAGCGAGAGGTCGATGTCGCTGATCAGGGGCGGCACCGCGCCGAAGCCCTTCAGCAGCGGCGGCAACCGGTCGGCCTCGGCCGGCTCGGGCGGGATGGTGGCGGTCTTCCTGATGTGGAACTGGCCGTTTTCGCGGTACCAGGTCCAGATCGAGCCTTCCAGGTTGGTGGTGTCGACCACCACGCCCAGGAAGCCGTATTCGCGCCTCGGGTCGTGGGCCGGGCGGATCTCGAGCGCCATCTGGTGGTTGCTGCCCAGGTCGATGGTCTGCAGGTGCTTGCGTTCGCGCAGGCTCCAGAAATGCACGGCGTGGCCGTATTTGTTGGCCAGCAGATCCTCGGCGACGATGCCGTTCTCGAACTGCGGCGGCAGGCCCCATTCGCTCGACACCATGTAGTCGCGCGGCAGGTTCCACCAGAAGTCGTAGTGCAGCTTCTGCGGCCCACGCTCGATCTCCCAGCGCCCGAGGATCTCGAAGCTTTCGCAGTCCATGATGGCGATGCCCGGCGGCCCCTGGGTACCGTCGGCGCCGGCGCCGCCCAGGGTGCTGATGTAGATGCCTTCCGGGCCGCAGTGCACGGTGTGGGGCCGCGAGTAGCCGGTCTTGCGCAGCAGCTCTTCGGGGTCGATGGTCTTGACCAGTTGCGGCTTGCGCGGATCGGGCTGGGTGTCGACGATGTAGATGCGCGAGGAGCGGATGCCGGGAATGACAAGAAAGCGGCGTTGCAGGTGCGCGTGGCCGGACATCGGCGACAGCGCCGAGCTGCAGGCATTCCAGCCGAAGTGGTGGAATTCGTCGCCCAGGTTGGGCATGACCAGCCGGTCGATCACCGTGCCGTAAGTGTTTGACGCCGGATCGACGTCGACGACCGCCAGCGCATCGGGTTGCGAGCGGTCGGGCGACAGCAGCACCGTGTAGGCGATCCGTTCGGGTTCCGCTTCCATCGCCAGCCGCGGCGAGGGATGGAATGTGGGATCAGGACGCATGGTTTGCAGCATGATGGCTCCTCATTCAAGAAAGCAGCGAAAATCGGCCGAGCCTTCAAGACTGTGCCCCGCCTTGGAGACTGTCAAGGACGCCGCCGATCTCTCTTGCCATAGGTCAGATCAAAAACCATTCGCGTGCGGCACGAATCATGCTTTTCGGTCAATAATAGGCATCCTCTTCGTTCATCCACCGTCCACGAATCTGTAATGAGCCCATCTGCGAAAAGCTACGAAGTCAGGAAGTCTCCGGTACACGGCAATGGCGTGTTCGCGCTGCGCCCGATCGGCGCCGGGGAGCGCATCATCGAATACCGCGGCGAACGCATCTCCTGGGATGACGCCACCCAGCGCGCCGTCGAGCGCGGCGGTCCCGTCAACCACACCTTCTATTTCAGCCTCGCCGACGGCAATGTGATCGACGGCGGCAGCCGCGGCAACGATGCGCGCTGGATCAACCATGCCTGCGAGCCGAACTGCGAAGCCTATGAGGAAGACGGCCGGGTCTGGATTCACGCCCTGCGCGATATCGACGAGGGAGAGGAACTGAACTACAACTACGCGCTCATCTACGACGAGCGGCACACGCCGGCACTCAAGCGCCTGTTCGCCTGCCGCTGCGGCGCGCCGTCCTGCAGCGGCACCATGCTGGCGCCGAAGCGCCGCACCAGAAAGCGTACCGGCACGAGCACCGCCGCTGCCGCCTGAATCGAAAGGTCTTCATGAAACCCGTTGTCCGCAGCCTGTTAGAGACCGATCTCTACAAATTCACGATGTGGCAGGCCTTCCTGCACATGCATCCGGGCGCCATCGGCGAATACGAATTCAAGTGCCGCAACACGCCGGCCTATCCGCTGGCCGAACTGAAGGACGACGTCGAGCGCGAACTGGACCTGCTGTGCGAGATGATGTTCACCGAGGACGAAGTGAACTACCTGCGCACGCTGCGCTTCATCAAGAGCGATTTCGCCGACTACCTGACCCTGTTCCGCTTCCAGCGCAAGTTCATCCAGGTCGAGACCGACGGCCCGCACCTGCGCATCCGTGCCTGCGGCCCGATCGTGCACGTGATGGGCTTCGAGATCTTCGTGCTCTACATTGTCAACGAACTCTACTTCCGCCGCTTCGACCAGGCCGCGGCGCTGGAGGAGGGACGCAAGCGCCTGGCGCAGAAGGTCGAGGAATTCCGCGCCTTCGACCTCGAACCCAAGCGCCTGAACCCCTTCGAGTTCTTCGACTTCGGCGTGCGCCGCCGCTTTTCCGGCGAGTGGCACGAAGAGGTCGTCGAGACCATGGCGCGCGAACTGCCGCGCTTCTTCAAGGGCACCTCGAACGTCTACCTGGCCAAGAAATTCAACCTGGTGCCGATCGGGACCATGGCCCACGAATACATGCAGGCTTTCCAATCCTTCGACGTGCGCCTGCGCGATTTCCAGAAGAAGGCGCTGGAAGACTGGGTGCAGGAATACCGCGGCGACCTCGGCACGGCGCTGACCGACGTGGTCGGCATGGACGCTTTCCTGCGCGACTTCGACCTGTATTTCGCCAAGCTGTTCGACGGCCTGCGGCACGATTCCGGCGACCCCATCGAGTGGGGCGAGAAGGCCATCGCCCATTACGCCAAGCTGCGCATCGAGGCCCGCACCAAGCGCCTGGTATTCTCGGATGCGCTGACGGTGCCGAAGGCGCTGAACCTGTACCGCCACTTCGCCGACCGCGTGCAGCTGGGCTTCGGCATCGGCACCAAGCTCACCAACGATACCCAGTACGAGCCGCTGAACATCGTCATGAAGCTCACCCGCTGCAATGGCCAGCCGGTGGCCAAGCTGTCCGACAGCCCGGGCAAGGGCATGGGGACCGACGAGACTTTCATTGCATACTTAAGGCAGGTGTTCGACCAGCATATCTGAAGAGGGGAGGCCGGCATGAAGCTCGACGGGCGCAGTGCCATCGTGACCGGCGCGGCCGGCGGCATCGGTCTTGCCACCGCGCGCCGCCTGCTGAGGGATGGCGCCAGCGTGCTGCTGGCCGACCTGAACCAGGACAAGCTCGAGGCGGCGGCGTCGCAGCTGGCGCTTGAAGCCAAGGCCGACCCCAGGCGCATCGCCACCGTGGTCTGCGACGTCAGCCGCGAAGACCAGGTCGTGGCCGCGGCGGACGAGGCCATCGCCCGCTTCGGTCATTGGGACATCGTCGTCAACAACGCCGGCCTGATGATGTTCAAGCCCATCGAAGAGCAGACCGTCGAGGACTGGCAGCGCATCCTCGGCGTCGACCTGCTCGGCGCCTTCCTCTTCATCAAGCAGGCCTTCCTCAAGATGAAGGGCGGCGGGGCGGTGGTCAACGTCTCCAGCGTGCACGCGGTCGAGACCGAGCCGCTGGTCGCGCCCTATGCGGCGGCCAAGACCGCGCTGCTGTCGCTGACCCGCTCGGCGGCGCTGGAGGGCAAACCCAAGGGCGTGCGCGTGAACGTGGTGCTGCCGGGAGCGGTCGACACGCCGATGTTATGGGATAACCCGAACGTGCGCTCCGGCGCCGAAGTCATCAACAAGGCCGAAGTCGGCACCCCCGACGACATCGCCGCCGCCATCGCCTTCCTGTGCGGCGAGGATGCCGCCTTCATCTGGGGCGCCGAGCTGCGCGTGGATGGCGGGCGCCTGGTACGGCTTTGATCTTCCAGCGACGACATCGCTTGCACATCGCTTCATAGCACCTATCCTGCATAGGACGGCGCCGGCCGGCGCCGACCTGCTGGGGGTGCAAGCATGACGAACATGAAAAACGAAGTGGTCGATGCATTCAAGGCCACGCTGCGGGGACCGGTGCTGCAGCCGGGCGACCCCGGCTACGACGACGCGCGCGCGATCTGGAATGCCATGATCGACCGCCGTCCCGCCATGATCGCGCGCTGCGCCGGCACCGCCGACGTGGTGGCAAGCGTGAACTTCGCGCGCGAGAACGGTTTGACGCTGGCCGTGAAAGGCGGCGGCCACAACATCGCCGGCAGCGCATTGTGCGAGGACGGCATGGTGATCGACCTGTCGCCGATGCGCGACGTCCACGTGGATCCGCGTTCGCGCCTGGCCTGGGTCGGCGGCGGCGCGCTGCTGTCCGACATCGACCATGAAACCCAATCCTGCGGCCTGGCGGTCCCGCTCGGCATCAACTCGACCACCGGCGCCGCCGGCCTGACCCTGGGCGGCGGCTTCGGCTGGCTGAGCCGCATGCATGGCCTGGCGGTCGACAACCTGGTCGGCGCCGAAGTCGTCACCGCCGACGGCCGGCGCCACTGGGCCAGTGAAGAGGACGAGCCCGACCTGTTCTGGGCCATCCGCGGCGGCGGCGGCAATTTTGGCGTGGTCACGCTGTTCCAGTTCGCCCTGCACCCGGTCGGACCCGCGGTCACGGCCGGGCTGGTCGTGTTCCCGGCCGCGCAGGCGCAGCAGGTGATGCGGCATTACCGCGACTTCGTCGACGCGCTGCCCGACGAGATGAGCGTCTGGGCCGTGCTGCGCCAGGCGCCGCCGCTGCCCTTCCTGGCGGCCGACTTGCACGGCACGCCCATCGTCGCGCTGGCGCTGTTCTCGCCGCAGGCGCCGGATGCGGTGGCGCCCATGCTCGAACAAATACGCGGCTTCGGCCAGGTGCTGGGCGAGCACGTCGGCGCCGTGCCCTACGAAGCCTGGCAAAAGGCCTTCGATCCGCTGCTGGCGCCAGGTGCGCGCAACTACTGGAAATCGCACAACTTCACGCGCCTGTCCGACGAGGCGATCGACGTGGTGCTGCGCTACGCCGGCGCGGTGCCGACGCCGCACTGCGAGATCTTCCTCGGCCTGATCGGCGGCAAGGCGAATACGCTGCCGCCCGACGCCACCGCCTACCCGCACCGCGACGTGCAGTTCGCGATGAACGTGCACGGACGCTGGATCGATCCTGCGGACGACGACAAGGTGGTGAGCTGGGCGCGCGAATTCTTCGCTGCCGCCGCGCCGCACGCCGCCGGCAGCGTCTACATCAACTTCCTGACCCAGGACGAGGGAACGCGCATCCGCGAAGCCTACGGTCCCAACTACGGGCGCCTGCAGGCGATCAAGCAGCGCTACGACCCCGACAACCTGTTCCGCTTCAACCACAACATCCGTCCTGACGCATGACGCGTCGGATCGATGCCCGGAGGCCGTCCTCGCGGCGGCTTCCGGGACCCCTCGGCCTGGTGCTACACTAGCCCGATGGTTTCCACCGTCGACCTCCACCTGCGCAGCTACGGCGCGCTCAGCGCCCCGGACCGCCACGACTACGGCCAGCTGGTGCTGCCGCTGCGCGGCGCGCTGCTGCTCGAGGTCGAAGGGCGGCAGGGCATGCTGGATCCGCTGCGCGCCGGCTTCGTCGCGCCCGGCGCCTGGCATGCCCAGGTCGGCGATGCCGGCAACCGCTCGTTCATCGTCGACATCGCCGCCGAGGGGCTGGCGCCGGAGACCGCAGGGCGCCTGTTCGAACGCCCGTTCGCGCCGCTGGGACCGGCCGCGCGCAAGCTGGTCGAGTTCATGGCGCTGATGACCCAGGCCGGCGCGGGTTCGCCATCGGTGGCGCCTGTGGTCACGCCCGCGGTCCTGCGGGGCTGGGTGCCGCTGCTGGTGGACACCCTGGCGCTGGACACGCCGCGCCCGGCATCGCGCCTGGCCGCGCTGCTGGCCCGGATCGAGGCCGAGCCCGGCCTGCCGTGGAGCACGGAATCGATGGCGCGCGCCGCCGGCTTCAGCGTCAGCCGCCTGCATGCGCTGTTCCGCGAGGAGCACGACAGCACGCCGCATGCCTGGCTGCTGGCGCAGCGCCTGGAGCGCGCGCGCGAATGGCTGGCGGGCAGCGACGCGCCGATTGCCGAGATCGCGCTGCGCGCCGGTTTTTCGGAGCAGAGCGCCCTGACGCGGGCGCTGCGCAAGGCCACCGGGATGACTCCGGCGGCTTACCGGCGCCGGCAGCGAAGCCCGGGCGGATGACATCCGGCTTGAACACGCGCGACTTGCTGACCGCCTTCGGCTGCGCCCTGGCCGCGGCCTTGCTTTGCTCGCTGCGGTTCGGGCTGGCGCAAGGCAATCCCGCGAGCTTCGTGATGCTGTCCCTGTTTGCGGTCCCGCTCGCGCTCGGCGCGACAGCCCTGGTCCTGCTGCCGGCGCTCGTCGCCATGAAGGCCTGGCGCTGCCGGCGTGCGTTCGGCTACGTTGCCGTGCCCGCGGCCGTGGTGCTGGCCGTGTCGGTGGCACCCATGCTGATCCCCGGCCCGACCAGTTACCTGCGGATCGACGGCAGGCAGCTGATCGAGAACGGGCATGCGGTCTGGGCGAACTTCGGCTGGATCGTTTTCTTCAATAGCGAGCCCGCGCTCTGGGCCGGCGGGGCGGGCTTTGCGTACTGGTGGCTGCGGGTCCGGCGCGATGCGGACCTGCAGAAAAGGTCAATCTAGCGCGAGGCCAGGTCAAGAATTATCCGAGCGGTTCCCCCATCATGCCCGCTCGGGAGGTTTTACTTACATGCTTACACGAAATCACTGGCTCGGCATCGGCGCGAGCATCCTGGCCGGCGCCTTCTGGGGCCTGGTCTTCCTGACCCCCGAGCTGACGCGCGGCTTTTCGCCGCTGCAGCTCTCTGCCGGCCGCTACCTGGCCTATGGACTGGTGGCGGCCGTGCTGCTGGCGCCGTCCTGGCGGCGCGTGCGCCCGATGCTGGGCTGGCGCGACTGGCGCACGCTGGCCTGGCTCAGTTTCGCCGGCAACATCATCTATTACGTGTTCCTGGCGAATGCCGTGCAACTGGGCGGGGTGGCCATGACCTCGCTGATCATCGGCCTGCTGCCGGTGACGGTCACGCTGGCGGGCCGGCGCGACGTCGATGCCGCGCCGCTGCTGCGGCTGCTGCCCTCGCTGGCACTGGGCATTGCCGGGCTGGTCTGCATCAGCTGGCAGTCGCTGTCCGCGCCGCGCCATGGGACCATGCAGGCGGCGCTCATCGGCCTGCTGTGCGCGACCGGTTCGCTGGTGTCCTGGACCCTGTACGCGGTCGGCAACAGCCGTGCGTTGGCGCGCCTGAAGGGCGTCTCGGCGAATGACTGGAGCCTGCTGGTCGGGGTCGTCACCGGTCTGCAGGCGCTGCTGCTGGCGGTGCCGGCTTTCATCCTGCATCCGGGGACGCATGCGACCTCGTCCTGGCTTTACTTCGCCGGCCTCGTCACCACCGTGGCGATCCTGTGCTCGGTGGTCGGCAACGCCCTGTGGAACCACGCCAGCCGCCTGCTGCCGCTGACCATGACCGGCCAGATGATCGTGTTCGAGACCCTGTTCGCGCTGCTCTACGGCTTCATCTGGGAACAGCGCCTGCCGACCGGGCTGGAATGGCTGGCGATGGCGCTGCTGATCGCGGGCGTGCTGAGCTGTGCCTCGGCGCACCGGGAGCGCAAGATCAATCGCCAGGCAGGCGCAGCCGCCACAACTGCGTCGGCAGGGCAAGGGGCGCATCCCGGTTGAAGAACGCGGAGTCCTGGATGCGCGAACTCGTCACGTAGAGGCTGCCGTCCGGTCCCTGGCTCAGGGTGTCAGGCCAGCGGAGGCGCGGATCCTGGGCCACCACGCGCACGCCGCCCGCCGGGCCCTGGCTCAGGTCGCGCGCCTTGACCGCGTTGTCTTCGATCGAGGTGATGAACAGGGTCTGGCTGTGGCGCCCGATCCAGAAGCCGTCGGTGGGGCCGACCTGGCCGTAGACCTGCACGTTGCCGGACACGTCCTGGCCGGCGAAGCCGCGGGTTTCCAGTACCGCCGCCTGGATCCGGTACAGCGTGTTGCCGGTGAGCGGCTTCCAGTAGAGGTAGGCGCCATCATTGGACAGGGCGATGCTGTCCGCCGCGAAGCGCACCTTGCGGCCATCCGGATAGCGCAGCGGACGGCCGTCGGTTTCCACCACCACGCCGCGTTCCGGCTGGGTCGAGGGATGGCCGTCCAGCACGCGGCGTGCCTGGCCGCTGGCCAGCTCGACCACGACGAGGGCGCCGCGCTGCCCGGAATCGGTGATGAAGGCAAACCGGCCATCCTTCGAGAAGCGGACATCGTTCAGGTAGGACCCGGGAATCGCAACGCTCTGGTCGAAGCGGATCACCTGGGCCACGCGGTTGCTGGCCAGATCGATGCGGACCAGCTTCGGCCCGCCCGGCACCAGGCCGTCGACGGCGGGCGCGGCCGGGTCGAGCACCCACACGCTGCCGCGGCCATCGGCCACCACGCTCTGCACGCAGACCCAGTAACGGGCCGGATCGAGTTCGTCGGCACGGACGTTGCGCCAGGCATTCCAGCGGGCGTCCGGGTAGGGCCGCAGACTGCCGTCGCGCATCACTTCGGCGACGGAGATTGGACTGTCTTCGGTCCAGCGCGGGAAGTTGACGAAGATCCGTCCGCCTTCCGTGACGGTAACGCCGGTAACCTGGTGCGCGAATTGCGCCACGGGTTCCACGGCGGCGGTATTGCCGGTCCAGCCCGAGGCCGGGGGCAGCCAGGCCAGGCTCGAAAAAGCGGCACCCGCCAATGCGATTGCGGACAGACTGCGTCTCAGCGTCATGTCGGCCTCCTTATCGGTCAGGCCATCAGTCTGGCATGACGCCGACGCCATTCGGGTAGGCGTACGCTGGTTAGCGGCTAGGAATCGGCTTCAAAAATGCCGCAGCGCCCACAGCCAGGCCGGCATCGTCGCCGCGCAGAGCAGGCTGGACAGCAGGATGGCGGAATGGACCAGTTGCGTGCCGTCGCCCGCCGGCTTGACGACGAAGGCCGCGTTGATGCCGACCGGGCAGGACGCCAGCACGATCAGCACCATCGCCGCCGCCATCGGCAGGTGGAACACGAACACCGACAGCAGCGCCACGCCCAGCGGCAGGAGCAAGAGCTTGGCCAGCACGATGGCGCCGGTGGCGGCCCAGCGGCCGGGTTTGAGTGTGGCCACCGAGGCGCCGAGCGACAGCAGCGCACAGGGCAGGGCGGCGGCGCCCAGCATGCCGAGCGCGCGCAGCAGCGGCTGTGGCAGCCCGACCCGCGCCAGATTCAGCGCCAGGCCCAGCAGCAGCGCGGCAACGATCGGATTCTTCAGCGTGTTCAGCAGCGGGCCGAGCCAGCCCGACGGTGCGCGATCCTCGCTCAGGTGGTAGAGCGTGAAGCAGAACAGGCTGTGGAAGGCGATGACCGGATAGGCGAACTGCAGGCTGCCTTCGCCCAGTACCTGGACCAGCACCGGCACGCCGACGAACACCGTGTTCGAGTAGGTGGCGGCCAGCGCCGCCGCGGCACCGCCGCCACGGCCGGCCGCGAGCAGGCGCGCGGCCAGGAACAGCAGGCCCAGCGGCAGATAGAAAGCGCACAGCACCTTCCACGACATCGACGCCGGCATACCCGTGCGCCAGGCGCTGACGAACAGCAGGCAGGGCACCAGGAACTTCGCGGTCAGCTCGGTGGCGCCGGCATGCCAGCCCGGCTTCAGCCAGGGCAGTTGCACCAGCAGGGCGCCGAGGCCGGCAAGCAGGAAGATGGGGAGCAGGAGCGTGAAACTCATGCGCGCCACAGCATGGTCTGCACCTGAATGTGAGGATGGCTGGCCACCCTTGAACGGATCGTCATGCCCGCCAGCTTATCAGTTCCACACCGAGAGTGTTGCTTTCGAGTCAGTCGTTACAATTCGCGTATTTTTGCCACGCAAGCCTTGGTATGCTGAGTCGAATGTTCCCTGCATAAATACACCAAGGAGACCTCATCATGCGCCGTTCCCTGCCTTCCACCCGCCTGCGCCGCCTCGGTCCGCTGGTCGCCCTGGCCCTGCTGGTGGCCGCCGCCAGCCTGGGACTGGCCCATGCCGACACCAGCCTGCCGGCCGCCAGCCAAACATCAATCGTCAAATAATCGTCAAATTTCCGGGCGCGCCGTTCGCCGGCGCACAGTCGGCACGGCGCCGCGCACTTACAGTCCTCGCATCGGCCATCCCGGCCTTCGGAGAGGACTATGGATTCGATCAACCGCAACCAGCCCGAAAACAACCGCAAGGATCTCAGCGGCCATGACGCCGTCAAGCGCGTCAAGGACATGGCCGATGACGCCGAGACCTGCTTTTTCGTGACCGCCACGGCGACCGGCGAAACCAATGGCGTGCGCCCGATGAGCGTGCGCCAGACCGACGACGCCGGCAACCTGTGGTTCCTGAGCGCCAGCGACAGCCACAAGAACCAGGAGCTGGCCGCCAACCCGGCCGTCAAGCTCTACTTCCAGCTCGGCCACCACGCCGGCTTCCTCGAGCTCGAAGGCCAGGCCGAAGTCATGCAGGACAAGGCCAGGATCCATGACCTGTGGAACAGCATGCTGAAGACCTGGTTCACCGAAGGCGAGGACGACCCGCGCATCACCGTGATCCGCTTTCGGCCGCAGTCGGGCTACTACTGGGACAACAAGCACGGCACGGTCGTTGCCGGCGCCAAGGTGGCGGTCGGCGCGCTGGTCGGCAAGACCCTCGACGATTCGATCGAGGGCCGCCTGAGCTTTTAAGCGCGGACTCAAGCGCCCAGGTTCAGCTTCCAGAGTTGCGTCGGCAGGGCTGCCGGCGCATCCGGCTTGAAGAAGGCCGAATCCTGGATGTGCGAGGTGGTCACGTAGATGGTGCCGTCCGGTCCCTGGCTGAAGGTGTCCGGCCAGCGCAGGCGCTCGTCCTGCACCACCACCCGGGCCTGCGCCTGCGGTCCCTCGGCCAGGTCGCGCACCTTGATGCTGTTGTCCTGCACCGAGCTCAGGTACATCTTGTCGGTGCCGCGGGCGATCAGCAGGCCGTCGTTGACGCCGTTGGTGCCGTATTGCTCGACCTGGCCCGAGACGTCTTCGCCCTGCATGCCGGGCCCGGTCAGGGCGGCGGTCGGGATGCGGTACAGCTCGTCGCCCTTGATCGCCTGCCAGTACAGGTATTGGCCGTCCTTCGACAGCTCGATGCCGTCGGCCGAGAACTCGACGCCGCGGCCGTCCGGACGGCGCAGCTCCTTGCCGTCCACCTTCACGTTCAGGCCCTTCTTCATCTGCGTCGACGGATGGCCGTCGAGCAGGCGCACGGTCTTGCCGGCGGCGATGTCGACCACCAGCAGCGCGCCGACCACGCCGGAATCGGTGATGTAGGCATACTTGCCGTCATCCGAGAAACGCACGTCGTTCAGGTAGGAACCCTGCGGCGCGGCGTCCTCGTCGAAGGCGATGACTTGCGCTACCTTGTCGGTCGCCAGGTCGATCCTGACCAGCTTCGGGCCTTTCGAGACCATGTGGGCCTGGGCCGGCGCTGCCGGGTCCAGCACCCACAGGCTGCCGCGCTGGTCGGCCACGATGCTCTGAACACAAACCCAGTGGTCGTCCGGGGTGATCTCATCCTTTTTCGCGTTGCGCCAGGCGTTCCATTCTTCGTCGGGGTAGGGCTGGACTTCGCCGTCCTTCAGCTCCGCTACCGAAATGGCCGTGTCCTCGGTCCAGCGCGGGAAGTTGACGAAGATGCGGTTGGTTTCCGAGACCGAGACGCCGGTCACCTGATGGCCGAAATCGGCCACGAGTTCGATGCTTGCTGTCATTGATTCTTCCTTTCCTTGTTGGTAGGGTCAGGCGGCCTTGCGGCGGCTCTGCACTTTCTTGGGTTCCGGCGCGTCATGCGCCAGGCGCTGCTGCAGCATGGCCAGCACCGCTGCTTCTTCGGGTTGCAGGTCCTGCAGGTCCTCGGCCAGGCCTTCCTCGGCGCGCGCCAGCAAGCCCTCGATCATGGTGCCGTCCATGTAGGAGTCGAGCACGGCCGGGTGGACGTAGCATTTGCGGCAGACCGAGGGCGTGTTGCCGAGCTTTTCGGCCACCGACTCGATGGCGCGCACCACGTTCTTCTTGGCCTGGGCCTCGGAGTCGAATTTCTCGAATTCCTGCAGGGCGATCGCGGCCAGCACGGTGCCCGACCAGGTGCGGAAGTCCTTGGCCGTGTAATCCTCGCCGGTGATCTCGCGCAGCCAGTCGTTGACGTCGGACGAGTTGACGGTGTGCGGCTGCTTGTCCTCATCCAGGTATTCGAACAGGTCCTGGCCGGGCAGGTCGCGCGAGCGCTGGATGATGCGCGCCAGGCGCCGGTCGTGCACCTTGACGTCGTGGTAGACCCCGCTCTTGCCGCGGAAGCGGAACTCGACCTCGCTGCCGTCGATCTTCACATGGCGGTTGCGCAGGGTCGTCAAGCCATACGATTTGTTCTCCCGCGCGTATTCGTCGTTCCCGATCCGCATCATGGTCGCTTCCAGCAGGTAGACGATGGTCGCCAGCACTTTTTCGCGCGGCAGGCCCGGCAGGCTGAGGGCGCGGTCGACTTCCTTGCGGATCTGCGGCAGGGCCTTGCCGAACTTGATCATGCGCTCGTACTTCACCTCGTCGCGCACTTCGCGCCATTTCGGGTGGTAGCGGTACTGCTTGCGGCCGCGCGCGTCGCGCCCGGTGGCCTGCAGGTGGCCATTCGCCTGGGGGCAGATCCAGACGTCGAGCCAGGCCGGCGGGATCGCCAGCGAGCGGATGCGCTTGAGCGTGGCCTCGTCCTCGACCGGCTCGCCGCGCGCGTCGAGGTAGCGAAAACCATCCTGGTCGGGCTCGCGGCGGATGCCGGGACGGTCGTCGTGGACGTAGCGCAGGCCGGCGGCCTTCGCTGCGGTGGGCGGGTCGGCGTTCGGTATCGAATCGCCTTCCGCGGCACGTTGTTCAAGGTCGGTGTCGCTCTTCATGATGGTCCCGTTCGCGCTGCATGTCAGGGTAGGGTGGGCATACCGCGCCCACGCCGGGTCATGCGAAGTCTACGCTTTCAGGACAGGCGCACCGTACGGGAGCGCACGTAGATCTAGCGTCCCGCTTCCGGCCGCGTCGCCAGCGCCACCACCGCGGCACCGGCGCTGACGACCAGCGCATCCTCGATCAGGCCGCTGCGGGTCTGGCCGATGCGCGCCATCGCCTGCTTGCGGCCGGCCAGCGTCAGGTAGGCCAGCGGCACGGCGGTGGCGATCGCGGCCGCGGCGCCGGCCTGCTCGCGACCGCGCGGCGCAAGCGCCGCACCGGCGATGCCGGCGCTCATCACGCGCGCCAGCAGTCCCAGGAAGACCGTGCGGTCGGGCGCGGTCTTCATCTTGTCGCCGGCCAGTTCGCCGACGCCCATGGCCAGCGCGCCGTACTTGAACAGCGGCCGGTCCAGCAGCGCCAGCGTGCCGGTCGTGTCGCGGCCGGCCAGGCGCGCGGTGGCGAGAGTGGCCATCGGCGTCATGGAGCGGGCGCTGGCGACGGCGCCGATCAGGATGGAGGGAAGCAGGCTGCGTAAACTCATCGTTGTCGACTCCTCGGTTGGGTGATCAGGATTCCCGCTCAGTTTTCGCGATACCGCGCCTCGACCAGGTCGATCTCGCGCAGCAGTTTGCGCGCGGTCTCGTCCGAGATCTCGCGGCGGCGCCCCAGGCGCAGGATGGTGTCGCGCTCGGCGCGCAGCGCGGCCAGCCGGTAGTCGCGCTCGGCCCGGCGCGCCGCATGCACGTCCGGCCCGCCGCTGCCCTCCTGCTGGATATCGCGCAGGCGGTTGCGGTAGAGATTGGCCACGGTGCCGCAGGCGTTGGCGTGCAGCTCGGCGTCCGGGCCGCCGGCGTGCTCCAGCCCGGCCCGCTCGACCGCGTCGACCGCGGCCTGGACCGCGGCGGCGCGGGCCCGGTCTTCTTCCTGCTCGGCGTCGGTCTCGGCCGGTACCTCCAGTCCGCGCAGCAGGCGCGGCAGGGCCACGCTGGCCAGCAGCAGGGAGACGATGATCACGGCGCTGGCCAGCAGGATCGCCAGCTGGCGGCCGGGGAAGGGCGAGCCGTCGGGCAGGGCCAGCGGCAGGGTCATCACGCCGGCCATGGTCAGCGCGCCGCGCACGCCGGCGAAGGAGGTCGCGAAGATCAGGCGCATGCGCGGCTTGAACACCTGCTGGCCCAGGCGGCGCTGGTTCAGGATGGTGAGGCGCAGCGAGACCCAGACCCAGACGAAGCGCAGCAGCACCAGGCCCAGGCTCAGCGCCAGTGCATTGCCGGCAAGCCACCATGGATCGAACAGCTCGCCGCCCTCGGGCGGGTGCAGGGCTTCGCGCGCGATGTCCGGCAGCTGTTCGCCCAGCAGCACGAACATCACGCCGTTCAGCGCGAATTGCAGGGTGTCCCAGATGACGTTGCGGCGGATGCGGGTCGAGGGCGTGGCGGTGCCGCCGAGCTCCACATAGCTCATCGTGATGCCGGCCGCCACGGCGGCGAGAATGCCGGAAGCGCCGATGTGCTCGGCCGCAAGGTAGGCACCGAAGGGCGTCAGCAGGTTGATCAGGATCGGCATGCCGTCGTCTTCGCCGAAGCGGCGCTGCAGGAACGCGTGGGTGCGCGAGATCAGCCAGGTGACGCCGACGCCGGCGGCGATGCCGGCCAGCGCCACCCACAGGAAGGTCAGGCTGGCGGATGCGATCGAGAAGCTGCCGGTCATGGCGGCCGCCACCGCGAAACGGAAGCACACCAGGCCGCTGGCGTCGTTGAGCAGGGACTCGCCTTCGATGATGTGCATCAGGCGCGGCGGCACCGGGATCCGGCTGGTGATGGCCGACACCGCCACCGGATCGGTCGGTGCCACGATCGCGGCCAGTGCGAACGCGACCGGCAGCGGCAGCGAAGGAATCAGCCAGTGCATCAGGAAGCCGGCGCCGACCACGGTGAACAGCACCAGGCCCAGGGCCAGCTCGATGATCGTGCCCTTGTCGCGGAACAGGCCGACCTTGGGGATGCGCCAGCCGTCCAGGAACAGCAGCGGCGGCAGGAACAGCAGGAAGAAGATGTCCGGCTCGAGCGCCACGCCGTGGCGGAACACCCCCGAGATCACGGCGCCCAGCGCGATCTGGATCAGCGGCAGCGGTACGCCGAAAGGCAGCATGCGCCCCAACCATCCGCTGGCGACCACCGCCAGCAGCATTGCGAGGACGACTTCGACCGACTCCATCCATTATCTCCTTATCAAAACCTGATGATAAGGGATGCGGGCCGAAAGTGTGGTCCGGTTCGCCGGACGGCACCCCCGGCGCCCGCTGTCAGCGCTTGATGTTGGCTTCGGCCGCCGCCGCCAGGATGTCGGACAGCTGGGTAGTGTTGACCGGCTTGACCAGGTAATGGTCGAAGCCGGCCGCCATCGAGGTGTCGCGGTCCTGCTGGCGGCCGTAGCCGGTCATGGCGATCAGGGTCGCGCCGCTGGCCTGCGGCAGGCGGCGCAGGCGGCGCGCCAGTTCGTTGCCGTCGAAGTCGGGCAGGCCGATGTCGAGCAGGCAGACGTCCGGCTGCACGGTCCTGGCCAGTTCGAAGGCATCGCCGGCCGAATACGCGACCTCGACCTGGTGGCCGGCCGCGTGCAGGAACAGCTGCAGGGTATGCACCGCATCGACGTTGTCGTCGACCAGCAGGATGCGCAGCGGGGCGCCGCCTTCGAGCGACTGTTCGCCGGCGGGCTGCGCGGCCAGCACCACGTCCTGGCTGTGGCGCGGCAGGCGCACCGTGAAGGTCGAACCCTGGCCCAGACCCGGGCTGGCAGCCTGCACGGTGCCGCCATGCAGCTCGACCAGGCTCTTGACCAGCGCCAGGCCCAGGCCCAGGCCGCCCTGCGAGCGGTCCGGGGTGCGCTCGGCCTGGGTGAACAGGTCGAACACGCGCTCCACCAGCGCCGGCTCCATGCCGATGCCGTCGTCCTGCACGGTGAGCACGAAGTCTTCGCCCTCGGCTTCGAGGCGCAGGCGCAGGGTGCCGCCTTCCGGCGTGTACTTGGTCGAGTTGTTCAGCAGGTTGGCTACCACCTGCACCAGGCGTTTGTGGTCGCCCTTGACGTGGGCCGGGGCCGGGGGCAGCTCGACCAGCAGGCGGTGGCGGCGCGCGGTGATCAGGGGGCGGATCTGCTCGGCCGCGTCGTCCACCACGCGCTTCAGGTCCAGCACCTGGGTCGACAGCGAAACCAGCCCGCGCGTCACGCGCGAGACGTCCAGCAGGTCGTCGACCAGGCTGGTCATGTGGTCGACCTGGCGCACGATGATCGAGCAGGTCTGGGTAATCTGGGCATTGTCCGAGTGCAGCAGCTTCAACAGGTGGGCGCCGGTGCTGATCGGCGCCAGCGGGTTGCGCAGCTCGTGGGCCAGCATCGCCAGGAACTCGTCCTTGCGCTGGTCGGCGGCGCGCAGCTCGCGCTCGGCCAGCGAACGCGCCGCTTCCTTCTTCTGCAGCGAGGCCGCCATGCGGTCCAGGGCCTGGGCCAGGTTGCCGATTTCCTCGCTGCCGTAGGCGATGCCGGAGCGGGCGTCGAGGTCGCCGGCGGCGATGCGCTCGGCGGTGCCCATCAGCTTGCGCACGCGCTGCACGATCAGCACGTCGCCGACCAGCCAGGCGGCCAGCAGCGCCAGCATGGTGGTCGCGCCGAGGCCCAGCAGCGACATCAGCTGGTCGTGGCGCGCGCTTGACGTGATGGTCTCGGTCGGGATGCCGATGGTGACGGTGTAGTCGCTCAGGGCCGGCGCGCCGACGCGGGCGAAGGTATGCAGGCGCTCGACGCCATCCTCGCCGCGGATCGTCACGGCGCGCTGGCCGGCGGTGGCGGCGCCCTGCAGGGTCGCCTCCGACAGGCGCTTGCCGAAATAGCGTTCCGGGTCCGGGCGGCGCGAGATGATGGTGCCGCGCGCGTCGGCGGTCGCCAGCACCGAGCCGGGCGGCAGGTTGATGTCGTTGATGAAGGTGTCCAGGCCTTCCAGGTCCATCGCCGCGAACACCACCGCCAGCACTTTGCCGGACCGGTCGATGACCGGGTAGGTGAGGTTGATCGTGTGCTTCTTGATCACGCGCCCGAACACGTAGTCGCCGGCGATGAAGCGGCGTTCGTTGATGGCGCGGCGGAAGTGGCTGCGGTCGCCCAGGTTGACCGGGTGCAGCAGCGGCACGGCGGAACAGGTGACGTCGCCGTTCAGTTGAATCAGGCCGAAGTTGACGAAGCCCTCGTTGCGGTCGAGGACATCCGACAGCAGCGAGGTGCACTTGGCGGTATCGCCCATCAGGTCGGGCACGCTGGCCAGGTCGACCAGGATCTGGCGCGCGCCCTCGAGCGACTGGGCTTCGTTGGCGGCCGCCATGCCGGTCAGGCGGCGCAGGTTTTCCTCGGACGCCTTGATGGCGTGTTCGCGCTCGCGTATGCCCGACAGGATCGTCATCACGGCAAGCGGCATGATCGCCAGTGCAACCAGGAGCATCAGCCGGCTGCGCAAACTGTTCAGCCGAAAACGACCTTTACTACGGCCCAACCCGAATGTCATTATTATCTTTTTACTGCCTTGTAGGCGTCGCCAAATTCTATGATCCTGCGGATGCCGTCGCGCAGCGTCGCCACGTCGTCGGAAATGTAGCCAAGGCGGATGAAACCCGGTACGCCCAGCGCATCGCCGGGCATGATGGCCACTTTCTTCTCTTCGATCAGCCGTTCGGCGAAGCCGACGGTGTCCATCGTCAGGCTGCGCACGTCCCCCCACAGGTACGGACCGGAGGCCGGCGCGTGCATGACGATCCAGGGGACCTCGGCAAACAGCCTGACCGCCAGATCGCGCCGCTGGCGGTAGTCCGCCATCATCTCGGTGGGCGCGCCGGTGGCGAAGGCTACGTCGGCCGCCACCTGCGACAGGTGGGGCGCGGCGGCCGTGATCGGACCCTGCAGCGTCTGCATCGCGTTGACCACTTCGGCGGGGGCCAGCGCGAAGCCGACCCGCCAGCCCATCATGGCGTAGCTCTGCGAGGCCGAGAAGATGGTGATGACACCGATCTTCCGCCAGTCGCACAGGGCCGCCAGGCTGGTGTGCGCGCCATCGAAGATCAGGTGTTCGTAGCTCTCGTCGACGATCACCTTGGCCCCGATACGTTCCACCCAGGCACGAATGTGTTCCAGTTCGACGGGAGTGTACACCTTGCCGGTCGGATTGTGCGGGTTATTGATGATGACGACCTTCGGCGTTTCCAGGCTGTCCAGCAGCTGTGGCGTGATGGCATCGGGCAATTCGACCAGGATGGGACGCAGGCCCAGCAGCTGCGAAGTGGCCACATAGGCCGGCCAGTGCGGCTTGAAGACCAGCACGCTGTCGCCCGGGTCGGTGATCGTGTACAGCGCTTCGTACAGCGCCTGCTTGGCGCCGTTGGTGACGATGATTTCGCCGACATCGGCGTCGATGCCGTTTTCCTTGCGCAGCTTGTCCGCAAGGCGGGCGCGCACGTCGAGGGCGCCGACCACGCTGGTATAGGGCATGGTGCGCTCGCGTTCGACGGCGTGGGCCACCGCGTCCAGTACCGGACGCGGCGCCGGGAAGTGCGAAATCGCGATCGAGAAATCGATGACCGGCACACCCTCCGCGCGCAGGCTCTCCACCCGCCCGTGCATGGCAGTGGTGGCAAGTGGGCGGGAGGAGGCGATTCTGGCGGATGTATGCATGAAGAAGTCTCCGAAAGTGTCTGGGGGCAGCCTTGAGCGCTGGACCACGGTTTAATGTTTCCTAAATGTACTAGTTTTTCGCCGAACGTGGCGCACAAGACACAAATATAATTTTTAGGCAATCTTGGGCGGCAAGCGCGATCGCGCCGCACGCGCGGGTGAGCGCCGCGCCGCGGCCGTTTCTGGTACGGTGGGCTTGACCGTCTTATTGTTGGAGCAAGCCATGCAAAACCCCATCGTTCGTACCTTCAAGCAGCTGTCCTCCGCCGAACAGGCACGCCAGGAGCTCCTGGCGGCCGGCATGTCGGCCGACGACGTGAAAATCGATGTCATGATCTATGAAACCGGTGCCGTGCAGGGCAATTTTACCGTCGGCGACACCCCCGAAGTGAAAGGCAAGACCGCCTACACGCATACCTACGCGCCGACCGCCCAGGACGACGTGCGCGACTGCATGATCGTCGTGAACGCGCTCGATGACGGCATGGCGCAGCGCGCCGAAGCCATCCTCGAGCGTCACGGTGCGCTCGACCCGGATCCGGCACACCGGGCGGCGCAGGCTAACATGAACCGCCACTGAGTACCAAGCGATGAGCGCCATTCATCTCGAACCGAGCGACGCCCTGCTCATCATCGACATGCAGGTCGACTTCCTCCCCGGCGGCGCCCTGGGCGTCGCCAGCGGGCATGAGGTGGTCGCGCCGATCAACCACCTGATCGCGCTGTTCCGGGAGCAGGGCTTGCCGATCTACGCCTCGCGCGACTGGCATCCGCAGGACCACTGCTCGTTCGCGGACCAGGGCGGTCCCTGGCCGCCGCACTGCGTGGCCGGCACCCCGGGCGCCGAGTTCAGCGCCGAGCTGGCGCTGCCCGACGACGCCATCGTCGTCTCCAAGGCCGACACCGCGCCGGTCGACGCCTACTCGGCCTTCGCCGGCACCGGCCTGGCTGGCCAGCTGCGGGCGCGCGGCGTGGGCCGGGTCACGGTCTGCGGCCTGGCCACCGACTACTGCGTGCTGAATACCGTCACCGATGCGCTGGAAGAAGGCTTCGATGCGATCATCGTGCCGGAGGCGATGCGCGCGGTGGACGTGAAGCCGGGCGACGGCACGCGCGCGATGGACCGCATGGTGGCGCGCGGCGCGGTGCCGGTGCGGCTGGGGGAGGTGGGGATGATGGCGCTGTCGGTGGCTTAGTACCCCGTGCTGCCCTTGTGCAGCAAGACCAGATGGCCCGGCACATCCTTGCCGTGTTCGCGGCGCAGGGTGGCGTTCTGGGTTGCCGTCACGGCGAGCCCGCAAGCGGCGCCAAGGCGCTCGATGTAGGCCAGCGCGTGCGCATAGCGGTTCGAGGCCGTGATCGCGTATCCGGCGCCGTCGTCGGCGCCGTCCTGCGCTTCCAGCGCTTCGCAGGAAAACGCGAACAGCCCGCCCGGCCGCAGCGCCCGCGCTACTCCCCCGAACACCGGCGCCAGCTCGCCGATGTAGACGAAGACGTCGGCGGCCAGCACCAGGCCGTAGTCCTGGCCGCCGCGTTCCAGGAAGCCGGCGATGTCGCCCAGGGCCAGTTCGTCGTACAGGCCCAGCGTCCCGGCCTGGTCCAGCATCTTCTGCGACAGGTCGACGCCGATGAGTTTACCCGCCAGCGGCCGCATGAAGGGCGCGCACAGGCCGGTGCCGCAGCCCAGGTCGAGCGCCTGCTCGAAACAGGGCAGCGGGGCGGCGGGCAGGTGGGGCTGCAGCAGCGCGTGCAGCAGTTGCGGCGTGCGGTAGCCCAGCACCTCGACCAGGTGACGGTCGAAGTGGCCGGCGTACTGGTCGAACAGGCCTTTCACGTAGTCGGCCGGCGCCGCGGCCGGGGTCGCGCCTTCGCCCAGCGCCGCCAGCGCGAAGCCGATATCGGCCGGATCGGCGCCCAGGTCGCGCGCGCGGCGATATGCCTGGATCGCCTCCTCGCGCCGGCCCAGCGCGCGCAGCACGTTGGCGCGGTAGTGCTCGGCCATCGCGTAATCCGGCCGTTGCTGCAGGGCCTGTTCATAGCTGTCCAGCGCCTGTTCCAGCATGCCGGACTTCTTCAGGGCGGCGCCGCGCGCGCACCAGATTTCAGCCTGCTGCGCCGGCTGCGCAGCGGCGAGTGCGCGCTCGTAGGCCGCGACGGCGTCCGTCAAACGTTCGAGCGCCTGCAGCGCATTGCCCAGGGCCTGCAGGGCGTCCGCATAAGCCGCGCGCATCGCCAGCGCCTGTTCGGCGCTGGCCACGGCATCGGCATGGCGGCCGAGGTCGTTCAGCACGATGGCGCGGTGGCACCAGGCTTCCGGATATCCGGGCTGGACGGCGAGGGCACGCTCGTAGCTGTCCAGCGCTTCCCTGGCGCGGCCGAGCCGGCGCAGCGTGTTGCCGCGGTTGTTCCAGGCCAGCGCATAGCGCGGGTCGAGGCGCAGCGCGGCATCGATGCTGTCCAGCGCGGCCTCGGGCTGGCCCAGGTCGTTCAGGGCCGCGCCCAGATTGGCATGCGCGCGCGCCTGCTGCGGATCGACCTGCAGCGCCTCGCGGATCAGCGCCGCGGCGCGCGCCGGGTTGCCGCGCTGGCGCTCGATCACGCCGCTCAGGTGCAGCGCGTCGAACTGCTGCGGGGCGCGCGCCAGCACCTGCTGGTAGAGGGTGTATGCCTGCTCCAGCCGTCCCTGCTGGTGCAGTGTGACGGCCTGTTGGAGCAGTGTTGCCGGGTCCACGCTCATTGCAAACTCAGTTCCAGCTGAGGTCCGCTTTACTCAAGGGCAGCTCGCGCACGCGCTTGCCGGTGGCGGCGAAGATCGCGTTGCAGACAGCCGGCGCCAGCGGCGGGAACACCGGCTCGCCCAGGCCCGTGACCGGATAATCGGTCTTCAGGAAGTGCGCTTCGATCCTGGTCGGGGTGTCCGGCATGCGCAGCAGCGGGTAGTCATGGAAGTTGCTCTGCACGATGCGGCCCTTCTCGACGTTCAGCGACGGGTACATCAGCGTCGACAGGCCATCGATCACCGAACCCTGCACCTGGTTCTCGGCGCCGGACAGGTTGACGATCTGGGCGCCGATATCGGTCACCACCACCACCCGGTCCACCCGCAGCTGGCCTTCCTTCGAGACCGTCACCTCGGCCACCTCCGCCACATAGCCGCGGTGGCTGAAGTGGAAGGCCACGCCGGCACCCTGGCCGCGCGCGAACTTGCGCTTGCCCCAGTCCGACTTCTCGGCCACGGCCTTGAGCACATTGCGCATGCGCGCCACGTTATAGGGCACGCCGCGTTCGCCGGTGCCGGCCACCATGTCCTTGTCGCCCAGGATCTCGAGGCGGAATTCGATCGGATCGCGGCCTGCCGCATGCGCCAGTTCGTCGATGAAGCTGTGGAAGACCCAGGCGAACACGTTCGAGCCGGGCGCGCGCCACGGTCCCATCGGGATCCTGCATTCGAGCGGGGTCTGCTCGAGCAGGCAGTTGGCGGTCCAGCGGCCGGGGAATTCGTCGCCCGACAGGCTGGCGCCGCTGCCGGGGCGCAGCACGCTGCCGGTGGTGCCGTCGCTTTCCTTCTGCTCGACGCGGTTGGCAAAGGTGACGAAATGGTTGTGCCATGCCACCAGCTTGCCTTGGGCGTCGACGCCGCCGCGCAGGAAGTGGAAACCGCCGGCGCGGAAGTGGTCGTGCTGCAGGTCGTCCTCGCGGGTCCAGGTCAGCTTGACCGGCGCTTTGACCTTCTGCGCGATCGCCACCGCGTCGACGATGAAGTCGGAGGACAGGCGCCGCCCGAAGCCGCCGCCGCTGCGCGTGATGTGCAGTTCGATCTTCTCTTTCGGGATATTGAAGGTGCTCGCCACCAGGGCCTGGCCGGCGCCCGGATTCTGGGTCGGCGCCCACAGCTCGACGCTGCCATCCTTCGGGTCGACCACGGCGGTGCAATTCTGCGGCTCCATGCTCGCGTGCGAGATGAAGGGGTAGGTGTAGGCGGCTTCGACGGTGCGGGCGGCGCCGGCCAGCGCGGTCTCGACGTCGCCGTCGCGGCGCATGGTGACCGCGCCCGGCTGCTTGCTTGCCGCCTGGGCCTGGGCCAGGAAGCCTGCCCAGCTGTGATTGGCGCCTTCGCCTTCGTCCCACTGTACGACCAGCTTCTTGCGCGCACGGATCGCATTCCAGGTGGAGTTGGCGACGATCGCCACGCCCGGACGCAGGCCGTTCAGGTTGTCCGTGCCCTCGACGATGAAGGCATCCTTCACGCCGGGCATGGCCTTGATCGCCGCCAGGTTCGCCGACACCGGGCGGCCGCCCAGCACCGGGCACTTGACGTAGACCGCGTACAGCATGCCGGGCAGCTGCACGTCGATGCCGAACAGCGGTTTGCCGGCCACGACCTTGTCGTTGTCGACGCCGCCGACGCGGGTGCCGAGCAGGCGGTAAGTCGCGGGATCCTTCAGTTGCACGCCCTTGGCGTCGGGCACCGGCAGCACGGCGGCAGCCTTCACCAGCTCGCCATAGCCGAGGCGGCGCTTCGATGCCTCGTGCAGCACGGCGCCACGCTCGGCGCGGCATTCGCCGGCCGGCACGCCCCAGGTCTGGGCGGCGGCCTGGACCAGCATGGTGCGCGCGGTGGCGCCCAGGCGGTGGAAGTTCTCGTAATTGGTCGGGGTCGAGGTCGAGCCGCCGGCGCCTTGCGAGCCGTAGGCCGGGTTCAGGTCGCCCTGGACCACGCGCACATCTTTCCAGTCGACTTCCAGCTCCTCGGCGATCACCATCGGCAGCGAGGTCTTGATGCCCTGGCCGATCTCCGGCTGCTTGGACACCAGGGTCACGATGCCGTCCTGGGCGATGCGGATGAAGACGTTGGGCGAGAATTCCGTGGCAGCGGCAGCTTTGCTACCGGCCTGGCCCTGGGCCAGCGCGGCGATGGCGCCGTTATGGAACAGGCCGAGCGCCAGCAGCGAACCGCCGGCGGCGGACTGGCGCAGGAAGCTGCGGCGCGAGCTTGATGCCGGGGCCGGAGCGGCCTGCAGGTCTTTGTCGCGTACGTTCATTTCTTGCCCTTTCCGGCCGGTGCCGCGGATGCAATCTCGGCGGCGCGGTGGATGCCGGCGCGGATGCGGACGTAGGTGGCGCAACGGCACAGGTTGCCGGCCATGGCATCGTCGATCTGGGCGTCGGTCGGGCGCGGGTGCTGCTTGAGCAGGGCGCAGGCACTCATGATCTGTCCGGACTGGCAATAGCCGCACTGGGGCACGTCGAGTTCCTGCCAGGCCTGCTGCAGCGGATGCGCGGCCTTGGCGTCGAGTCCCTCGATGGTGGTGATCTTGCGCTTGCCGATGCTCGATACCGGCATTTGGCAGGCGCGTGCCGGCTGGCCATCCACGTGAACCGTGCAGGCGCCGCAGGCACCGACGCCGCAGCCGTACTTGGTGCCGACCAGGCCCATGGTGTCGCGCAGGGCCCACAGCAGGGGCGTATCGGCTTCGACGTCAACGAGTTGCGCCTTGCCGTTGACGTTCAAGGTGTATTTACTCATGTGTTGTTTAAGTTATTGCCAGAACAGAACAACACAATCGTAAACTAAAGCGGGGCGTCAAGACCAAGGATTTATTGCTACAGGCCTCCCGGATAGGTTTCCGGCGGCTCTTCCGAATGCCAGCCGCCGCCCGGATCGAGGGGCGTGACCGCTGTGGTGCGGTCGATGTGGATGACGGCGTCGAACTGCACCGCCATCTGGGCCGAGAAATAATGGCTCTGGCGCTCCGTGCGCGGCAGGTAGATCACGCCGATCGCGCGTTCCAGGCGGCGTTGCATCAGCGCTTCGCGCGCAGGGTTGCCCCCACGCAGGGGGAGCAGGAAGCGCTCGATGCCGGTGTCGTGCAGCAGTTCTTCGTAGCTGCCGGGCATGCCGGGACGCACGCGCTTGTGTTCGGCGGGGCCATCCCATTCCGAGGCGGCGGTGACGAAACCTTCGTAGGTCGAAAAGCCGATCAAGCGGGTCTGGCCGTCGTAGGCCTTGCGCGCCAGTTCGCCGACATTCCACTCGCCCAGCTGGCCGACCTCGGTGGCGCGGGCATCGCCGATGTGGGAATTGTGTTCCCACACCACGATCTTGGCCGGCTCGCCATCCTTCGACAGATGCTGGGCCAGGGCTTCCAGGGTCTCGGCCATGTGGCTGTCGCGCAAATTCCAGGACGACACCCGGCCGCGGAACATGGTCCGGTAGTATTCCTCGGCATTCTTCACCAGCCGCGCGTTCTGCTGGGCGTAGAAGAAGGCGTCGGCGCTGCCGTCCTTTTGCGAGTATTCGTGGTGGCGCCGCTGCAGCTGGTTGAGCTGCTCGATCACGCCTTCCTCGCAGGAAGCGGACAGGTCCAGGTTGGCGGAATAGCCGTAATGCTGGCTGTCTTCGTAATAGTGGTCGAAGCAGGCATAGCGCTCGCGCGCCACCTGGGCCGCCTTCGGATCGACCTTGTCGAGGTAGGCCAGCACTTCGCGCAGCGAGGTAAACAGGCTGTACAGGTCGAGACCGTAGAAGCCGACCTGCTTGCCGCCCGCGGCCTGCTGTTCGTTGTGCCGGCGTAGCCACTCGACAAAGGTGGCTACGTCGGTATTGCGCCACATCCAGTTCGGGAAGCGCTCGAAGCCGGACAGGGCGGCATTCGCATCCGCGTCTTCGCTCTGGCCGCGGACGTAGCGGTTGACGCGGTAGGCGTCCGGCCAGTCGGCCTCCACCGCCACCGCGTGGAAGCCTTTTTCCTCGATCAGCCGCTGGGTGATCTTCGCGCGTTCTTCGTAGAACTCGTGGGTGCCGTGGGTGGCTTCGCCCAGCAGCACGAAGCGCGCGTCGCCGACCAGGTCGAGCAGGGCGTCGTAGTCGCGCGCGCCGCCGCTCAGGGGCAGGGCGGCGGCGCGGATGGCCTCAACGGGATCGAGGGCTGCCATGATGCCTCAGCCGTGCTCAGTGAAGAAGGCGGCTGGTCCAGCTGGACTGGGCGGCTTCGCGCGGCATCGACCCGCGCTCGATGAAGTCGCGCATGCGCGCCAGGTCTTCGTCCATCTTGGACTTCGGATCCGAACCGAGCAGCAGGGCAAAGGCATGGCCCAGGGCGCCGGCCGGCGGCGAGTAGGACATGCGCACGGTGACCAGGGTGCCGCCGCGGTGGCGTTCGAACTGGATCGAGCCGCTGTTCGGGATTTCGGCCCCGGCTTCGCTGCGCCAGGCCAGGCGGTTTGGACGGCTCTGCTCGGTCAGCACGGACTTCCATTCGAAGCGCGAACCGCCCGGACCCTTCACGGTCCAGTGCGAGCGGCGATGGCCGAGATCCTTGACCTCGGTCACGTGCGACATATAGCGCGGGAAGTTTTCGTAGTTGGCGAACTGTTCGTAGACCTCGTCCGGCGCGGCATCGATATGGATGGTCTTTTCGAAGTCGATGGTCTGGTCCATGCTGATGCCGTTTGCCACGCCCTTGGCCATGCCGAGGCCGGCAGCGCCGCGGCTCGCGAGCGAGCGCAGCGGCTGGTTGGCGGCGCCGCGTGCCAGCAGGGCGGCGCCGGCCAGGCCGATCAGGGCGCCCATCGGCGAGCGGCGCATCAGGCCCATCAGGGCCAGCACGGCACCGCCGGCCAGGGCGGAATTGCGCATCGTCGGGGCCCAGGCGCCCTCGCTGTCGCCACGCACTTCCTGCGCCACGCGGCGGCCGAGGCAGCCGGCGCTCTTGCGGGTGTCGTCGTAGAAGTCGGCGGCGGTGTCGGCGGCGCGGCTGACCGCCTTGCTCACGGTGCTGCGCGCATTCGAATAGGTGTCGCTGTCCTTCGCATCGCCGGCCAGGTCGGAGGCAGCGCTGGAGGCGCGGTTCATCGCATCCACGGCAACGTCCCTGGCTTTCGAGAACGCGTTCGAAATCGTGCCGCCGATGCTGCCGTCCGGCTTGGCCATGTCGATGGCGTCATCGGCCGCGGCGCCCATGCGGTCGCCGGCGCCACGCCAGACGTTGCCGAGGGCGCTGGTGGTGCGCGAGCCGGCGCTGCGCACGGCGGCCGCCGATTGGGCGCGGCGTGCGCTGCCGCGGTCTGGGTCGAGCATGTACATCAACAGGGCGCCGGCGGCGGCACCACCCAGCCATTTGGCAAGTTCAAGCCCGGTGTCCGTCGTCGTCGTGCTTTGCGTCGGCAGTCGTTGCATGGTTTCGGTCCTCCTTTGGTTGTTGTCGTTCGGCCGTCCGCGCATGCCAGGCGTCGGCCAGCAGATCCTGTACTTCTTCGTCGCCGGTCTGGTCGAAGGCGTCGTACCACTGGCCCACGGAGCGGAACAGCGGCGGCGCCGACAGGCAGACCAGCCGGTCGACCTCGCGCTCGAGCACGGCCAGCGTCTGCGGCGGCGCCACCGGCACCGCCAGCACCAGCTCATCCGGCCCAAGGCCGCGCGCGACACGAATCGCCGCCAGCATGGTCGAGCCGGTGGCGACACCGTCGTCCACCAGTATTGCCGTGCGCCCGCTCAGCGCCAGCGCTTCGCGCGCGCCGCGGTAGGCGCGCTCGCGCCGCTGCAGCTCGGCCAGCTCGCGCTGCGTGACCGCCTCGACCTGTTCGGCGCTCACGCCCATCAGGCCGGGTACGCCCGGCTGCAGGACGCGCACGCCGCCGCCGCCGACCGCGCCCATGGCATATTCCTCGTGCCCCGGCAATCCCAGCTTGCGTACCAGGAGGATATCGAGTTCGATCCCGAGCCGCTGTGCGATGGCGAACGCAACCGGCACGCCGCCGCGCGGCAGCGCCAGCACGACGGCATCGGCGCGCCCGGTGTACTCGCGCAGCTCCCGGGCCAGCAGTTTGCCGGCCTGGGTGCGGTCCTTGAAGCGGCGATACTCGGCCATGCCTACTGGATCGTCAGGCGTTTGGCAGCATTGCCTTGCCGCTTGGGCAGGGTGAGCGCCAGGACACCGTTCTCCAGCCGGGCTTCGGCCGCGGCATCGTCGACTTCCGACGGCAGCGTGAAGCTGCGCTGGTACCTGCGGGTCGAGCGTTCAGAATACACCACCTGTTCGCCCTGGCGCTGTTCGTTTGCCTGCTGACATTCTCCCTCGATGGTGACGCGCTGGCCGTCGATCGAGACCTTGACGTCGTCCTTCTTGACGCCAGGAAGTTCGGCATGCACCTCGAAGGTTTTCTCGGTCTCGCTGACGTCCAGTCGCGGCATTGCCAGACCATCGTCCAGCATGCGCGCGCCCTGGGCCAGCGGGGCGAAGAAATCCTGGAACATGCTCTCGACCATGCGGCCGAAGTGGTCTTCCATCGGGCCGCCGCGCAGGGTGGACAGCGGACCGTTGCCTCTTCTCGTCAGGTTCATGATGACCTCCCTTGGAGTGGATGAATCTACTCCTTTTATAGGGCGGCCGAAAAACGATTTCAAGCGGTGAGGACGCAAATTTGATGCCCGCCAGCCGGCGGGCATTTCGCGGGAATTTACGCGGGGAGGGGTGCTCAGCCGAGGCTCATTTGAGGCGGCTGGCGTGGAAGCGCAGGTGGTCTTCGACGAAGGTGGAAATGAAGTAATAGCCGTGGTCGTAGCCGGCATGGCGGCGCAGTTCGAGCGGCTGGCCGACGGCGCGGCAGGCTTCCTCGAAGGCTTCCGGATACAGCTGTTCGGCGAGGAATTTGTCGGCCAGGCCCTGGTCGACCAGGATGCCATCCGGGAACACGGCGCGGCCGGCATCCTTGACCAGCTCACTCGCATCGTGGGCGCGCCAGGCAGCCTGGTCCGGACCGAGGTAGCCGCCGAAGGCCTTCTGGCCCCAGGGGCAACGGGTCGGCGCGGCGATCGGCGCGAAGGCCGACACCGAGCGGAACAGGTCCGGGTGGCGCAGCGCCAGCGTCAGCGCGCCATGCCCGCCCATCGAGTGGCCGAAGATGCCGACGCGCTGTGGATCGGCCGGCAGCAGGCCCAGCGCCAGCTCGCGCAGTTCGAGGATGTAGCTTTCCATGCGGTAGTGGCGGGACCAGGGCGCGGCAGTGGCGTCGAGATAGAAGCCGGCGCCGACGCCGAAGTCCCAGCTGTCCGCTTCGCCGGGGACGCCGGCGCCGCGCGGGCTGGTGTCGGGCGCGACCAGGATCACCCCCAGTTCGGCCGCCACGCGCTGGGCGCCGGCCTTGATCATGAAGGTCTCTTCGGTGCAGGTCAGGCCGGCCAGGTAGAACAGCACCGGCAGCTTCTTGTCCTCGGCATTGGGCGGCAGGTAGACGGAAAAGCGCATCGGCAGGCCGATGGCGCTGGAATCGTGCTGGTAGAAGCGCTGCAGGCCGCCAAAGCAGGCATGTTCGCTGAGCACTGTAGGTTGAGCAAGCTCGGTCATGTTGGTCTCTCGTCAGGTGAGCAATAGCGCAAGTATGCCGTCTATACAAAGACCGTGCACGGGCTGGTGTAAAACGTCGAGGGCAAGGCGTGAGGGCGAAGACAGTGCGCAAGCACGGCGAGCCCTCGCAACGCCGCCATAGGCGTTTTACACCAGCCCGAAGGCGCCGAGCAGGGCGCCGGCTGCCAGCACCCACAGCAAGTGCAGCCGGGTACGCCAGATGACGAGGCCGGCCGCCACCGCCAGCAAGACCAGGCGCCAGCCGGCCGCCGCATCCTGCGTGAGCTGCGTCACCGAGCTGCCGAGGATCCACGCGGTCGACAGCAGCAGGGCGATCACCACCGGCGCCATGCCCTGCTTGAAGGCACGCACCGCGCGCAGTTCGCGGTTGCGGTGGCCCCAGCGCGCCGCCGTGTAGGTGATGATGGTGGAGGGCGTCATGATGCCGACCATGCTGACCAGCACGCCGAACAGCGCCGCGCCCGGGCTGCCGGCGTTCATGCCGACGTGCCAGCCCATCAGGGCCACGAACAGCACATTGGGGCCGGGCGCGGCCTGGGCCAGCGCGATCGCCGCGTTGAACTGTTCCTGGCTCAGCCAGTGATGCTGTTCGACCAGGAAGCGGTGCATTTCCGACGAGGTCGAGATCGCGCCGCCGATCGACATCAGGGACAGCAGCAGGAAATGGCCGAACAGGCTCAGCCAGTCGGACCAGGTCAGGACCAGCTGCAGGGTCTCGGGCGCCGCGCTCATGCCGGCAGCCTGCGCCAGGCCAGGATGCAGCCCAGGCCGCCAAGGCCGAGCAACACGTAGATGAGCGGACATTTCAGCAGCGCGACCAGTACGAAGCCGAGTGCGGCGATCGCCACGCACCAGGACATGGGCAAGGGGCTGCGCTTCAGGGCTGCGGCCAGCTTGAGGCCGGCAGCGCCGATCAGGCCGGCCGAGACGGCGGCCATGCCGCGCAGGGTGCCGGCCACCTGCGGGTTGTCGGCGTAGCGGTCGTGCAGCAGCGCCAGGCCCAGCACCAGTACCAGCGGCAGGGCCAGCAGCCCGGCCAGTGCGGCCAGGGCGCCGGGCAGGCCGAAATACCGTCCGCCTATCATCAGGGAGAGGTTGACGACGTTCGGGCCCGGCATGATCTGGGCGACCGCCCAGTCTTCGATGAATTCTTCCTGGCTCAGCCAGCGCTTGCGCTCGACAAGCTCGCGCTGGACGACGGCGAGCACGCCGCCGAAGCCCTGCAGGGCCAGCCAGGTGAAGGAAAAGAAAAGATCGGAAAGGGATTGCGGTCGGTGAGAGGAGGGCGTCATCGCTGGATTATCGCGCCGCCCCCTCGCCGTGTCCAACCGGCGCTCAGCCGCCGCCGATGCCGCGCATCACGCGGCCGCTGCCCTCGCATTCCGGGCATTGCTTGCCGTCGGCGAGCTTGCCGCTGCCGCCGCAGGTTTCGCACAGGTCCTCGCCCGCACCTGGGGTGCCCGGCTCGGCTTCGTCGCCCGGTTTCAGGTCCGGATCGGGAGTCGTGGTCATGGAATCCTCGCTGTTGATGGATGACGGGACCATTCTAGGCCGGGCTGCGTGGAGGCGGCGCACGCGGTCGCGTTGCGATGGCGCCGGCCTGTCATCATGCCGTCATGAACCGGTGCCAAATTCTTCTTGTATTTGGGCTGTGCGCATGCATACTGCATGTGCGGCAGGCAGCCGCGAACGATCAGACGGGAGCATGCATGGACCAGATCCGCCCCAGCCAGCGCCAGGACGCGCACCGCCGCGACATCGTCGAACTCGGCATCGTCTTGCAGCAGCAGAGCGGCACCGTATCCGCCGTGGAATTCCTGCGCTCGCAGGAAATTGCTGCGCCGGTCATCGAAAGAGTGCTGGGCGAGCCGCAACGGCGCCGTTCTTCCAGCGCTTGATGCGCTTTCCTGCAAGCCGTGGTTATGCACAAATTTTTCCCGTGTGCATCTTGCAAAAATATTCGAATCGTGCGCTACTTGACTTTGTAAACCATTGATTTTCTGGTCTTAACAAGCTGCACGCGCAACGGGCAAGTTGTTGAAACCCGCATCAATCCTCGCTTTTCGCATGTCAAGGGGGTGTTTTTCCACATGCTTGTCCACAGTTTTTGTGGATATCTGGGCAAGCCAGGCGATCGATGGGGCTTGCGGAACTCTACTGGATAAATGTACAGTTCTGTCATCATCCGAACTGTCGTCCCATGCCAGATACCGTCGACCCCAGCGTTTCCGATCCCGCGCTCGCGGACCCATACGCGTCCCTCAATCCTGAACAGCGCGCGGCCGTCGAACATGACGTCGACGCCGCCCAGTCGCGGCCGCTGCTGGTCGTCGCCGGCGCCGGTTCCGGCAAGACCAATACGCTGGCGCACCGCGTCGCGCGCCTGATCCAGTCCGGCGCCGACCCGCAACGCATCCTATTATTGACGTTTTCGCGCCGCGCTGCCAACGAGATGGTGCAGCGCGCCGGCGGGGTCTTGCAGCGTATCTTCGGGACCTCGGCCCAGGCCGTGGCGGCGCTGCCCTGGGCCGGCACTTTCCACGCCATCGGCGCGCGCCTGTTGCGCGAGTACGCGGGCCGGATCGGGCTGGAATCTTCGTTCACCATCCATGATCGTGCCGATTCCGAAGACCTGATGGGCATGGTGCGCCAGGATATCGGGCTGACCGGTGGTCAAAAGCGCTTTCCGCTGAAAGGCACCTGCCTGGCGATCTACTCGCGGGTCGTGAACAGCCGCGATACGCTGGCCGAGGTGCTGCAGTCGACCTTCCCCTGGTGCAGCGAATGGGAGGAAGAGCTGAAACGCCTGTTCGGCGCCTATGTCGACGCCAAGCAGGAACAGAACGTGCTCGACTACGACGACCTGCTGCTGTTCTGGTCCGAGATGGCATCGGACCCGGAACTGGGGCCGGAGCTGGGCGCGCTGTTCGACCACGTGCTGGTCGACGAATACCAGGACACCAACCGCCTGCAGGCCGCGATCCTGCGGGGCATGAAGCCGGACGGGCGCGGCGTGATGGTGGTGGGCGATGACGCCCAGTCCATTTATTCCTTCCGTGGCGCGACGGTGCGCAACATCCTCGATTTCCCGCAGGCTTTTTCGCAGCCGGCGCGCGTGATCACGCTGGACCGCAACTATCGCTCCACCCAGCCGATCCTCGACGCCTCGAACGCCGTGATCGCGGCCGCGCTCGAACGCCATGCGAAGACGCTGTGGACCGATAAAGTGTCGACCGCGAAGCCGCAACTGGTCCTGATCCCGGACGAGGCCGAGCAGGCGCGCTGGGTCTGCAACCGCGTGCTGGAGCAGCGCGAAGCGGGGACCAGGCTGACCCAGCAGGCCGTGCTGTTCCGCGCCGCCAGCCACAGCGCCGCGCTGGAACTGGAACTGGTGCGCCGGAACATTCCGTTCGTGAAGTTCGGCGGCCTGAAGTTCCTGGAAGCGGCCCACATCAAGGACATCCTGGGCGTGCTGCGCTTCGCCCAGAACCCGAGCGGGCGCCTGGCGGGTTTTCGCGTCGCCCAGCTGATTCCCGGCATCGGCCCGGCCACCGCGGCGCGCCTGCTGGATGCGGTGGGCGAGGCCGCCGAGCCGACGGCGGCCGTGGAAGCCTTCGAGGCGCCGGCGCGCGCCCAGGGCGACTGGGAACCCTTCGTTGCGCTGTTCAAGACCTTGCGAACGCCAGGGCTGCGCTGGCCGATGGACATCGAGCTGGTCAAGAACTGGTACCTGCCGCACCTGGAGCGCCTGTACGACGACGCCCCGGTGCGCGCCGCCGACCTCGAGCAGCTGGTGCAGCTGGCCGGCGGCTACGGCTCGCGCGAAAGCTTCCTGACCGAGCTGACGCTGGACCCGCCCGACGCCACCAGCGACCGCGCCGGCGCGCCTCTGCTCGACGAGGACTATCTGATCCTGTCGACCATCCACTCGGCCAAGGGGCAGGAGTGGAAGGCCGTGCACGTGCTGAACGTGGTCGACGGCTGCATCCCGTCCGACATGGCGACCGGCAGCGCCGAAGACCTGGAGGAAGAGCGGCGCCTGCTGTATGTCGCCATGACGCGCGCCAAGGAGCAACTGCACCTGGTGCTGCCGAACCGCTTCTTCATCAAGCAGCAGGCGCAGATGGGCGACCGTCACGTCTACGCACAGCGCAGCCGCTTCATCAGCCCGGCGATGCTCAAGCATTTCGAAGAATGCACCTGGGTGAATGCGGAAACGCCGCACAGCCGCAAGCCGATGCCGAACGAGGTGCGGATGCTGGTGCGCGAACGGGCAAGAAATGCGTGGAAATAGGGATGCAGCGGGGGTAAGCCGAACGAGTTATCCCCCGTGTCCTACACTTGTAGGAATTTGCCGCATAGCCATATCCTGTACAAAACAAGTGCTTGTGTAAGTCCTTGATTTGTATAGGCTTAAAATTTGCCTGTTGAACGGGCAATTTGTTGAAACCCGCACCAATACTACGCTTCCGGCTTGTCAAGAGGCGCTTGTCCACACAGTTATCCACATTTCCTGTGGATATGAAAATAAAGGCTGAGGAATCAAGGATTTAGGACTTGAACTTGATGAAAGTCTTAGAATTTTCGTAAGGCCAACTCTTGCAGTGCGCTACTGTAGTCGTCTCGATTATTGCTGAAAGAAAATTTCAATTAGCATAAACAAGTGAAAGAATATTTCACTGTGACAAGGCCGTTCGTAGCTGCCGCAAGGCATTCAACGCGCCGGTCGCGATGCCGACGTCCCGCGTTGAGCACACCTCAGGATCGCGCGGATTGATGCGGATCAGCGGCGCATTCTGGCTTTCGCACATGCGACGCACTGAAGGCACGTCGGTACCGGCGCCCAGTTCGATCACGGCCAGCCGTCGGACCTCTCCGAGCCAGGCCTCGAAACGGCCGTATTGCGCTTCGGTGCGCCCGTCCACCCAGCGGCCGTCGTTAAACATCAGCACATTCGGCCGCGCCAGCGCGCCGCAGTGCGGGCAGCTGGGCAGTGGCGGGCGCATCAGGCAGTCGGCGGGGTCGATGTGCGGCTGCACCGCGTCCGCCGGCCAGATCGCCTCGCTGCAGGGGCGGCTGCACTGCAGGTGGTGAATGGAGCCATGGCACTCGAGCACCTGCTCGTCCGCGAAGCCGGCTTTCTGGAACTGGCCGTCGACATTGCTGGTGAAGACGAAGGCGCCCAAGGGCAGCGCGGCGCCCAGTGCGCGCAGGATCGCAAAGCCGTCGTGCGGCACGGTTTCGCGGTACAGCGCCAGCCGGTGGCCGTAGAAGCCCCAGGCCAGCTCCGGCTGTGCGGCAAAGCTGCGCGGATTCGCGATCTCGAAGAAACGGATACCCAGCCTGGCGAGCGGCGGATAGGCGCGCCAGAAGCCATGATCTCCGCGGAAATCGGGCAGGCCGGAATCGATGCCGATGCCGGCGCCGGCGCCGATCAGGAGGGCGTCGGCGTCGCGCAGCAGGCCGGCGGCGCGGGCGATGGCGGCGTCGAGAGCATCAGTCATGGACATCTCCGGCATCGATGCGCTGTGTCAGGTGATCAAGCTCGATCAGGAACCGTTCCGCCGCCACCACCGGCGGCCAAGGCTCCCACGGCCGGCAGCGATAGCGCTCCGCCAGCGGATCCTCTTCCAGCACGGCGGCACGGATCTTCAGCGTATTCCACACTTCCTCTTCCTTCCAGCCGACCACGTGCACGGCCTCGCTGGCGGCGGCCAGGCGGTCGGCCTGCTTGTGCTTCGCATGCTCGGCAGGCGTCCAGGCCGGCAGGCCGTAGCGCAAGAACACCATCTGCTCGAGCCGCTGGGTGAGCGCCTTGAAGCCCTCGCCCAGGAAAGGTTTCAAAGGGGAGACGGCGTCGAAGCCGAGCAGGCCTTCCTCGGCATCGTGCAGCAGTTCGCGCAGCTCGACCACGGGCGCCAGCGGTACGTCGGACGCGGCGCGGCGCAGCAGCATCACGCAGATCGAATGCTGGGCCACGGACAGCGGCAGCGGCCAGGCCGAGTGACCGCCCCAGCGGTAGGTGCGGGCCAGGCCGAGAGCGAGGTCGGCATCGTCCCAGTCGAAAGGGGTAGGATTGAGCAGGTCGAGGCGCTTGCCGGATGGCATGCGAACCCAGGCGCGTATCGTCATCCGGGAATTCTACATTGATATGGCTGAACACCCGCGGCCGCGCGCCCACTACACTGGACTGCTGCGCAGACCCGGGAGGAAGGATGAGCGAACATTCACGAGGTGCGGCTGGCCGACGCATCGATTGTGACGTACTGGTGGTGGGCGGCGGCATCAACGGCGCCGGCATCGCGCGCGACGCCAGCGGGCGCGGCCTGCGCGTGGTCTTGTGCGAGAAGGACGACCTGGCCCAGCACACGTCCTCGGCGTCCAGCAAACTGATACACGGCGGGCTGCGCTATCTGGAGCAGTACCACTTCGGCCTGGTGCGCAAGGCGCTGGCCGAGCGCGAAGTGCTGCTGAAGAGCGGTCCGCACATCATGCGTCCGCTGCGCTTCGTCATGCCGCATGCCAGCAGCGCCGGGATGCGCCCGGCCTGGATGATCCGTGCCGGCCTGTTCCTCTACGACCACCTGGCGCGGCGCGATTTCCTGCCCGGCTCCGAGGCGCTGTCGCTGCGCGACCACCCGGCAGGCAGCCCGCTGCAGCCGCAGTTCAGCCGCGCGTTTGCGTATTCCGATGCCTGGGTCGACGATGCCCGGCTAGTGGTACTGGCCGCCATCGATGCCCGCGAGCGCGGCGCCCGCATCCTGACCCGCACCCGCTGCACGCAGCTGGTGCGCGAACCGCAGCGCTGGGTCGCCACCCTGCAAGGCGTCGACGAAAGCCTGCGCGTGCATGCGCGCTGCCTGGTGAATGCGGCCGGGCCGTGGGCGGCGGACTTCCTTGGCCTGGCCGGCGGGACCGGGAAACCGGCGCGCACGCTGCGTCTGGTGAAGGGCAGCCACATCGTGGTGCCGCGCCTGTTCGCGCACGACAGCGCGTATATCCTGCAACAGCCCGATGGCCGTATCGTGTTCGCGATTCCCTACGAAGGGACCTATACCCTGGTCGGCACCACCGACGTCGATTACCGGGGCGACCTCGACCGGGTCGCGATCGACGACGCCGAGCTGGATTACCTGTGCGGCGCCGTCAACCGCGCGTTCGCGCAGCGCATCGGCGTCGAGGACGTGGTGTGGAGCTATGCCGGCGTGCGGCCGCTGATCGAGGATGCGGCCGGCAGCGCATCCGGCGCCAGCCGCGACTACCGGCTGGAAACCGACCGCGAGGGCGCGCCGCTGTTGTCCGTCTTCGGCGGCAAGGTGACCACGTTTCGAAAACTGGCCGAGCAGGCCGTCGACTGGATCGCGCCCGCGCTGGGCCGGCGCGTGCCCGGCTGGACCGATCAGGCCTGCCTGCCGGGCGGCGACCTGTTCGGGCGCCAGCCCAGTGCGCGCGGGGTACGGCAGTTCGAGGCCTGGACCCGCACCCGCCAGCAGCAATATGCCGCGCTGCCGCCGGCGCTGGTGGCCCGCTATGCGCGCGCCTACGGCACCCGGCTCGGCACCATGCTGGGGCCTTGCCGCAGCCGCGCCGACCTGGGCGCGGAGATCGTGCCGGGCCTGTTCGAGGTGGAGGCGGACTGGCTGGTCAAGCAGGAGTGGGCCCAGACCGCGGACGACATCCTGTGGCGCCGCACCAAGCTGGGGCTGCACCTGCCGTCCCCGGCCCGGCCCGATGCCACGCGCCGGCTGGATGCCTGGCTGGCGGCGTGGGCTGCAAGGCGCGGCGCTTCCGCACCGGCCGCCGTGCTGCGCGCGCTGGAAAAGTAGCAGCGCCCGACAAGCGCCGCGTGCAGGGGCGGCGGCGCGCCGGCGCAGCGCCGCCATCGGGCGCTACAGCCGTCTCGGGCGTCTCGGGCGTTTCAGCGGCTATGCCGCTGCAGCCAGGCGTCGATCTCCGGCAGGCGCGCCGCATTGGTCTTGATGCGGTCCTGGATCGCCGCGATCGCCGCCTCGACGTCGCCGCGCGAGCTGGCCGCCAGGCTGGCCTGGGCATAGCCCTTCAGCTTGTCGATGGTCGCCGGATTCGAGGACCCCATCGCCAGGCGCGCGAAGTAGCGGCTGCGCGAGCTGGCGTCGACGCGCTCGTTGATCTTCGCCGTGTTGGCCAGGGCGAAGTCGAGCGCCATGTCCGGATAGCGCTGGGCCACCGCCGAGATCATCGCCGCGCTGTTGGTCAGGCCCGGCTCGTCGGTCAGCGCCAGCTGCAGCGCGCGCTCGGCCAGCGCCTTGTTCTCGGCGCTGGCGAGCAGCACGTACAGGTGGTCGCGCAGCAGCGGGTTGGTCTCGGCGCGGGCGCGGGTGCGCAGGCCGTCCCAGGTGGCGGCATCGGCGTGCTGGGCGACCACGGCGAGGACCGTCTTGCGCAGCGGACCCGGCACGATCGACGGATCCTTGTCCATCGCGGCGTAGCGGCGCCGTGCCTCGGCGATGACCGTGGCGTCACCCAGTTCGCTCAGGGTGCCGATCAGCTCTTCGCGCAGGTTGGCGACGGCGGGCGCTTCGCCGCTGCGTGCCTCCCAGCCGGTCTGCGCCATCACCGGTGCCAGGCGCGCGATCGCGAAGCTGTTCAGGCGCTGCTGGCCGGCCCCGCCGTTCTCCGGCCAATTCTGGAAGCGCCAGTGCAGGCCTTCGAACAGGCGCGCGATACGGCTCCAGACCTGCGGGTCGGCGCTGACCGGCGCGGCCTTGGCCAGGTCGAGCGCGTTCGATGCGGGCTGCAGGCCGGCCAGGCCCAGCGACTGGCTGTCCGACAGCAGGCCGATCTGGTCGATCGGCGCCAGCGTCGCGAAAGCCTGCGCCAGTTGCGCGAATTCCTTCGGCGCGTACAGGGTGCGGTAGTAGCCGCTCTGGCCGGCGTTGACGATCACCGCGCCGCAGCCGGGCAGGGTGATGCTGCCCTTGCCGCCGGAGACCAGCGTCGACGCCTGCTTGTCGTTGCCGGCGACCTGGGCGATGACCGGCACGCGCCAGGCCAGCGGCTTCTTGTCGGGCCAGTCGCGCGAGAACTCGGCCTGGGTCAGCGGCACGATGGTCGAGCCATTTTTGCACACCGGTTCGCCGACGCGGATCAGGGGCACGCCCGGCTGCAGCGTGAAGTCGTGGGCGATCGCCGTTACCGGCTTGCCGGCGGCTTTTTCGATCTGCTTCCACAAATCGTCCGACACCGTATTGCCATAGGCATGGGCCTTCATGTAGCTGCGCACGCCGCTGCGCCAGGCGTTCTCGCCCACATAGGCTTCGAGCATGCGGATCACCGCTTCGCCCTTTTGATAGGTGATCTCGTCGAAGGCCTGGTTGGCCTGCTCGACGGTCTCGATGTGCTGCACCACCGGGTGGGTGGTGGCGACCGAGTCGCGCTGCATGGCGCCGTCGCGGCTGCCGACCGCGCCCAGGCGCGTGTTCCATTCCGGGTGCAGGCGCGCCGTCATGCGGCTTTCCATCCACGAGGCGAAGCCTTCGTTCAGCCACAGGTCGTCCCACCAGCGCATCGTGACCAGGTCGCCGAACCACTGGTGCGCCATCTCGTGGGCGGCGGTGGCGAAGATCTCCTGGCGGTCGTGCTGGGTCGAGCTGGCCGGATCGAACAGCAGCGCGTATTCGAAGGTGAAGATCGCGCCCCAGTTTTCCATCGCGCCGAAGAACTGGCTGCGGCCGGGGCCGGCGATGTTGTCGAGCTTGGGCAGCGGATAGCGCACCCCGAAGTAGTCGTTGTACTCGCGCAGGATGTCCTTCGAGGCGTCGAGCGCGAACCTGGCCTGGTCGATGGCGCCGCGGCGCGTGACGACGCCGATCTCGGTGCCCTCGGCCTTGACGGTCGCGCGCTCGAAGTCGCCCAGCGCGAAGAACAGCAGGTAGGTCGACATCTTCGGCGTCTTCGCGAAGCTCACCTTCTGGCGGCCGTCCGGCAGCGTAGTGGTGCTCGCGGCCGGCATGTTACTGACCGCCATCTGGCCGGCCGGGATCGTCACGTCCAGCGAGAAGGTGGCCTTGTAGGCCGGCTCGTCCCAGGATGGGATCATGCGGCGCGCGTCCGAGTTCTCGAACTGGGTGTAGAGCGCGCGCTGCTGCTTGCCGTCGGCGCCCGGGTAGTCGAGCGAGAACAGGCCGACCGCCTGGGTGCCGATCACGCCGCTGTAATCCAGCGTCAGCTTGTAGAGGCCGGGCGCGAGCGGCTTGTCGACGCTGAAGGTGGCGGTCTGCGCCGCGGCATCGACGCTGGTCTTCGCGCCCTGGGCACTGCCGCCGGCGAGCGGCGCCACGCTGGCGCTGTCGAAGCGCAGGTCGGCTGCGTTCAGCGTGATGCTGCTGGTGGCTTTGGTGACGCTGATGGTGATCGTCGCCCTGGCGGTGAAGCGCCCCTTGGCCGCGTCCGGCGTCAAGGCGATCTCGTAATGGCTGGGGACGACGCCGCGCGGCAGCTGGGTGGTGGCTTCCTGGGCCGCTGCCGTCTTCGGAGCGGCGATGGCTTGTTGAAGCGGGAAGGCGGCGAGCGCGAGGGCGACGGCGGCGGAGATCAGGCTGCGGTGCATGACGGTCCTATCTTGTATGTATGTCGTGCTTGCCTCGGTCAAGGGGCAAGGCCAGCCTGCCAATCTACGTGCAAGAATGCATGGCTGTCAATCGACGCGCATGCTGCGCTATCATCGTCGGTACAACCATGGAGGAGACATCGCATGAAGCTTTACACCAGCCACCGCACCCCGAATCCGCGCCGCGTGCTCATGTTCATCGCCGAGAAAGGCATCACCGGCATCGAGCTGGTTCAAGTCGACCTGTTCAAGGGCGAGCACAGGCGCGAGGAATTCACCGGCATGAACCCGATGGCCCAGATCCCGGTGCTGGAACTGGACGATGGCCGGCAACTGGCGGAGACGCGCGCGATCTGTACCTACCTGGAGGGTCTGTATCCGGAGCCGAACCTGATGGGGGCGGGCTTCGAGGAGCGCGCCTTCATCGAGATGGCCGACCGCCGCGCCGAGCTGCAGCTGTTCCTGAAGATCGCCAACTGCATTCGCCACACGCACCCGGGCCTGGCGCCGCTGGAGCAGCCGCAGTTCGCCGACTTCGGCGCGGCGCAGGGGCAAAAGATGCGCGACACGGCGCGCTGGCTGGACGGCGTGCTGGCAGGCCAGCAATACGTGGCCGGCGACCGTTTCACGATCGCCGACATCACGGCTTTCTGCGCGCTGGAATTCGCGCGCGGCCTGATGAAGTTCCGGCCGGGCGAGGAGGGCTTGGGCCACCTGCAGGCCTGGCGCGACCGGATGGCCGAGCGGCCGAGCGCGCAGGTCATATAACGTCGTTCCCGCGAAGGCGGGAACCCATACTGAGGCGCCGACGTCACGTAGTTTGGTGTTGACGCGTTAATTCAGGCATACCGAGTCCTGCACCTCAGCATGGATTCCCGCCTTCGCGGGAATGACGGCAATAAATCAACCGACCCGCTTGTACCACGGGCGATCGCCTTCGATCGCCTGGTAGGTGTTGGCATGGGCATCCGCCACCGACATCGGCTGGTCCAGGCACAGCACGCCGAAACGCGCCAGGCTGTCGTGGAACAGGCGCAGCACGCGCTGGCGCAGCACCGGTCCGAAGTCGCTCAGCGCATGGCAGCACAGGATGGCCTGGAACTCGTTGAACGAGGCGTCCGTCACCAGGCTGTACTGCGACCAGGTGATGCGGCGGCGCAGGTCGGCGCGCAGGCGCGCGCATTGGCCTTGCTCGCCATCCTCGATTTCGAAGAAGTCCAGCAGCTTGCCGCGTCCGCCGCTGTCGAGGTGGCGCTGCTGCGCTCCCTCGACCTCGGCCAGCGGCAGGCAGGCATCCTGCATCGCCGCCACCATCTCCTCGTTGGCGAGGGTGGCATGGATGTCGAGTTTGCCCAGCACGCCTTCCTCGGCCAGCACGATCGCCAGCGTCCACGCTTCGCCCACGCCGGCGCATTCGGCCAGCCAGACCCGCGGGATGGGCCAGCCGCGCAAGGACGGCGCCAGCACCGCGCGCAGCCTTGCCGCATGGCCGACGCAGTCGAACAGCGGGGCAGGTGCCACCGACAGCGTGCGCAGCAGCTTTGAAGCCGCCCTGGTGTCGTGCAGCGCCTGCTCCTGCAGCCCGGACAGCGTGGCCGCACCGCCATCGCGCATGGCCTGGGTCAGCCTGGTCCGCAGCGCCGCGCGATCGTAGGCGCGGAAGTCGTAGCCGAAACGCTGGAAGATCGCTTCCAGCAGCAGCTCCGTTTCCAGCTCCTCGATCGCGAGCCCGGCGGCCAGTCCGGTCCACGCGTTCATATCAACCTCCTCAATGCAACCACACGCGCATCATCGACAGCAGCTGGGCCACATCCACCGGCTTGGTGATGTAGTCCGAGGCGCCGGCGGCGATGCACTTGTCGCGGTCGCCCTTCATCGCTTTCGCGGTCAGGGTGATGATCGGCAGCGACTTGAACTTCGGGATGCGGCGGATCGCCCGCATCGTGTCGTAGCCGTCCATCTCCGGCATCATGATGTCCATCAGGACGATCTCGATGCTCGGGTCCTTCTCCAGCACCTCGATGCCGTCGCGGCCGTTCTCGGCAAACAGGACCTGCATCTGCTGGCGCTCCAGCAGCGAGGACAGCGCGAAGATGTTGCGCAGATCATCGTCGACGATCAGCACCTTGCGGCCGGCCAGGCCGGAATCGAGTGCCTGGATCTGTTCGAGGATCCGGCGCTGCGTATCCGGCAGGCTGGCGTGCGAGCGGTGCAGGAACAGCGCGGTCTCGTCCAGCAGGCGTTCCGGCGAGCGGGCGTCTTTCATCACGATGGTCTTGGCGTAGCGCTTGAGCTTCGTGACTTCCTTGCGGCCCAGTTCCGCGGCCGTGTAGATCACGATCGGCAGGTCGCGCAGGGCCGGCTGCTTGCCGATCTGGTCGAGCAGGTCGAAGCCGGAGATGTCCGGCAGGGTCAGGTCCAGCACCATGCAGTCGAAGTGCGATTCGGCCAGCGCCTGCATCGCCGCGGCACCGGTTTCCACCGTCACGATGCGCACGTCGGAGTCGCCGATCAGCGAAATGATCGATTCGCGCTGGGCCATGTCGTCCTCGACCACCAGCAGCGAGCGTTTGCCGCCCATCAGGAACTTCTGGATGCGCGTGAATTCCTCGTTCAGCATGTCGCGGCTGACCGGCTTGTTGATGTAGCTGATCGCGCCCTGGCGCAGCGCGCGCTCGCGCTCGCGCATCGCCGACAGCACGTGCACCGGGATGTGGCGGGTGCCCGGGTCGCGCTTCAGGCGTTCCAGCACGGTCAGGCCGTCGATGTCCGGCAGGTCGATGTCGAGCAGGATCGCGGCCGGCTGGAAGTCGCGTGCCAGCGACAGCGCCGAGTCGCCGCGGTGGGTCACGATGCCCTTGAAGTTCTTCTCGCGGGCGAAGTCGAGCAGGGTCTTGGCGAAGCGCTCGTCATCCTCGACGATCAGCACCGAAGGGTCGCCCGGCACGATCAGGCCGCGGTCGTCCAGCATGCTCGCGTACTCGACCAGGCCGGTGCTCGGGTCCGGCACCGCGACGGCGGTGCCGACCGCGGTGGCGGTATCGGTCGATACCTCCAGCAGCATGGCCGGGGCCGGGGCCGGCAGCGGTGCGGGCTGCTGCGGCGGTGCCAGGCGCGCCGGCTGCGGCTGGCGGGTCTGTTCGTAGTTGATGAAGCCGGCGCGGTTGTACGGCAGGTAGAGCGTGAAGGTCGAGCCGACGTTGACCGTCGATTCGACGCGGATCTCGCCGCCCAGCAGACGCGCCAGTTCGCGCGAGATCGACAGGCCCAGGCCGGTGCCGCCGTATTTGCGGGCGGTCGAGCCGTCGGCCTGCTGGAAGGCTTCGAAGATCAGCTGCAGCTTGTCGGACGGGATACCGACGCCGGTATCGCTGACCGAGAAGGCCAGCACCGCATCCGCGTGCAGCAGGTGCGGGTGGTCGGCGGTCCAGCCGCTGGTCACCAGGCTGATGTTCAGCGCGACCTGGCCGTGGCTGGTGAACTTGAACGCGTTCGAGAGCAGGTTCTTGAGAACCTGCTGCAGGCGCGTGGTGTCGGTCATCAGCGCGGTCGGCAGGTTGTCCGCCAGGTCGACCTGGAAGCCGAGATGCTTGGCTTCGGCCATGTGGCGGAAGGTGCGGTCCACGTAGTTGCGCAGGGCCGAGAAGCGGTACTCGGACACGTCCAGCGTGACGGTACCGGATTCGATCTTCGACAGGTCCAGAATGTCGTTAATCAGGGTCAGCAGGTCGGAGCCGGAGCCGTGGATGGTCTTCGCGAATTCCACCTGCTTGTTCGACAGGTTGCCCTCGGGGTTATCCGAGAGCTGCTGCGCCAGGATCAGCAGCGAGTTCAAAGGCGTCCGCAGTTCGTGCGACATATTCGCCAGGAACTCGGACTTGTACTTCGAAGACAGCGCCAGCTGGGTCGCCTTTTCTTCCAGCGCCAGCTTGGCCTGTTCCACCTCGCGGTTCTTGCGTTCCACCTCGATGTTCTGCTCGGACAGCAGGCGTGCCTTTTCCGCCAGTTCCTGGTTGGTCTGCTGCAGTTCCTGCGCCAGCGACTGCGACTGGGTCAGCAGCGATTCGGTACGGCTGTTCGCCTCGATGGTGTTCAGCACCACGCCGATCGATTCCATCAGCTGGTCGAGGAAGGACAGGTGGGTCTCGGTGAAGCGGTCCAGCGACGCGATCTCGATCACCGCCTTGACCTGCTGTTCGAACAGGATAGGCAGCACCACGATATTGGTCGGCGGCGCCGCGCCCAGGCCCGATGACACCTGGATGTAGTCGCGCGGGACGTCGGTCAGCCAGATGCGGGTCTTCTCCAGCGCGCACTGGCCCACCAGGCCTTCGCCCGGCAGGAAGGAGGTCGGCAGCTTGCGGCTGGAACGGTAGCCGTAGGAGGCGATCAGGCGCAGGCGCGCGTCGTTGCCCTCCGAGTCCATCATGTAGAACACGCCGTGGTGGGCGGTAATCAGCGGCGCCAGTTCCGACAGGATCAGCTTGGTCACCGCCTGGAGGTCGCGCTGGCCCTGCAGCAGGCGGGTGAAGCGCGCCAGGTTGGTCTTCAGCCAGTCCTGCTGCGCGTTCTTCTGCGTGGTCTCCTTCAGGTTACGGATCATCTCGTTGATGTTGTCCTTCAGGTAGGACATCTCGCCACGCGCTTCCACCTGAATCGAACGCGAAAGGTCGCCGCGCGTCACCGCCGTCGCCACCTCGCCGATCGCACGCATCTGGTTGGTCAGGTTCGCCGCCAGCTGGTTGACGTTCTCGGTCAAGTCCTTCCAGGTACCTGCCACACCGGACACGTTCGCCTGGCCGCCCAGCTTGCCCTCGGTACCCACCTCACGTGCGACGCGCGTCACCTCGGAGGCGAACGAGGACAGCTGGTCCACCATCACGTTGATGGTGTCCTTCAGTTCCAGAATCTCGCCCTTCACGTCCACGGTAATCTTCTTGGACAGGTCGCCGCGCGCCACCGCGGTCGTCACCGCCGCGATGTTACGCACCTGGCCGGTCAGGTTCGAGGCCATGAAGTTCACGTTGTCGGTCAAGTCCTTCCAGGTACCGCCGACGCCCGGCACATAGGCCTGGCCGCCCAGCTTACCCTCGGTACCCACTTCACGGGCGACGCGCGTCACCTCGGAGGCGAAGGAGGACAGCTGGTCCACCATCACGTTAATCGTGTTCTTCAGTTCGAGAATCTCGCCCTTCACGTCCACGGTAATCTTCTTGGACAGGTCGCCGTTCGCCACCGCAGTCGTCACGTCCGCGATGTTACGCACCTGGCCGGTCAGGTTACCCGCCATCGAGTTCACGCCGTCGGTCAAGTCCTTCCAGGTGCCGGCCACGCCAGGCACGTTCGCCTGGCCGCCCAGACGGCCCTCGGTACCCACCTCGCGCGCCACACGGGTCACCTCGGAGGCGAAGGAGTTCAGCTGGTCGACCATCACGTTGATGGTGTTCTTCAGCTCCAGAATCTCGCCCTTCACGTCCACGGTAATCTTCTTGGACAGGTCGCCGTTCGCCACCGCGGTGGTCACGTCCGCGATGTTACGCACCTGGCCGGTCAGGTTGCCCGCCATCGAGTTCACCGAGTCGGTCAAGTCCTTCCAGGTACCCGCGACGCCCTTCACCTGCGCCTGGCCGCCCAGCTTGCCCTCGGTACCCACCTCACGCGCGACGCGCGTCACCTCGGACGCGAAGGAGGACAGCTGGTCCACCATCACGTTGATCGTGTTCTTCAGTTCGAGAATCTCGCCCTTCACGTCCACGGTGATCTTCTTGGACAGGTCGCCGTTCGCCACCGCGGTCGTCACCGCCGCGATGTTACGCACCTGGCCGGTCAGGTTGGAGGCCATGAAGTTCACGTTGTCGGTCAAGTCCTTCCAGGTGCCGCCGACACCCGGCACGTAAGCCTGGCCGCCCAGCTTGCCCTCGGTACCCACCTCGCGCGCCACCCGGGTCACCTCGGAAGCGAAGGAACGCAGCTGGTCCACCATGACGTTGATGGTGTCCTTCAACTGCAGAATCTCGCCGCGCACGTCCACGGTAATCTTCTTGGACAAGTCGCCGTTCGCCACCGCAGTGGTCACCTCCGCAATGTTACGCACCTGCGAAGTCAGGTTACCCGCCATCGAGTTCACCGAGTCGGTCAAGTCCTTCCAGGTACCCGCGACGCCCGGCACGTAAGCCTGGCCGCCCAGCTTGCCCTCGGTACCCACCTCGCGCGCCACACGGGTCACCTCGGAGGAGAAGGAGGACAGCTGTTCCACCATCGTGTTCGCGGTGGTCGCCGCGCGCAGGTACTGGCCCTTCAGCGGGTGGCCGTCCACCTCGAGCGCCATGGTCTGCGACAGGTCGCCCTTGGCCACGGCGCCGATGACGCGCGCCATTTCGGTGGTCGGGCGCACCAGGTCGTCGATCAGGGTGTTGACCGAGCTGATGATGGTCGACCAGCCGCCGACCACGCCCGGCACGTCCGCGCGCTGGGTCAGGTGACCTTCGCGGCCGACGACGCGCGACACCTCCGTCACCGTCTCGACCATTTTCTGTTTGGTTTCGATGATGTCGTTCAGGGTATCGGCGATCTTGCCGGAGACGCCGGTCCAGTCGGAGGGCATGCGCACCGAGAAGTCGCCTTTTTTCAGCGCCATCAGCGTCGACAGCAGCAGCTTGACATCCAGCTGTTCAGCCATGTCAGTCATGTTATTCATTGGCCAGGGTTCCTCGAGGTAGAGAAGGAGTAGAGCGGGCAGAGAGGTTTTTGTTAAATCTTAGAAAGACGTAAAGATACTCTTGTGTATGGTCAAGTCAAGCATCAGCAGAGCAATATAGACAACTGTGTTACATGGCTGCCATAAACTTGCATTTCTGCAATTTACGTTAGACAATTCGCGCGAGGATAGCTGATCAGGAAAAGACGCGGCGCACGATTGCCATGCACGTAAAGACGTTTGTTGTAGCAAGGCGACAACTATTTGTTCAATTTGTCGACCACGGAGATGGTTAAAAGAATAATTTTTCGTGCTTTTTGGTTACAACTCAACTAGCATACGAGTGTTACGGAACAGGTTGTTACACCATCAACAGCGCGGGGTTACCATGATGACCGTCGAACTAGACGAGCTGATGCATTGCGACACGGCGTCGAGCTGGGGAGAAGCGCTGTTTTCCCTGGGGCGACATTACGGTTTCGAAAAAGTCCTGTTTGCGATGTCGGGTTCACGCCACGCGCGTCTCGAGCACGCTTTCTTCCAGACGAATTATCCGCGCCAGTGGCGGGATCGCTACGAAGCGGAGCGCCTGGCCTATGTCGATCCGCTGGTCAGCCACTGCCTGTCGAGCACTTTGCCGCTGGTGTGGCAGGCCGACACTTTCCGCAGCCCGGCGCAGCGCGCCATGTATCAGGATGGATGCGTGCACGGCATCCGCGCCGGCGTGAGCTTTCCGATCCACGGGCCGAACGGCGAGTTCGGCATGCTCAGCTTCGCCTGCGATCCCGACGCGGCGCAGTCGGCTTTCAAATCGGATTTCGCAAGGGAGGTCGCTGCGCTGCTGCCCGAACTGGCGCTGGTGCGCGACCATGTCTTTGCCTCGGGCGTGCGGTTCTGCCCGCCGGCCACCCACGAAGCTGCGCCACGGCTGACGCCGCGTGAGCTCGAGGTGCTGAACTGGGTGATGGTGGGGAAATCTTCTTGGGAGATTTCAAAGATTACCGGCTGCTCCGAGGCGACGGTGAATTTTCATATGGGCAATATTCGCCAGAAATTCAACGTCAACACCCGGCAGCAGGCGGTCGTGCGCGCGATCTCGCTGGGCTTGATTACCCCAGAAGATCACCATCGTTGAGTTTGCCGTTCACATAGAGTTTGAGCAGCAGGGCAACCGGGGCCGGAATCGCCAGGCCCGTCTCGAAACGGCTGCCGCTCGATTGCGTCACGCCGAAGCGTCCCCAGAATTTCTCCTGACTTTCCCGTTTGCTGATGCGGTACTTCTTCAGTTCGCTGACGGTTGGAGCCAGCGCTGCCTGGAATTTTGCATTGACCGCCTCGGGCTCCCGCAGGCTTGCTTCGGTAACGAAATCATTGGCCATCGCCGCTCCTCCTTAGAAAGGGTTGTAAAGATGTGTGGAAGACAAGTATTCCATGCATCATTCATTCGGCGACCTAGCAATACTGATAGTTCCTGCAGGAATGCCCTAGAGAGGAGGAGAGTGTTGTTACGCTACTTGAGCTAACGCAAACCTTATGATTTCGGGCTTGATTTCCGGGTTAGTTCTTGCCAGAGGAACGTATAGGTCAAGGCCCACATGGTCGCAGTCTGCTCATTGTTGGCCGCGCCGGCGTGCCCGCCCTCGGTGTTTTCCCAGTACAGCACGGCGTGTTCCTGGGCCCGCATCAGGGCCGCCATCTTGCGCGCGTGGCCCGGATGGACGCGGTCGTCGCGGGTCGAGGTCGTGAACAGCACACGCGGATAGCGCCGGCCCCGGGACACCTGATGGTAGGGCGAGTACCTGGCGATATACGCCCATTCTTCCGGATCGTCGGGATCGCCGTATTCGCCCATCCAGGAAGCGCCCGCCAGCAGCTGGTGGTAGCGGCGCATGTCGAGCAGCGGCACCTGGCAGACCACGGCGCCGAACAACTCCGGACGCTGGGTCAGCGCGGCGCCGACCAGCAGGCCGCCATTGCTGCCGCCCATGATGCCCAGGTGCTTGGGGCTGGTGAGCCGGCGGGCGACGAGGTCTTCGGCCACGGCCAGGAAATCGTCGAAGGCGTTCTGGCGCAGGTGTTTGAGCGCGGCCTGGTGCCAGCGCGGGCCGAACTCGCCGCCGCCGCGGATGTTGGCCAGCACGTAGACGCCGCCGCGCGCCAGCCAGGCTTCGCCGGTGACGCCGCTGTAGAAGGGCGTGAGCGAAACTTCGAAGCCGCCGTAGCCGTACAGCAGGGTCGGATTCGTGCCGTCCATCGGCGTGTCCTTGCGCATCACCACGAAGTAGGGGATGCGGGCGCCGTCTTTCGATACCGCCTCGAACTGGCCGACCGTGTAGGGGCTGGCGTCGAAAAACGCCGGCATCGCCTTCAGCAGCTCGCGCTCGTCGCTGCCGCTGTGCGCCAGGTAGAGCGTGCTCGGGGTCAGGAAATCGGTCACGGTCAGGAAGTAGTCGTTCGATGCGATTTCGTCGACGCCCGACACGCCCAGCGCGCCCATGCCGGGCGCCGCCACCTCGCGCCGCTCCCAGGCGCCACCCACGTGGCGCAGTTCGACGATGCGGTTCTTGACCTTGTCCAGCACCGTCAGCAGGACCGCGTCGCGGGTCACGCCGATGCCGTCCAGCGAGGTCGTCTCGGTAGGCGTGAACAGGGCCTGGAAATCGCGCGCGCCGGCCATGAAGCGCGCAAAATCGATGGCCAGCAGCGCGCCTTGCGGCCAGTGCGCGTCGCCCAGATCCCAATCGGAGCGCAGCTGGACCAGCAACTGCTCGCGTACCGTGAAGGCGTCCGCATCCTCGGGCTTGTCGACCCGGGTGAGCGCGCCGTCGGCCGGGTCGCGCACGAACAGTTCGCTGCTGTAGAAGCCGATCTGGCGCTGCACGAACTGGCGCTCGTGGCCCGGCGTGTAGTCGAACCAGGCCGACGCCGAGAGATCGTCTTCGTTCGCTTCGTACACCGGGCGCGCGTCAGGCAGCGGCGTGCCGCGCCGCCATTCCTTGACCACGCGCGGATAGCCGGAACTGGTCATCGAGCCGGGGCCGAAGTCGGTGGCCACGAACACGCTGTCGCGGTCGATCCAGCTGGCGCCACCTTTCGCTTCGGGCAGGATGAAGCCGTCGGCGACGAAGGCCAGGCGTTCGAGGTCGAATTCGCGCACCACGTGGGCATCGCCGCCGCCGCGCGAGAGCGAGACCAGGCAGCGTCCACCCTGCGGCTTGAGGAAAGAAGCCCCGGCCCAGACCCAGTTCTCGTTCTCTTCGCGCGCCAACTGGTCGAGGTCGAACACCGTTTCCCACTGCGGCTCGGGCTTGCGGTATTCCTCCAGCGTGGTGCGGCGCCAGATGCCGCGCTCGTGGTCGGCGTCGCGCCAGAAGTTGTAGTAGCGGCCCTGGTACAGGCCCACGTAGGGGATGCGGTCCTTCGAATCGAGGATGGTCTTGAGGCGTGCGCGCAGCGCCGCGTAGCCCGGCGCCGCCGTCAGTTCGGCCTCGGTTTCGGCGTTGCGTTTGCCGACCCAGCCGAGCGCCTGTTCCGAGGCGACTTCCTCGAGCCAGAGGTAGGGGTCCTGTTCCATCGTGTGCATGCGCTTTCCTTATTGCCGGGCTCTCGCCATTTCAATCCGATTGCGTAATACTAGCAATTATTCAAAATCTTGCCGCACGAGCAGACCGACATGCCAGATGCAAGCACGCGCAACATGGGCAAAACCTTCGGCGCCAGCGGCCCGATGCGCATGGCTCTGTGGATCGGCGGATTGTGGCTGGCGCTGCTGGTGGGGGCGGCCCTGCATCTGGGCGCGAAGCGCACGGTCGACGACGACGCCCGGCGCCGCTTCGACAGCATCGCCCAGGGCGCGCGCCAGCGGCTGGATGGCGCCGTGCAGTCCTATGCGCAGGTGGTGCGCAACATGGCGGGCCTGTTCAACGCCAACGGCGGCGAGGTCTCGCGCCTGCAGTTCCACCGCTATGTCGCGTCGCTGGGCGTTGCCGACAATTTTCCGGCCATCGAATCGCTCAACTATGGCGTCCATGTCCTCGACGCCCGGCGCGACGCCTTCGTGGCCGCGGTGCGCGCAGACCGCAGCCTGGACCCGCGCGGCTACCCCGGCTTCGACATCCAGCCGCCCGGCCGGCGCCCGTCCTACCTGGTGCTCAGCTACCTGGAGCCGATGCTGGCGCCGCGGCTCGGCATTGACATGATCGCAGACCGCCCGGCGGTCGCGCGCAGGCTGGAGGAAGCACGCGACCGTGCGGAACTGGTTGCTTCGGGCAGGCCGCTGCAATTCAAGGCTCCGCATGCCGTCCTTGCCATGACCCTGCGCTTCCCGGTGTACCGCGGCGGTGCCGTGCCCGACAGCGTCGAGGGGCGGCGCGCCGCCTATCTCGGCTCGGTCGGCATCGGCTTTTCGATACCGACCCTGGTCCAGCGCGCGCTGGACGGCATGGGCCCGCATCCGGTGGCGCTGCAGCTCTACCTGGCGAAGCAGGAGCAGCTTGCCGCCGGCCAGAAGCTGGCCGTGACGCCGGCCGACACCCTGTTGTATGGCAGTGACGTCGAGCAGGCGCCGGCCTCGCAGGTGCCGCACGACGCACGCGAGGCCTTCGAGACCGTGCTGCCGGTGCGCTTCCAGAACAACCTCTGGAAGGCGCGTTTCGTGGCCGATCGTGCCGCGCTGATCGACGGTTTCGGGTTCTGGTTTCCATGGCTGGCCTTCGGCGGCGGCTTCGGTGCGACGCTGCTGATCTATGGGCTGTTCCTGAAGCTGTACTGGTCGCGGCGCCAGGCGCTCGAGCAGCGCGTGCTGCTCGACCTGGTGCTGGACAACGTCGACGCTTATGTCTACATGAAGGATGGCGAGCGCCGCTTCCGCTACGTGAACGCCAAGATGGCCGAGGCGGCCGGCATGCCCGCCGAGCAGATGGTGGGGCGGCGCGACAGCGAGGTGCTGCCGGCGGCGCGCGCCGACGCCGTCTGGGAGCTGGACCGGCCGGTGCTGGAAACGGGGCAGGGCCGCTCGGTGCAGAACGAGATGCGGCTGCCCGACGGCAGCGTGCGCCAGCTGTGGAGCGTGAAGGTGCCGGTGCGCGCCGACGGCGAGGTCGTGGCCCTGCTGTGCGTGTCGACCGACGTCACCGACCTGCACCAGCTGAAGGCCAGGGCCGACGCCGCCAGCCAGGCCAAGACCGACTTCCTGTCCAATATGAGCCACGAGATCCGCACGCCGATGAACAGCATCATCGGCATGTCCTATCTGGCGCTCAAGCAGGCGGCCGAGCCGCGCCAGCGCGACTACCTGCAGAAGATCCACCATTCGGCCCAGCACCTGCTGGGCATCATCAACCACATCCTCGACTTTTCCAAGATCGAGGCCGGGCGCGTCGAGCTGGAGCTGCTCGACTTCACGCTGGACGCCCTGATGCACAACCTCGCCAACCAGCTGGGCGAAGCCGCCGCGGCGCGCGGCTTGACGCTGGAATTCGAGATCGCGCCCGAGCTGCGGCGCCCGCTGCGCGGCGATCCGCTGCGGCTCGAGCAGGTGCTGCTGAACTTCACCTCGAACGCGATCAAGTTTTCCGAGCAGGGCGCGGTCCTGGTGCGGGTGCGCGCCGTGCGCACCCTCGGCAGCGACACCCTGGTGCGCTTCGAGGTGCGCGACCGCGGGATCGGCATCGCGCCGGACGAGCTGCCGCAGCTGTTCGCGCCTTTCCACCAGGCCGACCCCTCGACCACGCGGCGCTACGGCGGCACCGGGCTGGGGCTGGTGATCAGCAAGCAGCTTGCCGAGCTGATGGGCGGCGAGGTCGGGGTCGAGAGCGTGCCGGGCCAGGGCAGCACCTTCTGGTTCACCGCGCGCCTCGGCACCCCGCCCGACGGCGCCGCGGCGCAGCGCGCGGCAAGCCTGGCGCTCGCCGTGGACACGCCAGGGTCGCCGGCGCGTCCGGGCGCGCTGGCCGGCAGCAGCATCCTGCTGGTCGAGGACAATGCCTTCAACCAGCAGGTGGCGCGCGAACTGCTGGAGGACGCCGGCGCCGGCGTGGTCGTGGCCGGCAACGGCAGCGAGGCGCTGGCGCTGATGCGCGCACGGGAAGAGGGCGCCGCCTTCGACTGCGTGCTGATGGACGTGCAGATGCCGGTGATGGACGGCTTCGAGGCCACGCGCCGGATCCGCCTCGACCCGCTGCTGAAGGACACGCGCGTGATCGCGATGACGGCCAACGCCGGCCTCGAAGACCAGGCACGCTGCCTGGCGGCCGGGATGGACGAATTCGTGACCAAGCCGGTGGCGCCGGAAATCCTGGTCGCGACGGTGGCCCGGGCGCTGGGACGGAGCGTGCAGCACCCGCCGCTGCCGGCCGCGCCGCCGGCGCCGGCGCAGCTGCCCGCGCTGCTCGACCTCGAGGTGCTGTCCGATACTTTCGGCGGCAATCCGGACAAGATGCGTAAATATGCCTTCATGTTCCTGGAGACGGCGCGCGAAGGCCTGCTCGAAATCGACCGTGCGCTGGCGGCCGGCGAAGTCGAGCGCGCCGCCGGGGTGGCGCACCGCATCAAGTCCTCGGCGCGGACGGTGGGCGCGATGGGCTTCGGCGAGGTCTGCGCCGACCTTGAAAACCAGCGCAACCACGGTTCGGTGGCACAGGCGCGTTCGCTGGCCGCCCGCCTGCGCGCGCTGCTGGCGCGGCTGGAACGCCACATTGCCGCCGAACTAGGGGCACGCCAACAGGATCAAAAGGCCTGAGCTCTTCGAGAATCCCGGAAAACCTACTGCGCGTTGCACTGCCGGCCTGCGATGCTCGCTGTACTTTCGTACAGCTGCGCTTCTCGGCCAGCATTGCGGCCGCTCGCTACGGTTTTTCGGGATTCTCAGCCTTGTTCAGTAGCCCCCTTGGTAGTATCCTGCGGGGGTCTACCCGAAGTCTCCCATCATGCGCTCCCCGATCTCTCCCGGCCTCCTCATCCTGCACGGCAACCAGATGGAACTGCTGCGCGCCGCCGTCTTCGACTGGCTGCGTGCAAATCCGCTCGGCCCGTTGGAGGAAGAAATCATCCTCGTGCAGTCGAACGGCGTGGCCGAATGGCTGAAGATCGCGCTGGCCGAGGAGCTGGGCGTGTGCGCGGCCACCCGGGTGGCGCTGCCGGCGCGCTTCCAGTGGGAGGCCTACCGCGGCATGCTGGGCCCGGAACGGGTACCGCGCCGCTCGCCCTTCGACAAGGATGCGCTCACCTGGCGCCTGATGCGCCTGCTGCCGGAGCTGCTGGCCAAGGAACAGTTCGCGCCGCTGCGCCACTTCCTGTCCGATGGCGACCCCGAGCGCCGCCTGCAGCTGGCCGAGCGCCTGTCCGACCTCTACGACCAGTACCAGGTCTACCGCGCCGACTGGCTGACCGACTGGGCCGAGGGACATGACCAGTTGCGTCGCCCCGGCGGCGAGCCGGTCGCGCTGGCGCCCGACCAGTGCTGGCAGGCCCAGCTCTGGCGCGAGATCCACGCCAGCCTGCCGCCCGAGCGCCGCTGGTCCGGCCGCGCCACCATCCACCAGCAGTTCATGGCCGCGGTCGAGGACGAGCGCCAGCCGGCCCAGCGCCTGCCGCGCCGCGTGGTGCTGTTCGGGATGTCGACCCTGCCTTACCAGACCATCGAGGCGATGGCCGGGCTGTCGCGCTACACCCAGGTGCTGCTGGCGGTGCCGAATCCCTGCCAGTACCACTGGGGCGACATCATCGAGGGCCGCGAGCTGCTGACCGCCGCCTACCGCCGCCACCAGTCGCGCAACGGCAGCAACCTGGCCGAGGTGCCGGTCGAGGAGCTTCACGCGCACAGCCACCCGCTGCTGGCCAGCTGGGGACGCCAGGGACGCGACTTCGTGCGCATGCTGGACGAGTTCGACGGCCAGCTCGGGGCGCGCTTCGGCAACATGCGCGTCGACCTGTTCAACGAAGGCGATGAAGGGACGCTGCTGTCGCAGGTGCAGGCGGCGGTGCGCGACCTGCTGCCGCTGGCCGAGCACCCGCACGTGCCGCCCGAGCCTGAGGATCGCTCGATCGAATTCCACATCGCCCACAGCGCCCAGCGCGAGGTCGAGGTGCTGCACGACCAGCTGCTGTCCTGGTTCGCGCGCGACCCGGCGCTGCGCCCGCGCGATGTGGTGGTGATGGTGCCCGATATCGACACCTTCTCGGCCGCCGTGCATGCCGTGTTCGACCAGCACAAGCGCAGCGACCCGCGCTACATCCCCTTCGAGATCGGCGACGTCAAGGACCGCAGCGTGAATCCGCTGCTGGTGGCGATGGAATGGCTGCTGCGCCTGCCGCAGCAGCGCTGCCGCCAGAGCGAGGTGCGCGACCTGCTGGACGTGCCGGCGCTGGCCGCACGGTTCGGCGTGGAGGAAGACGACCTGCCGACCCTGGGCCGCTGGATCGAGGGCGCCAGCGTGCGCTGGGGCCTGGACCAGAAGCACCGCGCCGGCCTCGGCCTGGGCTCGGCCGGCGAGCAGAATTCCTGGCTGTTCGGCATCCGGCGGATGCTGCTGGGCTATGCCACCGGCGCCGGCCCCAGCTTCGGCGAGATCGAACCCTATGCCGAGGTGGGCGGCCTCGACGCATCGCTGGCCGGCGCGCTGGCCGAACTGGTGGAAAGCCTGCTGGCCTGGCGCGAACAGCTCGATGCGGTGCTCACGCCGCAGGAGTGGGGCCAGCGCGCGCGCGCACTGATGGCGCGCTTCTTCCGCGCCCGCGACGACGAAGACCGCATGATGCTGAACCAGCTCGAGGAAGCGCTGCAGTGCTGGCTGGAGATCTGCGAGAACGCCCTGTTTGACGAAGCGGTGCCGCTGGGCGTGATGCGCGAAGCCTGGCTGTCGGAGCTCGACCAGCCGGCCCTGAACCACCAGTTCGTTTCGGGCGGCGTGACCTTCTGCACCCTGATGCCGATGCGCGCCGTGCCCTTCAAGGTGGTCTGCCTGCTGGGCATGAACGACGGCGACTTCCCGCGCCGCGGCCACCAGTCCGACTTCGATCTGCTGGCACTGCCGGGCATGGGACGGCCGGGCGACCGCTCGCGCCGCGACGACGACCGCTACCTGATGCTGGAAGCCCTGCTGGCCGCGCGCGACAAGCTGTATGTGAGCTGGGTCGGCCGCAACGTGCGCGACAACACCGAGCAGCCGGCCTCCGTGCTGGTCTCGCAGCTGCGCGACTACCTGAAGAACGGCTGGGACATGGAAGAGGGCCTGCCGGACCGCACCACGGTGCATGCGCTGCAGCCGTTCTCGCGCCGCTATTTCGAAGCGGGCGGCCTGCTGACCTATGCCGGCGAATGGCGCTCGGCGTACAGGGAAGATGAGGACAACGCAGCAAGCGACGACGCTTTGCCGCCCTACGAACTGGAACCCGACTACCGCCTGAAGCTGGGCGAGCTGCTGTCCTTCCTGCGCCAGCCGGCGCGCTACTTCTTCCGGCGCCGCCTGGGCGTGAACTTCGGCGGCAACGAGGTGGTGGGCGAAGACGAGGAGCCGTTCTCGCTCGACGCCCTCGAACGCTACTTCGTGGAAGACACCCTGCTCGACGACAGCGGCAGCCCGGAAGCGCAGGACGAAGTGCGCCAGATGCTCGATGCGCGCGCCCAGCGCCTGGTGCGCGAGGGCAGGCTGCCGATCGGCCTGCTGGGCCGGCAATGGCAGCAGCAGCTGGTCGAGGACCTGGTGCCGGTGCGGCGCAGCTGGCTGGCGTTGGGCGCCCGCTATCCGGACCCGGCGCCCAAGCTGGCGGTGAGCCTGGACGTGAACGGGATCCTGCTCGACGACTGGATCGACAAGCTGCGCAGCAACGACGGCGAGACCGTGTGGCTGCTGCAGATCTCGTCCAAGGTGCTGGACCGCAAGGGCGCGCCGCGCGGCGACAAGCTGATCGGCCCCTGGCTGCGCCAGCTGGCGGCCAGCGCGGTCGGCGCGCGCCTCACCGGCTACCTGGTGGCGCGCGACGCCACGCTGCAGCTGGACCCGATCGACCCCGCCATCGCCCATGCCGCCATCGAGAACATCGTGGCGCTGTGGCGCGCCAATCTCGACCATCCGCTGGCGGTGGCCTGCAAGACCGCGCTGGCCCACCTGGCCGGCGGCGACCCGCGCGAGACCTATGACGGCGGCTTCGAAATCAATGGCGAAGTCGACGACCCCTGTCTTGCGCGCCTGTGGCCCGAATTCGCGGTGCTGCGCGCCGCCGGCGACTGGCCGCGCACTGCCGAAGCTTTATATGGCCCGCTGGCGGCCTGGCTGCGCGACAGCGTCACCGTCACCGTCACTCCGCAGGAGCCGAGCGTATGAGCGAGCTGCTCCAGCCCCTGACTTTCCCGCTGCACGGCTCGCGCCTGATCGAAGCCAGCGCCGGCACCGGCAAGACCTGGACCATCGCCGCGCTCTACCTGCGCCTGGTGCTCGGCCACGGCAATGGCAATGGCGACGGCGAAGAGAACGGCTTCCCGCGCCCGCTGCTGCCGCCCGAGATCCTGGTGATGACCTTCACCCGCGCCGCCACGCGCGAGCTGTCGAACCGGGTGCGCGAACGCCTGGTGCAGGCGGCCGCCTTCTTCCGTGGCGAGGAATACGTCGACGATCCCTACCTGGAGGCGCTGGCCGACAGCTACGAGGATGACGCCGCGCGCATGGTCGCGGCCCACCGCCTGGTGCTGGCCGCCGAGACCATGGACGAAGCGGCGATCTTCACCATCGACGCCTGGTGCCAGCGCATGCTGCGCGAACACGCCTTCGACAGCGGCAGCCTGTTCGACGAAGAGCTGGTCGGCGACGAGCGTGCCCTGTTCGAGGATGCCGCCAACGACTACTGGCGCCAGCACGTGTATCCGCTGAACGGCCATGCACTCAAAAGCCTGCTGGCGGTCTGGAAGGACGTCGATGCCCTGAAGGCGGCGGCGCGCGAGCTGGTGCAGCGCGCCGAATTGCTGGGACCCGACTGCGTGGACGAGGAGGGCCGGCCGAACGACATGGAGGCGCTGGGCGCCGTCATCGCCGCGGTCGAGCGCTCGCAGAAGGCCAAGCTCGCGCGCCTGAAGGAGGGCTGGACCGAGCGCGCGGATGCGATGGAAGCCTGGATCGCCGCCCAGCGCGGCACGCACCCGAAATGCTTCAACGGCACCAAGATGAAGCCGGAGTCGCTGGCGAAGTGGTTCGAGGCCTTGCGCGCCTGGGCTGCGGACCCCGCCATGCTGACGCCCGATCTCAACGACACCGCCTGGAACCGCCTGACCCCGGACGGCATCGTCAATGCCTTTGCCAAGGATTTCAGCGCCGCCGTGCCCGAATGCTTCGAGCATACGCAGGCGCTGAAGGCGGCCCTGGAAGAGATCGAGCCGATGGCCCACGCGCTGCTGCGCCACGCCGCCTGCAACATCGCGCGCCGCATGATCGACCTGAAACGCCGCAACCGCCAGTTCGGTTTCGCCGACATGCTCGCGCGCCTGAAAAACGCGCTCGAAGGCGTCAACGGCGAAGCCTTGCGCAAGCGGATCCTCGACCAGTTCCCGGTGGCGATGGTCGACGAATTCCAGGATACCTCGCCCGACCAGTACCGCATCTTCGACCTGCTGTACCACGTGGCGGATAACGATCCGAGCCACGGCCTGTTCCTGATCGGCGACCCCAAGCAGTCGATCTACGGCTTCCGCGGCGCCGACATCCACAGCTATCTGTCGGCGCGCCGTGCCACCGCCGGCCGGCATTACCAGCTCGGCACCAACTACCGTTCGACCGAAGCCGTGGTGGCGGCCGTCAACCGGCTGTTCGAATACGCCGAGCAAGGGCATGCCTTCGGCGCTTTCCGCTTCAAGAAGGAGGGCGAGAACCCGCTGCCTTTCGAGGCGGTGAAGGCGGCCGGGCGCGGCACCGAGCTGGTCGGCGTCGATGGCCCCTTCCAGGCGCTGGCGGTGGCGAGCACGCCGCGCGAGGACCTGCGCACCGAGGACTACCGCGAATACTTCGCCCACCACTGCGCCGAACACATCGTCAGCCTGCTGAACGATCCGCACGTGGGCTTCCGCGACCGCGACAGCGGCCAGTTCAAGCGCCTGGTGCCGGCCGACATCGCGGTGCTGGTGCGCGACCGCCGCGAAGCCACGGCAATCCGGCGCGCGCTGGTGCAGCGCCGCGTCGCCAGCGTCTACCTGTCGGACCAGGATTCGGTGGTCGAGAGCCAGGAAGCGGTCGACGTGCTGCGCTGGCTGCAGGCGGTTGCCAGCCCCCTGGATGGGGTGTTGGCACGGACCGCCTTCGCCACCGCCACCTGTGCGCTGCCGCTGACCGAACTCGCCCGCCTGTCGAGTGACGAACTGGCCTGGGAGCAGCGGGTCGAGCAGCTGAAGAACCTGCACCAGACCTGGCAGCGCCAGGGCGTGCTGGCGATGCTGCGCCGCTTCATCCACGAACTCGGCCTGCCGGCCAAGCTGCTGGCCATGAGCGGCGGCGAGCGGCGCCTGACCAACCTGCTGCACCTGGCCGAGCTGCTGCAGGAAGCCAGCCGCGAACTCGATGGCGAGCAGGCCCTGATCCGCTGGTTCGCCGAGCAGGTCGAGGGACTGGGCGAGGGTGGCGACGAGCGTGTGCTGCGCCTGGAAAGCGATGCCGAGCTGGTCAAGGTCGTCACCGTGCACAAGTCCAAGGGCCTGGAATACCCCCTGGTGTATCTGCCCTTTGCCGTCACCGCGCGCAAGACCGACCGCCGTAACCGCGCCTTCTTCGAGTACGTGCACGAAGATGGCGGGCGGCGCATCGACCTCGGCCTGAGCGAGGATGCGCTGCAGGCGGTGGACCGCGCGCGCCTCGAAGAAGACCTGCGCCTGCTGTATGTGGCGCTGACGCGCGCCAAGCACTTCCTGTGGCTGGGCGTCGCCGCCGTGGCGGCCGGACGCAAGGGCGAGAACCGCCTGCACGAATCCGCGCTCGGCTACCTGCTGACCGGCGGCACGCCGGTGCCGGCCAGCGAGATGCAGGCGCGCTGGGAACAGCTGCGCGGCAGTGTCGATGCGATCGAGCTGCACACGCTGGACGCGCCGGAAGGCTGCACCCGCCTGGCGCGCGCCGACGTGCGCCCGGAACTGGTCGAGGCCCCGGCCTTCGACGGCCAGTTCGAGCGCAACTGGGCGGTCGGGTCCTTCACCTCGCTGACCCGCCACACGGTGGCGCCGCCGACCCGGCCGCAGGAAGAAAACCTGCTGGAAGAAGACGAGCCTGGCACGGTCGAAGTGCAAAGAGCCGAGGACGCGCCCTGGCACCGCTTCCCGCGCGGCGCCACGCCCGGCAACTTCCTGCACGAGCAGCTGGAGTGGATGGCGCAGGAGGGCTTCGGCCGCATCGACGAGGACGATTTCATCAAGCGCCTGCACCAGCGCATCCAGCGCGCCGGCTGGGGCAACCGCGTCGACGATGCGATGGCCTGGCTCGATGCGCTGGCGACCACGCCGCTGCCGCCGACCGGCTGCGCGCTGGCCGAGCTGGAAGAAGTGCTGCCGGAGATGGAATTCTGGTTCCCCAGCCATGGCCTGGACGTGGGTGCGCTCGACCGCCTGTGCCGCCGGCGCCTGCTGGGCGACATCGCGCGGCCAACCCTGCCGGAACGCCAGCTGCATGGCATGTTGAAGGGCTTTACGGACCTGGTGTTCGAGTGCCACGGCCGCTACTGGGTGCTGGATTACAAATCGAACGCGCTGGGGCAGGGCGACGCCGCCTACACGGAAGCGGCGATGGCGGCGGCGATGGCCGATCACCGCTACGACATCCAGGGCGCGATCTACCTGCTGGCCCTGCACCGGCTGCTGCGCGCGCGCCTGGGCGAAGCCTACGATCCCGAGGAACAGCTGGGTGGCGCGGTGTTCCTGTTCCTGCGCGGGATCGGCAACGAATTCACGCGTGGCTGCTACCTGATCGAGCCGGACCGGGAACTGCTCGACGGACTGGATGGGCTGCTGGCAAATGGCTGACAAGAACAAGGATAAGGACGAGGGGATGATGGACCCCGACAAGATCGACATCTTCTGGTTCGAGGTGGAGCGCCTGACCGAGGCCGGCGAACTGCGCCGCCTGTCCGGCGCCTTCGCCCGCTTCGTCGCCTCGCTCGGACCGGCGAGCGGCCCGTTGCTGCTGGCTTCCCTGGTGCTGTCCGAGCTGGAAGGGCGCGGCCACAGCTGCCTGCTGCTGGCCGACCTGGCGCAGGACGCCGCCGGCCTGCTCGGCCTGCCCGCCGAAGAATGGACCGAGCTGGCAGCCGCCATCAAGCCGCTGCCGAAGAACGCCAAGGGCTGGATGGCGCAACTGAGCGGCTGCGAGCAGGTGTGGACGGCCGGCGAATTCGACTACGGCCAGCCGCTGGTGCTGGACGGCGATGCCGATAACGGCCGGCTCTACCTGCGCCGCTACTGGCGCGACGAGACCACGGTGGCGTCCAGCGTGCGCGCCCGCGCCGCCGCGCACCAGGCGGTCGACGTGCCGACCGTGCGCGCATGGCTGGACACGCTGTTCGCCACCCAGCGCGCCGCCGAAAAACCGGACTGGCAGAAGCTGGCCTGCGCGATCGCCCTGCGCGGCAGGATGGCGATCATCACCGGTGGTCCCGGCACCGGCAAGACCTATACCGTGGCGCGCCTGCTGGCGCTGCTGTTCGCGACCGCGCCGGATGCGGCCCGCCAGCGCATCGCCCTGGCGGCGCCGACCGGCAAGGCGGCCGCGCGCCTGAAGCAGTCGATCGACAAGGCGCTGGGCGAGCTGGCGGACAAGGTCGGCGACCGGCTGCCGCTGCGCGAACTGACGGCGCGCATGGGCGCGGCGCGCACCCTGCACAGCCTGCTGGGCGCGCGCCCGGACAGCCGCGCCTTCGCCCACCACCGCGGCAATCCGCTCGACGTCGACGTGCTGATCGTCGACGAAGCCTCGATGGTGCACCTGGAGATGATGGCCTCGCTGCTGGACGCGCTGCCGCCCGACGCGACCCTGATCCTGCTCGGCGACAAGGACCAGCTGGCCTCGGTGGAAGCCGGCGCCGTGCTGGGCGACCTGTGCGCCGATGCCCAGGCCGGCAACTACAACGAAGATACCGTGGCCTTCGTGCGCGAAGCGAGCGGCGAGGCGATCCCGCCGGACTACGTGCACGCGGGCGGCGCGCTGGCCCAGCAGACCGTGATGCTGCGCCACAGCCGCCGCTTCGGCGGTCCGATCGGCCAGCTCGCGCTGGCGGTGAACGCCGGCGACGTCGAGGCCGCGACGGCCGTGCTGCGCGCGCGCGGCGCCCTGGGCGTCGAGGTCGCGCACGCGCTGCGCTGGATCGAACACGCCCAGCAGCAGCGCGCGATCGGCCTGGCGCTGGAAGGCTACCGGCCCTACCTGCAACTGCTGAAGGAAGGTCCAACCCAGGGCGCGGATGGCGCTGCCCACGAGGACTGGGTGCGCGCGGTACTGCAGCGCTTCGAGGCCTTCCGCATCCTGTGCGCGGTGCGCGAGGGCGAATGGGGCGTCGAGGGCTTGAACACGGCGATCGAGCAGCGCCTCGACGGTGTCGGCCTGATCCGCCGCAGCAGCGACTGGTACACCGGCCGCCCGGTCATGGTGACCCGCAACGATTACGCGACCAACGTCTTCAACGGCGACATCGGCCTGACCCTGCCCGACCCGGCGCGCCCCGGCTCGCTGCGGGTCTGGTTCCTGGAAGGCGACAAGGTGCGCAGCGTGCTGGCGACCCGCCTGCGGCATGTGGAAACCGCTTATGCGATGACGGTCCATAAATCCCAGGGCTCGGAATTCGCGCACACGGTGCTGGCGCTGCCGAAAGAGGGCGGGGCGGTGCTGGCGCGCGAACTGGTCTATACCGGCATCACCCGCGCCAGCCGCGAGTTCACGCTGCTGACGCCGGTGCCCGCGGTGCTGGGCGAGGCGATCGGCAAGCGTACGCATCGGGCCAGCGGCTTGCGCGGGATGATCGAGCGTTAGCAGTAAAACCGTCGTCCCGCACATTTCCCCCGTCATCCCGCAGCTTTCCCCGTCATCCCCGCGCAGGCGGGGATCCAAGTTTGGGTGAGTAGCCCGAAAAGCCTTTTACAGCCCGCAAAGGACTTGGGTTCCCGCCTTCGCGGGAACGACGAAGTAAGGCTTATTTGCGCCAGTCTTTGCTTTCCTGATAGCAACAATGTTAAAGTTGCTGTTTGGTAACCTCGGAGACTGCGCCATGTTGATCCTTGTCGGTTTTTGCGTCGTGCTGCTGGCGGTATTCGGCGGCTTCGTGCTGCAGGACGGGCACCTGGCGGCGCTGTTCCAGCCTTATGAACTCCTGATGATCTTCGGCGGCGCGCTGGGCGCCTTCGTGATCGCCAACGACCGCAAGGCGATTTCGCTGACCTGGCACAGCATCCCGGTCCTGTTCCACGGCTCGCGCTATACCCGCGAGCTCTACATGTCGCTGATGGCGCTGATGTTCGACGTGCTGACCAAGGTGCGGCGCGAAGGCCTGATGTCGCTCGAGGACGACATCGACGCGCCCTATGAGAGCGCGATCTTCGGCAAATACCGGCTGGTGCTGGCGGACCACCACCTGCTCGACTTCATCACCGACTATCTGCGCCTGCTGGTGTCCGGCACCATGAATGCCTACCAGCTCGAAAACCTGATGGATTGCGAGATCGAGACCTACCAGGAGGACGCGGAGATCCCGGTGCAGGCGATCCACAAGCTGGCCGACGGCATGCCGGCCTTCGGCATCGTCGCCGCGGTGATGGGCGTGGTGCACACCATGGGCGCGATCGGGCGGCCGCCGGCGGAGCTGGGCAGCCTGATCGCGGCGGCCTTGGTCGGCACCTTCCTCGGCATCCTGCTGTCCTACGGGCTGGTGGCGCCGCTGGCGAGCCTGCTGCACCGCCGGCACCAGGAAGTGGTCAAGGCCCTGCAGTGCGTGAAAGTGACCCTGCTGGCCAGCATGAACGGCTATGCGCCGACCATCGCGGTCGAGTTCGGGCGCAAGGTCATCTCGGCCACCGAACGGCCCAGCTTCGCCGAGCTGGAAGGCCATGTGCGGCAGCTGAAATCGCGCTGAAGTCGCACCGGGAACGCGTTGATAGAGAGCGCTTGAGTTTGCATTCGTGCTCACCGATAATGGCTAAATTGCCGAAATTGGGCGTCCACGCCAACATTTCCACCCATGTCCGATTCCTACGGCAGCCTGCCTGCCGCCCAAGCCGCGCTGCTCGGCGCCCAACTCTTCGATAACAGTCCCGACTGCATGAAGCTGCTGGACGCGGATGGCCGCCTGCTGGCCATGAACCGCAACGGCCGCCTGAGTATGGAAATCGACGATTTCAGCGCGGTCCAGGGCCAGCCCTGGCTGTCGCTGTTCCCGGACGAGAGCAGGGAGGCGGTCGGCATCGCCCTCGAACAGGCGCGGCGCGGCGGCAGCGGGCGGGCCAGCGCGTTCTGCCCGACCATGCGCGGCACGCCCAAATGGTGGGACATCGTCGTCACCCCGCTCGGCGGCGCCAACGGCCAACTGGTCGCGGTCTCGCGCGAGGTGACAGCGCAGCGGCGGCTCGAACAGGAGCGCAGCCATCTGCTGGGCGAAGTCCAGGCCGCCAACCAGCGCATGAACGACGTGTTCAAGCAGGCGCCAGCCTTCATGTGCATCCTGCGCGGGCCCGAGCACGTGTACGAGATGGCCAACGACCGCTATTACCAGCTGGTCGGGCAGCGCCGCCTGGTCGGCCTGCCGGCGCGCGAGGCGCTGCCGGAAGTGGGCGGCCAGGGTTTCTTCAAGCTGCTGGACCAGGTGTACCGGACCGGCGAGCCCTTTGTCGGCAACAATTTGCGTGTGGCGCTGCAGCGCGAGCCCGGCGCCCCGCTCGAGGAGCGCTACGTCGACGTGATCTATACCGCGCTGCGCGATGCGAAAGGCGAGATCTATGCGGTGCTGAGTCACGGCATCGACCAAACCCATCGCCGCCAGGCCGAGATCGCGCTGCACGAGAGCCGCGAGCGCTTCGAAAAGATCGTCAGCCAGGCCGCCACCGGCGTGGTCGAGATGGACGTGGCCGGAAACATCACCCTGGTCAACCAGAAGTTCTGCACCATGCTGGGCTATACCGAAGACGAGCTGCTCGGCACCTGGATCATCGACATCACCGCGCCCGACTCGGTGCAGAAGACGCTGGCCGCGGTCGAAAGCATCGTCGCCGAGGGCAGAGGACGGGCGGTGGAGAAGCACTACCGCCGCAAGGACGGCAGCCTGATGTCGGCCACCTCCAGCGTCAACGCGCTGCGCAACGCCGCCGGCGAGACCCACGGCCTGGTCGCGATCGTGCTCGACACCACCGACAGCAAGCGTGCCGCCGAGGCCTTGCGCGCCAGCGAGGAGCGCTACCGCACCCTGTTCGATTCGATGGACCAGGCCTTCTGCGTGGTCGACCTGCACCTGGACGCGGACGACCAGCCGACCGGCTGGACCTTCCTCGAGACGAATGCGGCCTTCAGCGTGCATTCGGGCCTGGCGGATGTGGTCGGGAAGGCGCACAGCCTGCCGTCCGCGCCCCACGTCTGGTGGCTGGAGTCGGTGCGCAAGGTGGTGAAGGAGGGCGGCAACCTGCGCTACGAGCGTTACGTGCAAGGCCTGGGGCGCTGGCTGGACGTCTACCTGACCCGTATCGGCGAGGCCGGCAGCACCAAGGTGGCGGCGCTGTTCCGCGACATCACCGAACGCAAGACGGCCGAGGAGCAACTGCGCCGCTTTGCCGGCGACCTCGAAGAAGCCGACCGCCGCAAGACCGACTTCCTGGCGACGCTCGCGCATGAGCTGCGCAACCCGCTGGCGCCGATCCGCAGCGGCCTGGGGGTGCTGCGCCTGAACCGCGATGCGACGCCGGCCATGGCGCGGGTGCGCGAAATGATGGAGCGCCAGGTGACCCACATGGTGCACCTGATCGACGACCTGCTGGACGTCGCCCGCATCAGCGGCGGCAAGCTGAACCTGCGCAAGGGCGAGGTGGCGCTCGGCCCCATCCTGGCCAGCGCGGTCGAGACCAGCCTGCCCTTGATCGAGGCCGCGCGCCACGAACTGACGGTCGAGGTGCCGGACGACGAGCTGTTCGTGCACGCCGATGCCACCCGCATCGCCCAGGTGGTGGCGAACCTGCTGAATAACGCCGCCAAGTACACGCCGCCGGGCGGGCGTATTGCGCTGTCGCTGCGGCGCGAGGGCTTGGATGCGGTCGTGGCGGTCAGCGACACCGGCGTCGGCATCCCCGAACATGCGCTGCAAAGCGTGTTCGAGATGTTCAGCCAGGTCGGCAGCGAAAGCGAGCGTTCGCAGGGCGGCCTCGGGATCGGGCTGTCGCTGGTGCGCCAGCTGGTGCAGATGCATGGCGGCAGCGTGCTGGCGGAGAGCGCCGGGCCTGGCGCCGGCAGCCGCTTCACGGTCAGGCTGCCGCTGCTGCTGAAGGACGCCGCCAGCGCAAGCGCGCCCGTGTCGGCGGCGGCGACCGAAGCGGATGCGGGATCCGGACTCAGGGTGCTGGTGGTGGACGACAACGTCGATGCCGCCGTCACCCTGGCCATGATCCTCGATGTCGACGGCTACGCGACCCGGGTCGCGCACGGCGGCCAGGAAGCGCTGCACATGGTCACGGAATTTGTCCCTGCCGTGGTCTTCCTCGACATCGGCATGCCGGGCATGAACGGTTTCGAGACGGCGGAAGCGATCCGCCGCCTGCCCGGCATCGCCCAGCCCTGCCTGGTCGCCTTGACCGGTTGGGGCGCCGAGCATGATCGCGCACGCTCGGCGGCGGCCGGCTTCGACCATCACCTCACCAAGCCGGTGGAACTGGGCACGGTACAGGCGCTGCTGGCGGGCCTGGCAAAATAAAAGGTTCATCACGGATTCCCGGGAAACGCGGCTTTGATCTTGAGGAAGAAGAAAGCGCTGTCCCGGTAACCGTAAGCCATCCTCTTCATTACCTTAATCCGGTTGTTGATGCCTTCGAGCTGGCCGGTA